>Ga0160459_100186_pt1 | contig 34089 bp, 32 predicted proteins | sample HID1973K_E6MG_FD_108208 | JGI IMG/M metagenome (GOLD analysis project Ga0160459, IMG submission 108208) | Enriched mosquito-associated microbial communities from UW Madison campus, WI, USA - HID1973K_E6 MG | ecosystem: Host-associated > Arthropoda: Insects > Digestive system > Unclassified ... | reverse complement strand
GCGCCCGGCTTGATCGTCATGAAGCGATAGCGGCCTTCGTCGTCGGTCAGGCAGCGGCCCGCGCCGAGGAAGTTCGGGTCGAGCGGCGCGTCGTGCTGATCGGCCTTGTGGACGTAGCGGCCCGCGGCGTTTGCCTGCCACACTTCCACCAGCGTGTTGCGCACCGGACGGCCGCCTTCGTCGAGCACGCGGCCCGTCACGATGATGCGCTCACCGAGCGGCTCGCCGTTCTTCGCGGCATTGCGGGTGAGGTCGGCGTCGAGCACGCCCAGATCGTCAGCACCGTAGACCGGCACGCGGCGGTTGCGCAGATTTTCCTTCAGCGGAATGAGCGGCAAGCCCGGGCTGCGCAGAATCGACGACTTGTAGCCCGGCGACAGATACGCGGGATGGGATTCCCAGTCGCGCGGCGTGAGGATGGGGGAGGTCATGTCGACTGTCTCCTGTAATTCTGGAAGTTGAATAGGATGTTTCTGACGGCTACTTTATATAACGCCGCAAGTTATGGAAAATGATGTTTTGTGCCATCTTGCATAACGGAACGTCATGGATAACGACTTCACCAACACCCGCGTCAAGTTCCGGCATCTGCAGTGTTTTCTGGCCGTCACCCAGCTCGGCAGCGTGCAGCGCGCAGCCGATAGCCTGTCGATCACGCAGCCTGCGGTTTCGAAAACAATCGGCGAACTCGAATCCATTCTAGGCGTGCGTTTGTTCGAGCGAGGGCGGCGCGGCGCGGTGCCTACGCGCGAGGGGCGGCTTTTTGCGCCGCATGCGAGCGCGTGCGTCGCGTCCTTGCGCGAAGGCGTGGACATGCTGCTGCGCGAGCGCGGCGACATGCCGGGTTCCGTGGCGATCGGCATTTTGCCGACGGTCGCGCCGGTGCTGCTTTCGCCCGCGCTGACATCGTTCCGGCAGCAATGGCCGGCGGTGTCGCTGTCGGTGTGGACGGATTCGAACGCGCTGCTGCTGGAGAAGCTCAAGGCCGGCGATGTCGATCTCGTGGTCGGGCGGCTGTCGGAACCGGATGCGATGCACGGGCTGTCGTTCGAGCAGATCTATCGCGAGCCGCTCGCCGTGGTCGTGCGCCGTGAGCACCCGCTCACGCTGGAGACGCCGCTCACGCCGGCGCTGCTCGCCCGCTTCGTGATCGTAGTGCCGCCGTTCGGCACGCTGATCCGTCAATCGGCTGAAAGCGTGCTGACGGCGTTCGGCGCGCATGCGCTGACGGCGCTCGTCGAAACCTTGTCGGTGTCGCTCGGGCGCTCGCTCGCGATGAACAACGACGCCGTGTGGTTCGTGCCCGCCGGCGCGGTCGAGCAGGACATCGCGCTCGGGCTGCTCGCCGCGCTGCCGATGCCGTTCGCCGGCACCGATGAGCCCATCGGCCTGATCCGCCGCAACGACGCGGCGCGCACGCCGGTGGAGGAAACGCTCGTCGATGCCTTGCGCGAAGCCGGGCGTTCCCGCGCCGGGAGCAAATGACCGGTGCGCGCGAGCGGCGCGCAAGTTGCTGAAGCAGCATTTACCGCGCAGATTTGGCGCGAAAGAAATACTATGACGAAATGCGGCGTTGCCCGAAAGTGTTGCAACAAACGCGCGCTGCGGCAGTCACATACGACGTTGTTCGCCGCCCTCGGCGCAGACTTCCCGCAGCACGCACCGCACTCACCGACCATGTTCGCAAGATGAAGACCGTATTGCTCGTCGACGACGACCCCGCCACCATCGAAGCCTGGACCCTCTGCATGCAGGGCGAGGATTGCAACGTCTTATGCGCGTTCGACGGCAACGGAGCGTTATCGATACTCGGCGAACAGCGGGTGGACATCGTCGTGTCCGACTGGATGATGCCCGGGCTGGGCGGCGCGCTGCTGTGCCAGACGATGAAGAACGACACGGCGCTCGCGCACATTCCTTTCCTGATGATTTCGGGGCACCCGAATCCGCCGGCGTTCGTCAGCTACGACGGCTATCTGCGCAAGCCCGTCGACATGGAGACGTTGATTTCAGCGGTGAACCGGTTGTGCGCCGCGAAGAAGCGGCCGCTGTATTGATCGGCGCTTAGCGCAATTTCGCTAGCGCCTCATCCATCTGCGCCTGGGCGAGCCGGTTCAGTTCCTGAGGAATTTCGCATTCGAGCGGCAGACACGGCGTGACGATCACGCGGATATGCCCGCCGCGATCCGGCCAGCCCTTCGCGGGCCAGACCTTGCCTGCATCGTGCACGACCGGCACCACCGGTACCTTGGTCGCGCACGCGAGGCGCACGCCGCCCGACGCGAGCTTGAGCGGCGCATCGTGCGCGACGCGCGTGCCTTCCGGAAAGATCACCACCGAGTCGCCTTTCTTGAGCCGGATCGCGGACTCGCGGGTCACGGCGGTGTGCGCCTGACGGATCGAGCCGCGATCGAGGCTCACCATGTCGAGGCCGCGCAGCACCCAGCCGAAAAACGGAATATTCATGAGCTCGTGCTTGAACACGAAGCTGATGCGGCGCGGAAAGAGCGCCATGAACGCGAGCGTCTCCCACGTCGATTCGTGCCGCGACAGGATGATGCACGGCCCGTTGGGCAGATGCTCCAGCCCTTCGATCGAGCACGTCACGCCGGTGATCACGCGCATCATCGTGACCATCGCGCGGCACCAGAGCTTTGCGAGCGCGTAGCGCCGGTCGCGGCCGACGAACGGAAAGAGCGGCAGGATCAGGATCGACCAGACGGTGCCGCTGCCGAGCAGATAGGTTGCAAAGAGCCACTTGACGAGGGTGCGACGCATCGTGATTCGCTGGATGACAGAAGGGTGACCACAGGCGGGAATCCGCAAGCATAGCGTATCGGGCAAAACGCGCTGGAATGGCGCGGCGCGGCGCGCGTCGTGCGGCGGCGTCGAAGCGATGCAACAATGGACCCCGACGAAACACATTCAGCAAGGATCAAGCGCATGGACAACCAGCCGCCGGTGCAATTCGACGAAGGCATGCTCGACGTGGGCGACGGTCATTCGATCTACTGGCGCGCGCAGGGGCCGCGCGACGCGCCCGTCATGCTCGTCGTGCACGGCGGCCCCGGCGGCGCGATGAACGTGAAGTGGGCCGAGGTGCTGGAACAAGGCAAGTGGCGCGTCGTGTTCTTCGATCAGCGCGGCTGCGGCAAGTCGACACCGTTCGGCAAGCTCGAGCACAACGGCATCGCCGCGCTCGTCGGCGACATGGAGAAGCTGCGCGTCGCGCTGGACATCGGGCAATGGGCGATTTTCGGCGGTTCGTGGGGCACGACGCTCGGTCTCGCGTACGGCGTCGCGCATCCGGAGCGTTGCACGGGCTTTTTGCTGCGCGGCGTCTTTCTCGCGCGGCGCGAGGACATCGACTGGTTCCTGTGGGACGTGCGCCGCGTGTTTCCCGAGGCGCATCGCGCGTTTCTCGATGCGATCGAAGCGGCCTGCGGCAAGCGCCCGGCGAACGCGCAGGAGATTCTGCACCTGACCGAGGCGCCGCTCGCGCGCTTCGACGAAGCGGGCACGCGGCTCGCGCGGGCCTGGACGCAATACGAGACGACGCTATCCGTCGTCAACAAGCCGCCGAAGGAACCTGCCGAAGAGGAGAAGCGCCCGAGCGCGGAAGCCAACGCGGCCGCCATCTCGATGGCGCTGCTCGAACGCCACTACATGGCGAACGAGTTGCCGCCGCCGCCGCTTTTGCCGCTCGTCGCGCGCATCGCGCATCTGCCTTGCCGGATCGTGCACGGGCGCTTCGACATGGTGTGTCCCGCCGATCAGGCTCTGGAACTCGCGGCGCGCTGGCCCGGCGCGCAACTGACCGTCGCGGATGCGGCGGGGCACTGGACTTTCGAGCCGGGCAATCTCGCGGCGTTGCGCTCGGGCGCGGCGGCGCTGGGCGAGGCCATCGCGCAGGCGAGCGCCGCCGCCTGACGCTCAGAAGATCGCGGGCGCCGCTTCGATCAGCCTGCGCCAGTCGAGATCCGCGCCGATCACGACCGGCTTGCCGGCGCGCTGAGTCGCGATCGTGAGCGTCACGCACAGCGACGTGCCCGTCACCGAAAGATACGGCGCGCTCGTGATTACCTGCTGCGGCTTGGCGTGTGCATCGACGAAATACGGGCGATTGTCCCAGCGCCCGGTCGACGGATCGGCGATCGGCGCGAAACGCGCGCTCGGCGCTTTCGCCGCGGCGCCCGCGAGGCCGGGCATGAACTCGCGGCCGCCCTCGTCGAGAAAAAAGCAACTGAGCGTGCACTGCAGCGCGAGCAATTCGGCGCAGGCGGACCCGGTCGTCGCGCCCGAGGCGAAGCGCCGCGCCGCGTGCGTGAGCCCCGCGCGATACGGCAGCAGAAGCAGGTCGCCCGCGAGCCGCTCGGTGCGGCGCATCCGCGCGAGCGCGTCGAACACGCTTTCGAACAGCGGGGTGGCGATGCCGCGCTCCGCGAGCCGCGCCGACGGCATGCCGAACAGATAGCCCTGCACGAAGTCGACATTCGAGCGCGCGGCCAGCATCAGGTCTTCGCTGGTTTCGATGCCTTCCGCGACCACGAACATGCCCGACTCGTGCAGCAGGTCGACGAGCTTCGGCATCAGCGCGTCGCGCATGTGCGCGCCGCTGGCGCGCACGAGACTGCGATCGAGCTTGACGATGTCGGGCTTCAGCGTGAGCAGCCGGTCGATGTTGGAGTGCCCCGCGCCGAAATCGTCCACCGCGACGAGAAAGCCCTGCGCGCGAAACGCATGCGTCGCGCGCGAAATTTCGTCGACGTCCGTGCCGCCGGATTCGAGCACTTCGATCACGAGCCGCTCGGGCGCGAGGCCCGCTTCGCGCGTCGCCGAGGCGAGCCGCGCGGCATAGCCGGGATCGGTGAAGGTGGCGGGATTGATGTTGAGGAAGAGCCAGTGCGCCTCGGGCAGCGCGGCTGCGGCATTGCGCAGATGCGTGAGATGGCTCATGCGGTCGAGCTCGGTCAGCGTGCCCGCGACGATCGCCCGCCCGAACAGATCGAACGGGCCGACGAGCGCGCCGCTGCCCGCGTCGCCGCGCAACAGCGCCTCGTAGCCCACTTCGCGCTGATGCGGCAGGCTGTAGATCGGTTGCAGATGCGTGCGCAGCGTGATGCCGTCGACGATCTCCGTGCGTCCGGTCAGCACGTTCAGGCGACAGTGGCCGGCGCCGGCCGTGCGGCACCCGGAGACGGCGTACGGAACGCGAGCGCCGGCGGACGAACGCACGAAGGAGTACACAGGTCGATGAACGGCACGGCAATCACGCGTTTCGGTGGGGATGAGCGCAATATCGGCCGGTCGTACACAAACTTGAGCGCCGGGTGCGGTTTGCCGCCAGCGTGAGCGCGACCTATCTTTGTTGGTGCGATGCTACGATCCGCCTGCAACTTAAGCCGGGCCTCGCTCGTCGAAAGTCGCAACGAACAACTTGAGAGAGATCAATGGCGCAACAGAAAACCAATCCCAAACTCGAGCAGGCCCTGACGCGCGGCGACCTTGCGATCCGCCAGGCCAACTCGGGCCGCGCCACGGCGGTGCTGCGCGCGCTCGGCAAGATGATCGTCGAGGCATCGGCGACCATCGGCGTCGAAGCGCACGTCGTCATTCACGATGGCGACAAGATCTACGATCCCGCCGACGGCGTCTGGCCGCAGCAATTGCTCGTCTCGCTGGACGGCCCGGTGGAAGACAACGATCCGGACGAAATCCGTACGATCACCTTGCTCGCCGATACGCCGGCGACGATTTTCCGCTGCGAATGGCAGCGCGCCGACGGCAATATCGGGCGGCAGGAAGGTCGGCCCCTGGCGATGGTCGCGTTCATTACCGACGTCGACATCCCGTGGCTCGACGAAGACGACTGATTTTCTAATCCGCTTTAGCGGAATTCATACAGTCGACACGATTATGTCGTGATAGGGCGGGCGTTCCTTTCGGAGGAACGCCCGCTTTTTGTTGGTCTCTCTGGCTCGCCAAAAATCCCCAACCCCGCGTGTTGCCCGTTTCGCAGATTGTGCGAAACAAAAGTGTAAGCAAACGTTACCGCGCCCCTTTTTTCTCGTGTTTTCCAGCGTTTACGCGATGCTCCGCGACAGTTCTGCGAACGCTATTCTCCTAATTGCCTCTCCCGTCAACTGGTGGTTGCTCGCCCTCGTTTCTTCTCTCCCTGCTCAGGCTCGCATATTCGTGTACGGCATATGCATATATGGTTTGCGGCGGTTAACCGGCGATTGGTTCGTCGATTAGAAGCTTTCTTCCATTTTTTTAGCCTGAAAGTTGCTCGGAAACAGTGGCAAGCGCGCACCCCGTGTTTTGACTTCGTGAGAGGCTCATTTCGCCCGCGTAAAGGAACCAACCAAATAAACGTTCTTTACGCGCGGCACTTTTCCAATCGCCAAGAAAAAATGGGGTTTACAAAATGGAACGTCTGAACCTTGCCAACAGCACCGCCGCTAACCAAACCGAATCGGCGGTTCGCCCAACGCTCACGGTCGTACCCGCACTTCAGAAATCGGAGCGGATGCCGTTTACTATCCGTATCGTCCGCGACGACGCGGGGCTGCAGAAAGCCGTGAGCATCAGACGTTCGGCCTATGGGCGCCATCTGCCCGAATTCGCCGAAACGATGAAAATCGAAACTTCCGATCGCGATCGCGGCACGGCCGTGTTGCTGGCGGAATCGAAGCTCGACGGCGCGCCGCTCGGCACCATGCGTATTCAGACCAATGCGTATGGCCCGCTCGCGGTGGAGCAGTCAGTGCGTCTGCCCGATCAACTGGGCACGAGCCGCCTCGCGGAAGCGACGCGCCTCGGCGTGGCGGGCGGCATGGTCGGACGGGTGGTGAAAGTGGCGCTGTGCAAGGCGCTCTGGATGTTCTGCGAACTGCACGGGATCGACTATATGGTGATCACCGCGCGTACGCCGCTGGATCGGGAGTATGAGGCGATGCTCTTCAAGGATGTGTTCGGCGTGAACGAGTTCCTGCCGATGTCGCATGTTGGCGGCCTGCCGCATCGCGTGCTGGCGAAGGATGTCGCGGCGGCGCGCCAGCGCTGGGAAGAAGCACGTCACCCGCTCTTCAATTACATGGTCAACACGCACCATCCCGATATCGATTTGCATTCTGTAGATTTATCTTTTGACTGGGAACCGGTACGATGCCCGGAGGCTCCTTTGATGGCCTACGGAAGGTAAAAAAAGCACGAACGTATCCAGGAAGGTAATAGCGATAAACCGGATCGCCGAGCGGTCCGGTTGGCCAAAGGCGGCGGCGCGCGGCGATCTTCGGGCTCCGCCGCTGTCTGCGCCGGCGTATGTCGCGCTGGGCGCAAACGGGGGTTTTTCCAGGTATGGCGTCGGTTATTCCAGCTTCCTTATCGAGATTCAGACGCACGGGCTCGTGGATCGACGACGCGCTGTACGCGGTCGCCGTATACGCCGTGCCGTTCCTGATTTTGCTCGGTACGATCGCGACGCTTTATTTTTTGCCGCGCCAATATGAAACGCGCGGCGCGATTCCGCTTTCACTGCATGTCGTCGCCGATAAAGGCGAAATAATGACGCCCGCCGATGCGCTCGAAGCGCTGAAAGGCGCCGCGCCTGTTTCGCGCTACAGCACCCGTCTCTCCGAAAAACCCATCTGGTTCACTCTGACGACGCCGAGCATGAGTCCCGACTCGTCGACGGTCGTCGAATTGCCGTCGCGTCATGCGCAAACGCTTGCCTGCTGGAATGCGGACACGCTCGCGCCGCTCGGCCGCGCGGATCGCGAAGGCGTGAGCGGCGAAATGCGCACGGTGAAGGCGGGTTTCTCGATTCAGGTCGGGCGTATCAAGCAGTCCACAACCGTACTTTGCCGTGGCACTTTCTCAGGTCCCGCGCAGATCAACGCCTATGCGTGGGAATGGCAGGGCCTGCGCAACTCGGCGCTCGACTTTCAGGAAAGCTCGGGCCTCATCGCCGGCGGTCTGCTGACGCTCGCAGTGTTCGTTTTCGTCACGGCGCTCATCAATCACGAGTGGACCTACGTGATTTTTGCGGTGTGGCTCGTCGGCAATCTGCGGCTGTGCGCGAACGCGATGGGCTGGGACATGCAATGGCTCGGCCGCTTACTGCCGTCGGATTTCATGCAGCCGTTGCGGCAGGTCACGTTCGCCGCCTATTACTTGTTGACCGCCGCGCTGTTTCAGCAATTGTTCCGGCGCGAGTTGCGCGTGGTTGGCTATCGCTGGCTGCTGCGCGTCATTCAGTATGTGGGCATCGTGCTGCTCGCGGCGGCGCTCGCGCTGCCGTACGCGCTCTTCATCCCGACGCTCTGGATCATCGCGGGATTCGGTATCTGCGTGCTGCTGTTCTTCCTCGCGCGGCTCGTGTGGATGGCGCGCTCGCGCACCGTGCTGTGGTACGTGGCGTCGCTCGCGGTCGTGCTGTTCGCGACCTTCTCCGAAGTGCTCGGCGCGGCCTTCGGCCTGAAGGTGCTGGTCGGCGGCGTCAATACCGTGATGGCCGCGCTGTCGTCGAGCATGATGGCGGCCTTCGCGATCGCCGAGCAGATGCGCGCTGAACGCGATTTCCGCCGCCAGGCGCAGATGGAATTGCGCAACACTTACGAAGTCACGCCGATCGGCCTCTTCACGCTCGACGCCGACGGCCACTTCGTGCGCGCCAATCCCGCACTGCGCGCGATGCTCGATCTGCAAAAGGCCGACTACAAGCTGCGGCACTGGAACGACTACTTCGAGGCGGGCGCGTGGGGCGCGCTGCAGGCGCTGGCGTCGAAGGGCAGCGACGGCGAACTGGAAATGGGCGGCTCGCCGGAGCGCGGCACGAGCGAGCGCCGCTATCTCCTGAAGGCGATCCGCTCGAACGGCTGGATCGAAGGTTCGCTGCAGGATACGACCGAACGGTCGAAGGCCGTCGAGCGCCTGCGCTTTCTCGCGGAGCACGATCCGCTCACCGGCTCGCTGAATCGGCGCGGCATCGAAAAGGCGATTTCCGCGCAGAGCGAGGAAACGCTCCCGTGGGCGCTGGCGTACGTCGATCTCGACCGCTTCAAGCTCGTCAACGATCTCTTCGGCCACCGCAGCGGCGACGAAGTGCTGCGTCAGGTCGCGGCGCGCACGCGGGCGCACTTCGCGCGCAATTATCCGGTCGGGCGCATCGGCGGCGACGAGTTCGTCTGCGTGATGAACGATACGTCGATCGAAGACGCCATCGCGCAATGCCGCGAACTCATCTCCATTCTCTCCGACGCGCCGTATCAGGTCGGCAATCGCGCGTTCCAGGTGAAGGCGTCGATCGGTCTGGTCGAATGCTCGCAAGGCGTGCGTGTGCAGGACGCGCTGTCGCACGCGGACCGCGCGTGTCGCGAGGCGAAGAAAGTCGCGCATACGCATCTCGTCACTTATCGCAAGGGCGCGGCCGCGTTCGAGGAACGCGCGGAAGAGCTGAAGCTCGTCGAGACGCTCGGGCGCAATCGCCTGCCGCCGGGACTCTTTCTCGTGATGCAGCCGATCATGTCGCTGTCCGCGCCGACTGAATCGCTCAACTTCGAAGTGCTGCTGCGCATGCGCGCGCCGGATGGCGCGACGCTGCCCGCGGGCAAGGTGATCGTCGCCGCGGAGGAATCGGGCAACATCGCGGCGATCGACCGCTGGGTCATCTCGACGCTGCTCGAATGGATCGAGACGCATCAGCATCAGCTCGCTAACACGCAGTTCATCTGCGTGAATCTCTCGGGCGGATCGCTCAATGACGAGCAGTTCATGGAGGACATCTTCGCGCTGTTCGCGCGTTATCAGTCCATCGTGCAGTATCTGTGTCTTGAGATCACCGAAAGCGTCGCGCTGCACGATCTCGAGAACACGCAGCGTTTCATTGCGCGCGTGCACGACATGGGCGGCAAGATCGCGCTCGACGACTTCGGCGCGGGCTACACGTCGTTCAAGTATCTGAAGGCGCTGTCCGCCGACGCCCTCAAGATCGACGGCGAATTCGTGCGCTCGATGTGCGCGCATCCGGCGGATATCGCGATCGTCGAGGCGATCGTCGCGCTCGCGCGCAATCTCGGCATGCGCAGCGTGGCGGAATGGGTCGAGGATGTCGATACCTTGCGCGCGTTGCAGGAAATCGGCGTCGACTACGTGCAGGGTTTTCTCGTCGCGCGGCCGCAGGAAAGTTCGGCGATTCTCGCGGCGAGTTCGGCCGCGAGTTTCCTGAAAGATCCGGAAGTGATCAGCTTCGTCGAGTGCCTGTCGGAACCGGCGCAGGCGACCGTGTTCGACTATGACTGGCACGCGCGCGCCTCAGGGACGCACTGAGCACGGCGCTCGTCAGACCATCTTCATCTCGTTCAATACCTTTGTCGCCGCGATGGGAATGCGCGTGTCCTCCCATTGCGCGAGCCATTGAATCTCCTTGAGCGTGAAATAACCGGGTTGATTGCGCAGCGCGAACTGCAGCGAATCGACGATGTGATCGCGGATGATCTGCGGCGCGCTTTCGTCGTTGACGATCGCGTGGAGGGCTTCGAGCGTGCTCATTGTCTGAACGGAAGAGTTGATCTCCGTCGAACATAACCGACTAAAAATCGCGAAAAAAATTGACCGGCGGCGCACGGACGGCGAATGAAAGCCGCTTGATAAAATCGGCGCGGAAGTCTTTACTAAATAAAAACGCTGGATTTAATCGAACGGGGACCAATACATGAACGATATCCGCCGCGCGCGCCTGCGCCGCGAGGCCGCGGCCCATGTCTGAGCGGCCCGCACGCAAAGCCTCGATGCATTCCGTCGGCTCGAACCAGTTGGGCATGCGCCAGTTCAACGAGCGCATCGTCCTGCAGGCGATCCGGCTTCACGGCGCGTTGCCCAAGGCGGACGTCGCGCGCCTGACGCGTCTGTCGATGCAGACGGTCTCGCTGATCATCGACCATCTGATCGAAGACGGCCTGCTCGCGAAGGAGCCACGCTCGCGCGTGCGCGGCCGCATCGGCCAGCCATCGGTGCCGATCTCGCTGCGCGCGGACGGCGCGTTTTCCATCGGCGTGAAAGTGGGGCGGCGCAGTCTCGACGTGCTGTCGATGGATTTCGCCGGCAGCGTGCGTGCGCGCGAAACGCTGGAATATCCGTATCCCGATCCGCATACGCTCTTTCCCGCGCTGGAAGCGCGGCTCGCGCGCGTGATCGGCGCGCTCGGCGATGACGCGCGCAAGATCGCGGGGATCGGCGTTGCGGCGCCGCTGTGGCTGGGCGGCTGGCGCGATTTCTTCGACACGCCGCCCGACGTGCTCGCGGCGTGGGACGACATCGACATCCACGCGCGCATTCAGTCGATGACGGTGCTACCCGTCGAGTTCGCCAAGGACACGACCGCCGCGTGCGCCGCCGAACTCGTCATGGGCCAGGGGCGCGGGCTGCGCAATTTCCTGTATGTCTTCATCGGCACGTTCATCGGCGGCGGACTCGTGATCGACGGCCGGCTGCACGCCGGGCCGGGCGGCAACGCGGGCGCGATCGGTTCGTTGCCGCTGATCTCCGGCGGCAAGCGGCAGCGCCCGGGGCAATTGCTCAACACGGCGTCGGTCTACGTGCTGGAGAAGGCGTTCGCGGCTGCGGGCGCGCCGGCCGCCGCCGCGCATGACGAGCGCGCGTTGTCGCCCGAGTTGCGCGGGCTGGCGGAAGCGTGGATGCGCGAGACGTGTCCCGCGATCGCGACGGGCATCGCATCATCGGCTGCGCTGCTCGATCTGGAAGCCGTGGTGATCGATGGAGAAATCGACCGCGCCTTGCTGCACGACGTGATCCGTCGCACCGATGACGCGCTCGCCGCATTCGACTGGCAGGGCATGACGCGGCCACGGCTCGTCGAAGGGCAGATCGGTCCCGACGCACGCGCGATGGGCGGCGCGATCCTGCCGCTCTACGCGCACTTCGCGCCGAAACATGAACTCTTTCTGAAGCCACTGGAAACCTGAACGCGGCGTCGCGGGCTCAGTCCAGCGACAGCCGCGCGGCGAACGCGAGCAACGCGGCGGAAAAGGTCCAGCGTTGCACGGTCTGCGCTTTCGGATGACGACGCAGCCAGCCGGAAATTCTCACCGCGCCCGCCGCGAGCGTCAGGTCGAACGCGACGCCGACCGCGATCAGCACCACGCCCAGTTCCAGCACCTGCGACCAGACCGGGCCGGATTCCGGCCGGACGAACTGCGGCAGCAGCACGGAGCAGAAAAGCAACGCCTTCGGATTGAGGATGCTGCTCAGAATGCCTTTCGCATACGCCGAACGCAGCGTCGGCGCGGCATCTTGAGCGGGCGCGGCGTCGAGCCCGAACGCGGGCGAGCGGAAAATCTGAATCGCGACATACGACAAATACAGTCCGCCCGCGATACGCACGCCATCGTAGAGCCACGGCGCGCTGCGCAGGAGCGCGGCGACGCCGAGCGCCGAGAGCGTCACATGCGTCGCGCGAGCCGTGGCGAGACCCGCGGCTACAGCGAGACCGTGCCGGAAACCCCGCGTGCCGCTGGTCTGAAGCATGAGCGCCATGTCCGGTCCGGGCAGCGCGTAGACGACCGCCAGCGCACCGACGAAAACCCAGAGCAAGTGTGCCGAAACCATGATGAAACTCCTGTGTTGAAGGCTCCATCGTGCCATCAGGCGTGAGGCGTTTTCTGGCCTTTTGCAACGCTGTTTCGGCTTATGGCGCGGCTTTCAACTAGAATTGTTAAAAAAGGAAGAGGAAAGCGCCATGAGCGAGCTTGACCGTATCGACCGCGCGATGCTCGTCGCGCTTCAGCAGGACGGCCGCATGCCGGTCGCGAAGCTCGCCGAGCGCGTCGGGCTGAGCGAGACGCCGTGCGCGCGCAGGCTCAAGCGTCTGGAAAGCGACGGTTATATCGACGGCTATCGCGCGGTGCTGTCGCGCAAGGCGCTGGAACTGGGCGTCGTCGCATTTGCGCAGGTGCGCTTCAGCGTCCACGACCGCGCGTTGTCGGACCGCTTCGAGCGGGAGATTCAGGGCATCGCCCGGATCGTCTCGTGTCACAACGTTTCGGGGACGGCGGATTATCTGCTGCAAATCGTCGCGCGCGATCTCGACGAATACGGCGTCTTCATGCGCGACGTCCTGCGCACCTTGCCCGGCGTGACCGCCGTCGAATCGATGCTGTCGCTGCGCGAACTGAAGCGCGACGGCGGCTTGCCGGTACCGTGACGATTGTCTATACAAGGATTGCGTTGGTACGGCGCGATGAGCCTCGGGATTCCCCTAATACAATCGAAGTTGTATATACAAGAACATGAGTCCAATTCGGCGCGGGTTGCTATCCGTGCTCGTCGACTCTCATTTCTTGATGCGCAGGAGCAATCCGTGACTTCATCTTCCCGTTTTCGCGACACCGAGATCCGCGCACCGCGCGGCACGCAACTCAACGCCAAAAGCTGGCTGACAGAAGCGCCGCTGCGCATGCTGATGAACAATCTCGACCCGGACGTGGCCGAGAATCCCAACGAACTCGTCGTGTATGGCGGCATCGGGCGGGCGGCGCGCGACTGGGCGTGCTACGACAAGATCGTCGAAACGCTCAAGCGCCTCGAAGCCGACGAGACGCTGCTCGTACAGTCGGGCAAGCCGGTCGGCGTCTTCAAGACGCACGAGAACGCGCCGCGCGTGCTGATCGCGAATTCGAATCTGGTGCCGCACTGGGCGAACTGGGAGCATTTCAACGAACTCGACGCGAAAGGTCTCGCGATGTACGGGCAAATGACCGCCGGTAGCTGGATCTATATCGGCAGTCAGGGCATCGTGCAGGGCACGTACGAGACGTTCGTCGAAGCCGGACGTCAGCATTACGGCGGCGATCTGAAAGGGCGCTGGGTGCTGACCGCCGGGCTCGGCGGCATGGGCGGCGCGCAGCCGCTCGCGGCGACGCTCGCGGGCGCGTGCTCGCTGAACATCGAATGCCAGCAGAGCCGCATCGATTTCCGCCTGAAGACGCGTTACGTCGACGAACAGGCGACCGATCTCGACGACGCTCTCGCGCGCATTCAGCGCCATACCTCGGAGGGACGCGCGGTTTCCGTCGCGCTGTGCGCCAACGCCGCGGACGTGCTGCCCGAACTCGTGCGGCGCGGCGTGCGCCCGGACATGGTCACCGATCAGACCAGCGCGCACGATCCGCTCAACGGCTATCTGCCGAAAGGCTGGACCTGGGCGCAGTACCGCGACCGCGCGCAAAGCGACGCTGCCGGGACCGTCAAAGCCGCGAAGCAATCGATGGCCGAGCACGTGCGCGCGATGCTCGCGTTCCGCGAACAGGGCGTGCCGACCTTCGACTACGGCAACAATATCCGCCAGATGGCCAAGGAAGAGGGCGTCGAAAACGCGTTCGACTTTCCGGGCTTCGTGCCGGCCTACATCCGGCCGCTCTTTTGCCGCGGCGTCGGGCCGTTCCGCTGGGCCGCGCTGTCGGGTAATCCGGAGGACATCTACAAGACCGACGCGAAAGTGAAGGAACTCATCGCCGACGACGCACATCTGCATCGCTGGCTCGACATGGCGCGCGAGCGCATCAGCTTCCAGGGGCTGCCGGCGCGCATCTGCTGGGTCGGGCTCGGCCAGCGCGCGAAGCTCGGCCTCGCGTTCAACGAGATGGTGCGCAACGGCGAGCTGTCGGCGCCTGTCGTGATCGGCCGCGATCATCTCGATTCCGGCTCGGTCGCGAGCCCGAACCGCGAGACCGAAGCGATGCGCGACGGCTCCGATGCCGTGTCCGACTGGCCGCTGCTCAATGCGCTGCTGAACACGGCGAGCGGCGCGACGTGGGTGTCGATTCACCACGGCGGCGGCGTCGGCATGGGCTTCTCGCAGCATTCGGGCGTCGTCATCGTGTGCGATGGCAGCGTGGAAGCCGATGCGCGTATCGCGCGCGTGCTGCACAACGATCCGGCGACGGGCGTCATGCGCCACGCGGACGCGGGCTACGACATCGCCGTTCAGTGCGCGCGCGAGCAGGGCCTCGACCTGCCGATGATCGAAGGCGCGCAAGGCAAGCGATGAAAAAACGCTGGCAACACTGTCATGCCGCGACGATGTCCGGCGGCAAGTATTCGGTCATCGAAGACGCCGTGATCCTGACCGACGGCGCGTGCATCGAATGGATCGGGCCGCGCGCGGCGGCGCCGGAGACCGGCGATTGCGAGCGTGTCGACCTCGGCGGCGCGTGGGTGACGCCGGGCCTGATCGATTGCCATACGCATCTCGTGTTCGGCGGCGATCGCAGCGGCGAGTTCGAAGAGCGGCTGCAGGGCGTGAGCTATGCGGAGATCGCGGCGCGCGGCGGCGGCATCGCGAGCACGGTGCGCGCGACGCGCGAAGCCAGCGAGGACGCCTTGTTCGACACCGCGAAGGCGCGCGCGCTCGGCCTGCTGCGCGAGGGCGTGACCGCGCTCGAAGTGAAGTCCGGCTATGGGCTCGATCTCACCAACGAACGCAAGATGCTCGCGGTGGCGCGCCGTCTCGGCGAAGCGCTGCCGCTGACCGTGCGCGCGACCTGCCTCGCCGCGCACGCGTTGCCGCCCGAGTACGCGAATCGCGCGGATGACTACATCGCCTACGTCTGCGACGAGATGCTGCCGGCGCTCGTCGCGGATGGTCTCGTCGATGCCGTCGATGCATTTTGCGAGCACATCGCGTTCTCGACGCAACAGGTCGAACGTGTGTTCCGATGCGCGCGCGATCTGGGCGTGCCCGTGAAACTGCATGCCGAGCAACTGTCGTCCTTGCATGGGTCGACGCTTGCGGCGCGCTATCGGGCATTGTCGGCGGATCATCTCGAATATATGACCGAGGACGATGCCGCTGCGATGGCGCAAGCCGGCACCGTCGCAGTGCTGTTGCCGGGAGCGTTTTACATGCTGCGGGAGACGCAGTTGCCGCCGATCGACGCGCTGCGCCGGCATCACGTGCCGATCGCGCTCGCGAGCGATCTGAACCCGGGCACATCGCCGGCGCTTTCGCTGCGCATGATGCTCAACATGGGCTGCACGCTGTTTCGGATGACGCCGGAAGAAGCGCTCGCCGGCGTCACGATTCATGCGGCGAAGGCGCTGGGTCTGCAATCCACGCACGGATCGCTCGAAGCAGGAAAGGCAGCGGATTTCGTCGCGTGGAGAATCGGCAGGCCTGCCGAGCTTTCGTACTGGCTTGGCGGCGCGTTGCCGAATCGCGTCGTGCGCGGCGGCGTGGAGATCGATTTCGCGCGCATCGCCTGATGAAAAACGCCTCGTCCAGGGTGGACGAGGCGTCTGCCTGAACCCGAACGGGACATGCTCGGGCGCGGCGTTCTAGCTGCGCTTGCGGATCATGCCCCAGACGACGAGCAGGATGATCGCGCCGATCACCGAGGCGATCCACCCGGCCGGTTGCCCCGGTTGATACCAGCCGAGCGCGCGGCCGACGTAACCGGCGATCAGCGAGCCGGCGATGCCGAGCACGATGGTCATGATCCAGCCCATGTTGTCGTCGCCAGGCTTGACGGCCCGGGCGATGAGACCAACGACGAGTCCGACGATCAAAGTACCGATGAATGCAAGCATGCGGTTGCTCCTTATCAGAGTTTTACGGCTTCTCGATTGCGTTGCAGATGGATTCCGGACGGTCCCGGTATATCCAAAGTAGCACGGCGCACAGCGTTTGGATATGACACTGGCCGTTCGGCCAATCCGACGAGCACGAACGGTGCCGCGAGCACGCGCAAGGTAAAATTCGTCGCATTGCCTCATTGCCTGCATTGCTACGATATGACCGATTCCGACATTCCCTCCACCGACGACGCCATCCATGAAGACCGCCTCTGGCGCGACGACGGCTGGACCGCCCGCGTGATCAAGAACGAGGACGACGACGGCTGGGCCGTCGAGATGATTCAGGCGGGCGAGGCCGAGCCCGCGCTCGTCGGCCCGTGGACGATGGGCCGCGACAAAAAAAACCCGAAACCGCTCGATGCGAACGCGTTCCGCACCCTGGTCAAGACGGCGTCGGAAGTGTTGCGCCGTCATGAGCAGCAGCGTCACGCGATGCTGCACAAGAACGTGACCATCGACGTGCAAGGCGAGGACATGACCGTTACGCTGGAGATCGTTCCGGATGACGACGATCCGTACGCCAACCTCAAGGCTTTCGACGCATACGGCACCCAGCTCGCGCACGTGCGCGTTTCGCCTGCGTTCAAGCTCACCAAGGCGAGCGCGGAGCGCTGGGCCGGGAACGATTTCGCCAAGCCGAGCGCGGGCGGCTGAGCTGCGCTGAAAGCGCGTGTGCAAATGAAAACGCCGTCGCGTTTGGGCGCGACGGCGTGGTAACGAATAGCGAGAGCTGGACTGGCGTCAGCCTTTCTTGACGACGAACGCAATTCGTCGATTCGCGAAACGACCGCTCGCGGTTTCGTTGTCGGCGACCGGATTGGCGTCGCCGTAACCTGATGCGCTGAGCGACTGCGGCGGCACGCCGTTGCGCACCAGAAATCCGCGAACCGCCTGAGCGCGTTCCTTCGACACTTCCAGTTTCGCCGCGGCCGTGCCTTGCGCATCCGAATAGCCGGCGACTTCCAGCTTCACCATGGAACCCTTGGCCGCGCAGCTCTTGAGCAATTGCGCCGTCTCGCCGAGCGTGGCGTACGCACTTCCCGGCACCTGCGCGCTCGAGCGCGCGAAATTGACGACCTGAAGGTCGAGCACGCGGGTGAGCTTTTTGCCAGAGCAGGGCGTGTCCGTGGCGAGCAGGCTCTTCATCGCGCTGCGAAAGGATTGCGTTGCGCTGGCGACAGCGCCGTCCACGTCGAACGCAGCAACCTGGAACATGCCGCCGAGCGTGGTTTTGAGGCGATCGGTCCAGCCGAGCTTTGCATTGGCCGCCGTGCCGCTCAGTTCCACTTTCGAGCCGCTGATCTTGGCTTCCGCGCCAGGCACGGCCATGAGCGGAAAGAAGTCGTTCAGGCGCGAGAGCCAGGGGGCCGGCCGCGTTTGCGGAACGACGGAAATGTCCGCGCTGAAGGCTTTGCCGAAGCGTGCTGTCATGGCGTCGAGCAGATGCTTCTTCTCCGCTTCCGTGCCGACTGTCGCCTCGACGGCCGGAGCGCCCGTTGTGTTGACGTTGAACAGCAACTGCGCATCTTTCCAGGAGGCGGTCTCCATCGTCGGTGCAGGAGTGGTCTCCGCAGGCGCCGCCGTTGCGGCCGGCGTATCGACGGTGGCGGACGCGACGACCGGCGTAATGTCCGCAGCCTGCGTGCTCACCGGTGCGGGTGATGAAGCCGGCGTCGACACGTTCGTGACTGGTTGGGTGGCCGGCGCGGCGCTCAGATCGACGCTATCGCTGTGCGTGAAGCCGCGGTAGTAGACCAGCGCGAGAATCACCGCCAGCACGGCGAAGAGCAGCCAGATCCACTTGTTCGAACGTGTCGGCGCGGGTTTGCGTACCGGTGCGCGCATCGGCGGCGTTGTCGGTGCGGGAGGCGTGGGCGCGGAAACGGGCGCGCTTTGCGCGGCCACTTTCACGATGGGCTCGGGCGGCGCGACCGCCACGGCGACATCGGCATCCGTGCGCGCTTCCAGGCTCGACGCGACGGTATCGAGCCGCGGCGTGATGCAACTGGTGAAGCCTTCGGTATTGCCGACGCCGATGGCCGCCGCGACCGCGTTCGACATCGATCCGTTGATCTCGCCGACCTGGTCGCGCAATAGCTTGGGCACTTGCGGCAAGCCCCATTGTGCGAGCAGGAAGTGCCGCTTCATGATGCCAAAGAGCACGGCGGCGACGATGCCCGCGAGCGAAGACGTGGCTTGCGTGGGGACGCCGGTTTCGGCCGAAACGGCGTCGCTCAGCGCATCGACGCGGTGACCCGTTGCGAGCGCGGCGAGCGAATGGCCGTTGACTTCGAGTTGCTTGAGTCCGCCGGTCGTCGCGATCAGCTTCGTGAACTGGTCGACGATATACGCGTTGGTCTCCGGCTGCATGATGACGGAATACACCGACTGCGATCCGGGCACGAGCGTCGCCCGGTCCATCAACGACGCGACGAGTCCCGGCGCGATGCGGGCCGCCAGTTGCCGGACGATTTGCCCCGGGATGCCGAACTGTTGCGACAACTGTTCCGCGATGTTTTCCGAGATCGCGGCATTGACCGCCTGAACCAGATTGATGCTCATCGACTGACTTTCCTTTCTACATGAACGCTTAACGCGAGCGCAATTGTGTAGCGGATTCTACTTGCACAGTTATCCTAAAAATATATCTGCAAAATTCTTTACGAAAACGGTGCGTCGATGCGACTGGCGTTGCGTTTTCAGCGCGCGCGAAGACTCACATCCGAGAAGAATTTGCGAATACGCTTACCCGCCATGGCGAGCCATGAGGGTTCTGCGGGCGCGGGATCGTTGCCGTTCACGGAGAGCGCGACGAGCGACAGCATGGAGCGAGGAGGGATGAGCGTGCGGTACGATGCGTCGAGCGGCGACGTCCACGCACAGGTGCGGCAATCGTGCATCGTGCACGTATTGCAGGGAGGTTGATTGCGGTTCATGGCGGACCCCTTTACGAGTATCCGCACATCATCGACGATGCGCTATCGTAAGGCGATCAGACGGTTCCGATTGAACTCTTGAATTCTCGATCTCAAAAATAGGACAGACTAGCTGGCGGCCATCCATCGTTCACTGAAAGGAGACAGCAATGCATTACCTGTTGATTTACGACCTCTGTGCGGACTATCTGGAGCGCCGCGCGCAATTTCGCGACGCGCATCTGGCCCTCGCGTGGGCGGCGGTGGAGCGCGGCGACATCGTGCTTGCGGGCGCGCTCGACGCCCCCGCCGATCGCGCGATGCTGTTGTTTCACAGCGAGTCGCCCGCCGCCGCGGAAGACTTCGCGAAGCATGACCCGTATGTGACGAATGGGCTGGTGGAACGCTGGGAAGTGCGCAAGTGGAACACGGTCGTGGGCGCGAGTGCGGCCACGCCCGTGCGATAGCGAAGCAGAAAGCGAAACGATCACGCGTCGGCGGTTTCTTCCTCGGGACGGTCCCGGCGCGATGGACCGCGACGCTGAGCCGAGCGATACAGACTCGTCAGCGTGTCGTCGAGCTGCTGCGAACGCTCGAACAGCGCCGCGAGCCAGTCGACGAACACCGACACGCGCGGCGTCGCCTGACGGCTTTTCAGAAACGCCACCGAGACTTTGAGCGGCGGCGATTTCCATTGCGGCAGCACTTCGCGCAGTTGTCCCGAGCGCAGATAAGACTGCGCCGCGATGCGCAGCGGCTGAATCAGCCCGAGCCCTTCGACGCCGCATGCGAGATACGCGTGTTCGTCGGCGACCTGCACGAAGCCGCGCATTTTCATCGTGACGGGCTCGCCATCGACATCGAAATCGAAATCGGCGGGGCGGCCGCTTTTCTCCGAGATGCAATTGACCGCGACGTGCTGCGCGAGCTCGTCGAGGGTTTGCGGCATGCCGTGCTTGTCCAGATACGCGGGACTCGCGCACGTCACCTGTTCGAGCATGCCGAGGCGGCGCGCGATCAGGCCCGAATCGGGCAGTTCGCCGAGCTGCACGCTGCAATCGACACCTTCGCCGACCAGATCGACATTGCGATTGCCGATGCCGATCGACAGCTCGATCTGCGGATAGCGCGCATGAAACTCCGGCAGCGCGGGCACGACGATCGATGTCGCGACGGTGTCGGGCATTTCGACGCGCAGCCGTCCGCGCAGGCGCTCCTCGCCCGCGCCGAAACCGGATTCGAGTTCGTCGATGTCGGCGAGGATCTGCGCGCAACGCTCGTAGTACGCGGCGCCATCGACGGTGAGATTCAGGCGCCGCGTCGTGCGTGCGAGCAATTGCACGCCGACTAGCGCTTCGAGTTGTTGCACGGTCGTCGAAACACTCGCGCGCGGCATGCCAAGCGACTCGGCCGCACGCGTGAAGCTGTTCGTATCGACGACACGCGTGAAGACACGCATGGCATGGACGCGATCGATCACGTTGTGTTTTCCCTTTATGACGATTGAGTGGCGATGCGCGGAAAAAAAGCGATTCCACCGCGGCTATGAAGCTGCGGAAAAAAGGCGCATCGGCGATGGTTAGATCGTAAAGGCGGGAAGCGTCAACGTGAATACACAAAAGTGGAGGATTCTTGCCTGATTCTTTTTGACGGAAAGAATCACAGCGTGGGCATTTCGCCGCGCAGGCGGCCCACGAAACCGTTCATGTCCGCGCCCGAAGGCGCCTGATAGAGCCTCAGGCCCATCTCGGGAAGGATCGACAGCAGATGATCGAAGACATCGCCCTGAATGCGCTCGTATTGGGTCCACGCGGTCGTCGCGGTGAAGCAGTACACCTCCACCGGGATACCCTGCGATTCCGGCTCCATCATGCGTACCATAATCGCCATGTCCTGGCGAATCTCCGGATGACGCTGGAGATACGCGAGCCCATACGCGCGGAACGTGCCGATATTCGTGAGCCGCCGCCGGTTCGCGGGCTCGTTGGCCAGTTCGCCGAGATTGCGGTTGGCCTGCTCGACTTCCGTCTGCTTCTGCTCCAGATAATCGTGCAGCAGGCGAAAGCGTTTCAGGCGCGCGGTTTCCTCGTCGGAAAGAAAGCGCACGCATTGTGCGTCGATGCGCAGAGTGCGCTTGATGCGCCGCCCGCCCGATTCGAACATGTGCCGGTAATTGCGGTAGCTCTCGGAAAAGAGCTTGTAGGTGGGCACCGTGGTCACGGTGTTGTCCCAGTTCTGCACCTTGACCGTGTGCAGCGCGATGTCCTTCACGAAGCCATCGGCGGCGGCTTGCGGCATTTCGATCCAGTCGCCGATGCGCAGCATGTCGTTCGAGGTGAGTTGCGTGCTGGCTACCAGCGACAGCAAGGTGTCCTTGAACACGAGCAGCAGCACGGCGGACAGCGCGCCGAGACCGGACAGCATCCAGAGCGGCGAACGGTCGATGAGAATCGACAGCACGAGCACGCCGCACACGAGCGCGAGCCCCAGCTTGCCGATCTGGATATAGCCTTTGATGGAGCGCGTCTGCGCTTCCTTGCTTTCCGCGTAGACGTCCTGCCACGCGGACAGCGCGCTGCCCGCGGCGAAGAAAATGCAGACCCACGCGCCGCCGTGCGCGATGCGGCCGATGACCGTGGCCCAGTGGCCGATGCGCGGCACTTCGTCGATACCGAGCGCAACGGTCGCGAACGGCACCGCATACCAGAGCCGGTGATACGCCCGATGCTTGATGAACGCGCGATCCCACTTCTGATGCCCGGCCAGCACGAGCAGTCGATGCGCGACATACAGCACGATGCGCGCGACCACCCATTGCACGAAGATCGCGATCAGCGCGAGCGCGACGAGGCCCGCGATCAGTTGTAACCACGGATGAGCGGCGAGTTGTTGCGGCAGCGGATCGGGAAGGAAGTCGAAATTCATAGGGACCGGGGAGCACTCAGGACGCGCGTTTGTATCGCGATGCGTCACGTATTGTGCATGATCGTGCCGCTCCGGTGCATCGGACGAGGCTCACTTGCGCGTCTTATCGAAAACCCGAGTTCGATGAAAATGAATTTTTTTTGAGCGGCTTTTCGAGTAAATATACTTTCATCGCGTGTCATCGCAACGAGAGCGCAGCGCATTCCATGTCCCGTTCCCTATCGGTTCGTGCGCCGGCGAGCGCAGACGATCTGATCGCCGCGCGCATCGCCGCGGCCATGCCGACGCTCACGCCCATCCATCGGCGCATGGGTGCATTCGTGCTGGCGAACCTGTTTCGCTCGGCGACCATGCGTATCGACGAACTGGCGGGCGCGGTGGGCGCGTCGGTGGCGACGGCGAACCGTTTTGCGCGCGCGCTGGGCTTCTCCGGCTATCCGTCGTTTCGCGAGGCGCTCGTGCGCGGTTTCGAGGCGACCATCGCGCCGGTCGAGCGCTTGCGCACCGCGCTCGAATCGCCGGCGAGCGGCGCGGAGGTGTTCGATGCATCGCTCGCGCAGGCGGCGGCGAATCTGCGTCTTGCTCAAACCTCCGTCGATGGCGCGAAGGCCGAGGCAATCGTCGATACGATTCTCGCCGCGCCGCGCGTCTTCACGATCGGTTACGGCGCGAGCGCCTTTCTGGCCGGCCTGCTGGAGCACGGGCTCACGCCGTATTGCGCGAACGTGCAGTCGCTCGCGTTGATGGGCGGACCGTCGCACGCCGCGCGGCGGCTCTTCACGGCGGCGCGCGGCGATGTGCTGATCGCGATCGCGTTCCCGCGTTATGTCGACGACACCATCACGCTCGCGCAACTCGCGCGCGATCACGGCCTGCGTGTCGTCGCGCTCACGGACAGCGCCGCGTCGCCGCTCGCGCAGGTCGCGGATCTCGTGCTCGCGATCCGCGCCGAACGCAGGCTCGCGGCGAATTGCGACACGGCGGTGCTGGCCGTCATCGAAGCGCTGTGCGATGCGGTCGCGCACCGGGCCAAGCGCTCGGTCGAGGCGGCATCGGGATTGACCGAATTCGTCTTGCCCTGGCTCGTCGCGCCTTCTCTGCCAAAAGAAGCGCACGCGGTTCAGGCAACCCGCCGCACCACTGCGAAACGACACACTCATACGGAATCGCGCAAGTCATGAACGCCACACCAGTCATCGCCATTCACGGCGGCGCGGGCACGATCGTGCGCCACGCGATGAACGCCGAAGCCGAAGCGCGTTATCACGCGGCGCTGACGGACATCCTGAGCGCGGCGCAACGCGTGCTCGCCGATGGCGGCAGCGCGCTCGATGCCGTCACCGAAGCCGTGCGCCTGCTCGAAGACTGTCCGCTCTTCAACGCGGGCCACGGCGCGGTGTTCACGGCGGCGGGCACGCATGAACTGGACGCTTCGGTGATGGACGGCGCGACGCTCGAAGCCGGCGCGATCAGTTGCGTGACGCGCGTGAAGAATCCCGTGCTCGCCGCGCGTCGCGTGCTCGACGTGAGCGATCACGTCATGTTCACGGGGCCGGGCGCGGAAGCGTTCGCGGCGGCGCAAGGTCTCGAATTCGTCGATCCGTCGTACTTCTACACGGAGTCACGCCATCAGCAATGGCTCAACGCGCGCGGCACCTCGGGCACGATGCTCGATCACGACGCGATGACGAAGTTCGCCTTCTCGAATGATCCGCGCGATCCCATCGATCCCATCGATCCCGACAAGAAGTTCGGCACGGTCGGCGCGGTCGCGCTCGATGCCAACGGCCATCTCGCGGCGGCGACGTCGACGGGCGGCATAACCAACAAGCAGGCTGGCCGCGTCGGCGATGCGCCGCTGATCGGCGCGGGCTGCTACGCGAACGACGCGACCTGCGCGGTATCGACCACCGGTACGGGCGAGATGTTCATCCGCATGCTCGCGGCGTATGACGTGTCGGCGCAAATGGAATATCGCGGGGTGTCGCTGGAAGACGCATCGAACGATGTCGTGATGACCAAGCTGCCACGCATCGAAGGGCGCGGCGGTCTCGTCGCTGTCGATGCGAAGGGCAATGTCGTGCTGCCGTTCAACACGGAAGGCATGTATCGCGGCTTTGCGCGCGTGGGCGAAGCGCCCGTCACGGCGATCTATCGATGATGAGCGCGACGCTGCCCGATGCCCGTGTGATCGACGTGCGCGATCTGTCGGTCTCGTTTCGCTCGCGCGCGCGCACGGTCGAAGCCGTGCGCAGCATTTCGTTCACCGTGGATCGCGGCGAGACGCTGGCGATCGTCGGCGAATCGGGCTCGGGCAAGTCGGTCACGTCGCTTGCGCTGATGCGGCTCGTCGAGCATGGCGGCGGCCGGATCGTGTCGGGCAGCATCGCGTTTCGCCGCCGCAACGGGCAAGTGCTCGATCTCGCGAAGGCGTCGTCGGCAACGATGCGGGGCGTGCGCGGCGCGGACATCGCGATGATCTTCCAGGAGCCGATGACCTCGCTCAATCCGGTCTTCACGGTCGGCGATCAGATCGCGGAAGCGATTGCGCTGCATCAGAACAAGAGCGCGTCGGAGGCGCGCGCCGAAGCGCTGCGTCTGCTCGATCTCGTACGCATTCCCGAAGCGCGCCGCGTGTTCGCGCGTTATCCGCATCAGTTGTCGGGCGGCATGCGCCAGCGCGTGATGATCGCGATGGCGCTGTCGTGCAAGCCCGCGCTCCTGATCGCCGACGAGCCGACCACCGCGCTCGATGTCACGATCCAGGCGCAGATCCTGCAACTCGTGCGCGGCCTGCAGAACGAAATGAACATGGGCGTGATCTTCATCACGCACGACATGGGCGTGGTCGCGGAAGTGGCGGACCGCGTGCTCGTGATGTATCGCGGCGAGAAAGTGGAAGAGGCGCAATCGGACTTGCTGTTTCACGCGCCGAAGCATCCGTACACGAAGGCGCTGCTCGCCGCCGTGCCGACGCTCGGTGCGATGCGCGGCACCGATCGTCCCGCGAAGTTCCCGATCCTCGAAGTGGAACGGGTCGACCTTGCGCCCGACGATGCGAGCGCGTTGCGTCCGTCCGAGGCGGTCGAAAAGGAACAGCAGCCTGCCGTCGACGAAACCATCAGGCCGATTCTGCGCGTGCGCGACCTCGTCACGCGCTTTCCGGTGAAAAGCGGCTTGTTCGGCCGCACGACGGCGGCGGTGCATGCGGTCGAGCGCGTGAGCTTCGATCTGCGTCCGGGCGAGACGCTCGCGCTCGTCGGCGAATCGGGCTGCGGCAAATCGACGACGGGGCGCTCGCTGCTGCGGCTCGTCGAAAGCCAGAGCGGTTCCATCGAATTCGATGGACGCGACATCAGCAAACTCGAAGGTCACGAGCTGCAGACCCTGCGGCGCAATATCCAGTTCATCTTTCAGGACCCGTTCGCGTCGCTCAATCCACGTCTGACGGTCGGCTTCTCGGTCATGGAGCCGCTGCTCGTGCATGGCGTCGCGAGCGGCAAGCAAGCGCAGGCGCGGGTCGACTGGCTGCTCGAAAAAGTCGGCTTGCCGCCCGAAGCGGCGCAGCGTTATCCGCATGAATTCTCGGGCGGACAACGACAGCGCATCGCGATTGCAAGGGCGCTCGCGTTGAACCCGAAGGTCGTCATCGCCGATGAATCCGTGTCCGCGCTCGATGTCTCCGTGCGCGCGCAGATCGTCAATCTGATGCTCGATCTGCAGCGCGAACTCGGCGTTGCGTATCTTTTCATCTCGCACGACATGGCGGTCGTGGAGCGGGTGAGTCATCGCGTGGCGGTGATGTATCTCGGGCAGATCGTCGAGATCGGGCCGCGCGCGGCCGTGTTCGAAGCGCCGCGTCATCCGTACACGCGCAAGCTGATGAGCGCGGTGCCGGTCGCCGACCCGTCACGCCGGCACGCGCAGCGCATGCTCGCCGCCGACGAGATTCCAAGCCCGATCCGCAAGCTCGGCGATGAGCCCATCGTCGCGAAACTCGTAGCCGTAGGACCAGACCATTACGTCGCCGAGCATCACGTTGGTGGCGCGTACTGATAACACCATAACGTCATAAGGAGTCCAACGAATGCCGTCCTTCAAACTGCGCTCGATACTCGCTGCAAGCGCATTCGCCGCGCTGACCTCACTCGCGCCGGTGGCGGCGCATGCGCAAGGCACCGCCGTGATGGCCGTCGCCTCGACCTTCACGACGATGGACCCGTACGACGCCAACGACACGCTCTCGCAAGCGGTGGCGAAGTCGTTCTATCAGGGTCTGTTCGGCTTCGACAAGGACATGAAGATCCAGAACGTGCTCGCGACGAGCTACGAGGCAAGCCCCGACGCGAAGGTCTACACGATCCATCTGCGCAAGGATGTGAAGTTCCACGACGGCACCGACTTCAACGCCGACGCCGTGAAGGCCGTGTTCGACCGCGTGACCAATCCGGACAACAAGCTCAAGCGCTACAACCTCTTCAACAAGATCGAGAAGACCGAAGTGGTCGATCCGTACACGGTGAAGATCACGTTGAAGATTCCGTTCTCGGCGTTCATCAACGTGCTCGCGCATCCGTCGGCGGTGATGATTTCGCCGACCGCGCTGCAGAAGTACGGCAAGGACATCGCGTTTCATCCGGTCGGCACGGGGCCGTTCGAATTCGTCGAATGGAAGCAGACCGACGACCTGAAGGTGAAGAAGTTCGCCGGCTACTGGAAGAAGGGTTTGCCGAAGATCGACATGATCGACTGGAAACCCGTGGTCGATAACAACACCCGTTCCGCGCTCATGCAGACAGGCGAGGCGGACTTCGCGTTCTCGGTGCCGTTCGAGCAGGCCGCGACGCTCAAGGCGAACCCGAAGGTCGATCTGATCGCGGCGCCATCGATCATCCAGCGTTACGTCAGCATGAACGTGCTGCAAAAGCCCTTCGACAATCCGAAGGTGCGCGAGGCGATGAACTATGCGATCAACAAGGAAGCGCTCGTGAAGGTGGCGTTCGCGGGCTATGCAGTGCCGGCCGAAGGCGTGGTGCCGCCGGGCGTCGAATACGCGACCAAGCTCGGACCGTGGAAATACGATCCCGCGAAGGCGCGCGAACTGTTGAAGGAAGCAGGCTATCCGAACGGCTTCGAAACCGTGCTGTGGTCGGGCTATAACCATACGACCGCGCAGAAGATCATCCAGTTCGTGCAGCAGCAACTGGCGCAGGTGGGCGTGAAGGCATCGGTCGAAGCGCTCGAAGCGGGGCAGCGCGTGCAGCGCATCGAGAGCGCGCCGGATCCGAAGACGGCGCCGGTGCGGATGCTCTATATCGGCTGGTCGTCGTCGACGGGCGAAGCGGACTGGGCGCTCTCGCCGCTGCTCGGCGGCACGTCGTTTCCGCCGAAACTCTTCAACACCGCGTACTACAAGAACGATCAGGTCGATGACGATCTCTCCAAGGCGCTCGCCACCACGGATCGCGGCGAGAAGGCGAAGCTCTACGCCGACGCACAGAAGCGCATCTGGGCCGACGCGCCGTGGATCTTCCTCGTCACGGAGAAGGTCGTGTACGCGCGCAGCAAGCGTCTGTCGGGCGCGTACGTGATGCCCGACGGCTCGTTCAGCTTCGACGAGATCGCCCTCAAGTAATCGCTTTCGGCCGGGCGCGATCGCCCGGCCGCACCTGACGGGAAACGATGCTCAACTTCATCGCCAAACGACTGTTAGGCCTGCTGCCGACGCTCTTCATCGTCGCGGTGCTCGTGTTCTTCTTCGTGCACATGCTGCCGGGCGATCCGGCGCGGCTCGCCGCGGGCGCGGAAGCCGACGAAGCGACCGTCGCGCTCGTGCGTGCCGACCTCGGTCTGGACAAGCCGCTGCCGCAGCAACTGGTGGGCTTCTTCGGCAAGATCGTGCATTTCGACTTCGGCATGTCGACGCGCAGCAAGCGGCCCGTGTCGACGGAAATCGCCGAGCGCTTCATGCCCACGTTGTGGCTCACGCTCGCGAGCATGGTGTGGGCGGTGATCTTCGGCATGGGTATCGGCATCGTGTCGGCGGTATGGCGCAATCGCTGGCCGGACCGTCTGGGCATGACGCTCGCGGTGTCGGGCATTTCGTTTCCGGCGTTCGCGCTCGGCATGCTGCTGATGGAAATCTTCTCGGTGAAGCTCGGCTGGCTGCCGATCGTCGACGACGGCACATGGAAGGGCTACGTGCTGCCGTCGATCACGCTGGGCGCGGCGGTCGCGGCGGTGATGGCGCGCTTCACGCGTGCGTCGTTCGTCGAAGTGCTCGGCGAGGACTTCGTGCGAACCGCGCGCGCAAAAGGCGTGCACGAACCGATGGTCATCTTGAAGCACTGCCTGCGCAACGCGATGATTCCCGTCGTCACGATGATGGGTCTGCAGTTCGGCTTTCTGCTCGGCGGCTCGATCGTCGTGGAGAAGGTGTTCAACTGGCCGGGCCTCGGGCGTCTTCTGGTCGACGCCGTCGAGATGCGCGACTATCCGGTGATTCAGGCGGAAGTGCTGCTGTTTTCGCTGGAATTCATCGTGATCAACCTGATCGTGGACGTGCTGTACGCGATCATCAACCCGACCATCCGTTTCAAGTGAGGACCGCATGAGCGTGGCAGCCGAAAGCGCGGTGCAGGCGCCGCAAGAGATCCGCACGCCGTGGACGGAGTTCTGGCGCAAGTTCAGGCAGCAGCCGGTCGCGCTCGCCGCGGCGGTGTTCGTGATCCTGCTGATCGTGATCGCGATCATCGCGCCGTTTATCGCGCCTTATGACCCGGAGAATTACTTCGATTACGACGCGCTCAACGCGGGTCCATCGGCTGCGCACTGGTTCGGCGTCGATGCGCTGGGGCGCGACATTCTGAGCCGCATACTCGTCGGCAGCCGCATCTCGTTGACGGCGGGGCTGGTGTCGGTCGTGCTCGGCGCGGTGATCGGCACGTTCTTCGGCCTGCTCGCGGGCTATTACGAAGGCTGGTGGGACCGCATCGTGATGCGCATCGCGGACGTGCTGTTCGCGTTTCCCGGCATTCTGCTCGCGATCGGCGTCGTCGCGATTCTCGGCAACGGCATGGTGAACGTCGTGTGCGCGGTCGCGATCTTCAGCATTCCCGCGTTCGCGCGGCTGGTGCGCGGCAATACGCTCGCGTTGAAGCATCTCACTTATATCGAGGCGGCGCGCAGCATCGGCGCATCGGACTGGACGATACTCGCGCGGCATATCCTGCCGGGCACGATCTCGTCGGTGGTCGTGTACTTCACGATGCGTATCGGCACGTCGATCATCACGGCCGCGAGCCTTTCGTTTCTCGGTCTGGGCGCGCAGCCACCCACGCCGGAGTGGGGCGCGATGCTCAACGAAGCGCGCGCCGACATGGCGATGGCGCCGCACGTCGCCATCTTCCCGAGCCTCGCGATCTTCTTCACCGTGCTCGCGTTCAACCTGCTCGGCGACGGTCTGCGCGACGCGCTCGATCCCAAGCTCGACCGGCCATGATGCATATCGGCCTGCTCGAAGCGGGGCCGCGCGGCACGATCGCCGATGTCGCGGGCGTGACCGTCGGGCACTGCACGCTTGCGCAGGGCGCGGTGCAAACGGGCGTCACCGTGGTCCGCCCGCACGCCGGCGATGTGTATCGCGACAACACGCCGGCCGCGGCGTGCGTCATCAACGGCTTCGGCAAGAGCGTCGGGCTCGTGCAGCTCGAAGAACTCGGCGTGATCGAGACGCCCATTGCGTTGACCAATACGTTCGGCGTTGGGACCATCGCGAATTCGCAGATTCGCGCGGCGATCGCTGCGAATCCGCGCATCGGACGCGAAGATCCGAGCGTGAATCCGCTCGTGTTCGAATGCAACGATGGCTACCTCAACGACATGCAGGCGCTCGCGATCGATGAAGCGCATTACCGGAGCGCGCTCGATGCCTGTAGCGACGGCTTCGCGCGCGGCGCAGTGGGCGCGGGACGCGGCATGTCGTGCTTCGAGCTGAAGGGCGGCATCGGCTCGGCGTCGCGCATCGTGCAAATCAATGGGCGCGGGTACACCACAGGCGCGCTCGTGCTGGCGAACTTCGGCCGTCTGCCGCAGCTCACGATCGCGGGCGAGCCGGTCGGTCGCGCGCTGGCGTCGGCGGGCACCTCGAAGGTCGAGCCCGAGCAAGGCTCGATCATCATCCTCATCGCAACCGATGCGCCGCTCGATGCGCGTCAGTTGCGCCGTCTCGCGATGCGCGCCGCCGCCGGACTCGCGCGCACAGGGTCGGTGTACGGCCACGGCAGCGGCGACATCGCGCTGGCGTTCACGACCGCTTACACCGTATCGCACGACGAGGACTTCATCACGATGCCGCCGCTCATCAGCGACGCGCGGCTCGACCCGCTGTTCCAGGCGGCCGCCGACAGCGTCGAACAGGCGATCCTCGATGCGCTCTTCAGCGCCGAATCGGTTGCCGGACGCGATGGTCATCGGCGCATCTCGCTCAACGACGCATTGAAAACACGATCATGAAAGTGCTGATCTCGGTGGATATCGAAGGCATCGCGGGCGTGTTCCATCCGGAGCAGACGCGCGCGGGCAATCCTGAATATGAGCAGGCGCGCCGCTGGATGACGCGCGAGGCGAACACAGCGGCGCAGGGCGCATTCGACGGCGGCGCGTCGCAAGTGTGGATCAACGATTCGCACGGCGGTTTTCGCAATCTGATGCCCGATCTGCTCGATCAACGCGCGCGCCTCGTACTCGGCAAGCCGCGCACGCTCGGCATGATGGCGGGGCTGGAAGCGGCGCCGGACCTGGTGTTCATGATCGGCTATCACGCGCGTGCGCAAAGCCGCGGCATTCTCGCGCACACCATCAACAGCGCGGCCTTCGCGCGCGTCACGCTGGATGGCGAGGAGGTCGGCGAGGCCGGGCTCTATGGACGGCTCGCCGAGGAACACGGCGCGCACGTCGCGTTTCTGACCGGCGACGACGTGTTCGGCGCGGAGACACTGCCCGCCTTTCCCGGCGCGCGCTTTCTGTGCGTGAAGACCGCGCACGGCTATTCGAGCGGCGTGACCGAAACGCCTGCGGCGGCCTGCGACGCGATCCGGCTCGCCGCGCGCGAAACTATCGAGGCGGCTTCTGCGGGGCATCGCCGGCGCGTCGCGCGGTCCGGTCATCGCTGCGAACTCCGCACCCAGACCACGGCGTTCGCCGATCTGTTCTGCCAATGGCCGACGCTCGAACGCATCGATGCCGTGACGCTCGCCTTCGACGCCCCTTCGATCGAATCTGTCGTGCGAATACTCAATTGCCTTTCGGCAATGTCCTTCATGATACGTTGAGGGTTTGAACCAGGCGCTTTGAGTATCGTTAGAATGGAGCCACTTGCAGGACCGGCTCCGGTCTTGACGTGTTTTTGCAGACGACGCTCATGCACACCGTGAAGCTCGAACACAACGATGACGAAGTGCTCGACCCCGCCGATCCGCAACTCGTCGTGCGCGGCTCGCTTTTCATCGACGGGCACGACGCCGGCTGCTGGGAGCAACGGCGCGACGGGACGTGGGCGGCGCATGTGCGGCACAAGGAAGGCTGGATCGTCGAGGCGAGCCGCGGCGCGCTGATCGACCGGCTCGCCCGCGAGGCATAACGCAGTTAATTTCGAATCACTCAAACATTTTCATGTATCTGTCGATCATCGCCGTGGGACTCGGTGGCGGACTGGGATCGCTGCTCAGATGGGTTCTCGGACTACGCCTGAATGCGATTTTTCCGAATTTGCCGCTCGGCACGTTCGCGGCCAACGTCATCGCGGGCTACATCATCGGCGTGGCGGTCGCCTTCTTCGCTCGCTTTCCCGATATCTCGGTGGAGTGGCGACTTTTCATCATCACCGGTTTGATGGGCGGGCTTTCCACGTTTTCGACCTTTTCGGCCGAAGTGGTCGCGCATCTTCAGCAAGGGCGGCTCGGCTGGGCGCTCGCGGAGATCGCGATTCATGTTTGCGCATCGCTTCTGATGACGGCGCTCGGTATCGCGACGGTGGTGGTGGCTTCCTGAACGAACCGGCGGCAGCGCACGTCCATCATCCATTTTCCGCGATTTGAACGTTTGCGCGCCTGGCCGTTCCCCAAACATTCTTTTTTCCGCGTTTTCAACGCTGGACCCTCGCTGCCATTGCAGCGGTTTTTTTGTTTTTCTTTTGACAGTAACGAAGGTGATGAAATGTCAGGGCTGCCGCTCATCGATGTCAGACCGTATCGTGCAAGCGATCTCGACGGTGTGATCGATCTGTTCCAACGCGCCGTTCGCGAAACGGCGTCGGCCGATTACAACCAGGCGCAGATCGAAGCCTGGGCGCAAACCGACCGCGACGAATGGGAACTCGCCCGCCTGAGCCGTCCGACGTGGGTCGGACTCGTCGACGGTGAACTCGCGGGTTTCGCCGATCTCGAAAAAAACGGCCTCATCGACATGATGTTCGTCGATCCGCTGCATCAGCGTAAAAGCGTGGCGACGTCGCTGCTCGCGCGTATCGAAGCCGAAGCCGACGAAGCCGGCCTGACCACGCTGCACACTTATTCGAGCGTCACCGGACGGCCTTTCTTCGAATATTGCGGTTTCGATATGCTGCTCGCGCGGGCGGTCATCGTGCGGGAACAGCGCTTCGTCCAGTTCGTGATGGAAAAAGTGCTGTAAATCGTCAAATCTGTATAGACAAGTGTTGTAGAAATTCGCCGGGCGATCCTAGTGATATCCCGGATATCCCCTTGTTTCGTCCTTCTAGCCCGTTTAGACTTGAGTCTAACTTGTATAGACAGGACGAACCATGATCACGCTCACGCCCGGAAAACTGACCCTGCCGCAACTGCGCCGCATCGCGCGAGGCTCGGACTCGCTCGAACTCGATCCGGCGAGCTTCGGCGCGATCGACGCGAGCGCGCGCGCCGTCGCCGCGATCGCCGCGAAAGGCGATCCGGCTTACGGCATCAACACGGGTTTCGGGCGGCTCGCCAACACGCACATTCCGGCCGACCAACTCGAACTGCTGCAAAAGAATCTCGTGCTGTCGCACGCGGTGGGCGTCGGCGAGCCGATGTCGCGTCCGGTCGTGCGTCTCCTGATGGCGCTCAAGCTGTCGAGCCTCGGGCGCGGCCACTCGGGCATCCGCCGCGAAGTCATCGACGCGCTCATCACGCTCTTCAACGCCGACGTGCTGCCGATCATCCCGGTCAAGGGCTCGGTCGGCGCCTCGGGCGATCTCGCGCCGCTCGCGCACATGTCGACGGTGCTGCTCGGCATCGGCGAAGTGATGATTCGCGGCGAACGCGCGAGCGCGCTCGACGGTCTCGCGGTCGCGGGCCTCAAGCCGCTCATGCTGCAGGCGAAGGAAGGCCTCGCGTTGCTGAACGGCACGCAGGCGTCTGCTGCGCTCGCGCTGTACAACCTCTTCGCGATCGAAGACCTGTTTCGCACCGGGCTCGTCGCGGGCGCGCTGTCGGTCGATGCGGCGGCGGGCTCGGTCGTGCCGTTCGATGCGCGCATCCATGAACTGCGCGGGCATCCCGGACAGGTCGACGCCGCAGCGGCGTACCGCACGCTGCTG
>Ga0160459_100184_pt1 | contig 34491 bp, 30 predicted proteins | sample HID1973K_E6MG_FD_108208 | JGI IMG/M metagenome (GOLD analysis project Ga0160459, IMG submission 108208) | Enriched mosquito-associated microbial communities from UW Madison campus, WI, USA - HID1973K_E6 MG | ecosystem: Host-associated > Arthropoda: Insects > Digestive system > Unclassified ... | reverse complement strand
TGCCGTCACCTCCTACTTCTCGATGGAGGCTATTGCGGAAAACCGGCCGATACAGGTGTAGATGACACAGATGGTTGGCCGAATGCGGTGATATGACCCGTATTTGGCCGCGTGTGTGGTGTAAAATGGTGAAAAATCACCTCAGGCGTCGATTATACTTCCTGAACACATAAAAGAGGCGGACTATGAGCGCACTTTCGGATTTCAGGGCAGGGCTGACGCCCGATGACATTCTGGCGCATTTGCGGGACGGATTGATCGGCGACGGGATCGAGTTCGAAACACCCTTCGGCCCGCGCCGGATGCTCTATGCCGATTACGTCGCCTCCGGGCGGGCGCTGCGGCAGGTGGAGAGTTTCGTTGCCGAACAGGTGCTGCCCTTTTACGCCAACAGCCATACCGAGGCGTCGTACTGCGGCATGACGATGACCCGTATGCGCGAGGAAGCCCGCGCCACGATCGCCGGTCTGGTGGGCGCGGGGCAGGGCTGTCATGTCGTGTTCACCGGATCGGGCGCGACGAGCGGTCTGAACCGGATCGTCGGCCTTTTGCGGCTGCATGACAGGGTGCGGGCGGGCGAGCGTGTGGTCGTGCTCTGCGGCCCCTACGAGCATCATTCGAACATCCTCCCATGGCGCGAGACGGGGGCCGAGATCGTCGAGATCGCCGAGGCACCGACGGGCGGCGTCGATATGGCCGATCTGGTGCGCGCATTGCAGGCGGCCAAAGGCGCCGCGCTGATCGTGGGCACATTCTCGGCCGCGTCGAACGTGACCGGCATCCTGACGGATACGGATGCGGTGACGGCGGCGCTGAAGGCGGCAGGAGCGCTGGCGATCTGGGATTACGCGGGCGGCGCCCCCTATCTGAACATGGATATGGGGCAGAAGGACGCCATCGTCTTTTCCGCGCACAAGTTTCCGGGCGGGCCGGGGGCCTCGGGCGTTCTGGTCCTGCGCGACACCATTGTGCAGCGCGACACGCCGACCCTGCCGGGGGGCGGAACGGTGTCCTTCGTCTCGCCCTGGGATCACCGTTACAGCGCCCGCGTCGTCGCGCGCGAAGAAGCGGGGACGCCTAACGTGGTGGGCGACATCCGCGCCGCGCTGGTGATGCTGGTCAAGGACGCGGTCGGCGACGAGGCGATCCTGCAACGCGAGGCGGAGCTGCGCAGCCGCGCCATCGCGGCTTGGGCGCGCGTTCCGGGTCTGCGCCTGTTGGGTCAGAAACCGGGGATGGAGGCGCTGCCGATCTTCTCGTTCCAGATCGATGGGGTTCACCAGCAGCTGTTCACCCGAATGCTGTCCGACATGCACGGCGTGCAGGCGCGTGGCGGCTGCGCTTGCGCGGGGCCTTACGCGCACCGCTTGATGGGGATCGACCCCGCCGCGTCGGACGCAATGTTCGTGCGGCTGTCGGCGGGCGAGGAGCTGGCCAAGCCGGGCTGGATCCGACTGAACTTCAGCTATCTGCACAGCGACGAACAGGCCGCGCGTATCATCGACGCCGTCGCGGATCTTGCTGTGCGCGGGCCGGAGTTGACCAAGCTGTATGTGGCGGACCCGGCGACTGCGCGGTTCCGCGCGGTGCCCGACCGTCTTCGCGAACCGGCGCTTGTATAAGAAAACGGCCCCCTTTCGGGGGCCGTCATCTCAGTTTTCCAACCCATAGACCTCTCGGGCGGCTTTTTCGGAAATTCGCCCCTCACGCAAGTCGCGGCGCACCAGATCGCGGTCGCGTGCGCGCGGATCGCCATAGCCGCCGCCGCCTGAGGTGACCGCCGCCGCCGTCTGCCCATCTTGCAGGATGCCGTTGCGGCTGGAGAGGGGTTTCACGCCCTCGCCCAATTCGATCCGCGCGAGGCCGCCCGGATCGCCGCCGTCCAGACCCCAAGCGGGCACGCGGTTCAGCGGGCCGCCAAGGTTCACCGTCGCCTCGTGCGCGACGGGGGACATGCGGCGGCGGATCGCCATGCCGCCGCGGAACTTGCCCGCGCCGCCGCTGTCGGTGATCAGCTCGTAAGCCTCGACCCGCAGGGGATGTTCGGTCTCCAACGCCTCGACCGGAATGTTGGCCGAATTGGTGCCGTTCACATGCACGCCGTCCACGCCGTCCAGCGTCTGGCGCGCACCCATGCCGCCGCCCATGCTTTCGTTATAGACGTTGAAGCGACCGGTGCGGGGGTGCATCCCGCTCATGGTCATCACCGTCACGCCGGTCGATCCTGCGGGCACGCGGTCCGGCACGGCCTGCGCGAGTGCGCCGAACATCATGTCGATCAGGCGCTGCGCGACATCGTGGCGGCTGTAGACGGCGGCGGGCGCGACGGCGTTCACCACGCTGCCCAAGGGGGCGGTGATGGTGATCGGGCGGTGGAAGCCGGCATTGGCGGGCGTGTCCGCATCGATCAGCGTCTTGATGACGTAATAAACCGAGGCCTGAAGCATGGTGAACACCATGTTCAGCCCCGAGCGCGTCTGCGGCGGGCAGCCTTCGAAATCGAAATGCGCCTCCTCCCCCTTGATGTCGATGGTTACGGCAAGGGGCAGCAGGTCGGGCCACAGGCTGGTGTCGAAATCGTATTGGAAGGCATAGCACCCGTCGGGAATCGCCGCGATCCCCGCGCGCGCCTTGCGTTCGGAATAATCCAGCAGCATCGACTGCGCCTGATGCAGGACGCCCACGCCGTACCGGGTGCAAAGCGCCTGATACCGCTGCACGCCCAGCCGGTTCGCGGCCATTTGCGCGCGGAAGTCGTTGGTGCGTTCATGCGGTACCTGACAGTTCAGCAGCACCAGATCCATGATGTCCTGCTGCAATTCCCCCCCGCGATAGAGGCGGACGGGCGGAATCCGCAGACCCTCCTGGAAGATGTGCGCGTGACCGCGATCGACGAAATCGGAATGGTGGGCCAGATTGGCGACCCAAGCCGCGATGGCACCGTCCACGAACACCGGCTCAAGGAACACGATATCGTTCAGGTGGGTGCCGCCGCCGGTATAGGCGTCGTTGCCGATGAACACGTCGCCCGCCTGCACCGTGGACAGATCCACCCGCGCCAGCGTTTCCGTCGCGATCCCCAGAAGCGAGCCGAGGTGGAACGGGATCTGCTGCGCCTGCGCGATGATCCGCCCCTCTGTGTCGAAAATCGCGGCGGAACAGTCGCGGCGTTCCTTGATGTTGGCCGAATAGGCGGCGCGCATCAGCGCCTTGCCCATCTGGTCCACGATGGTGGACAGGGCGTTGCCGATGACCTCGACCGTGATGGAATCGATCTTCATGCGGGCATCTCCTCGATGATGAGGTTCAGGATCGGATCGACCGTCGCGCTTTGCCCCGGAAGGACCAGCGCGGTGCTGTCCATCTGTTCCACGATGGCAGGGCCGTCGATGCGGTGGCCGGGGGCGAGTTTCGTGCGGTCATACAGCGGGCAGGGCGTGTAGGCGCCCGTTTCCGGCAGCCAGACGTCGCGCGTGCCCAACATCGCGTCCGAGACGGGCGTGGTCGCATCGGGCTGACGGATCAGCTGCGCCTTGTCCACGCGGCCCGTGGCGACAAGACGGGTCGCGACGACATGGATCGCCTCGTCCGGCGAGATGTAGCCGTAGACCTGACGGTGCGCATCCTCGAACCGGCGTTGCAGTTCGGACAGGAAGGCGACGTCGATCTCGCCTTCCGGCGCATCGACCGAAAGCTCGAACGCCTGCCCGTGATAGCGCAGGTCCATGATGCGGGCGGTCGAGCGGTCGCGGGTCGCGATCTCCTCGCGGTCGAACCACGCATCGGCCTGCGACTGAAGCGCGGCGAATTCGGCGGCGATGCCGTCCGTCGCCGTCATCGACATCATCCACCCCGACGAGAAATAAGCCTTCAGGTCGGTCAGCAGCAGACCCATCGAGCACAGGATGCCGGGGTTGCGCGGGATCAGGATGCGCGGAATCTCCAGCTCTCGCGCCAGACGCGCGGCGTGGACGGGGCCTGCGCCGCCGAATGCCATCAGGACGTAATCGCGCGGGTCATAGCCACGCTCGACCGAGATGACGCGGATCGCTTTGGCCATATTGGCGGTGGTGACGGCGATGATCCCCTGCGCCGTTTCCATCACGCCAAGGCCGAGGCGGTCGGCCAGACGGGCGATGGCGGCGCGCGACTTCTCCTGCTCGATCGGCAGGCGGCCGCCCAGCAGATGCGTGGGGTTCAGCACCTGAAGCACCACGTTCGCGTCGGTGACGGTCGGCTCCTCGTTGCCCTTGCCGTAGCAGACGGGGCCGGGGACGGCGCCCGCGCTGCGCGGGCCGACCTTCAGGTGCCCGCCCGCATCGACCGCCGCGATGGAACCGCCACCCGCGCCGACGGCGTGGATGTCAAGCATCGGCACCTTGATCGGGTGGCCGTGAACCTCGGTGTCGGTGGCCATTTGCGGGCGGCCCTTGTCGATCAGGGCAACGTCGCTGGACGTGCCGCCCATGTCAAAAGTGATCAGGTCGTTGAAGCCCGAGGCCGCGCCGATCTCCAGCGCGCCCATCACCCCTGCGGCGGGGCCGGATAGGACAGTGCGGACGGGGAAGTTGCCCGCCTCTTCGGCGGAAATCACGCCGCCGTTCGACTGGGTCAGGTGCGGGGCCTCGACGATACCCATTTCCTCAAGCCGCGGGCGCAGGCGGTTCAGATACCCCTGCATGATCGGCCCAAGCGCGGCGTTGACGACGGTGGTCGAGAACCGCTCGAATTCACGGTATTCCGGCGCCACCTCGTGCGAGGTCGAAAGGAACACGCCCGGCAGCTCCTCGGCCAGAATGCGTTTCACGGTGGCTTCGTGGGCGGGGGTCAGGTGTGCGAACAGAAAGCCGATGGCGACCGCCTCGACCTTGTTCTCGCGCAGGGTGCGGGCGATGGCGCGGGCCTCGGCCTCGTCCAGCGGTTTGCGGACCGAGCCGTCGAAATCCACCCGCTCGTCGGCTTCCAGCCGCAGATCGCGGGTGGCCAGAACCTCGGGCTTCACCTGTTGCAGATCATAGAGTTCCGCGCGCATCTGGCGGCGGATCTCGATTACGTCGCGGAAGCCTTTGGTGGTGACCATGCCGGTTTTCGCAAACCGTCCGGTGATCAGCGCGTTGGTCGCAACCGTGGTGCCATGGCCGACATACACAACCTCGTCCGGCGTACGGTCATAGGCGGCCAAGCCTTCGCGGATGCCGGTGGCGATCGCCTCGGACGGGTCCGCCGTGGTGCTGGAGACTTTCCACACCGACAGCGTTCCCGCCTCGGGGTCGTAAAGCGAGATGTCGGTGAAGGTGCCGCCGGTATCGGCCCCCACGCGCAGCGACTTGGTTGGTTTGCTCATGTCGGGCCTCTTAGTCCTGTCGGGTCGAGTGACCCAGCGTATGCATCAGGCGATTGGCCCATGCAAAGATTGCGGCGGATTGGATCAGATCGGCGATCTCGTCCTTGGAAAACCCGTGATCGCGCAGCGCCTGTGCCTGTTGGGGCGTGGCGGCGGACGGGGTTTGCGACAGCACGCGGCAGAAATCGACGATGACGCGGGTCTTGGGGTCCAGATCGGCATCGAGGCCGGTGGTGTAAAGCGCGCGCACGATGTCGCTGCCGCCCGCAAGCTGGATGTGCCGCCGCGCGTGGACCGAGGCGCAGTAGTTGCACCCGTTTACCGCCGAGGCGACCAGCGCCCCAAGCTCGCGATACACATTCTCCAGCCCGCCTTTGCCGTACATGATCTGGTTATAGAGCTTCGTCCGCGCGACATAGCTTTCGGGATCATGCACCAGCGTGCGGACATAGGGCGACACCTTGGTGTTCGAGGGCGTCACCTGCATCGCGGCAAGCTGTTCGGGGGTGGCATCTTCTATCCGCACGGGTTCGATATGCGGATGCCACGTCAGGGCTTTGACGGTGAAGCTCATGCGATGCCCTCCAGCAGTGCCATGCCTGCACGGACGCGGGCATCGTAGTTCACGAAGGCGATCAGTTCCGACAGCGCCACGATCTGCGGATTGGTCAGGCCGGCGGCCTCCAGCGCGCGGATGTCGGCTTCGGATGCGCGGGACGGGGTCTGGGTGACCAGATCGGCATGGGCCACCATCGCCGCCGTCTGCGGATCGCCCGCCGCGCCGCCCTCCGCGATCGTCGTGTGATCGCCGCCCGTCATCGCCGCGCGATGCTCGGCCGCCATCGCGGTCTGGCCGATCTGTGCGGCCATGCGCGCGGCCAGCGCGTGGCGCAGGTCGCCCCCAAGGCCATGCCCGTTCGCAGGCTTCAGGATCGAAGCACGGCAGGCACGCATGCCCTCTGCGATTTCGGGGCGCGGATCCTGTATCATCCCTGTCTCCACTTATTCTTATGGCGCATATAGAACGCTACCGGATACGATAATGACATGAAAAAATGCTGTCAACGTTCTGCCCTTTGACGGGCCATGCGTCATGACGCTAAAACCCGAGGATCACAGGGGGATGGGAATGGCATCGGGACGGCTTTTCGACATGCGGCAGCTCGAAGCGTTCGCCGCCGTCATGTCAACGGGCAGCGTGACCGCTGCTGCGCGGGTCATCGGCAAATCGCAGCCCGTGGTCACCCGCCTGATACAGGATCTGGAAAGCGATCTGGGGTTCGAGTTGTTCGCCCGCCACGGCCGCCGCATCATGCCCACCCAGAACGGCGCCATGTTCTACCGCGAGGTCGAGCGGCTTTTGAACGACGCCGCCCTGACCCGCCAGCGGGCCGAGGATCTGGCCCGCCGCCAGACCCAGACGCTGGAGATCGTGGCGACCGCCTCGCTTGGCGGAACGGTGGTGCCGCGCGCGCTGCGCATCCTGAAGCAGCACATGGCGATGCCGCCGAACGTGACCGTCCGCACCATGTCTCCCGAGGATGTGATCCAGACCATCGCCGCGCGCGGCGCCGACATCGGTGTGGCCAGCCTGCCGCTGGACCATCCGGGGGCCGAGGTGCAATGGATCGCCGAAGCCGCCTGCGTCTGTGTGCTGCCGCAGGACGATCCGCTGGCGGCGCGGGACAGGCTGGTTCTGTCCGATCTTTCGGACCGGCAGCTTATCACGCTTCTGAACCCTTACCGCGTGCTTGGCCGGATTTCGGCAGCGATCGAGCGGGCGCATGTCAACGCGCCGGGAGTGCTGCGGACGAACTCTTCGGCAACGGCGCTTCAGATGGTGCGGGCGGGGTTGGGGATTGCGATCCTCGAGCCGCTCTCGCCGCTGATGCAGGGCGTCGAGGGGGTGGTGACGCGGCCGCTGACGACCTCGATCCCCTATCTGTGGGGGATCATCACGCCGGTGGGGCTGGCGGAGTCCCCCGCCGTCGCACCGTTCGTCGATGCGCTGGTGGCGGCGGCGGGCACCGATCTTCCGGGCTTTCGCATCCGCGACGTGCGCGAGATCGAGGCCATCCTGAAGACCATGCAGGATTTCTAGCCCGAGGCGCGGCGGTCGAACGGCACCACGCGCGCGGTGCCGCATCGGCCGTGCAGGATGCCTTGATCCACGAACTCTACCACCTTGCGTTCGATGATGCCCAACAGATGCCGCGTCGCGCGGGTGACGGGGCGCGAATGGGCGGTGCCCAGAACCAGAAGGGCGCGCATGTCGGCCTTGATGGGGCGGGCGATCAGACGGCCGTCCTCGATCTCGCGGTGGGTGGCGCCGTAAGGCAGGATGGTGGTGAAATCGCCCGTGGCCACCAGTTCCTTGGTGGTGGGGATGCTGTCGATCTCCATCGCCCAGCCAAGGGGAACGCCCGCATTTTCGAACCCGTTTTCCACCGCGCGGCGCAGACCCTGCCCGCGGCTGGACAGGATCAGACGCGAGGTGTCGATCTCGCGCAGCGCCACGGGCCGCTGGTCGCCGGGACCGCAGATCAGGAACAGTTCCTCGTCCAGCAGGGGCGAGGCGGTCAGATGCGTCGCCCGTTTCGTGTCGTAAAGGATCGCGGCGTCGACCGCGCCGGTTTCCAGCCATTCGGCAAGCGTGCCGCTGAACCCTTCGACCAGTTGCAGCCGCGCCTCGGGGCATTCGCGCAGGAAATCGGCCACGACGGACCCTGCGATGCTGCGCCCGATCGACGGCGGCACGCCAAGGCGGACGCAGCCGCCCGCCTCGCCCGATTGCGCGCGCATGTCCGACCGCAGCCGGTCAAGCTGCGACAGGATGGGGCCGATGCCGTCCAGAAAGCTCTGGCCCGCATCGGTCAGCGTGGCCCCGCGCCCGTTGCGATAGAACAAGGGCGCGCCGAGATCCCCCTCCAGCCGCGCGATCTGCCGCGACAGCGTCGGCTGCGGCACCCCAAGCCGCAGCGAGGCGCGCGAGAAGCTGCCAAGCTGGGCGACGGTGGTGAAGCTGCGGATCTCGGACAGTTCCATCTTACTTCTGCGCGAAATCGACGGCGCGCACCCAGTCGTCGCCGCGCGCCTGCCACGTCAGATCGTCACGCAGGGCATAGCTGACCGGCTGGTTCCACAGGAACATGATCGGCGCTTCCTCGCACATGTATTCGGTGGCGCGCTTGTAGACGTCCTCGCGCACGGCGGGGTCGGTGGTGGCGCGGCCTTCGGCGATGATGGCGCTGAACTCGTCGCTGTCCCAATAGTCATAGGCGTTGCCCTTTTCGAACAGCGAAAGCTGCCCGTCGGCATCCAGCGTCGGCCACGCATAGGTCAGGTAGGCCGCCTGCGCCAGATCCTTGGCCTTGACCTGCTTGTCCATGAACGATCCGAACGACAGCTCGGTGATCCGCACGTTCAGGCCCAGTTCCGAAAGCTGGCTGGCGATGACCTGCGTGGCCTCCTGCGCCTGGACATAGGTGGCGGTGGCGACCTCCAGCTCGATCTCCTGCGAAAGATCGACGCCGGATTCCTCCAGAAGCTCCGCCGCGCGTTCGGGATCGTAGGGATAGGGCTTCAGGTCGGGGTTGAAGCCGAAGTAATCCTCGGTCAGCACCTGACAGGGGGCGGGGGTGGTGTAGCCGCCATAGATGACCTCGGCGATGCCTTCCTTGTCGATGGCATAGTTCAGCGCCTGCCGGAATGCCTTGTTCTCCATCGGCGCCTTGCGGGTGTTGAACTTCATGAACGCCATGCGGGTGGACGGGATGGCGGTCGCGTCGACGCCCTCGGCCTCGCTCAGGCGGGCAAGCTCGGTGACGGCGATGCTTTTGGCAAAGTCGATCTCGCCGGCGCGCAGGGCGGCGGCGCGGGCGGCATCCTCGGGCACCACGGTGAAGACAACGGTTTCGAAGGGCGGCTGCGGGCCCCAGTAATCGGGGTTCGCCGCCAGCGTGATCGAGCTGCCGGGAACGCGGTTCTGCATGATGTAGGGTCCGCCCGATGCGGTGGCACTGGCCGGATCGTTCGTCGCGGCCCAGTCGGGGGGCAGCAGGAAGAACATCGAAAGCTGGTCGGGCAGCGTCGCGTAGGGGGTCTTGGTCTTGATCTCCAACGTGGTGGCGTCAACGGCGGTGATCGTCTCGATCGGGGCGAACCACGTCGCGATGCGCGATTTGCGTGCGGGATCCAGCACGCGTTCGAGGTTCCATTTCACCGCCTCGGCGTCGATCTTCTCGCCATCGGTCCAGACCGCATCGGGGTTCAGGGTGAAGCGCCACGTCAGGTCATCGACCGCCTCCCACGCCGTTGCGACGTCGGGCTGCAGCTTCAGGTCCGGCCCGCGCAGCACCAGCGCGGGATAGATGTGGCTTGCCACGCTCAGATCGCTGCCGATGGACGCGGTCATGTGCGGGTCCAGCGTGTTCACGTCGTTCGGCAGCGCGATGACCAGCGGCTCGGGCGTGTTTTGCGCCAGCGCGGGCAGGGCGGTGGAAAGGGCGAGGGCGGCCAGCAGGCCGGAAGTGGCGTATTTCATTTTGGTTCTCTGTGGGTTCATTCGGCCAGAAAATCGCGCAGGATGGGGAATACCACCTCTTTTGCCTGCACATGGACGGAGTGGTTTGCGTTCGGCACCTCGACCAGACGCGAATCGGGGATCAGGTCGGCAATGATGCGTGACTGGCTGGGGGGGCAGATCCAGTCGGTCGCCCCGACCACGATCAGCGTCGCCACCTTGATTTCGTGAAGGCGCGGGCGGACGTCGTAACCGGCCTTCGCCTCGGGGGTGTAAAGCGCGTTGTGGGGGATGACGTGGACATCCATGTCGCGCGTCTTTTCGAAGGCGGACTGCGGGTCGAAGTTTTCCGAGTAGAGCGGCTGGATCGCGAGCCAGAGCAGGCGGAACTCGGTCTCGTTCTCAACGCGGTCGGAAAACAGCTTGTCGATCATCTCCAGCGACAGGCTGGGGACAAGATGGCGGCGCTGTTTGACGATCTCGATCGCGTCGTCTTCCGTCTCGTGGCTAGGGGCGGTGCCGCGCAGGACCAGTTTCGACAGGCTGTCGGGGTGGCGGATCGCATAGGTCATCGCGATCATCCCGCCGAACGAGCCGCCGATGACGATGCATTTGTCCTCGCCGCAGAAATGCTTGCGCAGCGTTTCGATGTCGTCCGCAAGCTGTTCGAAGGTGAAGGGCGCGGTTTCGCTGGATTTGCCGTGGCCGCGCTGGTCGAAGCTGATCACACGGTAGGTGTCGGCCAGATCGGCATAGGCGCGGAAATCGCCGCGATGATCGCCCGCGCCGCGGCCGCCGTGAATGGTGAAGATGGTGGGCGAATTGCCTTCGCCCGCGATGGCATAGTTGAACGTGACTCCGTCCAAAGTAACGGTCGGCATTGGCACCTCCTGCGTTTCAATGGATTATGGCGCCAATCCGAAGCCGCTGGGAAATCTTTTTTCACATAAGCGACATGAAAAGCTGGGCGTTGCTTAAATATCGATCGTTTATCCGTAAACAGAATTTGGTTGCTGCTTGAATTTGATAATGGCATAGATACGCGACCTGAAGGAACATTCCATGACCCTTGCCCTGCTGGAAGCGCGGCTGCGCGAAGACCTCGACCGTTTGAACTTTTTCGGCAAGGCTTGGGTGCCGAAGACCGAAGGGGTGCGCAATGTCGTGGTGATCGGGGCGGGGATGTGCGGGCTGGTCGCCTCGCTGGCGCTGCGCCGGCACGGGATCGAGAATCACACCGTCTACGATATGGCCCCCGAAGGGCAGGAAGGCCCGTGGATCACCATCGCGCGGATGGAGACTCTGCGGTCGCCAAAACAGCTGACAGGTCCGGCGTTCGGGCTGCCCTCGTTGACGTTCCGCGCGTGGTTCGAGGCGTCGCGCGGCGTCGATGCGTGGAATGATCTGTTCCGCATCACCCGCGCCGACTGGATGGAGTATCTGGTCTGGTATCGCCGCGTGATGGAGCTTCCGGTCGTGAACGACGCGCGGATGCTGGGAATGGAGCAGCAGGGCGATCTGATCGCGCTGCGGATGTCCATCGGCGGGACCGAGCAGAGGGTGCTGACCCGCAAGCTGGTTCTGGCGACGGGGCGCGACGGCTTGGGCGGCAACTATGTGCCCGAGATCATTCGTGGCATCGACCGCCGCTTCTGGGCCCATTCGGCGGATGACATCGATTTCGACGCGCTGCGGGGCAAGAAGGTGATCGTGGTGGGCGCAGGCGCCTCCGCGATGGACAATGCCGCTACAGCGCTGGAGACGGGGGCCGCACGGGTGGACATGCTGATCCGCCGCGCCGTGATGCCGACGGTGAACAAGGGCATGGGCATCGGCAGCCCCGGCATGACGCATGGCTATCAGGCGCTGCCGGACAACTGGAAGTGGAAGATCCAGGACTATTTGAACCGCAGCCAGACGCCCGCGCCGCGCAATTCGACGCTGCGTGTGTCCCGCCATCCGAACGCGTCCTTCAACTTCGCTTCTCCGATGGAGGAGATCCGCGAGGAGGATGGCGCGCTGTTCGTCCGCACCCCGAAGACGACCTTCCACGCCGATTTCATGATCTTCGGCACGGGGTTTTGCGTCGACCTCGATCTGCGGCCCGAACTTGCAACCATTGCCCCGCATGTGCGGCTGTGGCGCGACCGGCTGGCGGATGGCGATCCGCGGCGGGGCGACGCGCTGGCGACCTCGCCCGACTTGGGCGAGTATTTCGAGTTGCAGGAAAAGACCCCCGGCGCCTGCCCGATGCTGGCGTCGATCTACAACTTCAACTTCCCCGCCACGCTGACCCACGGCAAGTTGTCGGGCGACATCCCCGCGATCAGTGAGGGCGCCGACCGTCTGGTGCGCGGCATCATACGCAGCCTGTTCGTCGAGGACATCGACCAGCATTTCACCGCCTTGGAGGCGTTCGACACGCCCGAGCTTCTGGGCGACGAATGGACGCCCGCCTGATTACGGCAGGATGTGGCGGCGCAGGATCGCCTCCAGCGCGTCCAGGTCGCGGGCGCGCAGGGCGGCGATAATGTCGTGGTGTTCCGCGCGCAGCCGCGTCACCCGCACTTCGGAGTTGATCTCGCGCAGGACGGAGGGCGGCACGCGGCGGCGCAGCTCGAAGATCGTGTCCACCATCGCGCGGTTCGGGCAGGGGGCTAGCATCGCGTCGTGGAAGGCAAGGTTGCCGGTCACGAAATTGGGCGCACCAGCCGGTGTGCGGTCGAACGCCTCGGCCAGTGCCGTAAGGTTCGCCAGATAGTCGTCGGTGATGAACGGCCCCAGCATCCGGGCGGCTGCAATTTCCAGAACGCAGCGCGTCTGCAGGATCTGCGCGGCCAGTTCGGTGTCGTGGGCGCGAACGCGATAGCCACGGTTCGGCTCGTGCTGGACAAGGCCGCGACGGGTCGCGGCCTCCAGCGCTTGACGCAGGGCGATGCGGGTGCAGCCGTAACGGCGCTCCAGCTCGATCTGTTTCAGGCGCGCACCGGGGGGCAGGCGGCCGTGATAGATGTCGTCTTCAAGAACATCCTGCACCGATCCTGCCATCGCGTCCCCTTTTACACGTTCAGACCATAGACTTCGCGCGCGGCTTTTTCGGAAACCTTGCCCTCGCGCAGGTCGCGCCGCACCAGGTCGCGGTCACGTTCCAAGGGATTGCCATACCCGCCGCCGCCGCTTGTGGCCAGCATGATCGTCTGGTTCGCGCCCAGCATCCCGCGTCCGTTCACGAACACCGCCGCTGCGTCGGTGCAGGTCCGTTTGCCGACGGCACCCGGAAGGCCTCCCTCCAGCCCCCAGCCCGGATCGCGGAAGCAGTTGCCCGCGACCGCGGCCTTCGCCTCGTGCCCGACGGTGCGAAGCGCGCGGCGATAGGACAAACCGCTGCGGTATTTCCCCGCGCCCGCGCTGTCGGGAACCAGTTCATAGCGTTCGACCTGCAGCGGGTATTCGGCCTCGACCACCTCGACTGGAATGTTGCGAGAGTTCGACACGGCGGTCTGCACCGCATCGGCCCCGTCCTGCACCACATGCGCGCCTTCGCCGCCGCCCATGGATTCGTTGTAGACGTAGTATTTGCCCGTGCGCGGATCGACGCCCGAGAGCGTCAGCAGCCCGCGCCCCGTGCAAGGCGCCAGCGAAAAGTCCGGCACCGCGGGCGCAAGCGCGCTGAAGATCAGATCGCAGATGCGTTCGGCCGTGTCGGTGCGGCTGTAGACGGCGGCGGGGGCGATTGCGCAGACGATGGTGCCCGGATCGGCCAGAACCGTGATCGGACGGTGGAAGCCGGCATTTGGCGGGACGTCGGGATCGACCAGCACCATCACCGCGAAATAGGCCGAAACCAGCGTCGCCATATAGGTCATGTTGATCGGCGCGCGGACCTGTGCGGGGTTGCCGCGGAAATCCATCTCGATCGCGTCGCCGCGCACGGTGATCGCGACCTTCAGATGCAGCATGTCCTCGTAGCGTCCGCTGTCCATCGTGCCTTCGAAGGCATAGGTGCCGTCGGGAATGCGCGCGATGCCCGCCCGCGTTCGTTTCTCGGTATAGTCCAGCATGGCGACGCTGGCGGCGCGGACGGTGGCGAAGCCGTATTTCTCGCACAGCTGCATGAAGCGTTGCAGCCCGAAGCGGTTCGTCGCCCGCTGTGCGCGGAAGTCGTTGATACGTTCGTGCGGCACCTGACAGTTCAGCAGCACCAGATCCAGAACGTCCTGCTGGATATTGCCCTCGCGGTAAAGTCGCACGGGCGGGATGCGAAGCCCTTCCTGATAGATGTGCTGATGCGCGCGGTCCACGAAATCGGCGTGGTGAGCGATGTTGGTGATCCAGCCCTCGATCTTGCCTTCGACGAAGATCGGCTCGATGAACACGATGTCGTTCAGGTGTGTGCCGCCGCCTTCATAGGCGTCGTTGCCGATGAACACGTCGCCGGGGCGGATGTCCTCCAGCCGGTTCGTCTCCAAAACCCGCCGCGTGATCCCCAGAAGCGAGCCGAGGTGGGCGGGCTGATGCGCCGCCTGCGCCCAGATCAGGCCCGACTGGTCCATGATCGCGGTGGACACGTCCTTGCGTTCCTTGATCGAGGTGGAATAGCCGGTGCGGACCAGCGTGCGGGCCATTTCCTCGACGATGGTGGCAAGGGCGCTGCCGATGACCGAAACCGTGATCGGGTCGGGGGCGGATGTGATCTGCGTGGTCTGGTTCATGGATCAGCCCTCGATGATGATGTTGAGGTGGGGGTCGACCGTGGCGGTCTGGCCGGACAGGACCAGCGTGGTGCTGTCCATCTGTTCGATGATGGCGGGGCCGGTCACGACATGGCCGGGGCCGATCAGGTCGCGGTCATAGACGGGGCACTCGGTCCAGCCTTCGGGCAGATAGACGTCGCGGCGGGTCTGGATCGCGTCCTCGACATTGGTGGTCGCGGGCGGATGGGCGATCAGCGGCACCTTCTCGACCCGCGCCGAGGCTTCCAGCCGGAACGTGGTGATCTGGATCGGATCGCCATCGACGACATAGCCGTACATCTGTTCGTGCAGCGCCTCGAATCCGCCGCGCAGGGTGGCGGCCAGTTCCTCGGGGGTACCGGACAGGGTGCAGGGCACGTTCAGCTCGTGCCCCTGACCGTCATAGCGCATGTCGATGGACAGGCTCAGGCCGCGGTCGGCTTCGGGGACGTTTTCGGTGTCGAACCATGCGTTTGCACGCGCTTCCAGTTCCGCGAACTGGGCGTGGATGTCGTTGTGGCTGGCGGCATCCGCCATCAGCAGCCGCGTGGCCGAGAAGCTGGTCTTCACATCCGACAGCAGCAGCCCGAGCGAGCAAAGCACCCCCGGCGTTTTTGGCACCAGCACCTTGGACATGCCCAGCTCTCGCGCAAGGCGCGTCGCGTGAAGGGGACCAGCGCCGCCGAACGCCATCAGCACGAAGTCGCGCGGGTCGTGGCCGCGTTCGACCGAGATCACGCGCACCGCCTTGACCATGCTGGCGACGGCCATGCTGATGATGCCGTTCGCGGCCTCCATCAGACCTGTGCCCAGATCGTCGGCCAGCCGCTGGATCGCCGCGCGCGAGGCGTCCTGCGAGATCGGCATCCGCCCCGCCAGAAGCGAGACGGGGTTCAGCACCTGCATCAGCACGTTCGCATCGGTGACGGTCGGGCGGTCGTTGCCCTTTTCATAGCAGGCGGGGCCGGGGAAGGCGCCGGCGCTTTGCGGGCCGACCTCCAGCAGGCCGCCATTGTCGGCAAAGGCGATGGAGCCGCCGCCCGCGCCCACGGTTTCGATGTCCAGCATCGGCACGCGCAGGGGGAAGCCGTGAACCTCGGTGTCGGCGGCCATGCGGGGGGTGGCGTTTTCCACCAGCGCCACATCGGTCGAGGTGCCGCCCATGTCGAAGGTGATGATGTTCGGAAGGTTCGCCGCCCGCGCGATGGCGGCGGCCCCGACGACGCCCGCCGCAGGGCCGGACAGGATCGTGCGGACCGGCTGGCGGCCCGCTTGGGCAAAGGAAATCACGCCGCCGTTCGATTGGGTCAGGAAGGGCCGCGCGCCGACGCCCGCCTCGGCCAGACGGGGGGCGAGGCGTTCCAGATAGTCGCGGATGATCGGCCCGACATAGGCGTTCACCACGGCGGTCGAGCTGCGCTCGAACTCGCGGTATTCAGGGGCGATGTCGGTCGAGACGCTGATGAAGGCGTCGGGATGTTCCTCGGCCAGGATTTCGCCGATGCGCGCTTCATGCGCGGGATTGCGATAGCTGTTCACTAGGCAGACGGCGACGGCGTTGATGCCGTCCGCCTTCAGCTTGCGGGCGATGTCGCGCACGCCGTCCTCGTCCAGCGGTTTCTGCACCTGACCGTCCCAGGTCATGCGCTCGGTCACTTCGAAACGGGCATCGCGGGTGGCCAGCGGCTGCGGGCGGCGGATCTTCAGGTTGTAAAGGCCGGGGCGCACCTGACGGCCGATCTCCAGGACGTCGCGGAAGCCTTCGGTGGTGATCAGCGCCGTCTTGGCGCCGCGATGCTGGATGACCGCATTGGTCGCAACCGTGGTGCCGTGGCCGAAATAGGTCACGTCGCAATTGCCGCCCGAAACCTCCATCGCCTCGGTCACGCCGTGCAGGATGCCGCGCGACGGATCGTCGGGGGTGCTTGACACTTTCCAGATGAAAAGTTTGCCCGCATCTTCGTCGTAAAGCGTCACATCGGTAAAGGTGCCGCCCGAATCCACGCCGATCCGAAGGCGGCGCGGGGCTTGGGTGATGGTGTCTGACATGGAATCCTCGGCTCGCAGCAGTTGCAGGGAAGCTGCCGCAGATGCAGTTCGGCCGGAAGCATCACAGGTGCATAACAGGTTTTCATCCGATTGGCGCCAATTTCGGGTATGCAGAAGCAAATCAATGAAAAAAGCGGGGAGTCGCATGAAGGTTCTTGTTGCCGGAACGGGTCCGGTCGGTCGCGGCTATGCGGCATATCTGGATCAACGCGGACATGAGGCGCAGCTGTTCTCGCCGCGCGGGCGCGTGTCGGGTCCGCTGCGGATCGACACCTTTGGTTATATCGAAGCGGACGTGACGCTGCCGGTTGTGGACGCACCTGCTGCGGCGGGCGCGGATGCGGTGGTGATCGCGGTTCTGGGCAACGGGCTTCGCGCGACCATCGACGCGCTGGTGCCGCATCTGCATGACGGGCAGGCGGTGGTCGTCAGCTCGCACTCATCCTTCGCGGCGCTGTATCTTTCGCGGCGGCTGGCCGAACGGGGGGTGCGCCCGCTGATCGTGGCTTGGGCGACGACGGTGACGGGCGGGCCGATGGTGGACGGGCGCGTGCATGTGCGCCTTCTGCGCGGCGAGATCGACGCCGCCACCATCCCCGCCGAGCGGGTGGACGAGGGCGTGGCCCTGTCCGCCGCGCTGTTCGGCGACCGCTTCGCGCCGTCGCTAAATCTGCTGGCGATCTCGCTGTCGAACCTGAACCCGCCGATCCACCTTGCGAACACGCTGCTGAACTTCACCCGGGTGGAGAACGGCGAGCGGTGGGAGAATTTCGGCGGCATCAGCCCCGCCGTCGGCCGAGTGATCGAGGCGCTGGACCGCGAGCGGCTGGCCCTTGCCGAGGCGCTTGGCGTGCGGGTGCGGACCGTGTTCGAACATTACCGTAAATCCTTCTCTGACATGCCGGACGAGGACAACGTCCACGCGCTGGCGCAAAAGGTCGAAACGCAGCGCAAGGGGTCGTCGCCGGGCCCGACCTCGGTCAATACGCGCTTCATCACCGAGGATGTGCCCTTCGGCATCCAGTTCATCGTGGCGCTGGCCCGCGTCTGCGGCATTGCGGTGCCGGTGCATCAGGCGGGGCTCGTCTGGGCGGGGGCGGCCTACAACTATGATTTCGCCGATGACAACGACCTGCTGCCCGCCCTTGGGCTGGAGGCGCTGTCGCTGGACACCCTGCGCGCCTATGCGACCGAGGGCTGGCCAAATGCTTGACTGGCATCCGAGCGACTGTAGCATTCACGATGAACATATGGAAAAGACGCCGAATGATGCCAGAGGGGTCACATGATCAGATACGTCGCCATAAAACTGCTTGAGGCGCTGATCGCCGTTTGGGGCGTCATCACCATCGTTTTCTTCGTCACCCGCCTTCTGGGCGATCCAGTGACACTTCTGCTGCCCATCGGCGCGACCGAGGAGCAGATGGCACAACTGCGTCAGGGGCTGGGCCTGGATCTCCCGCTGTGGCAGCAATACTTCGCCTTCATCGGGCAGGTGGCGCGCGGCGATTTCGGGGAATCCTTCGTCTTCAACCGCCCCGCGCTGGAGGTGATCCTTGAACGGATGCCCGCCACGATCGAGCTGTCGCTGTTCGCGTTGGTGCTTGGCGTCTTGTTCGGCGGGGGGGCGGGCATCCTTGCCGCCCTGCGCCGCGGCACCGTGGCCGAGATGGCGGTGATGACTCTGGCCCTTCTGGGGCAGGCGACGCCGGTGTTCTGGCTGGGGATCATGTTGATCCTGTTCTTCTCGGTCGATCTGGGCTGGCTGCCGACGGGGGGCTATGGCACCTTCGCGCATCTGGTTCTGCCGGGGGTGGCGCTGGCTGTCTTCATCTCGTCGTCGATCGCGCGGCTTTTGCGCTCGTCCATGCTGGACACGATGAAAGAGGATTACGTCCGCACCGCCAACGCCAAGGGCCTGATGCCGCGCACTGTGCTGTTCTGGCACACGCTGCGCAACGCGCTGATCCCCGTGGTCACGATGATCGGCATCCTGATCGGCGAACTCTTGGGCGGTGCGGTCGTGACCGAAACCGTCTTCGCATGGCCGGGGGTCGGGCGCGTGATCTATCAGGCGATCGAGGCCAAGGACTTCCCCGTGATCCAGGCGGGCGTCGCGCTGGTGGCCGCGATCTTCGTGGTCGCCAACCTGCTGGTCGATCTGTTGTATGCGGTTCTCGATCCGCGCACGAAAACGCGTCGGAGCTGATTTCATGGCACAGTTCTTCAAATCTCTGGCGAAAAGCCGGATGGGCCTGATCGGCTTCACGCTGCTGGCGGTCCTTGTGATCCTTGCGCTGCTGGCGCCTTATCTTGACCTGCCTAACCCGACGCGGGGCGATCTGCGCGCGCGGATGGTGGCGCCGACTTGGACGGGGCTGTTTTCCCCCGGTGACCACCCGCTTGGCACCGACCAGCTCGGGCGCGACATCCTTAGCCGGATCATCCACGGCAGCCGCATCACGCTGACCATCAGCCTGTTCGCGGTGGTCTTGGGCGGGATCATCGGCGTCACGCTGGGCATCGTCGCGGGCTACAGCGGCAGGATCGTCGATACCGTGCTGATGCGCCTTGTGGACATGCAGATGGCGATCCCGCTGGTGTTGTTCGCGCTGCTGATCGTGGCGGCACTGGGGCCGAGCCTGACGAACCTGATTATCGTTCTGGCGCTGACAAGCTGGACCCGTTACGCACGGATCGTGCGCGGGCAGGTGCTTGTGCTGCGCGAACGCGAGTTCATCCTGTCGGCCCGTGCCGCAGGGGCGGGGCCGGTGCGGATCATGCTGCGCCACATCCTGCCCAACGTGATGACGCCCGCGCTGGTCGTCGGCACGCTTGAACTGGCGCGGGTGATCGTGATGGATGCCGCGCTGTCCTTCCTTGGCCTCGGGGTGCAACCGCCGACGCCAAGCTGGGGCCGGATGCTGTCCGAGGGGCGCGTGTATATCGAATCCGCGTGGTGGGTCGTGACCTTCCCCGGCCTTGCCATCGCGCTGACGGTGCTGGCCGTGAACCTGCTGGGCGACTGGCTGCGCGATTACTTCGACCCGCGTCTGCGGACATAAGGGGGAACGACACATGGCACCCATTCTTGAGGTCCGCAACCTGACCGTCGCCTTCGACACGCCTGCGGGCGTCGTCCATGCGGTGAACGACGTCTCCTATTCCATCGAGGAAGGCGAGACGCTAGGCATCGTCGGCGAATCCGGTTCGGGCAAAAGCGTCCACGTTCTGGCGATGTCGGGGCTGATCCCCCGCCCGCCGGGGCGCATCGTGCGCGGCGAGGTTCTGTTTCAGGACGAGGATCTGCTGAAGATGTCGCCCGCCCGCCTGCGCGACATCCGCGGGTCCGAGATCGGGTTCGTCTTTCAGGACCCGATGACCTCGCTGAACCCCGTGCTGACGGTCGAACGGCAGCTGGTCGAGGCGCTGACCCGACATGAGGGGCTTGGCGCCCGCGCCGCCCGCGCCCGCGCGGTCGAGCTTTTGGAGATGGTCCGCATCCCCGACGCGGCCAAGCGTATCAAAAACTATCCGCACCAGTTCTCGGGCGGGATGCGGCAGCGGGTGATGATCGCCATCGGCATCGCCTGCCGCCCGAAGCTGCTGATCGCGGACGAGGCGACGACAGCGCTGGACGTAACCGTGCAGGCGCAGATCCTTGATCTGATGAAGGATCTGAAGCGCGAAACCGGCATGACGCTGGTCTGGATCACCCACGATATGGGCGTGGTCGCGGGCCTGTCGGACACGGTGCAGGTGATGTATGCGGGCCGGATTCTGGAACGCGGGCCGGTCGATGCGGTTTTCGCCAGCCCGCGCAACGCCTACACTTGGGGGCTTCTGCAATCGCTGCCCACGGCCGAACGGCGCGCGGCTGGCAAACTGCACCAGATCCCCGGCTCGCCCCCCGACCTGATGAACCCGCCGCCGGGCGATCCCTTTGCCCCTCGCAACACCTTTGCCACCGACCGCTGCCGGACCGAGGTGCCCCCCCTGCGCCCCGCGCCGGGCAGCACCCCCGATCACCTTGTCGCCGCGTGGTATGATCTTCCCGCGCTGCTTGCCGGAGGAACGCGATGAAACCCGAGATCCTTTCGGTCCACGATCTGACCAAGATCTATCGCGGTGCCACCGAGGTGCGCGCGGTAGACGGCGTCAGCTTTTCCATCGCCGAGGGCGAGGTGCTGGGGCTTGTCGGCGAATCCGGTTCGGGCAAAAGCACGACCGGACGGCTGGTGCTGCGGCTGGAAGACCCGACCGGCGGCACGATCCAGTTCGACGGCAAGCCGATCCACGACGTTAGCCAATCGGCGATGAAGCCGATCCGCCGCCAGATGCAGGTGGTGTTCCAGGACCCCTATGCCGCGCTGAACCCGCGCATGACGGTGGGCGATTTCGTGGGCGAGCCGCTGCTGATCCACAGCGTCTGCCGTCGCGGATCGGAACTACGCGACCGCGTGGCCGAGTTGTTCCGGCAGGTGAACCTCGACCCTGCGATGATGAAACGCTATCCGCACGAGTTTTCGGGCGGTCAGCGTCAGCGGATCAACATCGCCCGCGCCCTTGGCCTGAGGCCGCGCCTGATCGTCGCGGACGAGCCGATCACCGCACTGGACGTGTCGATTCAGGCGCAGATCGTCAACCTGTTCAAGGAGTTGCAGGAGGAACTGGGTCTTGCCTATCTGTTCATCGCGCATGACCTGAGCATGGTGCGGTTCCTGTGCCACCGCGTCGCCGTGATGCTGAAGGGCCGGATCGTGGAAATCGCCCCGACCGAGGCGCTGTTCGAAGACCCGCGCCACCCCTACACGCAGTCGCTACTGTCCGCGATCCCGATCCCCGACCCCAAGCTGGAGCGGGCACGCTCGCGGATCAACTTCGACCGCGACGCGCACCGTTTTGCGCCGGACGACCGTCTGGTCGAGGTCGCGCCGGGCCATTTCGTGATGGGTCAGCCGTAAGGCCCGCGCCCGCCTTCGTCGATGAACCGTTGAAGGCGGGTTTCCAGAACGGTCATGGGGACGGAGCCGATTTCCATGATCGTATCGTAGAACGCGCGCAGGTCGAAATCGGGCAGGGCGGCTTCGGCCTTGGCGCGCATCTCCTCGGTCGAGAGCATCCCGAGGTAGTAGCCAAGCGCCTGTGCGGGCCAGCTAATATAGCGGTCCACCTCGGTGCCGATGACATGCTCGGACAGGGCGGTGTTCTCGCGCAGGTAGGCGCAGGCCTGATCGCGGGTCCAGCCGTCCAGATGCAGCCCGACATCGACCACCATCCGCGCCGCGCGCAGGCCGATGGAGCTCCACATCCCGAACAGTTCATACGCGTCGCGGTAGATGCCCATTTCGACGCCCAGCCGTTTCTCGCAATACAGCGCCCATGCGTTGCCATAGGCCACGCCATAGGTGTCGGCGCGGAAGGGCGGGTGGCTGTCGTTTTCCGCCGCCAGCGCCATCTGGAAACAGTGGCCCGGGACCGCCTCGTGAAGGCTGAGGACGGGTAGCAGATAAAGCGGCTGCGCCCGCAGGTTCGTGGTGTTCAGATGATACGCCGACAGGCTGCACGTTCCCGGCGGATAGGTCGCGGCAAGGGCGGCGGGCACCGGCTCGATCGCGAAACGGCGGCGGGGAAGGTGGGTGAAGAAGCGGTCGAGCTGCCCCTCGGCCCGTTTGCAGATCCACGCGGCGCGCATCAGCAATTCGTCTTCGCTGCGGGCATAGAATTGCGGATCGTCGCGCAGATGGGCAAGGAATTCGGCCATCGTGCCGGTGAACCCCGCCGCGCGCATCGCGTCCTGCATCTTGGCGGAGACGGCGGCGACCTCGGCCAGACCGATTTCGCGCACTCGTTCGGGGGTAATGTCCAGCGTGGTATATTCGCGGATCTTCGCCTCGTAGAACCCTGCGCGGGCGGATGCGGCAAGGGTGTCGCCCGCGTTCGGGGCGTATTCCTCGGTCATGAAGCGCAGAAGGCTGCGATAGGCGGGGATCACCTCGGCGTGCAGGACCGTCTCCGCCTCGGCCCGCAAGGGCGAGGTGCCGAACGCATCCAGATAGGTGCCGCCGGTTTCGACCACCGCGCGGATGGTCGGGATGCAGCGTTCGGCCACCAAGCGCGGCTGGGTGATGCCCTCGGCCAGCCCCTGCCGCATGTTGGCGATGTTTTCGTCGAAGAACCGCGGGATGTCGCGCATCATCGAAAGCGCGCGGCGGAAATCGGCATCCGTCCGCAGCACCTGTTCGCGCAGCAGGGCCGCCGGATCGTCCCAGAAGCTGGCGAAGCAGTTGAACGGGCGCAGATAGTCGCGGAACAATTGGGACTGGTGCTGCACCTCGATCTGTTGGCGGAATACGTCCAGATCCTCGCGGTCCTCGGGACCAAGAGGGCGCGCCGCGATCTCGTCCAGCTCCGCCAGCACGGCGGCCCACATTTCGGTCCGCGCCTTTTGGGCGGCGGCATCGACACGGGGCAGGGTGCCCAAAAGGGGGTTACGCCCGCCGATGCGGCGGACGTGGAAAGCGAGGATCAGATCGCCCGCATCGTCGAGGCGGTCCATCCCACCCCCGTCAGTGTCAACATCGGCTTCGGCATCCGGTCGCGCCCAACGACGCCCATGATCCCCCTGCGGCGGCTGGAAGCGCTTGGCATCCGCCGCGCCACCGTGCCGCGGATGCTTCCGGCGGCGGCGATCCACGCGATGATCACGGCGCTGTCCCTGATGAAGGACACGATGGAGACGGGGCAGATGCACGACCGGCCCGACCTTCTGGCGGGGATCGAACAGATCACCGGCCTGATGAACTACGACCTTATCAACCGGCTGGAACAGGACTTCTCCTCGGACGAGGATCTGGAGCGCCGCTATGGCTCCGGTCCCGTCGATCTTGTCCGCCGACATGCACATTAGGAGCCTGCAATGGGAATGACGATTGCCGAGAAGATCCTTGCGGCCAAAAGCGGCAACAAGGTGGTGCGCCCGAACGATCTTGTGACGGTAGACGTGGATACGACCATCGTGATCGACAACAACTGCATGCTCAGCCAGTGGCGCGAAATCCTGAAGGTGGCCGATCCCGACAAGATCATCGTCGTGTTCGACCACCGCGCCCCTGCATCCACGGTGGCAAGCGCCGCCGCCCACGCCACGGGGCGCGAGTTCGTCAAACGTTTCGGGATCAAACGATTCCACGACATCGGCGGACAGCAGGGTATCGCGCACCAGCTTATCGCGGATCACGGCTATGCCCTGCCGGGGGGCGTGCTTCTGTGCGGGGATTCACATACGTGCAACGCGGGCGTCTTCAACTGCCTTGCGCGCGGGGTCGGCACGCCGGATGTCATCTTTGCTGTGACGACGGGAAAGGCCTGGTTCAAATGCGGTGCGACGGTGCGGTATGAACTGTCCGGCACCCTGTCCAGCGTGGTGACGGCCAAGGATGCGTTCCTCCAGATCGCGGGCGTCTATGGCGACCACGCGACGATGAATGTCGAGTATGGCGGCCCCGGCCTTGCGGGCCTGTCGATCAACGCGCGCAAGACGTTGACCACCATGTCGGCAGAGCTCTCGGCCGAGTTCGCCACCTTCGAGCCGGATCAGGTGATGATCGACTGGATCAAGGCGCGTAATCCCCTTCCGTTCGAGCCTGTCTATCCCGATGCCGACGCGCAGTATCATGATATTCGCCATGTCGATCTGAACATGCTGGAGCCGCTGGTCGCGTTTCCGGATACGGTGGTCGAAAACTCGCGCCCCGTGTCGGACGCGGCGGGAACCAAGGTGCTTCATCGGGTCCTGTGCGAATGGCACGCTGGACGATCTGGCGCTTGCCGCGCGGGTGCTGGAGGGCAAACAAGTGTCACCCGATACGCGCCTGATCGTCACCCCCGCGTCCCAGAACGTCTACCGCGAGGCAAGCCGTCTTGGCATCATCGACACGCTGCTTCAGGCGGGGGCGATCATCACGCCCGCGACCTGCGGGGCCTGCGGCGGCGGCAGCATGGGCGTGCTTGGCCCGAACGAGACCTGCATCACCGCCACCACCCGCAATTTCAAGGGGCGCATGGGCGATCCTTCGGCGCGCATCTTCATGGGATCGCCCGCAACCGTGGCCGCCTCGGCCATCCGCGGGGTCATCACCGATCCGCGCGAATTCATCAACTGACAGGTGCCGTCATGAAGATCACCGCCCGCGTCTGGAAATTTCCCGACAACATCAACACAGACCTCATCCTGCCCATTCTCGCCGTCTACATGACCCCCGAGGAGCAGGCCCGCTATGTCTTCAACGTGAACCGCCCCGGCTGGGTGAACGAAGTGCGGCCGGGTGATATCATCATCGGCGGCAAGAACTTCGGGATGGGGTCCAGCCGCCCCGCTGCGCGGTCGCTGAAGACGCTGGGGCTGGGCTGCCTCGTCGCGGGGTCGATCAACGGTCTGTTCTTCCGCAACGCCGTGAACTGGGCTTTTCCAGCGATGGAATGTCCCGATGTGGACACGATCTTCGAGGAAGGGCAGACAGCCGAGGTCGATATCGACAACGCCTTGATCCGCAACCTCGATACCGGGGCCGAGATGGTTGGAAACCGGATCCCCGACAAGCTTCTGGATATCGTCAAGGCGGGCGGGATCTATGAACTGCTGGAAGGGCAGGGTCTGATCGCGCCCAAGGTTGCGGCGGTCAAGCAGAAAACTTCCGCGTGATGGCGGCGGCGCAATCCACCACGCTGCGCACCAGGGGGTGATCGCCCTCGGGCAGTTGGGATTGCGCCTTCACGCCCGCGATGCTGCCGACGATCCGGCCCGATCCGTCATGGATCGGTGCCGCGACGCCCAGAAGGCCGGTCCTGAACTCGTTGCGGGACATCGCGTATCCACGCCGTTTCATCGCGCGCAGGGACTTTCGCACCTCGTCGAGGTTCGCCCCGAGCACCGAAGGAGAGTCGTCGGCTTTTTCGATCGCCTGCACGTAAAGCTCGCGGATGCGCGCAATAGGCAGATGCGCAAGGATGATCTGCGATGCCGGGCCGCGAAACATCGGAAAGGGCATCCCGCGTGGACGCTTCAGCCTGACCTCGCTGCCCGCGCGCAGTTCTTCATGGACGCAAAGCACCATGTCGCGGGCAAAGCTGCACAGCAGCAACGCGTCCCATGGGGCGGCCGAGAGACATTCCGACACCGCCGAACGGCTTAGCGCGATCAAAGGATCGGACAGCTGTATCTGCCGGTCGAGCTGCACGATTCGCGGCCCAAGGCAGAAGTCCGCATTTCCAAGGCGCAGCAGAAGGCCCGCATCGCACAGCGTCTTGAGATAGCGATACGCCGTCACGCGCGGCACCTCTATCGCGGCCGCGATCTCGTTCACGGTGGCGACGGGGCGCTCGACCGTGAAGACATCCAGAATTGCCAACATCTTATGGCTGCTCGACCGCTGAACCGACATGCGTGCCCCTCTCGTGTTCTCCTTCATCTCACCCCATGGAAATATCAGCAATACCAATATGCAATATAATATCATATTATCACTGATTGATAATTATGTTGACTAGCGCAAAATAGCGGCTACCGTCGATCCCGAGCTAAGGGAGGCTGCATTGAAGATTCTTCATGGGAAACTTTCGCCATTCGTGCGGAAGGCGATGATCGCCATCATCGAAAAGAGGCTGGAGGATCGCGTGACGGTCGAACCCGCCGCCGTTGGACAAGGCAAGATCAACGAGGATCTGCTGCGCCTGAACCCAACGGGCAAGATACCGACCCTGGTCACCGACGAGGGCGATGCCGTCTATGACTCGCTGGTGATCTGCGATTATCTCGACAGCCTTGCCGAGACGCCGCGCATGGTTCCTGCCGATCATCCGACCCGCCGCGTTGCACTGACGCTGAACGCCGCCGCAGACGGGCTGATCGTCGCGGGCGTGCTGGCCATGCTGGAGCGCGGCAAGGCCCCCGAGCGCCACTGGCCCGAGTTCGAGGCTGCGCAATGGGCTAAGGTCGATCACTGCCTTGCCGCGCTGGATGCGGGGGTTTCCGACCGTTTCGACATCGGCGCCGTCGCCACGATCTGTGCGCTTGGCTGGATGGATGCACGCGCCACGCATATCGACTGGCGCGCCCGTCACCCCGCACTTGCCGAATGGGCTGACGCGCAGGCCGCGCGCCCCTCCGTCACCCGCACCCGTCCGCAATAAGGAGAAACGCCATGATCTTCGATCAGGTCGCACCCGAACTTGAACCCGTCATCCTGCCCGGCGCGGCGATGGAGACGATCTCCGAAGGCTACAAGCTGACGGAAGGCATCATCTGGAACGAAGTCCACCAGTATCTGATCTGGTCCGACATGGCCTTCGGCAAGGTCTATAAATGGACCGAGGTGGATGGCACCACGGTCATCAAGACCCCAAGCAACATCACCAACGGCAATTTCATCGACCACGAGGGCCGCATCCTGTCCTGCGAGCATGCGACCAGCCAAGTGACCCGGTGGGAGCCGGACGGGCGCTATCTGACCACGCTTGCCTCGCATTATCAGGGCAAGCAGTTGAACAGCCCCAACGACATCATCATGGACAGCAAGGGCCGCATCTGGTTCACCGACCCGATGTATGGCCGCACCAGCCCCGCAGCGGGCGTGGCGCGCGATCCGGAGCTGGATTTCCGCGGCGTCTACCGGCTTGATCCCGACGGCACGCTGACCTGCGTCGCCAGCGATTTCGAACAGCCGAACGGGCTTTGCATGGAACCGGGCGAGGGCACGCTGCTGGTCAACGACACGCCGCGCGACCACGTGCGCCGCTTTGCCGTTGCCGCCGATGGCAGCCTTTCGGGCGGCGAGGTCATTGCCGACATCGCAGGCACCGAACCGGGCCGTCCCGACGGTCTGAAGGTGGACGAGGACGGGCGGATTTATTGCACCGGCCCCGGCGGGGTTCATGTGCTGGCCCCTTCGGGCAAGCTGATCGGCGTCATCCGCACGCCGGATCAATGCCGCAACTTCTGCTTCGGCGGGGCGGACCTGTCCGAGCTGTATTTCGCAACCTCGTCCGCAATCTTCCGGCTGAAGACCAACACCAAGGGCGTCAGTTTTCACTGACGGACAATGAGGGAGGAGAGATCATGAAGAAGAAGCTTCTGGCGGCGTTGGGGATCGCCGCCTTGGTGGCCACCGGCGCGCAGGCGCAGGATTGGCCGACATCGCCGATCACCCTGATCGCGCCCTTTGCACCGGGCGGCGCCAGCGACGTTCTGGCCCGCAGCCTTGCCGACGGGATGAGCCGCGAACTGGGCCAGTCCGTCATCGTGGAGAACCACGCGGGCGCGGGCGGGTCCATCGGCGTCGGGCTGACCGCAGCCGCGCGTCCCGACGGGCATACGATCGTGCTGGGCGGCAACGGCTCGCTTGTGTTCGCGGCGGGGGTGCAGAAGCTGCCCTATGACGTGCGCACCGATCTGAGGCCGATCGGGCAGGTGGGGTCGGCTCAATCGGCGATCGTCACCCGAAAAGGGCTGGAGGTTTCGACGCTTGACGCGCTGATCGCGCGGGCAAAGGAAACGCCGAAGCTGACCTATGGCAGCCCCGGTGTCGGATCGGTGCTGCACTTGGCGGGCGTCTTGTTCGGGCGCGAGACGGGGGGCGAGCTGGTCCATGTTCCCTATCAGGGGCTGATCCCTGCGCTGACCGATCTTCAGGCAGGCAACATCGACATGGTGTTCGCCAACATCGCCTCGCTGAAGCCATTCCTTGAAGGCGGGCGCGTAACCCCCGTCGCCACCATCAGCGACGAACGGTCCGCCGATCTGCCGGACCTGCCCACCACGCCCGAAGAGGGGTTCCCGAACCTCGTGCTGGAGACGTGGTATGGCGTGATGGCACCGGCGGATGTGCCGGAGGACCGTGCGGCCACCCTTGAAGCCGCGCTTGGCAAAGTCGCCTCCAGCCCCGAATTCCACGAAACGCTGCGCCAGCAGGGCTTCGTTCCCGCGTCCGACAACAGCGCGGCGGGCTTCGGGCAGGTGATCGAAAGCGACTTCGCCACATGGATGCCGATCATCGCCGATCTGGGCATCGCCGCGAAATAAGCAACGACCCGCGCCGGACCGTTCCGGCGCGGCACTCGCAGGGGGGAGGGCGACGTGCCGAATATCACATCACAGCTTGCCGATTTCATCACCGGACCGGCGGACATGCCGCCCGATCTGTTGCGCGCTGCCGAACGCATCGTGATCGATACGTTCGGCGCGATCGTCTCGGGCGCAGGGGGCGAGGTGGCGGCACCGCTGCTGGCCTATGTCTCGGGAACGGCGGGAACAGTGCCGATATTTGGCACGGGCGTTAAGACCACGGCGGAGCTGGCGGCCTTCGTCAACGGCAGCTTCGGCCATGCGCTGGAATTCGACGACGTCTTCTCGATGATGCCGGGGCATCCGGCGGCGGTGATCGTGGCCGCGCTGGCGGGCGAATTGCAGGGCGTGTCCGGCAAGGCGCTGACCGAGGCTTTCGTCATCGGATACGAGGTCGGCGCCCGCATCGGTATCGCGATCACGCTGGAACATCACCGTATCCGGGGGTTCCACGCAACCTCGACGCTTGGGATTTTCGCCGCTGCGGCGGCGCTGGCGCGGCTGCGCGGCTATGATGCGGGGCAGGCGGCGCGAACGATTTCCATCGCCGCGTCGTTCGCCTCGGGATTGCTGGGCCAGACCGGCACGGTGATGAAGCCCGTGCATTCGGGCTGGGCCGCGCGCAACGCGCTGGCCGCCGCCGATATGGTCCGCGCGGGCCTTGGCAGCAACGAGGATCTCCTGGAAGCGCCGCGCGGCTTCTTCAACGCCTATGGCACGCCCGCCAGTCGGGTTGAGCGCATCATGGACGGCATCGCCGCGCCGTGGGCGATCCAGAAACCCGGCGTCTCGCTGAAGAAATACCCGTGCTGCTTTGCCGCCCATCGCGGGATCGAAGGCGTGCTGCAACTTCGCCGCGAGAATGCCCTGCGGCTTGAGGATGTGGCCGAAATCGAATGCCGCCTGCCGCCCAAGGGTTTGATCAACATGGTCTATACCCGCCCGCAAACGGGGCTTCAGGCCAAGTTCAGCATGGAATACTGCTTCCTTGCCGCGCTTCTGGACGGCGAGGTGACGCTGTCCACCTTCACCAATGGTCAGGTGCTGCGCCCCGTCGCGCAAGTAAACCTGCCGCTGGTCAAATGTATCGAGGATCCCGCCTGCGAGGAAGGTCTTGGCGAGGCGAGTGGCGAGGTTTCGGGCGCGCGCGGATATACGCAGATGACACTGACCACCAAATCCGGCGCGCGCCATGTCGCCAAGGTCGCCCATGCGCCCGGCACCCCCGCGCGTCCGATGACCGAGGACGACATGCGCGGCAAGCTGGCGATCTGCCTTCAATACGCGGGCGTTCCGGTGGAACTCGCGACGGGGCTGCTGTTCGCCTATCCCGACGCCCCCGATCTGAGCCCGCTTCTGGACGCGCTGAAAGGCGGTGCGGCATGAGGCTTATTCGCAACAAGGACGTCATCTCGGGCGCGGTTTTCGCCATCGCGGCCATCGCATTCATGATCCAGTCGCGTACCCTGACCTTCGGATCGCCGATGGAGATGGGGCCTGCGTTCTTCCCCCGCGTCGTGGGCGGAATGCTTCTGGTGCTGGCCATCGCCATCCTTGCCAAAGGCGTGACCGAGGAGCTGCGCGAGCCGACCGAGCCGCTGCGCCTCCATGTTCTGCCGATCTTCAAGGTGTTCGTGGCGGTCGTGGTCTTCGTGCTGGCGCTGCGCCCGCTTGGGCTGATCCTTGCCTCGGCCCTGCTGGTCGCCATCGTCGGCAGCGCGCCCAAGGACCGCCGCTGGCCCGAGGTCGCGATCAGCGCCGTCGTCCTGTCGGTCCTGTCCGGCTTTCTTTTCGTCCACGCGCTTGGCCTTCAAGCGCCCCTGATGCCCTGGAGGTAGTGATGGACGTTCTTTCAAACCTTGCCTACGGGTTCGAGGTTGCCTTCAGCATCCAGAACCTCGGTTTTGCTTTCCTTGGCGCGCTTCTGGGCACGCTGGTCGGGGTGCTGCCGGGCATCGGGCCGGTGGCGACGATCTCGATGCTGCTGCCGATCACCTATGTGCTGTCGCCGGTGACGGGGCTGATCATGCTGTCGGGCATCTATTACGGTGCGCAATACGGCGGTTCGACGACGGCAATCCTTGTGAACCTGCCGGGCGAAAGCTCGTCCGTGGTCACGGCGATCGACGGGCACCAGATGGCGAAACGCGGCGATGCGGGGGCGGCGCTGGTCGTGGCCGCGCTTGGCTCACTTTTCGCGGGCGTGGTCGGCACGCTGCTCATCGCGGTGTTCGGTCCGGTTCTGGCCGAGGTGGCGTTCTATTTCGGCGCGCCGGAATATTTCTCGCTGGTGGTGCTGGGGCTGCTGGGTTCGGTCGTGCTGGCGCATGGCTCGGCATTGAAGGCGGTGGCGATGATCCTGCTCGGGCTGATGGTGGGGACCATCGGCACAGACGTGAACTCGGGCGCATCGCGCTTCACCTTCGGCAACCTGAACCTGATCGACGGGTTCGAGATCGCCGTCGTCGCCATGGGCCTGTTCGGCATATCCGAACTGCTGCGCAACCTTGAAGAACCGCCGCTGCAGAACGTGGTGACGCGCAAGGTCGGCGGGCTTTGGCTGTCGCGCAAACAGTTCCGCGAGGCCGCGCCCGCCGCGATCCGCGGCACGACCATCGGCTCCATCCTTGGCCTTCTGCCGGGGGGCGGGGCGGTGCTGTCTTCCTTTGCCAGCTATGCCGTGGAAAAGCGCGTGGCCAAGGATTCAAGCATCTTCGGCAAGGGCGCGATTCAGGGCGTCGCGGGACCGGAGGCCGCCAACAACGCCGCCGCGCAGACCTCGTTCATCCCGATGCTGACGCTGGGCATTCCCGCCACCTCGACCATGGCGCTTATGGTGGGGGCGATGACCGTCCACAACATCCAGCCGGGGCCGATGATCATGCAGAACCAGCCCGAGCTGTTCTGGGGCCTGATCGCCTCGATGGTGATCGGCAACCTGATCCTCGTGATCCTGAACCTGCCGCTGGTGGGGCTTTGGGTGCGCCTTTTGAAGATCCCGTATCGCTTGCTGCTGCCCGCGATCCTGCTGTTCACGGCGATCGGGCTGTTCAGCCTTGGCAATTCGACCTTCGACGTGATGGCGGCCTTCGGCTTCGGCGTCTTTGGCTATGTCATCGCCAAATGCGGTTGCGAGCCTGCGCCCTTCATCCTCGGCTTCATCCTCGGCCCGCTGCTGGAGGAGAACCTGCGCCGTGCGCTGACCATCTCGCAAGGGGATCCGGCGGTGTTCTTCACACGGCCCGTCAGCCTTGGCCTTTTGATCGCGGCAGCGTGTCTGCTGGTGCTGATGGTGGCCCCGGCCTTCCGCAGAAACCGCGAAGAAATCTTTCAGGAAGCCGATTGAACAGGGAGGAAACAATGTTCGCTCGATCCATTTTTCTGGCACTTTGCGTCGCAGGCTCGCCCGTGCTGGCGCAGGACTATCCCGACCGTTCGATCACCTTCGTCGTGCCTTATCCGCCAGGGGGGACCATCGACCGCCTTGCCCGCGAGCTTGCCGACCATCTGGCGCAAGACTGGGATCAGGCCGTGATCGTGGAAAACCACGCGGGCGGTAACGCAGCGGTGGGCGTGCAGAACGTGCTTGGCGCCGAACCCGACGGCTATACGCTTCTGATCGGCGGCGGATCGACCCATTCGGTCGGCCCTGCGACGGATGAGAATCTGACCTACGATCCCATCGCCGATTTCACACCGGTCGCATATCTGGGCGACACGCCGATGGTTCTTACGGCAGGGCCGAGTTTCGACGCGGCGGACCTGCCCGCCATCGTCGCGCTGTCCTCGGGCGGCGAGGATCTGACCTATGGTTCGGTCGGCAATTCCACCGTGCTGGCGGGCGAGTTGATCAACCGCGCGACGGGCACCAAGCTGCGGCATGTGAACTATAAGCAGTTCGGCCCCGTGCTGATCGATCTGGTGCGCGGCGACGTGGATATGGCGATCAGCTCGCTGTCCATCGTGATCGGGAACATCCGGCAGGACATGGTGCGGCCGATCGCCGTCACCTCGACCGAACGCTCGCCGCTACTGCCTGATGTGCCTGCCATGGCCGAAACCTATCCGGGGTTCGAGGTGCTGATCTGGTTCGCGCTGTTCGGCCCTGCGGATCTGCCCGAAGACATCCGCACGCGCCTCCATGACGAGACCGACGCCTTTCTGAACGATCCCGCGCGCAAGGAACGCTGGGCGCAGGAATCCTTCAACTTGCGTCCGCGCAGCGCCGAGGAGTTTACCACCTTCATCGCGGCGGATGTGGCGAAATGGCAGCAGGCCGCCGAGGAAGCGGGGCTGGCCGCGAAATGACCGCAACTGCCGCCATTGCCGACTTCGTCGCTGCCCGTCCGGACGTGCCGCAGCCCGTCCGAGATGCCGCGCTACGGGTGATCTTCGACAGTTTCGCCTGCATCCTGTCGGGCGCGGGAAGCGAGGTTGCCCCGCCCATGCGCGCCTATCTTGCACAAGAGGAGGGCGGCGGCAACGTCGCCGTCCTTGGCACCGAATTGCGCGCGACGCCGCAGAAGGCCGCATTTCTGAACGGCACCTTCGGCGCAGCCTTGGACTACGACGATCTGCTGTCGCCCACCCACCCAAGCGCAGTCGTGGTGGCGGCGCTGTGCTCGGCCTGCTCGGATGACGTGTCCGGCCCCGATTTTATCGACGCCTATGCCGTCGGCATCGAGGTTGGCTCAAAGATCGCCAAGGCTCTGGGCAAAGGTCATTCCGCGCGCGGTTTCCACGCGACGGCGACCCTTTCCGGCTTTTCCGCCTTTGCCGCACTTGCCCATCTGACGCGGCTGGATGCGGCGCAGGTGCGGGCGGGGCTGGGTTTCGTCGCCACACGGGCGGGCGGGATGATGTGCAACCTTGGCACGATGGCGAAACCCGCGCATTCCGGTTTCGCCGCCCAGCTGGCCGTGCAGGCGATGCAACTGGCACGGGCGGGTGTCACCGTCTCGCCCGTATCGCTGGAGGCGAAGCGGGGGTTCTTTGCGATCTATGGCGACGAAAGCTCGGACCCCGCTGCGGTTGCGGGGCAGCTTGGGCGCTCGTGGGCACTGCTTGATCCTGGACCGACGCTGAAACGCTTTCCATCCTGTATCGCGGGACACAGGGCGATGGCTGCGGTGCTGGAATTGCGACAACAGGGGCTGACGGCGGAAAACATGGTGTCCATGGCCGTCACCGTCGCGCCCGAGGCGCTTCAGCCGCTTATGTATCCCCGCCCCGCCACGGGGCTGGAGGCGAAATTCAGCATGCCCTACGCGATGGCCGCCGCCTTGGTGGACGACCGCATCGGCATCGCCACGTTCGAGACGCCTGCCGCCACCCGCCCCGAATTACAGCCCGTGATGGATAGGATCGACGCGCAGGAAGATCCGCAGCAGGCGGTGGAAGATCCGGTTTCGGCGGCGCTCAGCTGGGGGTTCCGCGGTTATGCACGGGTCACGGCCACGCTGGCGGACGGGCGGGTGATCCGCTCGCGCGTGGATGTGCCGCCCGGCCATCCCAAGACGCCGCTGTCATGGGACGATCTGAAAGATAAGTTCGCCGATTGCGCCCAGAGCGCGGGGCTGACGACGACAAGCCAGGCGATCGACCTGCTGGAAGGTTTCGGCACGGCACGCACGGTCATGCCGGCGTTGCTGGCGATGCAGAAAGGGAACACGGAATGATCACGGCAGATCCTTTGGTCCGCGTGACGCATATTGCCGACGCT
>Ga0160459_100182_pt1 | contig 34581 bp, 28 predicted proteins | sample HID1973K_E6MG_FD_108208 | JGI IMG/M metagenome (GOLD analysis project Ga0160459, IMG submission 108208) | Enriched mosquito-associated microbial communities from UW Madison campus, WI, USA - HID1973K_E6 MG | ecosystem: Host-associated > Arthropoda: Insects > Digestive system > Unclassified ... | reverse complement strand
GAATGAAGTCGATGAGCGAGGCGCCTTTCGGGCAGAGCGTGCCGCGATTGACCGGATGATCCGGATCGCCTTCGATATGAATGATGCTGGCCTTGGCGTTCTTGGCGTTATCGCCGAGGCCGTACATCAGGATGCCGCACCCGACCGAGCAGTACGGGCAGGTGTTACGCGTTTCCGTGGTGCGCGACAGTTTGTACTGCCGGACTTCGGCGAGCGCGGGAGCCGGGGAGAAGCCCAATGCCGCCAGGCTCGATCCGGCGAGCGTGCTCGCGGAGACCTTGAGGAACTGTCGCCGTGACATTTGGAGCATGATTGCCTCGGCACGTCGTAAGGTGGGTGTCTACAGTATATGGTGATCGATTACATCTGCCAGACGGATTGAACCGGTATTTGCACCGATGCGCCCGTTCGTCGCCACAAGCATCGCCGTCGCAGCAAGTCGCGCGCCAGGACATGGGTGTCGTGGAATGGAACGTGCTCGACGGATGAGCATCGCCGCACACATTCGCGATTCATTCAAGGATCCAAGAGGTCGTCATGAGTTCCGTCTCAACGCAGAAGATCGAAGCGGTCGTGAAAAAAGATGCTTCGTGGGCGCTCGGCGCGCTCAAGCAGTTCTCGGAAAACCGCTGCGCAGCGATGGCCGCGAGCATCGCGTTCTATTCGGCGTTCTCGCTCGCACCGACGCTCGTCATGGTGATCGCCGTCGCGGGCTGGGTCTTCGGGCCGGAAGCCGCGCGCGGGCAACTCTTTCATCAGGTGAACGGACTCATCGGCGATCAGGCCGCGGCGGGCGTGCAGAGCATCGTCGAGAATGCACATCGCAGCGGCGGCACGGGCCTCGCCGCGATCATCTCGTTCGCGCTGCTGGCGGCCGGCGCGTCGGCGACATTCTCATCGCTCAATACGGCGCTCAACATCGTCTGGCCGATGACCGCCGAGCAGCGCTCCAGCGTCATGGCGATGGTGCGCGTGCGGCTGGTCTCGTTCGGGCTGGTGCTGGGCGTCGCTTTTCTGCTGATCGTGTCGCTCGTGCTCGACACGGCGATTCAGGCGGTCGGCATGTGGCTGTGGGCGGATTCGCCGTTCGTGATCGTCGGCGATGTCGTGCAGCTCGCGGCCGGACTCGCGATTCTCACCGTCGCGTTCGGCGCGCTGATGAAGTTCCTGCCCGACGCGCCCGTGCAATGGCGCGATGCGCTGGTCGGCGGACTGGTCGCCGCGCTGCTTTTCTCGGCGGGCAAGAAGCTGTTCGCGCTGTATCTGACGCACGCGGGCACTGCGAGCGCGTTCGGCGCGGCGGGCTCGCTCGCGGTGCTTCTGATGTGGCTCTATTTCTCCGCCGCCGTGCTGCTGCTCGGCGCGGAGTTCTCGGCGGCGCGCGCGCGGCTGCACGATCCGCGCGGCGCGTGGGGCCAGCAGAACAGCGGCAACGTGCCGCCGGGCAGCCGCGCGAAGATCGGCTCGCTGCTCGCCGCATCGACGCGCACCGCCACGCCGATGGCCGGCGCGGCATCGACGACCGCTCCCGTCGACGAGACTACGAAACGCGCAATCGGCGCGCGCGCGCAGCATGCCCAGCATCTGACCGGGGAGGCGCGCAAGAAAGTATCCGCCGTGGCGCGGGCGCTGGAGTTATCTCGCAAGCTGGCGCGGGCCGAATCGACCGCCACGCGCGTCACCGCGCTCGCGATGGTCGGCGCGGGCCGCAAGGCGTCGCACGCGAATGCGGCGGTGCGGCGGCATCCGTGGCGCGCGGTGCTGGTCGCGGCGAGCGCGGGCATGGCGATCGCGCTGCTGACCCGGCGCGACATGACGCGGCAACAGGATCCGACCGTCCGACGCTGAATCCGCGTTCCGCGCTGTCCGCCAATCCCGAAAAATCCCGCATTGAAAATGCGCTTTGTTATTTGAATCGACGGTAATCGCGCACCAGCCCAAAATCCGCCGATTCAAATAGTCGATTGCGCACGGAACTTTTCCGAACTGCCCCAGTCTCCCAAAATTCGTTTCGAAACTGCCCGAAAACCTTTACGGACGGGCAGATGACCCGAGTGTGTGTTTTTCGAGACAGTCTATATTTTTCATTTCTTAAGTTTCGAAACGTTGCGTTATTCTCTGCGCCGGCAACAACGATTTTAATCATTCGCGTGGAGAATTCGATGAAGAAATTCGCACTGACGTCCCTCTCGCTGGCGCTGCTCGGCGCAGCAGGCGCGGCACAGGCTCAAAACAGCGTGACCCTGTATGGCGTGATCGACGCTGGTATCGGCTATGTGAGCCATGCCAACGCGAACGGCGACAAGCTGGTCGGCATGATCAACGGTAACCTGTCCGGCGACCGCTGGGGCTTGAAGGGTCAGGAAGACCTGGGCGGCGGTCTGAAGGCGATCTTCCAGTTGGAAAACGGCTTTGACGTCGGCACGGGCCGTCTCGGCCAGGGCGGCCGCGAATTCGGCCGTCAGGCGTTCGTCGGCCTGTCCGGCAACCAGTGGGGCACGGTCACGCTGGGTCGCCAGTACGATCCGCTGGTCGACATGGTTCAAGGCATCACGGGTGACAACTACTGGGGCGCAGCCTTCGCAACGCCGGGCGACGTCGACAACTACGACAACTCGCTGCGCGTGAGCAACGCCGTCAAGTACGTGTCGCCGAACTACGCCGGCTTCCAGGTCGAAGGCCTGTACGGCTTCAGCAACCTGGCGGGCACGACGGGCCAAGGCCAGACGTGGTCGGCAGCTGCGACGTACAACAACGGCCCGCTGGCTGTTGCAGGCGGCTACTTCTACGCGAACAACCCGAGCGCAGGCCGCGTGCCGGCAACGACCGCCAGCGGCTGGGGCAGCCCGTCGTCGGACTCGCTGTTCAACAGCCCGGTCAACGGCGCATATTCGACGGCTCAGGCTATCGGTATCGCTCGCGGCGCGGTTCAGTACTCGATCGGCGCATTCACGGTCGGCGGTTCGTACAGCAACGCGCAGTACAAGGCTGACGGCGCATCGCGCTTCGGCTCGCAGCACTTCAACATCGGCAACGGCTTCGTGAACTTCCAGATCACGCCGGCTCTGTTGACGGGTCTGGGCTACACATACACGAAGGCGGGTGGCGACACCTCGGCGACGTACCATCAGGTCAGCCTGGGCGCGGACTACTCGCTGTCGAAGCGCACGGACTTCTACGCTGTTGCGGCTTACCAGCACGCAAGCGGCGACCAGCGTAACGGCGACGGCACGACCAGCTCGGCGCAAGCGTCGATCGGCTCGTATGGCTACGAAAGCGGCCGCAGCCACCAGGAACTGGTCATCGTGGGCGTGCGTCACAAGTTCTAAGAACAACCGACTGGCGTGGCACGCGAGTGCCGCGTCGGCAGGACCGCAGTACCCTCGAACAGCCATCGGTTTTGCCGGTGGCTGTTTTTTTATGCGCGCGCGTCGCGTGGCAAAGCGCAACAAAGCGTCAAAATCAACCGCGCGCGTGCAACGCGTCCGGACGACGGCAGCAGAATGGCCCGGATATCGAAATCCAGGAGATTCGCACGATGCCGCTACGCCCGATCCTTCATCGCTTCATCGTCTTCGCCGCGTGCGTCGTGAGCGCCGCGTGCGCAACGGTCGATTCACCCGCCCTGCCGATGATCGTCGCGCATCGCGGCGGCGCGGCCGACTATCCCGAGAACACGCTGATCGCCATCGAGGGCGCGCTGCACAATCGCGCCGATGCGATCTGGCTCACCGTGCAACTCACGCGCGATGGCGTGCCGGTGCTGTATCGTCCGGCCGATCTTTCGGTGAACACCGACGGCCGCGGCGCGGTCGCGGACTTCGACCTGGCGGCGCTCGAGCGGCTGAATGCGGGATGGAACTTCGCGCCACACGACGCGAGCGGCGCGGCGCGTCAGCCGTATCGCGACCATCCGGTGCGGATTCCGACGCTCGCCGCGGCGTTGCGCGCGATTCCGCCCGCCGTGCCCGTGATGCTCGACATGAAAGCGCTACCCGCCGCGCCGCAGGCGGCAGCCGTCGCGCGCGTGCTGAACGAGGAAAACGCGTGGCCGCGCGTGCTGATCTATTCGACCGATGCCGCGTATCAGAACGCCTTCGCAGCGTATCCGCAGGCGCGCCTCTTCGAATCTCGCGATGCCACGCGCGCAAGGCTCGCCGCCGTCGCGCTCGCGAGGACGTGCGAGGCTGCGCCGCCGCCCGGAACCTGGACCGCGTTCGAATATGCGAGAAAGATGGAGCTGGTCGAGACGTTCACGCTCGGCGAAGCGCGCTCGGCGGTCACGGCGAAACTGTGGACGCCCGAAGCGATCAGGTGCTTCCGCACCAGCGGGAACACGCCGATCGTTGCGATCGGCGTCGAGAACGCCGACGATTACCGCGCCGCCGCCTGCCTGGGCGTAACCGCCGTGCTTGCCGATTCGCCGCGAAACATGCGCGCGATCGGGGCGAACACGGCGCTGCCTCTGCAATGCCCGTCCGACACGCGCTGACGGCTCACCGCTGCGGCGCGTTACCCGTGGGGCTGGTGTCCTCCGCGAGGGTCTGCGCGGGCGCATCCGAGCCGCATGGCAAATCGCCGATGACGAGCCGCGGCACCGTGCTGCGCGTCTCGCGCGGGCGCAGCGGAGCGTTGTCGAGTTCGGTCCACGACGGATTCGGAATCTCGCCGAAAAGCTGCCGCAGACGCTCGCCCCAGGTCTTGTTGATCATCTGGTAGTAGGCGCTGTTGTTGTCGAGCGTGGCGAAGCGCGTCACGCGCAGCGAGTCCTTTTCGTAGACCAGCAGGTCGAGCGGCAAACCGACCGAGAGATTCGAGCGCAGCGTCGAATCCATCGAAATGAGCGCGCATTTGGCGGCTTCGTCGAGCGGCGATGCGGGCGTGATCACGCGGTCGATGATCGGCTTGCCGTACTTCGATTCGCCGATCTGAAAATACGGCGACACGCGCGTCGATTCGATGAAATTGCCCGCCGCGTAGATCATGAACAGGCGCGGCGGCTGGCCGCAGATCTGTCCGCCGAGAATGAAGCTGCAATTGAAGTCGACGCTGAATTCCGCGAGCGACAGCGCGTCGCGCCGATGCACCTCGCGCACCGCGTCGCCGACGATGCGCGCGGCTTCCGCCATGGTCGGCACGCTGTAGAGCGTGGGCGCGCCGGGGTCGGACGGCTCCCCGAGCAGATGGGTCACCGCCTGCGTCAGGGCGAGGTTGCCCGCCGCGAGCAGAACGATCACGCGCTCTCCCGGCTGTTCGAAAACAACCATCTTGCGCGCGGCGCTCACGTGGTCCACGCCGGCGTTGGTGCGCGTGTCGGACAGGAACACGAGCCCCTCGTCCACGCACATGCCCACGCAATAAGTCATGTCAATCCGTCCTGAAACAAGCAAACCGCGATTGTACTGAGCGCGACTGCGGGTCGCATCCACCCGCTCATTGATTCGCTCATTGGTCCGCTCGTGCTTCGATATCGATGTGCACCGCGAGCGTTTCCTCCTTGCCGCCCACGCGCGCGCCGCGCACCGGCGCAGCGGCTTCGTGATCCCGCGCGACCGCGAGCCGGCAATGGCGCTCGCCCGCGAACGCGGCCTGGGTCGCATCCACCGATACCCAGCCGTGCTCGACCCAGACATCGACCCATGCATGCGTCGTCGGGGCGGCGCTCGGGCCTGCATCGACATAACCGCTCACGCAGCGCGCCGGCACGCCGCGAACACGGCAGCATGCGAGCATCAGATGGGCGAAATCGCGCGCGTCGCCGAAGCCGCTCGCAAGCGCCTGCGCGGCCGTGCCCGCGGCATACGCCGGTTCATGGCGATACTGCACGCCAGCCGCGATACGCTCGGCCAGCGCCACGAGCGACGCCGACGTATCGAGCGACGGCACGCGATGCGCAAGCTCGCGCACCGCCGCATCCGGCGAAGTCAGCGGCGTCGCGCAGGTGAAATGTTCGAGCGGAATCGGACCGGCTTCATCGAAGAGGCGGCCGTCGGCAAGCGCTTCGGTTTCGACTTCGCCCGCCATGCTCACGTGCATTTCGCTGTGCGGCTTCGTCAGCACGAGCGTGTGCAGCACGTTGCCGTAGGCATCGCGCGCGGTGTCGAGCTTGCCCGGCGCTTCGACGTGCCAGTGCCGCACGAGCTGCGCGGCGCCGCTCGCAGGCGTCACGCGAAACTGCTGGATCGAATACGTAACCGGCGCGGCGTAGCGGTAGCGGATGTCGTGGCGAATGGTCAGCAGCATGATTCACGCAATCGGCAACATGAGGAAAGTGTGCATCACGCGCAGGCCGAGTTCATCGACCCGCTTCAGAAACTGCGTGAGCCACGCGTGCACGCCCGTCTCCAGAATCTGGCGGATGTCGGCGTAGAGCACGTCCGCGCGCAGCTTGCCCGCGAAGCGCTCGCAGTCCTTCGACGCATCCGTGCGCAGCTTCGCGAGCGTCTCGCAGACGCCATCGAGCGACGCCAGCAGCGAGCGCGGCATCTGCTCGTTGAGGATCAGCAGTTCGACGACACGCGCGGGCGTCACGACATCGCGATACACCTTGCGATAGATCTCCAGCGCCGATACGGAACTGAGTATCGACGTCCAGTAGTAGAAATCTTCGAGCTGGCGCGCCGCCTCGCGCGAGTTCGGCGTGGCGTCGGCGAAGCGCACATCGAGAATGCGCGCGGTGTTGTCCGCGCGTTCGAGATACGCGCCGAGCTGCATGAAGAAGAACGCATCGTCGCGCAGCGCGGTGCCCTGCATCACGCCGCGGCACAGGTTCGAGCGGTACTTGACCCATTCGAAGAGCGCGTCCGGACTCATGACGAGCTCGAGCTTCGCGAGCCGCTGATTGAATTCGAGCCACGTGAAGTTGATGGTTTCCCAGCCTTCGGTCGTGAGCGTGCCGCGCACCGCGCGCGCATTCTCGCGGGTCGCCTGCAGGCACGAGAGAATGCTCGACGGATTGCGCGCGTCGGCCGCCATGAAATGCAGCATGTCCTCGCGCTCGTACGATCCGGGATAGCGCTCGTCGAACATGTCCTCCAGTTCGGAGATCTTCAGCACCGAGCGCTGCGCGCGCGCCGCCTGTTCGGGCGTCTGCGGCAGCAGCGCGCCTTCCAGGTTGATGTCGAGCATGCGCGCGGTGTTCTCCGCGCGCTCCATGTAGCGCGCCATCCAGAACAGGTGATCGGCGGTGCGGCTCAGCATGTCACTCGACCATCCACGTGTCTTTGGTCCCGCCGCCCTGCGACGAGTTGACGACGAGCGAGCCTTCACGCAACGCTACGCGCGTGAGGCCGCCCGCGCACATCGACACTTCGCGGCCCGAAAGCACGAACGGCCGCAAGTCGATATGACGCGGCGCGATGCCCGCCTCGACGAAAGTCGGGCAGGCAGACAGCGCGAGCGTCGGCTGCGCGATATAGCCTTCGGGCCGCGCGATGAGCCGGGCGCGAAACACTTCGATCTCGTCGCGGGTCGACGCCGGCCCGACGAGCATGCCGTAACCGCCCGCGCCATGCACTTCCTTCACGACGAGTTCCGCCAGATGCGCGAGCGTGTAAGCGAGATCGTCGGCCTTGCGGCATTGGTACGTGGGCACGTTGTTGAGGATCGGCTTCTCGCCCAGGTAGAACTCGATCATGTCGGGCACGAACGGATAGATGGATTTGTCGTCGGCAATGCCGGTGCCCATCGCGTTCGCGAGCGTCACGCGCCCCGCACGATACGATGTCAGCAGACCCGGAATGCCGAGCGCCGAATCCGCGCGAAACGCGAGCGGATCGAGAAAATCATCGTCGACGCGGCGATAGATCACGTCGACGCGGCGCGGCCCGTGCGTCGTACGCATGAAGACGTAATTGTCGTCGACGAAAAGATCCTTGCCCTCGACAAGTTCCACGCCCATCTGCTGCGCGAGAAAGGTGTGCTCGAAATAGGCGGAGTTGTACATGCCGGGCGTCAGCACGACGACGGCAGGATCGTCGACGCCCTCGGGCGCGATCGAGCGCAAGGTCTCCAGCAGCAGGTCGGGATAATGCGCGACCGGCGCGACGCGGTTCTGCACGAAGAGTTCGGGAAAGAGCCGCATCATCATCTTGCGGTTTTCCAGCATGTACGACACGCCCGAGGGCACGCGCAGATTGTCTTCGAGCACGTAGAACTCGCCCGCTTCGCCCGCGCGCACCACGTCGACGCCGGCGATGTGCGCGTACACGTCGAGCGGCACGTCCACGCCCTGCATCTCCGGCCGATACTGCGCGTTCGTATAGACCTGCTCGGCGGGAAGGCGTCCGGCGAGCACGATATCGCCGTCGTGATAGATGTCGTGAAGAAACAGATTGAGCGCCTGCACGCGCTGCCGCAAGCCAGCTTCGAGCACGCGCCATTCGTCGCCGGGAATGATGCGCGGAATCATGTCGAATGGAATGAGCCGCTCGGTGCCGGACAGGTCGCCATTCACCGCGAAGGTGATGCCCACGCGCCGGAACAGCACGTCCGCCTCGGCCCGCTTGCGCGCGATCGTCTCGGGGCTCTGCATCGAGAGCCAGCGGGAGAACCGCGCGTAGTGGCTGCGCACGGTGTCGTCCTGACGCATTTCATCGTAGATCTGCATCATTGCGTCCTTCGTTTTTCGGCGCGTTTCGTTGCAGTATCGGACGAAAAACGCGTGACGTGTGCCCCTTTTTTAACGCGCGTTCATGGTGCACGGCGGTTTCACGCTAGACTTTCCCTTCATCGTCCTACGTTTGAACATGTCCGACGCTTTCGAAGACGAAGCCGATTCGCTCGCCGACGCCCTCCTCGCAGGACTCGCGCGCCCGATCGTGTTCGTCGATCTGGAAACCACGGGTTCGAACGCCACCGAAGACCGCATCACCGAGATCGGCGTCGTGGAAGCGAGCACGGCGGGCATCGAGCGCTGGAGCGTGCTCGTCGATCCGGGCGTGCCGGTGCCGCCGTTCATCTCGCGCCTGACCGGCATCGACGACGCGATGCTGCGCGGCCAGCCGAGCTTCGAATCGCTCGCGCCCGCGCTCGCCGAGCGGCTGCACGGCAAGCTCTTCGTCGCGCACAACGCGCGTTTCGATTACGGCTTTCTCAAGAACGCCTTCCGCCGTGCGGGCATCGCGTTTCGCGCCGATACGCTGTGCACGGTGCGGCTGTCGCGTGCGCTCTTTCCGTCGGTCGAACGGCATGGGCTCGATGCGCTCATCGCGCGGCTGAACCTCGCGCCTGAAGGACGCCATCGCGCGCTCGCCGACGCCGATCTGCTCTGGCAGTTCTGGCAGAAGATTCACGCGCTGTACCGGCAGGATCTCGTCGATGCAGCGATCAGGACGCTCGTCAGGCGCGCGAGTCTGCCCGCGGCGTTGCCCGAAGGTGCGCTCGATGCGCTGCCGTCGACGCCCGGCGTCTATCTCTTTCACGGCGACGACGACGTGCCGCTCTATGTCGGCAAGAGCATCAATCTGAAACAACGCGTCGCGGCGCATTTTTCGGGCGATCACAGGCTTCAGAAGGACTTGTCGATCTCGCAGGCCATCCGTCGCATCGAATGCCGCGAGACGGTCGGAGAACTCGGCGCGCTGCTGCTCGAAGCCAGGCTCGTGAAAGAACTGAAGCCGACGCATAACCGCCTGCTGAAAGGCGCGTCGGGAGCCTGCGCGTGGCAGTGGCTGCCCGGCGCGAACGCACCGACGCTCGTGAAGGCGAACGCGCGCGATCTGTCGCGCGAGGCGCATCTCTTCGGCGTGTTCGCGTCGCGCGCCAAGGCGCATGCGTTCATGCGCCATGTCGCCGATGAGCACACGCTCTGTCACGCGACGCTCGGGCTGGAAAAAGCGCCGCTGTCGCGCAGTCGCGGCTGCTTCGGCTATCAGGTGAAACGCTGCCTCGGATCGTGTGCGGACGTTGAAACAGTCGCGGATCACGCGGCGCGCGCGCTCGCGGCGCTGGAGCACGCGCGTCTCGTGCGCTGGCCACATGAAGGACCGATCGCCATCCCCGAGCGCGACGAACACACGGGGCGCGAAGCGTGGCACGTGATCGATCGATGGTGCTATGTCGGCACCTGCGCAAGGCGCGACGATATCGCTTCGCTGCTCGCCGAGGCCCCCGATCTGCGCCCTTTCGATACCGACGTGTACGGCCTGCTTGCGAAGCGCATCGCGTCGGGACAACTCGCGTGGATCGCCTGCGATGCGCGGCCCGCGTTCCATCTCGTCGTACAAGAGGCGCCCGCGCGCGCAGCCGCCATCACGCCGCAGACGAAACGCGCCGCGAAGCGCCACGCGATCGTCGCCGATCAGTTCGCACTGATGTTCTGAACGCGCCTCAGGCGATGCCGCCGTTCGCGCGCAATACCTGCCCGTTGACCCAGTCCGCATCCGGACCGACGAGAAACGCGACGACCGCCGCGATATCGTCCGGCTGACCGAGCCGTTCGAGCGGCGGCATCTTCGAGAACGCCGCGATCTGCTCGTCGGTCTTGCCGTCGAGGAACAGCGACGTCGCCACCGGTCCCGGCGCCACTGCATTCACCGTGATGCCGCGCCCGCGCAACTCCTTCGCGAACACATGCGTAAACGATTCGACCGCCGCCTTGGTTGCGTTGTAGATCGCGTAGCCGGGCATGTTCAGCGCGAGCGTCGTGCTCGAAAAATTGACGATGCGCCCGCCGCCGTTCATGCGCGTCGCCGCTTCGCGCAGCGTATTGAAGGTGCCGCGCACGTTGATATCGAAGGTCTGATCGTAGAGCGCGTCGCTCGTGTCGGCGAGCGGCACGGTCTTCAATACTCCCGCGTTGTTGACGAGCGCATCGACCTTGCCGAGTTCCGCTTCGACCGTGCCGAACATGCGGCGCACGTCGTCCGCGTTGGCGACATCCGCTTTCACGGCGATCGCCGCGCCGCCCGCTTCACGCAATTCGGCGACGAGCGCCTCCGCTTCCTTCGCGCTCGCCGCGTAGTTCACCGCGACCGCGAAGCCGTCGCGCGCGAGCCGCCGCGCGATCTCGGCGCCGATGCCGCGCGATGCGCCCGTGACGATGGCCACGCGTTCCGTTTTAATCTGACTCATGATGTGCTCCTCAAAGTTGGCTGTTCAATGAGCAGCATGATGGATCATTCCGTTTCCGCGATCATCGTGCGTGGCTTAGTATCATCGTTCCAGTTGCTTCAACAATTCGACGCTCAAGCCTATGGATCGATTCCAGGAGATGCAGGTGTTCGTGCGTATCGCGGAGCGGCACAGCTTCACGCAGGCCGCCGACGATCTGCAGATACCGCGCGCCACCGTCACCAATCTGATGAAGCGCATGGAAGAGCGGCTCGGCACGCGCCTGCTCGAACGCACGACGCGCACCGTGCGCCTCACGCACGACGGCGAGGCGCACTACCGGCGCTGCGTGCGCCTGATCGCGGATCTGGAGGAAGCGGAAGACTCGTTCAGACATGTCGAGCCGAAGGGTCTGTTGCGCGTGAACCTGCAGGGCACGCTCGCGCGGTACTTCATCATGCCGGGACTGCCCGCGTTTCTCGAACGTTACGGGCGCATCGAGCTGCATATCGGCGAGGACGACCGGCTCGTCGATCTCGTGCGCGAAGGCGTAGATTGCGTGCTGCGCGCGGGCACGTTGCAGGATTCGTCGATGATCGGCCGGCGCGTCGCGCTGCTCGAACAGGTGACGGTGGCGAGCCCCGCGTATCTCGCGCGCGAAGGCGTTCCGGATGATCTCGAAGCGCTCGCGTCGCATCGCGCGGTGAACTTCGTATCGAGCGCGACGGGGCGCGTGCTGCCGCTCGAATTCGCCATCGATGACCGCATCGAAGCGATCGAGCTGCAGGCGACGATATCGGTGACGGGCGTCGAGATGTATACGCAGGCCGCGCTCGCGGGACTCGGCATCGTTCAGGTGCCGCGCTATCACGTCGACGATGCGCTCGCCGATGGCCGCCTGCATGTCGTGCTGCCGAACCTGCCGCCACCGCCGATGCCCGTCTCCGTGCTCTATCCGCATAACCGTCAGCTATCCGCGCGGGTACGGGTTTTTGCGGACTGGTTGAGCGAGATCTTCGCTCGATACAACGTGCTCGCTTGAAAAAATCAAAAGCAAAAGAGGCCAGCATCCCAGTGAAGGGAAGCTGGCCTCTTTTTCATCGAGCTTCGATTTCGCTGACGAAACCGAAGCCGCAACGCTGGCAAAAGTAACTTAAGCCGCTGCGTCCTTCAGCTTCTTCAGCGCGCGTGCCTTGATGCGAACGCTTGCCGGCTTGGCCGGGAACCAGCGCTCTTCACCCGAGAACGGGTCCTTGCCGAAGCGCTTCTTCTTCGCCGGCACGGCTTGCGCGGAGATCTTCAGCAGACCCGACAGCGTGAATTCGCCAGCGCCCTTCTTGTGGATCGAGCCGAGGATGGTGTCTTCCAGCGCGACCAGAACGGCCTTCACTGCCTTCACGTCGACAGCGGCGCGCTCGGCGAGGTGCGTCGCGAGCGATGCCTTCGTGAACGTGTCCTTGATCGGCGAGGGAGCGCCCGTGGTCTTCTTCGCGGCTACTACTTTCTTCGCGGCAACCTTCGGCGCTGCTGCTTTCTTCGCCGGTGCGGCGGCGGTCTTCGCCGTGGCCTTCTTGGCCGGGGCTTTCTTGGCAGCGGTTTTAGCGGAAGTCGGCATGTTTCTCCTACCTGTTTTTTGGTCAGTGATGTTCGAATACGTTCGCACCGATGCGTTCGTATCACGCCGGATTCTACATAGGCCAAGCGAGTTCGTGCGAGTCTTTTGCGCTTTTATATCGTTTTTATAGGGGTTTTTCGTGGCGTCGCTGAAACACGCAAGCCATCGACGCATCATGAGCGATGTTATTCGATGTATTTCGAAGCGTTGCGTCAACGCCGATGCGTGATGTGAGCGATGAGCGGATAGTGATCGGAAGCGATGCGCGAAAGCCGTGTGCGATGCACATCGACACGCATGAGACGCTCGCCCGGATGCACCCAGATGCGGTCGAGCGCGAAGAGCGGATAGCGCGTCGGAAAGGTACGCAACGCGCTCGCGCGATGAAAGTGCGTGACGAGGCGCCGCAGCGTGCGGCCATAGACGAACCACTCGTTGAGGTCGCCGAGCAGGATCACGGGCAGCGCGGGCGTATCGAAGCTTTGCAGCACCTGCTGCACTTGCGCGCGCCTTTCGCTCGATGCGAGGCCCAGGTGCGTCGCGACCACGCGCCACACTTCGCCGCCGCAATCGATGTCGGCGTCGAGCGCGCCGCGCGGCTCGCGGCTTCTGAACGACAGATCGAGCGTACGCACCGCGCGCACCGGAAAGCGCGTGAGCACCGCGTTGCCGTAGCGGCGCTCGGGCGTATCGAGCGTCGGGCCCGCGACGGCGTGCAAGCCGGTCATGCGTTGCAGCACGTCGAGCACATCGGGCGAGCCGCTGCCGCCGAGCGGCACCTCCTGCAGCGCGAAGATATCCGCGTCGATCTCGGCGAGCACTTCGCCGATACGCTCCGGTGCGAACTTGCCGTCGATACCTATCGCGCCATGCAAGTTGTAGGTGGCGATGCGCAGCTCGCGCGCGCGTGCTTCGCTCATGCCTTCCGGTTCGATGACCGCTTCGTGCATCAGCGTCATGAGTTGACCTCGTCGGGACGCTCGTTCTTCGATGCCGCATCGCGCGGCATGGTCCCGCTCATGGTCCCTTTCTCGCGCAACGCATTCGCGCGCTTCGCTTCGTCGCTGGCGCGCGGCTTGTCGGCATCGCTCGGCGCGCCTTCGTGCACGTCGTGAGGATCCGTGCGGCCGAGAAAGCGCTGCAGCAGCAACGACACGCCGATCAACGCCGCGCCGATGCCGATCAGCACCGCGAACGAGCCGACCGTCGGATGGTGCAGCGAAGCGACGAGCTGATGCGCGAATGCGACCGTCAGGAAGATGCCCGGCCCCATGCCGAGCATCGTGCCGATCATGAAGTCGCGCATGCGGATATGCGATGCACCCGCGACGAGATTGACGATCGAAAACGGTGCGACCGGCAGCAGCCGCAACACCACGACCGCGACGATGCCGCGCCGCGCCACGCGCTCCGATAGCCGGTTGACGCGCGCGCCCGCGAGCTTGCGCACCGCATCGCGGCCGAGCCAGCTACCGAGCGAATACGACACCGCGGCCGCGATCATCGTGCCGACAAACGCATAGAGGCCGCCCCACGAAGCGCCGAACACGACGCCCGTCGTCGCGATGAGCAGCGTGATCGGCACCGAGACGACCGCCGCCACCACGTAGCCGACGACGATCCACACGGGCGCGAACGGCAGCGCGTCGACGCGGCGTGTCGCGTGCGTGAGCGATCTGAGGTTCACGTAGTCGCCGAGCGGCGTCCAGTGCCACAGACCCGCGACCACCACGACCATCAGCGCGAGCACGCCGAGCAGCGCAAAGCGTCCGATGAGCGGGCGCGTCTTTTCCGCGGGCACGAACTGATCGACGAGTTCGTCGGCGGCGATCGGCGTTTCGGGATCGATCAGCGCTTCGGGCGGAATAAGCTGGTCGAGCTCGGTCGACACTTGCGGATCGAGCGGCACCAGCGTGCGATGCGCGTCGCGGTCGCGCAACAGCGCCTGGATCGCGGCGTTCATGCTGCCGCGCGCATCGCGTTCGCGCACGATGTCCGCGCGCTCGCAGCCGAGATGCTCCGCGAGCAATGTGTCGCGCATCGCCGCGATCGCGCGGCGGATGCGTGCGTCGGCGCCCGCATCGATCGAGATGTTGCACTCGCTGTCGAGCACCATCGAACGATTGTTCAGGTTGGACGAGCCGACGATCAGCAATTCGTCATCGACGATCATCAGCTTGCTGTGCACGTTGACGATCTGTTCGCCGAGCTTCGGCACGCTCGGAGACAGCAGGCTGTAACGGCCGTGCGTGTCGGCGTCTTTCAATAGCGTGTGCAGGCGCGCGAGCAACACGCCCATCGTCACTTCCTGCAGCCAGCCGCTCTGGTTGCGCGGCACGACGATGGCGAGATCAGGGCCGTCCTCGCGCGCGAGCGAATCGGCGAGCGCGGCGCCGACCGTGCCCGACGTGAAGTACTGGTTCTCGATATAGATGCTGCGCCGCGCCCGCGCGATGGCGTCGAGGTACTGCGTGCGAATCTGCCGCACCGGTTCGCGGCCGAGATACGCGGGCTCGGTGAGCGAGATCGCGATATCGACATCGTCGAGATCGACGCGGCGCGACGGCGGCCACGGGTCTTGGGCAAGCGCCGCGCGATGTGCGCGGATCGCGAGACGCTTGCCGCATGCGCGCGCCCATCGTTCGCGCGCGAGCATGCCGATCTCGCGCGCGGCGTCGCCGTCGAACATGCTATGGACATCGTGGAAAGGCTGATACGGCGCACCGTTGGCATCGCGGCGCAGCGGCTCGTCGGGTGCGTGCGCGGTCGTGTCCCAGCGCGAGCGTGTGAGATCGAGACCGCCCACGAACGCAAGGCGATCATCGATCACGACGAGCTTCTGATGCTGCGAGCCGCCGAGCGGATGCTTGCCGTCCATCTGGAACGCGATGCGCCGGTTGGTGCGCCAGCCCATCTTGTACACGGGCAGCCATTCGCGCTCGAATGCATAGAGCATCGCGAAATCCCACGCAAGAATGTAGATGCGCAGGCGTCGCCTGTCGGCGGTGATCGCGTGCAGGAAATCGCCGAGCGCTTCGGGATAGCCATCGTTCGCGCCGTCGGGCGTGAGCTTCATGCGGCTGTCGATATCCCATCCGAGGATGAACACGGTGCGTTGCGCGCGCGTGATCGCCTCGCGCAGCACGCGGAAATAATCCGCGCCATCGATGAGCAGGCTGAAGCGTTGCGCGTGACGCACGCTCGCGCAATTGCGTCCCGGCTGGAAAAACGGTTCATCGGCTTTTGCGTGGCTCATGGGCCTCTCGACGGCACTTCGCGGCCAAATGACTTTCGTTTTGCAAACGCCATGCCCGCCATGATGCTACGCTTCGATGCACATGCCGATCCGGAGCGACATGCGCGATGAACAATAACGAAGTCACCCATCAGGACGACGAACGCGCGGGACTCGGCGCGCTCGCGGCGGCGTCGGTGGTCGTGGGCGCGGCGACAGGCACGATCGGCGTGCTGTTCCGCTTCGCCCTCGAACGCGCCGACGCATGGCGCAACGCGTTCGTCGCGTGGGCGCACGCGGGACACGATATCGCGGTCATACTCGTCGTGCTGGCGGCAGCGGCCGCCGCAGGGCTTGCTGGCTGGCTCGTCGCGCGCTTCGCGCCGATGGCGAGCGGCAGCGGCATTCCGCATGTCGAAGCGGTGCTGCACGGCCGCCTGCCGCCCGCGCCGCTCGTGCTCATTCCGATCAAGTTCGTCGGCGGCGTGCTGGCCATCGGCGCGGGGCTCGCGCTCGGCCGCGAAGGTCCGACGGTGCAGATGGGCGCATCGATCGCGCATGCCATCGGCAGGATATTCAGGCGCAACGCCTTCGATTGCCGCGTGCTGCTCGCGGCGGGCGCGGGCGCAGGGCTGGCGACGGCGTTCAATGCGCCGATAGCGGGCGCCGTGTTCGTGCTCGAAGAGCTGATGCGGCGTTTCGATACGCGCACGGCGGTCGCGGCGCTCGGCGCATCGGCGAGCGCGATCGCGATGGCGCGGCTGCTGCACGGCGATCTGCCCGACTTTCATGTGCCCGCGCAGCCGTTTCCCGGCTTCGAAATGGCCGGCGCGCATCTCGTGCTGGGCGCTGTGCTCGGCCTGCTCGGCGCGGTCTATTGCCGCCTCATTCTATGGACGCTCGATATCGCCGATTCGCTCGCGCGCCCCGAATCGGTGAAGCATGCGACGGTGCGCGCGGCGGCGGTCGGCGCGGCGGTCGGTCTGATCGCATGGTTCGCGCCGGATCTCGCCGGCGGCGGCGACGCGCTGACCGAACGCGCACTGCTCGGCGCGGGCACCGTTGCAAGCGTGCTCGCGATGTTCGCGCTGCGCTTCGTCATGGGTCCGGTTTCGTACGCGGCGGGCGCGCCCGGCGGCATCTTCGCGCCGATGCTCGTGCTCGGTGCGCAAACGGGTCTCGTATTCGGCCGCGTATGTTTCGACTGGTTCCCGGGCATGGCGCCCGCCGCCGGCGATACCAGCACGTTCGCGGTGGTCGGCATGGCGGCGTTCTTCGTCGCGGTGGTGCGCGCGCCGGTCACGGGCATCGTGCTCGTCACGGAGATGACGGCGAGCTTTTCGCTGCTGCTGCCGATGCTCATCGCCTGCTTCACCGCGATGATCGTGCCGATGCTGCTGCGCGTCCCGCCGATCTACGACTCCCTCGGCGAGCGCGCGGCGCGCGGCCCGCGTTCTGCATCCGACGAACCGTTGCGGTAGTCTCGTCATTCGACTTCATCCACGAGGACAGGCAATGGAATATCGACATCTCGGCGCTTCGGGCTTCAAGGTTCCCGTTCTGAGCTTCGGCACCGGCACGTTCGGCGGCCAGGGCGAATTCTTTCAGGCGTGGGGCGAGACCGACGTGAGCGAAGCGCGCAAGCTCATCGACATCTGTCTCGATGCGGGCGTCACGATGTTCGACACCGCCGACCTCTACTCGCGCGGCGCATCGGAATCGATTCTCGGCGAAGCGCTCAAGGGCCGGCGCGACAAGGCCATCATCTCGACCAAGGCCACTTTCCGCTTCGACGAGAACGACCCGAATTCCGTCGGTTCGTCGCGCTTTCATCTCATCCGCGCGGTGAACGCGGCGCTCGAGCGCTTGCAGACGGACTACATCGACGTGTTCCAGCTGCACGGCTTCGATGCGAAAACGCCCGTAGAGGAAACGCTTTCCACCCTCGACGATCTCGTGCGCGCGGGCAAGATCCGCTATACGGGCGTGTCGAATTTCTCCGGCTGGCATCTGCAGAAATCGCTCGACGTGGCGCAACGTTACGGTTATGCGCGTTACGTCGCGAACCAGACGTACTACTCGCTCATCGGCCGCGATTACGAATGGGAGCTGATGCCGCTCGGCATCGATCAGGGCGTCGGCGCGATCGTGTGGAGTCCGCTGGGCTGGGGGCGTCTGACCGGCAAGATTCGCCGCGGCCAGCCGCTGCCCGCGACGAGCCGCCTGCACAAGACCGCCGACATGGGGCCGCCGGTGCCGGACGAGTATCTCTACCGCGTGATCGATGCGCTCGACGCCATCGCCGAGGAGACCGGCAAGACGGTGCCGCAGATCGCCCTCAACTGGCTCCTGCAGCGCCCGACGGTGGCGACGGTACTCATCGGCGCGCGCAACGAGGAGCAACTGCGGCAGAACCTCGGCGCGGCCGGCTGGAATCTCACGCCCGAGCAGGTGAAGAAGCTCGACGAGGCGAGCACGGTGCGGCCGGCGTATCCGTACTGGCATCAGCAAGGCTTCGCGGAACGTAATCCGTTCCCGGTGTAAGTCTCGCGGGCAAGCGTGGCGGCGCCGCCCGCCACGCTCGAAATCCGTACCGGAAGTCCGCTGCCGATCTGTACCGGTACTGTACCGGACAGCTCCCGTACACTTGGCGCTCATCGAGTCTTTCATTGCCCGGAGCGCGCCAATGCCCACCGAACTTCTCAACGCCCTGCCCGCCGCTGCGCTGTTCGCGCTGGTGACGACCATTACGCCCGGCCCCAACAACACGATGCTGCTGGCCTCGGGCGTCAACTTCGGCCTGAAGCGCACGGTGCCGCATGTGCTCGGCATCAGTGCGGGCATGGCGATTCTGATGATCGCGGTCGGTCTCGGTCTCGCGCAGGCGTTCGAGCGCGTGCCGTTGCTCTACACCTTGCTCGAAGCGGCGAGCGTGGCGTATCTGCTGTATCTGGCGTGGAAGATCGGCACGTCGTCATCGGTGCAGATGCGCGATGGCCAGGCCCGCCCGATGCGCTTTCACGAAGCGATCGCGTTCCAGTGGATCAATCCCAAGGCGTGGATGATGGTGCTCACCGCGGCGACGACAATTCATCTGCACGCGAGCCTCTCGCTGAATGCCGCGCTGATGGCGCTGGTGCTCGTCGTGATCGGCTTGCCGTGCATCACGATGTGGGCCGCGTTCGGCATGTCGTTGCGGCGGTTTCTCGCCAACCCGCGCTGGCTGCGCATCTTCAACATCACAATGGCCGTGCTGCTGGTGCTGTCGCTGTATCCGATCGTCGCCCATTTCTTTGATTGAAGCGTGCGGAGGAACGACGTCGGCGGTCGGTAGTCGAAGTGCAGGCCGCGCAATGTAGCGGCACGACTGTCCAGACCCCTGTCCTCGTTTTCATGGCACGGTCCGTGGTCGAAAGTTTATCGCCTTAGACCACGGACGTGTCATCAAATCAATTACCTTATTCGGTGTAACCTCCATGGTATGAGATGTGCCCAATCATAAGGCCGAAGCTCGCGCCATCAATAAGTCCTTCGCTATCTCCGCCCAAAATCACAAGGGCAGTGGCTCTGGCGAACAGTAGATTCCCGAAAATACCCGGGTTGAATAACCAAGGAACCAGCAAGCGTTGGTCTAAACCAGCAACAAAAATCGAGCCGCCACCAGCCACGAGCAAACCGGCACTGCCGTCTAACCATAAAGTCATCCCCGAGAAATCTTCAGGCTTCAGCTCCTTATCACGAAGGCGATAGATTACACCGCCCCCGTCGAAGTCACGCGTTGCTCCAGTACCCGCGATCGTTCCATTTTTCGTGATGAAGTTTGGCAGCTTAATATCGGGCAAGCGAAACCTTGACGGCAGTCTGATTCCCGCCATACCGACGCCACCATTGCGATAACTAAACTCGTGCATCTGTTCTTGAGGATCGCTCAAGACAAGCATACCCCCGGACACCAGCAAATCGCCTAAGCTAACGCCCCCGCCTGCCGAAGTTTTATAAGTCCACCCACTTCTCCGAATCATTTATCCAAATGCCCTCGTGATCTCCGATGTGGAAAACCCAATATCCCTCCGAATAGAAACATAAGACCAACCCAGCAAAACATTAAGTGAACACCCCAAATTCCAAAAAAAGTGTTCATCTGTGCATCGTGCGAGTTTTTTGGGTCATAGCGCATTTCTACCTTGTCACCTATCTCCGCAAAGTGGAACCAACTACTCGCCGGAACAGAGACTCGCTCCCCACGAAGCGTTATGAATTCAACTTGCGGATGTTTTCCCCCAGCATTTAATCGAACAACTTCGCCAGTCACGACCTTTGATGACTTTACAAAGTCAACCGTAGAAGGCAATAAAGGAAGTTGAAGGCCAAAAATTATTATGCCGATCACAACGGCAGTCCAATTAACATGAGACTTATTAAATCTGATCATACTGGAAAAACCTCAGGCCGAATGATGCGAAAGCAAAACAGTTGCCAAGCAAAGTGTCTAGGAAGATCCAGGACGGCAGACATATTGAGCCGTTACCGTTCCGGCAGGAATTCCAGCTCTCAACTTAATAGATTCGATCTTGACCACATCAAAAGACAGCAACACTTCTTCATAATGTCCCATTTCATAACCAAATGACTCAATGTCCATAATCATCACGTTTTTCATCATGATTTTTACGGAATCCTTTGGCGAGGTCACTTTCCCGAGTCCTGCCGGAATGGCCTGAGCAGTCGGGTCGCGCCACGACAATACCGCTTCCTCGGCAACCTTGTTTATGGTCATATGGCTGATGAGGCTTGTGGACATAGCGCCAACCGGATGCACGATACTCAAGTGGTGAACGGTCGTCGCTTTTCCCACAGCATTTCGGCTGCCTTTCGATAGTCGCCACCGCCAGCTCATGACATCAATTTCGCCTTCATGTCCAAAGTCAATCGAATCACCTTCGATGTCGCTCATCTTCAACCAGATATTTGAACCCGTCATTCCTCTTTCCTTTTTGCTGCCTGTTAACAAAGATATTTAGAAGAACTGCCTACCTAGTTTCAACAAATGCAACGAGGACGGAAGGGAAGACGCAAAATTTGACGCGACGATACAATCTCTCACGCGCGGTTGTGACTCAAGTTTGCAACACAAGCCGACGCGTCAGGCTTCGCCCCTGACGAGACTACGAGCGTCGAACCGCCGTGCCGTCTGCTTCTCGAGCAAAAAGCGCGCAGCCCCTTTGTTTCGCCGCCGGTCCGGTGCATACTGACCTGACGCGCCGGCACGCAAAATCTGCCGTCCCGCTTGCAAGATTGGGACTGCGTTTCTTCTCATCGGCACTGTCTGTCCACCTTGCCGCCCGAATGGTCATCGCGTGATCCTTAAGCGATCCTTTAAGGCGGCGTTTCAGTCCGGCGCGTACAAGCCTTGCTAGTCCGTTGGTTCGCGCCGAATCGTCGGCGCGGCTTTGAAATCTGTTCAAGGAGTACGCCATGTCTGGAGCCAATCGCCCATCCGGTCCCGCCACGCGCAAATCCCTCGACCTAGCCGATCAGATCGAGCGCGATGAACTGGAGAACAACCTGCCGGATGCGCTCAATGGCGTCGATGACGAAGACGACATCGACGATGATTCCGACTCCGATCGCACACTAGGCCGTTAGCCTCGACAGCCGGGCCCATCGCGCTGATGCAGGCGTGATCCGCAACGCCGCAACGTTTATCGTTGCGGCGTTTTTGCATCGTGGACCCGATCCGCTGGGCACGACCGTTGCTTTGAACGATGCGCAGCAAGAACCTGATGAGCGAGCGGCGGCATCGACCCGCATGCGAATCAACCGATCCACCGATCCCACCGGAGGGCTTCATGCTTCGTTACGCTGTCATCTTCTTCATCATCGCGATCATCGCGGCCGTCTTCGGCTTCGGCGGCATCGCGACGGGCGCGGCGGAAATCGCCAAGATCCTGTTCTTCATCTTCATCGTGATCTTTCTCGCGACGTTGCTGCTCGGCGTGTTCAGGCGATGACGGTCATCGTTTGACAAGCGCCTTGAAAAAAACGCGCGGGCTTCATCGAAGGCCGCGCGTTTTTTCATGCTTCGAAGTTCGAAGCACATCACGTTACGTGATGATCACCCGATTCTTCCCGTCCCGCTTCGCACGATAGAGCGCGAGATCGGCCGCCTCCACGAGCTGTTTCGACGCATCGTCGTGCAAGGCCATTTGGGTCGCGCCGCCGATGCTGATCGTCACGCGCCCGCTCGCCGAACCCGTGTGCGGCACATTGAGCGACTCCACCGCAATGCGAATCTTTTCGCCGAGCAGACGCAAGCCGGGCGCCGACGACGACAGCAGCACCACCGCGAATTCTTCGCCGCCGAAACGCGCGGCGAGATCGGCCGGGCTGTTGAGGCTCGATTCGATCGTATGCGCGACGAGCTTGAGCACGTCATCGCCGGCGACGTGTCCGTAGGTATCGTTGTACGACTTGAAGTTGTCGACATCGATCATCAGGAAGCCGATAGCCGCACGCTCGCGCGACGCACGACGCCATTCGGCGCTCAGATAATCGTCGAGACGACGCCGGTTCGACAGGCCCGTCAGACCATCCGAATGCGTCAGCCGCTGCAATTCCAGATTCGTTTCGAGCAGCTTCTGCTGCGATTGACGCAACGCGCGATACGCCTCGTCGCGCTGCAACAGGTTCTGATACGAACGTGAGTGATAACGCACGCGCGCGACGAGTTCGATCGTGTCCGGCAGCTTCACGAGATAGTCGTTCGCGCCCGCCGCGAAGGCCGCGCTCTTGATGCGCGGCTCTTCCTTCGTCGACAGCACGATGATCGGAATATCGCGCGTCGCCGGATGCTCGCGATACTGGCGCACGAGCGTGAGACCATCGACGCCGGGCATCACGAGGTCTTGCAGAATCACCGTCGGCCGGGTTTCCTGCGCGGTGCGCAACGCCTCTTCGGGATTCGCGCAGTAATGCAGATCGACGTTCGCCTCGTCCGCGAGCGCGCGACGCAGCGCCTCCGCGATGATCGCCTGATCGTCCACGAGCAGCACCATCACCGGCAGCTCGGCGGCAGACGGCGCGTTCAGCGCGGCGGCGAGCAGATCGGACACGGCGCGCTCGTCCACCATCGCGCGCGAACCCGCGCGTTCGATGCTCGCCGCCGCCGCTGCGGCGGCCCGTTGCGCGCGCTCGGCCAGCGGATCGGGATGAGGAAGTTTCATGAACGTGTCCTTTTGTCGGGTGCTTATCGTTAAGTGCGTTGCGATGTCAGTCGAATGCCGTGGCGATGGCATCGGCGATGCGCGGCAGCGGCAGGATCGACACCGCCGCATTCAGCGCGGCCGCCGCCTTCGGCATGCCGTACACCGCGCTCGTCTCCTCGTCCTGCGCGATCGTGTGATAGCCCTTCGCGCGCATCGCCTTCAGGCCGATCGCGCCGTCGCGGCCCATGCCCGTCAGCAGCACGCCGATCGCGCGGCCGGTCCAGCGCTCGGTCACGCTCTGAAAGAACACGTCGACGGAAGGCCGGTAAGGCAGTTGCTCGGGATGCGCGGTGTAGCCGAGGCGCGTGGCGTCGGCAAAATGCAGATGATCGTTGGTCGCGGCGAGCAGCACTTCGCCCGGCACGGGTTTGTCGCCCTCGCGCGCGACGCGCACGGGCAACGCCGATTGCGCGTCGAGCCACTGCGCCATGCCTTCGGCGAACGCGCGATCGACGTGCTGCACGATGACGATTGCCGCCGCGAAGTGCTTCGGCAGCGCGCCCAGCAGCGTCGCGAGCGCGGACGGCCCGCCCGCCGATGCGCCGATCGCGACGAGCCGCGCAGCGCTTTTCGGCACGCTCGTCGCGATGACGGACGATGCGCCGGAAGACGCGAGCCGCGCGCCGATCTGATCGATCTTCGCAATCAGCGCCGCCGCGCCGCGACGCGCATCGGCGCCGGCGAGCGCGGGCGTATCGACGGCATCGAGCGCGCCCGCGCCCATCGCTTCATAGACGCGCCACGCGTTCGCGCCCACATCGACGGTCACGACGAGAATCGCGCACGGCGAGCGCGCCATGATCGTGCGCGACGCCTGCACGCCATCGACGTTCGGCATCACGAGATCCATCAGCACGACATCGGGCGTATGCGTCGCGCAATAGTCGATGGCCTGCTGACCGTCGTGCGCGACCCACGCGATCTCGAAGTCGGGCCGTGCCGCGAGCGCGCGCCGCAGCGCTTCCACGGCCAGCGAAACGTCGTTCACAATGCCGATCTTCATGATTTCGCCTCGCCTATGAGATCGCGCACCGCGTCGATGAGCGCCTGGTCGTGGAAGCTGCCCTTCGCGAGGTAATAGTCAGCGCCCGCATCGAGGCCGCGCTGACGGTCTTCCGCGCGATCCTTGTACGACACGATCATCACCGGCAGGCCGGAGAGTTGCGCATCGCGCTTGATGAGCGTGACGAGCTCGATGCCGTCCAGACGCGGCATGTCGATATCCGTGATGACCAGATCGAAGCGCTCGCCGCGCACCGCGTTCCAGCCGTCCATGCCGTCGACCGCCACCGCTACGTCGTAGCCGCGCGACGCGAGCAGCTTGCGTTCGAGCTCGCGCACGGTGAGCGAATCGTCGACGACGAGCACGCGCTTGGCTGCCGCGACGCTCGCACGCGATGTCCCCGCGCCCACGCGTCCGAGCTCGCCGCTGCCGACGAGTTTTTCCACCGAACGCAGCCAGTCGTCGAGGTCCGCGATGAGCAGCGGATCGCCGTTTTCCATCAGCGCGCCCGCCGCGATGTTGCGCACCTTGCCGAGCCGCTTGTCGAGCGGTTGCACGACCAGCATGCGCTCACCGAGAAAGCGGTCGACGACGATGCCGTAGCTCGCCGCGCCCTGCCCGATCACGACGACGTTGAGCGCGTCGCTGGCGGCTTCGAACGCAGCCGTCTGCAGGATCTGATGCGCGGTGACGAGGCCGACCCGCTTGCCGTCGAAGGAAAAATGCTGCTGGCCTTCGAGCATGTCGATGGCGCTCGCCGGCAGCACCAGCGTACGCACGACATGCGCGAGCGGCAGGCCGTACGGCTCGCCCGCCACTTCGACGATCAGGCTGCGGATCACCGACAGCGTGAGCGGCAATTGCAAGGTGAAGCGCGTGCCCGCATGCGCTTCCTGCGTCACGCGCACGCTGCCGCGCACTTGCCGCACGACGTCCTGCACGGCATCGAGCCCGACGCCGCGGCCCGATACGTCGGTGACGGCGTCGCGCATCGAGAAGCCCGGAAGGAACAGGAATTCGAGCAGCTCGGCTTCCGTGAGACGCGCGGCCGTATCTTCGCTTGCGAGGTTCTTGCGCACGACCGAGCGGCGCAGCGCATCGAGATCAACACCCGCGCCGTCGTCGGACACACTGATGAAAAGCGAGCCCGCGCTATGGCGCGCTTCGAGCGTGATCGTGCCGGTCTCCGGCTTGCCGAGTGCGCGTCTGAGCGACGGTTCCTCGATGCCGTGATCGACCGCGTTGCGCAACAGATGGCCGAGCGGCGCGTCGAGCAGATCGAGAATGTCGCGATCAACCTGCGTCGTCTCGCCCGCAATGACGAGGCGCACGTCGCGGCCGAGTCCGCGCGCGACATCGCGCACCATGCGCGCGAAGCCGCCGGTCGCATCGACGAAGGGACGCATGCGGCATGCGAGCGCTTCGTCGTAGATCTGCTGCGCGAGATGCGTCGAGCGGCGGTCGAAGTTCTCCAGTTCGGCAAGACGCTCGCTCAGTTGCCGGTGCGCTTCGGCCGTGAGACGCCGCACTTCGTCGAGCGCGGCGTGTGCGCGCGCGTCGAGTTGCGCGGCGTTCGTTTCATTCAGCGTTTCGTGCAGACGTTCGAGCGCGCGGTTTGCATCGTGCTGAATGCGCTTCACGCGCAGCATCGATTGCGAGAACGGCTTCAGCCAGCGCGATTCGACCAGCGATTCGCCCGAGTGGCTCAACAGGCGGTCGAGCGTGTCGGCGCGCATGCGCAACATGCGGGCGTCGTTCGTGCGCGCCGGCGCTGCAACGGGCTCGGGCGTCTCGTCGACTGGCTTTGCGAGCGTGAGTTCGAGCGAAAGATCGCTTGTTTGCTGCGGCGCTTCGTTGCCTTCGATACGCGCGTTGAGCGCTTCGACGAACGCATCCACTTCGCGTTCGAGCGCCGCTTGTGCGTCGATGTCCTGTGCTTCGCCGATCTGCACGATCAGATCGACGCCACGCAGCAACATGTCGATATAACCCGCATCGAGCACGACGCGCCCTTCCTGCGCCGCGACGAAGCAGTCTTCCATCACATGCGCGAGCGTCACGCCGACCGGCACGCCGACCACGCGCGCCGCGCCCTTCAGCGAATGCGCGGCGCGCATGCTCGCTTCGAGCGTGACCGGATCGCGCGGTGCGCGTTCGAGCGCGATGAGGCCATCGGAAAGAATCTGCGCCTGGCCGCGCGCTTCTTCCTGAAAGAGTTCGAGCAGCGACGAGCGGCCCGGATCGATGCTCGTCATGTCAGGCTCCGGTTCAGGCTGTCGATCAGTCGATCGGCGTCGAGCAGGCCGACGGTCGCGTCCTTGAATGCGGCCACCGCATGCGCGTGCGACGACAGGCGCTGCGCGAGCGTCGCGGGCACGGGTTGAAGCTGCGCGCGCGTGAAGCGATGCACGCCGTCGACGGCATCGACGGGAAAGGCGATCGGGCCTTCGTGCTCGCCGTTGCCGTGATGATCGGGGCTGCGCGCGCGCTCGATGACGAGCAGCCGCCCGAGTTCGCGCGCATCGACGGCCTGATGGCCCGACACGGTTTTGACCGCGGTCTCTTCGATGCCGAAAAGCCGCGCCAGCGATACGCATACGAGCAGACGCCCGCGCACGTTCACGACGCCCGACACGGCGCGATTCCGGCGATGCGGCAGCGAATGCACCGGACGCAGTTGCGCGACTTGCGCGCAGCAGGTCGTCGGCAGGCCGAGCCATTCGCCACCGATGCGAAATACGAGGCACGAGAGCGTGCCGGTTTCATCGCCGTCGCGCGTGCTGTCCGACGATGCCGCATGCGTCTGTTCGATCGACGTGCGCGCTTCCACGCGATCGAGCACGCGTGCGGCCGCTTCATCGTGCACTGGACAATTGCGGCAATGGACATGGCGCTCGAGTTTCGGGCACGACATATCCCCGCGCACGCCGATGCGGTTCCAGCAATCGTCGATGTCGATCGTGATGTTGATGTCGCGTGCGTTCATCGCGTGCTCCCGGTGACGCGGCCGGCGCGCGCGAGCAGGAGACGCGCACCGCTTTCATCGCCGTCGAGCGAGAGGCACGCGGCGAGATGCGTGAGCGCTTCGCGATGCGCGGGATCGAGATACAGCGCGCGACGGTAATGGCCTCGCGACGCATGATGCTCGCCACGCGCATCGGCGATCACGCCGAGCAGATAGTAGGCATCCGCGTTCGACGGATGCGCGTTCAGATACGCATGCGCTGCACGTGCCGCGGCGTCGAGTTGACCGGCGTCCGCAAGTTCGCGCGCATGCGCGAGGTCGTACGGCGGCTCGGGCTGAACGCGCGTTTCTTCACGCGGCTTCGCAACCGGCGGCGGGCGCACGGCGAGCGGCGCGCTGGCCCACGCGGGCAACACGAACGCGGACTTCATCGGCGGCGGTGTCTTCACAGCCGGCAGAGTCGGCCATGCGGCATCGAAGACGCTGACACGCTCGCGCTCGGCCCGATTGAACGCGAACGCGAGCGGAATGTTCGCGGAGCTCATGCCCTCGCGCATCAGAAGCCCCGTCTCCGCCGGCCCGACGAACAACGTGCCGCCTTCGGCGAGCAGGCCATCGAGCACGCGCAGGACGGCGCATTGTGTGTCGCGATCGAAATAGATCAGCACGTTGCGGCACAGAATGAAATCGAAGCGCTCGAATGCGTGCGTGTCGAGATGCAGAAGATTCGCCTGCGCGAAACGCACGCTTTGCGCGACGGCGGGATCGAGTTGCCAGCCGCCATCGGTTGCGCGGAAATGCCGGTCGCGAAAATCGAGCGCGCGGCCACGAAACGCGTTGCGTCCGTAGTGCGCGCGGCGGGCGATGCCCAGCGCGCGCTCGCTCACATCGATCGCATCGATCGTGAAGCGCTCGGCGGGGATGCCCGCCTCGAGCAGCGCCATCGCGATCGTATAGGCTTCCTCGCCCGTCGAGCACGGCGCGCTCAACACGCGCAGCGGCTTCGCGGGCCGTTCGTGCAGACGCACGCGCGCAAGCCGCGCGAGCGCGGCGAAGGCTTCCGGATCGCGGAAGAACCAGGTCTCCGGCACGACGACCGCTTCGATGAGTTCCTGCATGCGTGCGGCATCATGCGTGATCGCGCAATAGTAGTCGTCGAGCGTGCCGCCATGCTGATCGCGCCACAGGTTGTAGCGCTCGCGCACCGCGCGCGACACCGAGTTCGCGCCGATCGATTCGGCATCGAGACCGATCGCGCCATGCAGCAGGTCGATGAAGCGGCCGATGCCGCAGGGCTCGCCGTGAACGGTCGCATCGGCGAAAAGATTTGGAATGGCGCTCATGCGTCGCTTCCGGCGAAGAGCAGCGCCTGAACGTCGTCGGGCAACAGATGCTCGATACGCACCCATTGCAGCAGCCCCGCTTCGTCGCGCGTGAGCGGGCCGAGGTAGCGCGCGTGCGGCGTGTCGATGCCCGCGTCGCTGAACGAAGCGGTATCGAACGCGACAGTGCGCGTCGCCTGTTCGAGCAGAAGGCCGAGCCGATGATGCGTCGTCGCGCCATCGTCGCCGCGCCGCGGATAGGCGACGAGCGCGAGCCGCGTCGAGAGCCCTTCCCGCGACGCGCGCGCGAGCGCGAGCGCGGCGATGTCGACGACGGGCACGCTCGCGCCTTCGTAGTCGAGCACGCCCGCGACCCACTCGGGCGCGCCCGGCAGCGCCTTCAGCGGCGCGAGCGGCAGCATGCGCTCGATCTGCGCGCTGTCGAGCAGATAGCGGTCGGAGCCGAGCGTGAACTGGATGAAGAGCATCGCGGCGTCTTTAAGTGGTCAGTGTCACGCGGCCACTTTGAAGCGCGACACGCCGGTACGCAGCCCGTTGGCGACGTGCGTGAGATCGTCGATCGCCTGCGTCGACTGGCGCAGCGACTCGGCCGTCTGCTGCGCGGCCTCCGACAGTTGCGACAGCGCCTGCGAAATCTGGTCCGCGCCGGTCGCCTGCGTCTGCATGCCCTCGTTGATCATGGAGACGCGCGGCGCGAGCGTCTGCACCTGGTGGATGATCTGCGAAAGCTGACCGCCCACTTGCTGCACGTCGAGCATGCCGCGGCGCACTTCCTCGGAGAACTTGTCCATGCCCATCACGCCAGCGGCGACAGCGGACTGGATCTCCTTCACCATCTGCTCGATATCGAAGGTGGCGACCGCGGTCTGATCCGCGAGACGGCGGATTTCCGTGGCGACGACCGCGAAGCCGCGCCCGTACTCGCCCGCCTTCTCCGCTTCGATCGCCGCGTTCAGGGAAAGCAGATTGGTCTGATCCGCAACCTTCGTGATGGTCGCGACCACCTGATTGATGTTGCCCGCCTTCTCGTTGAGGATCGCGAGCTTGCCGTTCACCGAGCCCGCCGCTTCCATCACGAGGCGCATGGTTTCCTCCATGCGCGTGAGTCCCACCTGACCGGTGCCCGCGAGCGTCGCCGATTGCTCCGCCACGCCGGACACTTCGTTCATGGTACGCACGAGATCGCGTGCGGTCGCGAAGATTTCGCGCGACGTCGCGCCGATTTCCGTCGTCGTCGCGGCCGTTTCGCTCGCGGTGGCCTGCTGCTCGCGCGCGGTCGCGGCGATTTCCGACACCGATGTCGTCACCTGCACGGCCGATTTCTGCGCCTGACTGACGAGGCCCGTCAATTCGTCCGTCATGCGGTTGAAGCCCGATTCCAGCGTGCCGAATTCGTCGCGGCGCGCAAGCGCGAGCCGTTGCGTGAGGTCGCCGGTCCGCATCTTGTCCACCACATCGACGAGCCGCAGCATCGGCACGGTCAGGGCCTTCATCAGCAGGAAGCCCAGCACCGCGGCCACCGCGATCGCGATCAGCATCATGACGGCGAGCGCGACTTCCGACTTCTGCACTGAACCGCGAATGCTTTCCACCGATTTCGCGTTGAAGGTCTCGTTGTGGTCGACGAGCGCGCGCGTCGCGGTCTGTCCCGCTTCCCATACCGGCGTCAGACGCGTGTTGAAGGTCGCGACGGCGGCGTCCTTCGAGCCCGCGAGTTCGCGCAGCGTCTGATCCTGAAGCGGGACGTAGAGCTCGCGCTGACGCTTGAAATCGTTGAAGAGACGACGGTCTTCATCTTCGAAGATGGTGGGCACGTAGGTGTCCATCAGCTTGTCGATGGCCGCGCGCGTCTCGGTGAGACGCTGCGTGTCGCGGCGCAATTGCTCCGCGTCGTTGTCGATGAAGACGAGCCGTTGCGTGAGCGTGTAGTTCTCGAACCACGCCGCGCGCAGATCGTTGGACAGCGAGACGCCGACCATCGAATCGTCTTCGAGGCTCTTGGCTTCCCGGTCGATCCCGCCGAGCAGCGTGTAGGACAGTGCGGCCATGACCAGCATCAGGGTAAGGATGATGCCGAAGCTCGCCAGAATGCGATGCCGAATGGACAGTTGCTTCACGCGATAAGCCCTATCAGTAAATGAAGACGATTGCCGCCCCGCGCGCAACCGCGAGCCCGCCTCGATGACGAAGGCGTCTCAATTGTAGGATGAATTCGGGCGCGTGAAAGCCGCGCTCCCAGACCGTGTTATCGGCCGATTGTGGCCGCGCTTGAGTTTGGCGTGTCGAGCTGAATCATTTCGCCGTGTTTCAGCACGGTGAACGCGTCGGCGGGGAGGCCGGCGCTGCGCACGGCGTCGGCGAGACGGCGCGGCGGCTCGTCGAGCGGCTCGTCGGTCAATTCAAACGTGCCCCAGTGAATGCCGATCGCCTTCTTCGCGCGGACGTCCTGAAAAATACGCACCGCTTCGTCCGGGTCGACGTGTTGCGCGTGCATGAACCAGCGCGGGTCGTAGGCGCCGATCGGGATGAGCGCGAGATCGAAGCCGCCGAAACGCGCGCCGATATCGCGGAAATCCGGCGAGTAGCCGGTGTCGCCCGCGAAGTAGAACGAATACGGATGCGCGGCGCCCGCCGGCGTCTTCACGACCCAGCCGCCCCACAGCGTTTCCGCGCGATCGAACGGCGTGCGCGCCGACCAGTGCTGGCTCGGCACGAACCAGATATCGAGCCCGGCGGCATGGGTTTCGTCGCTCCAGTCGAGTTCCTCGACGTTCGTCACGCCGATGTCGTTCATCCACTGCATGATGCCGAGTGGCACGAGAAAACGCGGCGGGCCGCCCGGTTGCCGGTTGAGCGCTTCGATGCTCGGCTTGTCGAGATGATCGTAGTGATTGTGCGAAATCAGCACGATGTCGATGTGCGGCAGCTCGTCGAGCGTGAGGCCGGGCGGCGTCTTGCGCTTCGGTCCCGCGAACGAGAACGGCGATGCGCGCTCGGAAAACACCGGATCGGTGAGGATGTTCACGCCGTCGATCTGCACCAGCGCGCTCGCATGACCGATCCACGTGAGGGTATCGGCGGTGCGATTCGCCTTGAGCCATGCGATGTCGGGGTGCGTCATCGGGAAGGCATAGCCGTTCGCGGGCGGTTTCGGCAGCCCTTGCGTGAATCGCTCCCAGCGCCACTTCAGAAACGACTCGCGCGGCAAATGCCCGTAATTGTTCTCATAGCCCGAGGCGGTGCGCTTTGCGTGGTGCAGCGGTTGCGGCAGTTGCGACTGCGCGACGGACGCCGCTTCCTCGCTTTGTGCGGGCGCACCCGACGCGCAGCCCGCAAGCAGCGTGAGCGCGCACAACGCGGCGTGGGACTGTCGCATGAGCAGATCGATCGAAAAAGAAGATGGCAGGCGCATGTTTGAGGGATTGGGCGCCGCGCGCGACATCCGATTGTACGAAATGCATGCTGAGCCGTCTTTTCACGCGCATTTGTCCGAGCGATGTCCACGCCGGGACTGCCGCGCCATGCAAGGCGAAGCCGACAAATTTGCATGCCGTGGCAACCCATCGGCCCGCTTCTTGCTTGAACGCACCCCGGCGTTGGAACAAGGCGCTTTCGAAAACCAATCGCGGCGCGTGCTCTTCTTTTCGATGCGGGTATCGCATCCGGGCGCGCAGCACGCTGTAGAAACGGGGGCCCCATGGGCGGCAGTCAAAGAAGAAACGCAATCAGCACGTTCAATCCGCAATTGCATACGATGCACGCGATGCTCGTATCGCGCGCCGCATCGCATGTTGCGAGCGCGATGCGTCCCGAGGGCCGTAACGAGGCGCTCGCGGAAGGCATCGCGGAGGTCATCGCCCATTGCGGTCATGCGAGTCTCGGGCTGTTTCTCGCGGCAGTGTGGCATTGGCTCGATGAGCGCGGCTATGACGAGGCTGCCGACGCCGTGCAGCACTACATCGAAACCGGCACGATGCCGACAATCAAGGCGACGCCGAAGACGGCGCGCCGGCGCGATGCGCGTATCTGAACCGGCCGGCTTGCGTGACGTAACGCATTACGTGCCGAACCACCCCGCATCGACGTAATAATCGCGCGCGGTGCAGCGGGCCGCATCGTCGGATGCGAGGAACAGCACCATGCGCGCGATGTGCTCCGGATCGATCCGCTCGTGCAGGCACTGCTGCGCGAGGACCTGCGCCTCGCTTTCGGGCGACTGCCATAACTTCATCTGGCGCGGCGTGCGCACAGCGCCCGGAATCACCGTATTCACGCGAATCCCGTGCGCGCCGAGTTCGCGCGCGAGCCCGCGCGTGAGCCCTTCGATCGCGGCCTTCGCGGTCATGTAGAGCGTGAGATCCGGCAGCGCGAGATGCCATGAAATCGAGCCCATGTTCACGATCGCGCCGCGCTGGTTCGCGCGCATGCGCTGCGCCGCCGCCTGCGCGCAGAAGAACTGATGCCGCAGATTCACGGCCATGCGCTCGTCCCAATACGCGGCGCTCACGCCGTCCCACTGATGGCGGTCGTCGCTTGCGGCGTTGTTCACCAGCACGTCGATGGAGCCGGCCTCGTTTGCGATGGCATCGAACGTTTTTTCGATGGCCGCGGTATCGCGCAGATCGCAATGCAAGAACGTTGGCGCATGCTTTTCGCCGGCGAGCGACTGTTCGAGCGAACGCGAATCGGCCTCGGCGACATCGATGAAAAACACGCGCGCGCCCTGCTTCGCGAAGGCCTCGACGATCGACGCGCCGATGCCGCTGCCGCCGCCCGTCACGACGACATGCTTGCCCGCAAGACTCGGATAGATGGCGTAGGACATGGCGGCTCGCTCAATGTGAATGACGCGGATTGCCGCGCGTTTCGATCACTTTCAGATACAGCGTCGCGGGTTCGAGGCATCCGCCCGTCGACAACTGTCCCACCGTCTGACGATACAACTCCTGCCACGGCGTCTGCGCGGCGGGCGCGGCGAATGCGGATTGCGCGCGGCGGCTTTCGAGTTCGGCTTCATCGAGCAGGATGTTCACGCTGCGCGCGTTCAGGTCGACGCGAATCCGGTCGTTCGTGCGCAGCAGCGCGAGACCGCCGCCCACCGCCGCTTCCGGCGACATGTTGAGGATCGACGGGCTCGCGGACGTGCCGCTTTGCCGTCCATCGCCCATGCAGGGCAGCGAATCGACGCCGCGTTTGATCATCTCCGCGGGCGGCGCCATGTTCACGACTTCCGCGCTGCCCGGATAGCCCACGGTGCCGCAGCCGCGTATGACGAGAATGCAACGCTCGTCGATCTCGAGCGCGGGATCGTTGATGCGTGCGTGATAGTCCTCGGGACCGTCGAAGACGATCGCGCGCGCTTCGAAGGTATTTTCCGCGCCTGGCTCGCTGAGATAGGTCTTCCTGAATGCGTCGCCGACGACGGACATCTTCATGATCGCGCTATCGAAGAAATTGCCCGACAGCACCATGAAGCCCGCGCCGTGCTTCAAGGGATCGCTGGCGGTGCGGATGACTTCGTTGTCGGCGGCGGGGGCATCGTGTGCGATCTCGCCGATCGTGCGGCCCGATACGGTCAGACAGTCGCGTCTGATGAGTCCGGCCTCGTCGAGCTGCCGGATTACCGCGGGCACTCCGCCCGAGCGATGGAAACTCTCGCCGAGATATTCACCCGCCGGCATGCAATTCACGATGAGCGGCACTTGCTCGCCGTGGATCTGCCAGTCGTGGAGACTCAGTTCGATGCCCATGTGCCGCGCGATCGCAATCAAATGCGGCGGGCAGTTGGTCGACGCGCCGAGCGCGGACGCCACCACGATCGCGTTGATGAACGCGTCGCGCGTCATGATCGTCGACGGCTTCAACTCTTCGTGAACCATCTCGACGATGCGCTTGCCAGTCGCATACGCCATCTGCCCGCGCTCGCGATACGCGGCGGGAATGCTCGCGCAGGTCGGCAGCGACATGCCGAGCGCTTCGGCGAGACTGTTCATCGAGAGCGCGGTGCCCATCGTGTTGCAATGACCGATCGACGGCGACGATGCCGTCGTCAGACGCATGAAGCCTTCGTAATCGATCTCGCCCGCCGCGAGCAGATTGCGCG
>Ga0160459_100178_pt1 | contig 34967 bp, 31 predicted proteins | sample HID1973K_E6MG_FD_108208 | JGI IMG/M metagenome (GOLD analysis project Ga0160459, IMG submission 108208) | Enriched mosquito-associated microbial communities from UW Madison campus, WI, USA - HID1973K_E6 MG | ecosystem: Host-associated > Arthropoda: Insects > Digestive system > Unclassified ... | reverse complement strand
GGCGCCTCGATCGCGACGATGCGCCCGTCGCGCACCGCGACATCGCGCAGGACGGCGGGCGCGCCCGTGCCGTCGATCAGGCGCGCGCCAACGATCAGCGTGTCGCACTTTTCCATGGTCAGTCTCCCAAGGGTTGACGCTCGCCGCCGCCGCGATGCGAATCGAGCGCGTGCTTCATGCGGCGCAGGAGTTCGCGGCTGTGATCGGCTTGCTTGACGGCCAGTTCGGTGACGAGCAAATCGAGCGCCATCATCATCGCGTAGCGCGACGACGACGGTTTGTAGATGAAGTCCGTTTCGATCGCGATGACCGGAATCAGCCAGTCCGCGAGCGCGCCGAGCGGCGACGCGGGCGCGGTCAGCGCAATCACGCGCGCGCCATACTGCTTCGCGAGCCCGCAGCTTTCGACGATCTCGGGCGTATGCCCCGTCACCGACAGCGCAATCACCACGTGCTCTTTCGACAAGGTCGACGCGACCATGCGCTGCAACAGCCCGTCCTGATACGACGCAACCGGCCGGCCGAGCCGCACGAGGCGAAAGCGCATTTCATCGGCGAGCGCGGTCGAGCCGCCGCCCATGCCGAACACGTAGATCATCGAGGCCGCGGCGAGCGTGTCGGCGGCCTGAGCGATTGGCGCGGCGGCAAGCGCCCCCTGATTCTGCGCGAGCGTCGCCTGCACTTCGTCGAAGATGCGCGCGGCGAGCGTATCGGGCGCCGCATCGCCTTCGTCCGGACGGCGCGTCAGGAAGCGCTGGCCGACCGCCGCCGCCTGCGCGAGCCGCAGCTTCAGTTCGCGGACGTCCGCGCAGCCTACTGCCTTCGCGAAACGCGTGACCGTGGCCACGCTCACCTCCGCCTTGTCGGCCAGCGCGCCGATGCTCGCGCGCGATGCGCCCGTCAGGTCATCGAGAATCAGCGCGGCGACCTTGCGCTCGGCGCCGCGCAACTCGGGCGCGCGCTCCGCGATGCGTGCGACGATGTCGAAACTGAGCGGGTCGGCGTGGCCGTTCATGTTGGCTTGAGGGTTTACCTGAGGCTTGTGTTACTAAATAACATTTCCATCACGGATGCTACTTTGGTTAACATAGCACCGTCAACTCTGACGCGCATTGGATCGCGCACAGGGTTTATTTAAACGGACGATGGAGTAGCAGCACATGAAAGTTACAAACTATCAGAACGCCACGATCGACCCGTTCGGCAAGGGTCTCGGCATGGTGCCGGGTACGGGCATCCAGTTGCAGGACGCGTCGCGCCTGCAATGGAATCTGCTCGAAGAAGACGTGAGTCTGCCCGCCGCCGTGCTCTATTCCGATCGCATCGAACATAACCTGAAGTGGATGCAGGCATTCGTCGGCGAGTACGGCGTGAAACTCGCGCCGCACGGCAAGACGACCATGGCGCCGCAACTGTTTCGCCGTCAGCTCGACACGGGCGCGTGGGGCATCACGCTCGCGACCGCGCATCAGGTGCGCGCGGCGTATCGCGGCGGCGTGCATCGCATCCTGATGGCGAATCAGCTCGTCGGCAAACGCAACATGGGCATGATCGCCGAGTTGCTCACCGATCCGAACTTCGAGTTCTTCTGTCTGGTCGATTCCGCCGATGGCGTCGATCAGCTCGGCGAATTCTTCAGTTCGGTGCGCAAGAAGCTGAACGTGCTGATCGAACTCGGCGTGCCGGGCGGACGCACGGGCGTGCGCGACGACGCGCAGCGCGATGCCGTGCTCGCTGCGATCGCGCGCTGGCCGGACACGATCGAGCTGGCGGGCATCGAGTTATACGAAGGCGTGCTGCAGGACGAAACGAAGGTGCGCGAGTTTCTGCAAAGCGCCGTCGATGTCACGCGCAAGCTGATCGCCGAAGGGAAAATCGCGCGCAAGCCCGCGATTCTCTCGGGCGCAGGATCGGCGTGGTACGACGTCGTCGCCGATGAATTCGCCAAGGCCCACAGCAATGCGATCGAAGTCGTGCTGCGTCCGGGCTGCTATCTGACGCACGACGTCGGCATCTACAAGAAAGCGCAAAACGAGATTTTCGCGCGCAATCCGATCGCGAAGAAGATGGGGCAAGGCCTGAAGCCGGCGTTGCAACTGTGGGCGTACGTGCAGTCGATTCCGGAGCCGGATCGCGTGATCATAGGGCTCGGCAAGCGCGATTCCGCGTTCGATGCAGGCATGCCGGAGCCGGCCAAGCATTATCGTCCGGGCAATGAGGCGCCGCGCGATATCGCGTCCGACGAAGGCTGGGAGATTTTCGGCCTGATGGATCAGCACGCGTACCTGCGCATCAAGCCGGGCGACGACGTGAAGGTCGGCGACATGATCGCGTTCGACATCTCGCATCCTTGCCTGACCTTCGACAAGTGGCGTCAGATTCTCGTCGTCGATCCGAAGTATCGCGTCACCGAAGTGATCGAAACGTTTTTCTAAGCTTTCTCTTCGACGGCGACCGCCTGCGACGCATTGGCGGCCGCCACTTCCTGAATGCGTCCCTCGAACATATGCAGCGCGCTCGACAAGGCTTCGATGGCCTCGTCGGGCAGCGATGCCATCGTGTCGTGCAGGAACGCATTGCGTCGCGGCAAGCCCTGTTCGGCGATCGCGCGCCCTTGCGCGGTCAGCGCGACATTCGACACGCGGTTGTCACGCGCATCGACGCTGCGCACGATCCAGCCGAGCCCTTCCAGCGTCTTCAGTTGCCGCGTCAGCGCGCCCGGGTCCACCTTCAGGCGCTCGACGAGTTTTTTCTGCGACAGCACGCCCGCGTGCTCGTGCAACGCGAGCAGGATGCGCCAGCGCGGCATCGGCTGGCCGACGGCCGCCTCGAACGCCGACATGAACGCGCGATACGTGCGTCCGAACTGCTGCACGACGGCGATACGGTCCTGTTCATTCATGCTTTCGATTTCCGTAGTCATTCGGCGAGGATCGTCGGCTCCTGCGGCCCTTTCAGGCGCACCGGCGGCACGCGGCGCGACTGCCACACCGACACCACCGCGACCAGCGCCGCCAGCGCAAGGCCAATGTGAATCGCCGCGACGAGCGCTTCGCGCGCGGCTTCGAGCAGCATCGCGCCGTCGTGGCCCGCGGAACTCAGCTGCGCGAGCAGCGCCCGCTGGCCGTCGCGATTGATGAGGATTTGCGGGTCGGAGAGATCGCCGGCCCAATGCAGCGCACGATCTTTTTCGAGCGCGAGATTCACGCCGCTCGCATAGAGATGGCTCACGAGCGTGCCGGTCAGCGCGGTGCCGATCATCCCGCCGATCATGCGCAGCGATTGCAGCAGCGCGGTCGCGATGCCGAGATGCGCGCGCCCCGCCGTCTGCTGCGCGAACACGGTGAGATTCGGCATCACGAAGCCGAGGCCGAGGCCGCCGAGCAGCATGATCACGAGCAGCAGCGCGCGCGGCATGTCATGCGTGGCGACGACCACGCCCAGACACGACACGGCGAGCAGCGAGAAGCCGATGTACAGCATCAGGTTGGCGTTCTTCAGACGCGTCACGATGCGCCCGTTGACGATACTGCCGATCGTGATGAACACGACGAGCGGCGTGATCATCATGCCCGCATCCTTCGGCGACATGCCGAATCCGCCCTGGAACAGCAGCGGCGCGTAGAAGAGCAGCGAGAACATGGTGAAGCCGCCGAGAATCGCGAGCGTGAAGAGCGCGGCGAGCGCCTTGTTGCGGAACATGTCGACGGGCAGGATCGCGTAATCGCAGCGCATCTCCCATTTCCACAGCGCGAAACCGGCCGCGATGCTCATCGCGAGCAGCACGGCGGTTTCCGCGCTAAAGCCGTGCTTCGGCAGCATTTCGACGAACAGTTGCAGCGCGCCGAGCGCCACCGCGATCAGCACGGCGCCGGGCCAGTCGAGGCGCATCTTGCCTTCGTGCGCGACGTGGCGCAGATGCGGCAGAAAGCGCCACACGAAAAAAAGCGACGCAATGCCCACGGGCAGGTTGACGTAAAACACCGAACGCCAGCCGTAGTATTGCGTGAGAATGCCGCCGAGCGACGGCCCGATCGCATTGGCGATGCCGAACGCGGAACTCATCAGCACTTGCCAGCGCAGGCGCACGACATTATCCGGAAAGAGATCGGCGATGCACGCGAACGCCGTGCCGACCAGCATCCCGCCGCCGATGCCTTGCAGGCCGCGCGCGAGCACGAGGAACATCATGCTGTTGGCGAGCCCGCACAGCACGGACGCGACCGTGAACACGACGATCGACGCGATCACGAACGGCTTGCGGCCATAGTAGTCGCCGAGCCGCCCGAAAATCGGCACGGTGATGACGGAAGTCAGAAGATACGACGTGGCGACCCACGCGTAGAGATCGAAACCCTTGAGTTCGGCGACGATCGTCGGCAGCGCGGTGCCGACCACCGTCTGATCGAGCGCGACGAGCATCGTGACGAACGAGACGCCCAGCATCGCCATGAGGGATTCGCGGAACGGCAGGACTTGTCCGCTGGAATGATGCGCGGCTGTGTGAACGGCCATCTTTGTGAGCGCAATAATTGACTAGTCAACGGAAAGGGAATCATAGCACGCTGCCGCGCTCTAATCTGGATGGCAAATCACTCTTCACCGGACAGAAAACATCGCATGGAACCGACGCCGATCATCACCTCGCCGCTCACGCCCGACGATTTCGCGGCCCTGGCGCGCGCGAAAGAGTTGCTGGAAAGCCCGTCGCTGACGATGAAGCTCGCGAGCGTCGTCGGCGCGCCCATCGAAAAGCTGATGGGGCGCATGCCGTCCGTCGCGCAGGAAAAAGTCGACGAGGCGACGCAAATCGCGCTGAAAAAGTGCCTCCAGCTCGCGCTGCGCACCATCGGCAAGAGCGCGCCGTCGGACTCGCTGCTCGCGCCGCCGCCCGACAAGCCGCACAACCTGATGCACAAACTGGCGGTCGCGACGACCGGCGCGGCGGGCGGCGCGTTCGGGCTGTTCGCGCTGCCGGTCGAATTGCCGGTCACGACCACGCTGATGTTCCGCTCCATCTGCGACATCGCGCGCAGCGAGGGCGAGGACGTGCATCGCGTCGATACGCAACTGCAATGCATGATGGTGCTCGGCATGGGCGGCACCAAAGCCAGCGACGACAGCGCCGATATCGGCTATTTCATCGTGCGCAGTGCGCTCGCGCAGTCGGTGTCGCGCGCGACCAACGAGATCGCGGCGAAGGGGCTGAGCAGTCACGGATCGACCGCACTGCTCAAGTTTCTGCAGACGATCGCGTCGCGGTTCTCGGTGCAGGTCAGCGAGCAGGTCGCGGCGAAGTCGATTCCGGCGATCGGCGCGGTGCTCGGCGCGATGGTGAACACGGTGTTCATCGACCACTTTCAGCAGATGGCGCATGGCCACTTCACCGTGCGACGGCTGGAGCGGCGCTATGGGGCATCGGCCGTCGAGCGTGCTTATCAGACGATCGAGGTGCTGGGCGGGCGGTGAACAGCCGCATCGATGAATGTGGCGGCGCGCGCGAGCGCCACGCGCGCTTCTGGCATGAACGGCGCCCAGATCTGGAAGATGTGCGGGACGTCGCGCCAGATGTCGAGTTCGACGCGCACGCCCGCCGCGCGCGCTTGCGCAGCCACGCGAGTGGAATCGTCGAGCAGCAGTTCCGTGTCGCCGACCTGGATCAGGAGCGGCGGCAAGCCTTCGAATGCGCCGAACAGCGGCGATGCGTAGGGCGTGCGCGCGTCGGCGGTGCCGAGATACTGGGCGGCCACGCGCGGAAACACCGACGCGTGATACATCGGGTCACGTCCGTCGTTGGTCCGCATCGAGTCGCCGCCGCAGGTCAGATCCGTCCACGGCGAGAACAGAACCCCCGCCGCGGGTAGGGGGTCGCGGGCGTCGCGTAGCGCGAGGAGCGTCGCGAGCGCGAGACCGCCGCCTGCTGAATCGCCGGCAACCACGATCGATTGCGCAGGAACGCCGTCTTCCAGCAAGCGACGGTATGCGGCGACGCTGTCATCGAGCGCCGCGGGAAAGCGATGCTCGGGCGCAAGCCGATAGTCGAGCGAGAAGACGCGCGCATTCGCCGGCACGGCCAGACCGAACGTGATCGCCCGATGACTGTGCGGCGAGCAGAAGTAATAGCCTCCGCCATGCAGATACAGGATGGTTGCGCGGGGACTGGTCGGCGGCGTGAGCCATTCGCCGCGTAGTGGCGCATCGGCGCTCGAATTGCGGATATCGAGCCGCCAGCCTTTCGGCACACGCGGCGACCAGATTCGACGCGATGCGTATCTTCGTGCCAGATCGACGTCGAGTTCGGGTTCGGCCGAATGCGGACGCATGCGCCTGCGCACGACCCAGCACGCCAGGGTGCTTTGCCAGCTCATCGTCGAACTTGCGAGACGTCAGCCCGCGTCAATTCGATGGCATCACCTGACCGCGTATCTCGCCGGTCGGGTTCTCCTGCGTATGAATATTGAAATACCACTGACCCGTCATGAGATCGTTGACCTGTTGATCGGTCAGCGTCGCTTGTCCTTTCATGGGGCTCGCGAGTGCTTTCTTGTCGACGGGTACCTGCGGCTTCGCGTTCTGGCCGACCGGCGCGGGACCATGGAAATGCGCCATCGTCACCGGGCCGGAGAGTTCCGCGTAGGTCACGGTCCAGGCGAAGACTTTGGTGTCGGTGTCGAAGGTCGCGTCGAGTGCGCCGTGGCCTTTGCTTACGCGCGGAGGGACTTCGCTCGAAGGCTGGAGATTGGCTTTCAGCGCGACGGTGTCGGCGTGGGCTGCGCTCGCGGCAAGCATCATGAGGATCGGAACGGCCATCCAGCGGACATGTGGTCTGCATGTCGAGATCATTGTTGCTCTCCTGTTCGGCGGACAGGGCGTCGTCGGGACGATGGCCGCATCGTCATGGTAGAGCATCCGGATGGGGGGCGCTGTTCGCTATCCGGCGAACGAGCGCGCATGCGGAAAAGGGGCGCCTTGCGGCGCCCCTTTTCTAGCTAGCTAAAGCTCGGTGCTGCTCTGAGCGCTTTAGAAGCGGTGACGGATACCCGTCGTCACGAGAACCTGACGGCTGCTCGAGGATGCCGCGGCACCGTTGATGGCAGCTTCCGGGTACACGCCTTCTCCACCGCCGCTGGCGATCTGGAACACGCCTTCAGCATAGATGTCGGTACGCTTGGACAGTGCGTAGTCCGTTTGCAGGCCGAACTGGTGACGGCGGACGCGCCTGGAATCTTCCAGCGGATCCTGGGTCTTGATGTACGAGAACGTGTACGCGGCGCCCAGCGACAGTGCCGGCGTCAAGGCATAGCGGCCATTGATTTCGTAGTTGTTGGCAACGCTCGAGGTGTCGAGCACCACTTCGCTGTTGTTGTCCGAACGCGTCTGCGTCCACACCGCGCCGAACGTCATCGGGCCCGTCGAGAAGCTGCCGCCTGCACCAAACGTGCGCAGACGCGCCGTCTGTTGAGCGAGCGCAATGTCTTGCGGCACTACGTTTTCCGTGATCGCGCCAGCCGTGTTCGAGTCGAAGCCGTTCGCTTGCGTGTATGCAGCGCCGAACTTGAACGGCCCGTTTGCATATCCCGCACCCAGGCTATACGCACGGTTCGCTGCGAAGCTGCCTGCGGAGTTCGAGAAACCGTATGCGCCAGCGAACGTGAAGCCAGCGTAGTTCTCGCTCACGAACTTGATGGAGTTATTGATGCGGAATGCGTTGCCGTCCAGATTGTCGATGTCGCCGGGGTGTGCGAAGTACGTACCGCCCCACGTGCCGGTGGCGCTCAACGGGCCGAGGAAGTCAGCGACAGCGTCGTTCTGGCGACCGAGCGTCAGAGTGCCGACTTGTGCGGTCGACAGGCCCACGTACGCCTGACGGCCGAACTGGCGACCGTCGCTGGTGCCGTTGGCGATGTTGAAACCGTTTTCCAACGTGAAAACTGCCTTCATGCCGCCGCCGAGTTCTTCAGCGCCGCGCAGGCCCCAACGGCTGGGGTTCAGGTTGCCGCTCGTCACGCCCCACGAGCTTGCCTTTTGACCGTCGCCGGTGTGGTTCTGCACGTTGTTCACGTACGTCAGACCTGCGTCGACCAGACCATACAGCGTGACGCTGCTTTGCGCGCTAGCAGCGGTTGCGAACGATGCGGCCAGCGTAGCGACGGCCGTTACGATCAAATTCTTTTTCATGAGTGTTCCTTTCGTGAGTCGTGCGACTCGTGGGTTGCTTCAGGCCGAACGCCTGTCGAGCGCGGATTTGCCTCTTCGCTCATGCGGCTCGGCACCGATATTCGGCAGGACAAAGTTTATTGCCCGCATTTTTTGAGAAACGGTCGAAAGAAACACAAAAGGCTTTTTGAATAAATCGAAAAGTGTATTTTCAATATGGATAAACGCTTAGGCTGCATGGACTTACGGATCATGTCGCCTGTGCTTTCCGGGTGCTTCGAAGGAGTCAGTTGCATCCATGCGACAGTGGTCACATTGAGACACGCGTGACGAATCAGAACACTCCCATTCCGGCCCCGCTAGTCCGGCGCTAGCATCGCGCACGCGAGAAGACAGTGCTGTTCTCGCCTTCTTCTCGCCTACACAATGCGTTCGCAAGACGCCTCTCACTTCGCTATTTCAATGAATCAATTCCAAGCGATGCGCGTCTTTCTGAAGGTGGCGGAATCCGAATCGTTCGGCCGCGCCGCCGCCGCGCTCGATCTGTCCAACGCCGTGGTCACGCGCTACGTCTCCCTGCTCGAAGCCCATCTCAATACGCGTCTGCTGAACCGCACGACAAGAAGCGTCTCTCTGACCGAAGCCGGCCGCGCCTATGCCGAAGGCTGCCGAGCGGTCATCGATCAGGTCGAGACCATCGAGGCATCGGTGGCCAACAGTTCGGTGGATCCATCGGGCACGCTGAAGCTCGTGGCATCCGCGTCGTTTTCATTGCTCGGGCTCACGCCGATGCTGCGCGAATTTCGCGAGCGCTATGCAAACGTGAAGCTGCGCCTGACGCTGCTGCATCGTCCGGTCGATCTCGTTGCGGAAGGTTTCGATGTCGGCATCGTCGTGCCGCAGCTGGTCAGTAGCGGCATGCTCATCAACCGCCCGCTGGTCAGCGTGGCGGCGGTGCTCGTCGCGTCGCCCGGATATCTTTCTCGACGCGGCACGCCCGCGCGTCCCGCCGCGCTGGCGCAACACGAGTTTCTTGCGCCGTCAGCGGACATTCACGGTTCGACGTGGTCCTTCATCGGGCCTTCGGGCGTGCTGGAAAGCGTCGCGCTCGATCCCACTTACACCGTAAACAGTTCGCACATGTTGCGGCAGGCCGCGCTCGCCGAAATGGGCATCGCCGTGCTGCCCGAGAGCTATGTCGCGCAGGACATCGGCACCGGCGCACTGGTGCGTCTGCTGCCGGGTTATTCACTCAAGGATGCACAGAAGGAAGTGTCGATCGTCTATCCGGGCCGCCGGCATGTGTCGGCCAAAACGCGCGCCTTCGTAGATTTCGCGCTGACCTATTTCCGCGAGCGCGGATCGGTCAACGCGAACCTCGCGCCGCCGGCTGAATAGGAAATGCGAACGCGGCGCCCGTTACGCCGCGTCACCCGATCAGAGAATCGTGGCGCACTGTTCCAGGATGCGCTCCAGGAGCTGTTCGCATCGCGCGATCAGCGCAAGTCCTTCGCGACGGCGCGCAACTCGCGTTTTCGTCGGCAGGTCCCGGCGAAAGTCCTCCAGCGCACCAAGCAACGGTCGATACTGCAACACACTGGCCGCCCCGACAACTCGATGATGCCAATCGCGCAGATCATCCACCGTGCCACGATCGAGCAGCCGGCGAAGCGCGGCGAGATCGTCCCGGAACGACGAGACGAACGCATCCAGCAACGCCTTCACCGTGGCTTCGCTGCCCCATAGTTGCGCCATCGCGCCCAGATCGAGCTCGTCATCGTCGCGCGGCGACACGGATTCGTCTTGCGGTGCGTGCGGAGCGGGAACAGTCGCGGCGCTGTCGGTCACCCACCAGCGGATCAGATGCTCGCGCAAGGTGGCGAGCCGCGTCGGCTTCACGAGGCAATGATCCATGCCCGCCTCGCGGCATCGGCGCAACTCGTCGGGCGCGGTGCTTGCCGTAATGCCGAGAATCGGCAGCCGACGCGCCGTGCCCGCCTCATCCGCGCGGATGCGACGCGCGAGCTCGTAACCCGTCATGTTCGGCATGTGGCAATCGGTGATCAGAAAGCCGTAGCGCGTATTCGCAAGCGCCGCGAGCGCCTCGACGCCGTCATGCACGACATCGCAGGCGAAGCCGAGCAACGAAAGCTGATGACGGATCAATTCCTGATTCACCGGGTGATCCTCGGCGACGAGTACGAGCTTGCCGCCGCGCAGCGCGTCGCCGCGATCGGGCGCCGCCATTTTCGTGTCGTGACTTAGCGCCACGCCGGACGCGATCTGCGGCATGCCGGTCAGCGCGGCGACGCATGCCGCGCCGAGTCCATGCCATGAAATCGGATTGACGCTCACGCGAATGTCGTCTTCGAGAATGCGGTAGCCGGTCGGCTTCGGCTTCTCGGTCACGTGAATCACACGCGAACCGAGCGGCACGGCGTTCTCGTGCGTATCGCTCAGAAAGACGATCTGGACGTCTTCGAGCGATTCGGGTTCCGAGCGCGCGAGTTCGCAGGGCGCATAACGCTGCAACACGAGGCCGAGCGCCTCGCCATAATGCATGAGCGCCGCCGCCACGCGGTCGTCGTCGATCGCGATGATGCCGCGCTTGCCGCGCAATCCGTCGATTTGATAGTGCAGCGTCTCGATGGGCATCGCGATACGCACGTTCATGGCCGTGCCGACACCGATCGCGCTCTCGAGACTCATCGTTCCGCCCATCAGTTCGACGAGACGATTACAGATGGTCAGCCCGAGCCCGGTGCCGCCGAAGCGGCGCGTCGTGGACGTTTCCGCCTGCACGAAGGGCTCGAAGAGGCTCTGTTGCGCCTCAGCCGCAATGCCGATGCCGGTATCCCTGACGCACAGTTCGATCACCTGCTCCGAGTCGCGCTGTTCCACGGCGCGAACGTGCAGGGCTACATCGCCCTTGATCGTGAACTTGATCGCGTTGCTCATCAGGTTGAAGATGACCTGCCTGAGACGCACGCTGTCGCCCCGCACCTGCGCAGCCACTTCCGGCGCCACGTCGACGCGTACGCGCAACCCCTTTTCATGCGCTCGTCCGGCAAGCAGGCCGATGGCGCTATCTACGAGCTCGCGCAGATCGATCGGCGTCGACTCGATCGTCAGGCGCCCGGCCTCGATCTTCGAATAGTCGAGGAGATCGTCCAGAATCTGCAGGAGCGCGCTCGCGGAATCCTGAATCATGCCGAGCATCTGGGATTGATCCGGATTCAGCGGCGTGTTCTCGAGCACTTCGACGAGGCCGAGAACGCCGTTCATCGGCGTGCGGATCTCATGGCTCATCATCGCGAGGAAATTGTCTTTCGCGCGCGAAGCAGCCTCGGCGGTATCGCGCGCGCGGGCGAGTTCTTCCGCGCGCGCGTGCTCCACGCTGGCGTCGGCCCAGTATCCGCTCCACACCACGCCGCCGTCGTCTTCGCGGTGCGCGACGAGATCGGCGCGAATCCAGCGCCTCACACCTTCGATGGTCGAACGGAACTCGGTATGAAGCGGTTCGAGCGTGCGCGCCGAGGCCTCGATTTCGGCGAGCAGACGCGCGCTGTCCTCGAGGTTGACGTGCGTCAACGCGTGAATCGGATCATCGGCCAGCGCGATGACATCGAGCCCGAGTAGTTGACGGGTGTCTCCATCGATATAAGGAAGGCTGTAGGTGCCATCGCTCGCGCGGCGCAACTGAAACACGACCGCGGGCAACGAGCGCGTCACGTCGTGAAGGCGCCGCTCGGTCTGCCGCGCGCGGGTTTCGGCGTCGCGTATGTCGGTGATGTCGATCATAGTGCCGACGACGCCCGCGCGCTCGCCATTCGACGCGGTGAACGCGCCCGTCCAGAAAAGACCGCAGCGCGACAGGTTCTGCTGGTCGCAGAATTCGGCTTCGACTTCCTGCCGCTGACCGGTGGTCAACGTGGCGTGCGTCAGTTCGTGCAGCAGCCGGCTGTGCTCCGCGCCCCACGCCGTCACATCGAGACTCGTGCGGCCGAGAATGTCCTCGCGCCGCACGCCGAGCGCTTCCTCGAACGCGCGGTTCACCGCGATGTAGCGGTTCTCCATGTCCTTCGCGATGAGCGGGTACGGCACGACCTCCATCATCGTTTGCTGGAAACTGAGCTGGGTCGCGAGACGCTGTTCGGTTTCCACGCGCCGGTTCATTTCCTGTTGCAGGCGGATGAATGCGCGAAGGGTCACGAACAGCACGGCAGCAATGCCGATCAGCGCCGGCAAAAGGCGCAGCGCCGTGATGTTCCAGACCGCGAAGCCGAGCGCCGTGGTCTTGGCGGCGGCGGAGCCGGGCTCGGGGATTTGCGTGAACGCCCGCTTGATCAATTCATCGAGCGGGTGCAGTTCGGACTGCATGGCGTAGTTCAGGCGTCCGGGCGGACTCGACGCCACGATCATGTCGATCTCGCCGCGCTGAAATGCGGTCGTCGCCTGGGTCCAGTCATCAAAGGGCTTCGGATCGAACTTGACGCCAAGCGACGCCTCGATTTTTCCGAGCACCACGCGTGGCGGTTCGAGCGACGCGTCCTCTGCCTGGCTTCCTTCAATTACGCCAACCGCGATCGGTTTCAATGCACGTAAATAACCGCGCTCGGATTCGTCCAACCCGACGGTGGCCGTTTCGTGATGCGCGTCCGTGTGGACCTCGGCGGTGGCCGACGCAACGCCGGCGTGCATGCCGGGCGGAGCGGAATAGCAATAAGGTGGGGCGATGAGGCAGAGTAAAAGAAGACAACGCCCGAACAATGATCTCAATGCGACCCCCCTGGATGCGGGCCGACGCTTGCAACGACAGTCGCATCGCCGGCTGAGCAAGGCCGCGAGGACACCGGCTCGTCACATGTGACGCCGCCGTCCGCGCGCTTGGTGCTTGCCTGTCGAATGCAAAGGATTTGAGTCTGAACCGCAACGGATCAGGATCGAATCGGAACCGTCCCAATTTGCACAGAAAATAAGCATGCGCGGCCGTCGACGCAGGGTCAGACCAGACCGATCTGCCGCAGATAGGCGACCAGTTCGCCTTCGCTCTCGAGCCCCAGCTTGCGCATGCCGCTTCGCTTTTGTGTCGCGATGGTCTTGCGGCTTCGCCCGAAATGTTCGGCGATCTCATGCACCAGAAGGCCGCTGGCATAGAGCTGAAACACTTCCCACTCGCGCCGGCTCAACACGCCCGCTCGCGCCGGCGATGTGACCGGCAAATGACGCACCGCCGCCGCCACGCTCGGAGAAAGGAAGCAGCCACCCGCTTCGACCACGGATATCGCGTCGCCGAGGCATGCGAGACCGTCACGCTTGTCGATGACGCCGTCCACGCCAATTTGAACGAGTCCCGCCAGCATGCGAGTCTGGGAAATCATCGTGAGCACGATGACTCTCGGTCTACGCTCCTGCCACGCCAGGCGCCTGAGAAATCCGATCGAACTATTCTCGCCATCGATACCGCGCATGCCGATATCCGAAAAGACGAAATCGCATGGCGTGGTATCGAGCGCCTCGGCGAGTTCCAACGTGTCGCGCGCGGTGGCCACGACTCGGACTGCCCCGTCACGCTCCAGAAAGCTTTGAATGCCTTTGACGACGACCGGATGGTCGTCGGCAACGATCGCCCTAAGCGGCGCTTTTTTTCTCATTTTTTGTGCGTATTGTTGAGATTGTCCGGCACGCATCGGCCCTCTACGGACCGTGCGTCGTCTCCTCCGGTTTTTGACCAACCGCCGCTAGATCAAGCCGCTATCCGCGATGAAACGATAAAGATCGGCGTCCGTCGAGAGATCCAGCTTTCGCATGGCCGCGCATTTTTGTGCGCTGATCGTCTTCACGCTGCGGTCCAGTTCTTTCGCGATCTCGGTGACGTTCGCGCCGCGCGCGTAGCGCTCGATGACTTCGAGTTCGCGGCTCGTGAGCCTCTGCCGAATGAACCGCGCGTGACTTTCGGCATCCGCGAGTGCCAGAGTGCGGCGTATGGCGGGTCCGAGGTAAGTCTCGTTGGCGATGACCGAAACAATGGCCACATAGATCAGATCGAGCCGGTCTTCCTTGCTGAGGAACGCCTGGGCTCCCGCTTCCAGCGCCTTTTTGACGATCGCCGCGTCGTCGCTGCGGGACAGCACGATGGTGCGGACATCCGGATACTGGTTCGCCACATGCTGGATCAGTTCGATGCCATCGCCATGGCGTCCGCCCGGCATGAAGAAGTCGATGATTGCCACATCGCACTCGTCCCGCGCGAGCGACTCGTCGAGCTGCGAGGAATTCGTGCTACGACTCACCACTTCGACATTGGGAAAACTCCCAGCAAGGCGCTCGATCGCGAGGATGACGAGTGGATGATCATCCGCTATCGCGAGCCTGATCCGTTTAGCGTGCGAGAACACCTGGCTCCCGTTCCCGAATTCCATCGACTCAAACCCCTTCGCTTCGCGCGAAATCAAATCCACATCCAAAAACGAAGCACAAGCATCGGATACCGAAACATTGAGATACATAAGATGCATCCGAAATAAAACAAACAAAAATCATCCCAGTCCGCGTGCGCGAACAAATGCGAACAATCCGGGGTCGTTCCTGACCCCGAGCTTATTCATCGCGTCGCGTTTCTGACGACTGATGGTGCGCACGTCGCGATCGAGCTCTTTCGCGATCTCCGTGATCGAATGCCCCTTGGCGAACAGCCGCACGACTTCGATCTCCCTCGGCGAAAGCCGCGGCTCTTCCGAGGAAAAGTCCGTCTCGGTGCCCGCCTCGGCGAGCGCGGCGGAGAACGACGCACTCACGAACCGCCGCCCGACACTCGCATGCCGCACAGCCGTCGCCACGAGTTCGATCGGCTCGGCTTTGTTGACGAGGCTGGTCGCGCCGGCGTTCAGAATGGAGCGCAAAATCGCTACATTACTTACGCTGGTCAGCACAACGATGCTGATGTCTGCAAAATCCTGTCTCACCTTGCGAATCAGCAGCAATCCGTCGTTCGCATCGACACCCGGCTCGGGCATGGCGAAATCCGTGACCAGAACGTCGCACGGCTTGATGGCAAGTTCGGACAACAACGTGCTCGCGTTATTTGCCTCACCGACGACTTCCATTCCGTCGTCGCCTGCAAAGAGCGCTTTCATTCCGAGAAGAACGAAAGGATGATCGTCAGCCAGTACGATTCGAAGCTTCAAGAGGCCCCCGGTCATTTTGTGGGTTTTTGAAATTTGCTCGCGGCGGCGAGCCCGCCCGTGGAAATACTCCACGTCAGCAGCCTCGACCACACTTTTCATTGAGTTGGTGTTTACCGAACCGCGTTAAACAAACACATCCAAAAACGGCCAAACTCAATGACATAAAGCAAATAAGTAGTGCTTTTATTCTCTTGAATAATTGCTTCAAAAATAGGATGCGATTAATTCGCATACCATAGGAAAAGTCTGATTAGGCTCCCGCAAAATTTCGACTTCGAATCGAGTTGCACCAGGTCAAAGACGCGACGGCGAGAGATTAATATGCGGCAGAGGAAAACGGGGCGTGCCCCGCCATAATTCAGACAGCGCCTTGCCGGAATGAAAAAAATGGGCCGTGGGCTATTAGAGCCGAGACTCATCGTTCCGAACGGTTTGTGCGAGCTCGGATGGGGACGCGTTAATTGGACAGGCGCGAACGACCCATGCCGTGTTTTGGCGAAGCGTCATTTCGATATTTATTGAAATATCGAACGCCGTGCGGTATCGTTCACACCATGGACTCGAACCTCGTCGTACGCGCGCTCGGCGCGCTCGCTCATGAATCGCGGCTCGCGGTGTTCCGAACCCTCGTCGTCGCGGGCCCCGGAGGCATGGCCGCTGGCGAGATCGCGCAGCAGGTCGGACTCGCGCCGTCGAGTCTGTCGTTTCACCTCAAGGATCTCTCGCACGCGGAACTCGTCACCCCGCGCCAGGAAGGTCGCTACGTTTTCTACTCGGCCAACTTCGGGGCGATGAACAGCCTGATTGGCTTCCTGACAGAGAACTGCTGCGCGGGCGCGCCGTGCGACGCCAGCGGGATGCCGAACTGCTGCGGAGATTCGGCATGAAGCGCGTTCACATCCATGTGTCGGTTGCTGCGCGCGATCGGCGAGCGAGCCGTCGCGGAATCCAATGAGCACGACCGACCCCACGCGCGCTAACGCTGCCTCGACGATCGGCTTCTTCGAGCGATACCTGACCGTTTGGGTGGCGCTGTGCATCGTCGCGGGCATCGGCCTCGGACAGATTTTTCCGGGACTCTTTCACGCGATCGGCGATATGGAAGTCTCGCAGGTCAACTTGCCTGTTGGCGTTTTGATCTGGGTGATGATCATTCCGATGCTGGTCAAGATCGATTTCTCTGCGCTCGCGCAGGTCGGCGCTCACTGGCGGGGCATCGGCGTGACCTTGCTCGTGAACTGGCTGGTCAAACCGTTTTCGATGGCGCTGCTCGGATGGATTTTCGTGCGCCACGTGTTTGCCGCCTGGCTGCCCGCCGGCCAGCTCGACAGCTACATCGCAGGTTTGATTCTGCTGGCAGCCGCACCCTGCACCGCGATGGTCTTCGTGTGGTCGCAGTTGTGCAAAGGTGACCCGTACTTCACGCTCTCGCAAGTGGCGCTCAACGACGCGATCATGATCGTTGCGTTCGCTCCGCTCGTGGCGTTGCTGCTCGGATTGTCGTCGATCACGGTGCCCTGGGGCACGCTGATCGTTTCGGTCGGACTGTACATCATCATTCCGGTGCTGCTCGCACAGTGGCTGCGCAAGCGTCTGATGGCCAGAGGCGAGGCGCACTTCAGGGAGACGGTCGCCCGCCTGAGCCCGTGGTCGATTGCTGCGCTCCTCGCGACACTCGTACTGCTGTTCGGTTTTCAGGGCGAGGCGATCGTGCGAGAACCGCTCGTCATTGCGATGCTCGCCGTGCCGATCCTGATTCAGGTGTTTTTCAATTCGGGCCTCGCTTATCTGCTCAATCGCCGCCTTGGCGTCGCGCATTGCGTCGCTGGACCGTCGAGCCTGATCGGCGCAAGCAACTTCTTCGAACTGGCCGTCGCCACGGCCATCAGTCTGTTCGGCTTTCAATCGGGCGCGGCACTCGCCACGGTCGTCGGTGTGCTCATTGAGGTGCCGGTCATGCTGCTGGTGGTGGGCGTCGTCAATCGTTCGCAACGCTGGTACGAAGCCGCCTGACCACTTTCCACAGACATGTTTCCAGATCTCCCGAATCTCAACGCTGCCCACACCGACATCCCCGACAGCGAGAAGCTACAGCCCCGATCGATTTCGACACACGCGCCGCGAATCCTGTTGCTATATGGCTCGCTGCGACCGACGTCGTACAGTCGTTTTCTCACGCTGGAGGCCGAACGTCTGCTGCAAACGTTCGGTGCCGACACTCGTGTGTTCGATCCTTCCGGCCTGCCGATGGTCGACAGCGTGTCAGCCGATCATCCGAAGGTGGTCGAACTGCGCAAGCTCTCCGAGTGGTCTGAAGGACAGGTATGGTGCAGCCCCGAACGGCACGGCACGCTCGCCGCCGTGTTCAAGAACCAGATCGACTGGTTGCCGCTGGAGTCAGCCGGAATTCGACCGACCCAAGGCCGCACGCTCGCCGTCATGCAGGTATGCGGCGGTTCGCAGTCGTTCAATGCGGTGAACGCGTTGCGCGTGCTCGGCCGCTGGATGCGTATGGTCACCATCCCCAATCAATCGTCGGTGGCCAAGGCCTGGCAGGAGTTCGACGAGACCGGCCGGATGAAGCCTTCGTCCTACTACGATCGCGTCGTCGATGTGATGGAAGAACTCGTGAAGTTCACACTGCTGGTTCGTGACCGATCGGACTACCTCACGAATCGCTACAGCGAACGCAAGGAAGCGCAGCCGGAAGAGGCAAGCTCGCTCGCGGCGATCGCGATGGAACGCGATGGAACGCGAATGATGCCGGCCATTTTGTCCGCGCAGGTAAAGAAAAACCCCGCGCGAAGGCGGGGTTGATCTTTACGCTTTCGGTAGCGAAACCTCAGAACGGAATATCGTCGTCCATGTCGTCGAAGCCACCGCCCGCCGGCGCGCTCGGGCGGCTCGAACCGCCACCCGCGCCACCAGCGCCGCCGCCGCTCGGACGTCCGCCCGCAGGCGCCCGGCCACCACCACCACCGCCGCCGCCAGAGCGCTCCATCGGTGCGCTGCGGCTGTAGCCGCCGTCATCGCCGCCACCGGCCGCGCCGCCGCGACCGCCGAGCATCTGCATCTGATCGGCGACGATTTCGGTCGAGTAACGCTCTTGGCCCGACTGATCGGTCCATTTGCGCGTACGGATGCGCCCTTCGATATACACCGACGAGCCTTTCTTCAAATACTCGTTGACGATCTCGGCGAGCCGGCCGAAGAACGCCACACGATGCCACTCCGTGAGTTCCTTGAATTCGCCGGAGCCTTTGTCCTTGTAGCGGTCCGTCGTCGCGAGACGGATATTGGCCACGGCGTCGCCGCTCGGGAGATAGCGGGTTTCCGGGTCGGCGCCCAGATTGCCCACGAGAATGACCTTGTTGACTGATGCCATGATTTCTCCGGTAGATTCCTTGCTAACTGTCAACCGTACGATGCGATTGGCCGATCCCGTCTTCAGACGTGACTTCGGCTGCACCGCGCCGGTTTGATTCGATGGTTCAAAAATTCTCTCAGGCCGCGCGCTCGGTCCGGCGCGGCGGCGGCTTCATCCAGGCCGCGACCAGTAGCCACGCGAGCACCAGCCCCGAACAGGCGAAGAACACCGCGCTCGGCCCGTCGAGCTTGAGCAGCCAGCCGCCGATCACCCCGCCCATGGCAAGGCCGATCGACTGCGTCGTGTTGTACACGCCCGCTGCCGCGCCCTTTCTCGTGCCCGGCGCGAGCTTCGACACCAGCGAAGGCTGCGATGCCTCCAGCACGTTGAAGCCGAGAAAGTACACGAACAGAATGGCGGCCACTGACCACAGCGTATGAGGAGCGGCGCCCAATAACAACTGACCGATCAGGATAAGCCCGATCGCACTCAGCATGACGCTCTTCATTTTTCCACGTTTCTCGGCGGCGATGATGGCCGGTACCATCATGACGAACGCGAGCGCCATCACGGGCAGGTAAATCTTCCAGTGCGACGCGACCGGCAGGCCGCCTTCCTCGAGAATGCGCGGCACGACGAGAAACAGCGCGGTCTGCGTGGCGTGCAGCACGAGCACGCCGAAGTTCAGACGCAGCAATTCGACGTTGTGCAGCACTTCGGCGAAAGGCGCCTTGACGTGAACGGGATGCGCCGGCGGATCGGGCACGACCCAGAAGACCACGCCGACGGCGAGAATCGACAGCACGCCGATCACCGTGAAAAGCCCGCTCATGCCGACCCAATGGAACACGATCGGCGCGCCGACGATCGCCACCGCGAACGACACGCCGATGCTGCCGCCAACCATTGCCATCGCCTTGGTGCGGTTCTCCTCGTGCGTCAGGTCCGCGATGAACGCGATCACCGCCGACGACACCGCGCCCATGCCCTGAATCACGCGCCCCGCGATGATCCACGTCATCGAGTGCCCGACGGCCGCGACGAAACTGCCGAGCGCGAACACCAGCAGACCGAACGCGATGACCGGCTTGCGTCCGAACTTGTCGGACACCCAGCCGTAGAAGATATAGAGCATCGATTGCGTAACGCCGTACGCGCCGAGCGCGATGCCGACGAGCAGCACGTTGTCTCCGCCGGGGATGGTTTTCGCGTAGATGGAAAACACCGGCATGATCATGAAGAGCCCGAGCATGCGCAGGGCGAAGATCGCGGCGAGCGACACGGTCGCGCGCAGTTCCGGCGCGCTCAGACGTGTGGACGTGGCAGACGGATTGGACATCAGAAACGGGAAATGGATGAGAGTCGCGTCTGGCCTGGCCTGCGGCGCAGCCAGGCGCGGTCGCCTTGTTCTTGCTCGAAACGGCACTATATGGGACACACGGCCTGGGCCCGCCGCGTGCCTCGCCAGCAAGCCCCCGCGCCGGCCGATCGCCGCGCATCCGGCCCTTCGGGCTCGGGCGCTGCGCCCTTTAAAAGTCGTTATAGTAGCAGGTTTGGCCCCCTCTCTTTTCGCCCGGCACAGGCAACATGGCCCGCCGGAGCGGATGAAAGCGCCGCTGAAAACACCAGAGAGAACCCCGGAACACACTCGTGGAAGAAATTCGCATTCGTGGGGCTCGCACCCACAATCTGAAGAACGTCAATCTCGACTTGCCGCGCCACAAGCTGATTGTGATCACGGGGCTGTCCGGGTCGGGCAAGTCGTCGCTCGCATTCGATACGCTGTACGCGGAAGGTCAACGCCGTTACGTCGAAAGTCTTTCGGCGTACGCGCGGCAATTCTTGCAGCTGATGGAAAAGCCGGACGTCGATCTGATCGAAGGTTTGTCGCCTGCCATTTCCATCGAGCAGAAAGCGACTTCGCACAATCCGCGCTCGACCGTCGGCACCGTCACCGAAATCCACGACTATCTGCGTCTCTTGTACGCGCGCGTCGGCACGCCGTATTGCCCGGATCACCTGATTCCGCTGGAGGCGCAAAGCGTCTCGCAAATGGTCGATGCCGCGCTCGCGCTGCCCGAGGAAACCAAGCTGATGATCCTCGCGCCCGTCGTCGCGGATCGCAAGGGCGAGCACGTCGAATTGTTCGAGGAAATGCAGGCGCAGGGTTTCATCCGGTTTCGCATCCGCTCGGGCGGCGGCACGGCGAACGAGGGCGTCGCGAAAATCTACGAAGTCGACTCGCTGCCGAAGCTCAAAAAGAACGACAAGCACACGATCGATGTCGTGATCGACCGCCTGAAAGTGCGGCCCGACATGAAGCAGCGTCTCGCGGAATCGTTCGAAACGGCGCTGCGTCTCGCCGACGGCCGCGCGATCGCGCTCGAAATGGACACCGAAAAGGAGAAGCTGTTCAGCTCGAAGTTCGCGTGCCCGATCTGCTCGTACTCGCTGCCGGAACTGGAGCCGCGCCTCTTCTCGTTCAACAATCCGATGGGCGCGTGCCCCGAGTGCGACGGGCTCGGCCAGATCACCTTCTTCGATCCGAAGCGCGTGGTCGCGCATCCGTCGCTGTCGCTGGCGGCGGGCGCGGTGAAAGGCTGGGACCGGCGCAATCAGTTCTATTTCCAGATGCTGCAGAGCCTCGCGGCATTCTACGAATACGAGATCGACGCGCCGTTCGAGGATCTGCCCGAAAAAGTGCGCAAGATCCTTTTGTACGGGTCCGGCAAGCAGGCGATTCCGTTTTCGTACATCAACGAGCGCGGACGCGCGTCGGTGCGTGAGCATGCGTTCGAAGGGATCATCCCGAATCTCGAGCGGCGCTACCGCGAGACGGATTCGGCCGCCGTGCGCGAGGAACTCGCGAAATACCAGAACAATCAGCCGTGCCCGGCGTGCGAAGGCACGCGTCTGCGGCGCGAGGCGCGTTTCGTGAAAGTCGGCGCGGAAGACCAGGCGCGCGGCATCTACGAAATCAGCGGCTGGCCGCTGCGCGACGCGCTCGGCTACTTCCAGACGCTTCGGCTCGAAGGCGCGAAGGGCGAAATCGCCGACAAGGTGGTCAAGGAAATCGTCGCGCGGCTCTCGTTCCTGAACAACGTCGGGCTGGATTATCTGTCGCTGGAACGGAGCGCCGAAACGCTGTCCGGCGGCGAGGCGCAGCGCATCCGGCTGGCATCGCAGATCGGCTCCGGGCTCACCGGCGTGATGTACGTGCTCGACGAGCCGTCCATCGGCCTGCATCAGCGCGACAACGACCGGCTCATCAATACGCTCAAGCATCTGCGCGATATCGGCAATTCGGTGATCGTCGTCGAACATGACGAGGACATGATCCGCATGGCCGATTACGTCGTCGACATGGGGCCGGGCGCGGGCGTGCACGGCGGCGTGATCGTCGCCCAGGGCACGCCGGTTCAGGTGCAGAAAGACGCCAATTCGATCACCGGCCAGTATCTGTCCGGCAAGCGCACGATCGGCTACCCCGCCGAGCGCACCGCGCCGGACGAGCGCATGCTGCGCATCGCCGAGGCGCACGGCAACAATCTGAAGCGCGTGACGCTGGATCTGCCTGTCGGGCTTTTGACCTGCGTGACGGGCGTGTCCGGCTCGGGCAAGTCCACACTCATCAACGACACCCTTCAGCACGCGGTCGCGCAGCACCTGTACGGCTCCTCGACGGAGCCGGCGCCGTACGAGTCGATCGAGGGTCTGGAGCACTTCGACAAGGTGATCGCCGTCGATCAATCTCCGATCGGCCGCACGCCGCGCTCGAATCCGGCCACCTACACCGGCCTTTTCACGCCGATCCGCGAGCTTTTCGCGGGCGTGCCGGCGGCGAAGGAGCGCGGCTACGACCCCGGCCGCTTCTCGTTCAACGTCAAGGGCGGACGCTGCGAGGCATGTCAGGGCGACGGCGTGCTGAAGGTGGAAATGCACTTTCTGCCCGATGTCTACGTGCCCTGCGACGTGTGCCACGGCAAGCGCTACAACCGCGAAACGCTGGAAATCCAGTACAAGGGCAAGAACATCAGCGAGGTGCTGGACCTGACGGTCGAGTCCGCGCACGAGTTCTTCAAGGTGGTGCCGGTGGTCGCGCGCAAGCTGAAAACGCTGCTCGACGTCGGTCTCGGCTATATCCGGCTCGGCCAGTCCGCGACCACGCTGTCGGGCGGCGAAGCCCAGCGCGTCAAGCTTTCGCTGGAACTGAGCAAGCGCGATACCGGTCGGACGCTGTACATCCTCGATGAACCGACGACCGGTCTGCACTTCCACGACATCGCGCTTTTGCTCGAAGTGATCCATCGGCTGCGAGATCAGGGCAACACGGTCGTCATCATCGAGCATAATCTCGACGTAATCAAAACCGCCGACTGGGTGATCGATCTCGGTCCGGAAGGCGGCGCGGGTGGCGGGCAGATCATCGCGCAGGGGACGCCGGAACAGGTCGCGAAGTCGAAAGCGAGTTTCACCGGCAGATATCTGGCACCCTTGTTGCAACGAGCCAAATCAGCGGCCTGAACGCCGGCGCAGGGGCGCCGCGCGCCAGACCATGGGATGCGCCGCGCGCGCCGCGGCACGAATAACGTCGTACGCAGCAGGGGAAAGGAACGCAGTCATGGCGAAGCGCAACGAAGCGGCCAACGAGGAGGCACGGGTACGGGACCTGCCGACGCGCCACGTCAGGCTGACGAGCGACATGAGCTTGCCGAAGCTGTCGGCGGTGGAAATCGGCAGCTATATCCTCGCGCTGCTGGCGCTGTACCTCACGCTCAGGCTGCAACTGCTCGGCGGCATGCTCGCCGGCATGCTGGTGTTTCAGCTCACGCACATGATGGCGCCCGTGATCGAGCGTCACGTCGTGAGCAAGGGCGCGCGGCTCATCGCGGTCGGGCTGATCTCCGCGATCATCGTCGGCGGATTGACCGGCGCGACGATCGCCACCATCGAACATTTCGAGCGCGATTTCCCCAGCCTGCAAAAACTGCTCGATCAGCTAATGAGCATCACGTCCAGCGCGCGCCTCAGTGTGCCGGACTGGATCGCGAATTATCTGCCCGTGGACACCGTGCAGATGAAGGACAAAGCCACCGAACTGATGCACAAGCACGCCGAGATGCTGCAGCAAGGCGGCAAGGAAATGGCGCGCGGCTTCGGGCATATCGTGATCGGCATGATCGTCGGCGCGATCATCGCGGTCAGCGCGCCGCGCGCGATGCATCATCGGCTGCCGCTGTCCACGGCGCTCGTCGCGCGCGTGTCGCGCTTCGCCGACGCCTTCCGCCGCATCGTGTTCGCGCAGATCAAGATTTCGGCGATCAACGCCGTCTTCACCGCGCTCTATCTGCTCGTCGCGCTGCCGCTCTTTCACGAGCGGCTGCCGCTTTCGAAGACGCTGGTGCTGATCACGTTCATCGTCGGGCTATTGCCGGTGGTCGGCAATCTGATTTCGAACACGATCATCGTCGGGATTTCGCTGTCGGTGTCGTTCGGCACCGCGGTCGCGTCGCTCGCGTTCCTGATCCTCATCCACAAGCTCGAATATTTCCTGAACGCGCGCATCATCGGCGGGCAGATCGAGGCGCGCGCGTGGGAACTGCTTCTCGCGATGCTCGCGATGGAAGCGGCGTTCGGCATTCCAGGCGTAATCGCCGCACCGATTTTCTACGGATATATCAAGCGCGAGCTGATTTATCTGCGGCTCGTCTGAAACGTCGTCCGCAAATGAAAACGCCCGCAAGCATCTTGCGGGCGTTTTCGCGTCTGGAGCACGTTTAACGGAACACGACAGTCTTGTGTCCGTTCAGCAGAATGCGATGCTCCGCATGCCATTTCACCGCCCGCGCGAGCGTCACGCATTCGACATCACGGCCGATCGCCGTCAGTTGATCCGGCGTCATGTTGTGGTCGACGCGCTCCACTTCCTGCTCGATGATCGGGCCTTCGTCGAGATCGGAGGTCACGTAGTGCGCGGTCGCGCCGATCAGCTTCACGCCGCGGTCGAACGCCTGATAGTACGGCTTCGCGCCCTTGAAGCTCGGCAGGAAAGAGTGATGGATATTGATCGCGCGGCCGGCGAGCTGCTCGCACATGTTCGCCGAGAGGATCTGCATGTAGCGCGCGAGCACGACGAGATCGGTATCGTGCTGATCGACGATTTCCAGCACGCGCGCTTCCTGCGCGGCCTTCGCTTCGGGCGTCGACTTCAGGAGCGGCAGATGATGGAACGGGATATCGTAGCTCGCGGCCAGCTGATAGAAATCCTTGTGGTTCGAGATGATCGCCGGAATCTCGATCTGCAACTGGCCGGTGCGATAGCGGAACAGCAGATCGTTCAGGCAATGGCCGATCTTCGACACCATGATGACGACGCGCGGCTTCACCGACGCATCATGCAACTCCCAGCGCATGCCGAATTCATCGGCGAGATCGGTGAAGGACTTGCGCAGCGATTCGAGGCCGGGATCGCCGCCGACTTCCTGAAAATGCACGCGCATGAAGAACTCGCCGGTGCGGCTGTCGCCGAACTGCGCCGAGTCGAGGATATTGGCGCCGAGGTTGAACAGGAAGCCGGACACGGCATGCACGATCCCCGGACGATCCGGGCACGACAACTTCAGATAGAAACTATGTTCGGTCGACATGACCTTTCCTCGTTCGTTTGATTCTTGATGTTCAGAGCGGCGGCGGATCGAACAGCGCGGCGATGCCTTCGCACGCGTCTTCGTCGATCCACTGCTGGCGCAGCATGCAGTCGAGCGTCGCGAGACTGGCGTCGACCGTGAGCGCGCCTTCTTCGATCCAGCGCGCGACATCTTCGATGCGCGCGAGACGATGCTCGCCGACTTCGCCATCCTGATTGCGCGGCGCGAAATCGGGCGGCAGACAGACGTCGTAGACGAAGATCTGCTCGGCCTGCGTGCCTTCGGGCAAGGACTGCAGCACATGGAAGGTGCGGCCGCGCGCGGCGGTTTGCGCGAGTTCCGCGCTCATGCCCGCCTCTTCCCAGCATTCCTTCACGAGCGTGGGCATCAGCTCGAAGCCCCAGCCGATACCGCCCGCCACGATGTTGTCGAGCATGCCGGGATCGGTCGCCTTGGTGTCGCTGCGGCGCGCGATCCACAACTGCGGCGCCTTATCCCGATATTTTACGATGCCGTTCAGATGCACCGCGTAGGTCATCGTGCCGAAGAAGCGCGATGCCGCACGCTCGATGAATGCGAGCGGCGGCGCGTCGAAGTCGTTGCGGATCGCGTAGGTTTCGTCGCGCCAGCCGGGGATTTTTCCTTCGGCGTAAAGCGCGCCGATGACCGCGCCGAGCGCGGCGCTACGCGTGTTCACATCGGCGAGCGATGCATGCAGGCGTACCGATGCCGCATCGATCTCGAACACGTCGGGCCAGCGGCGCAGCGCGTCGACGTCGGCATGGCGAATCCAGCCGACGCGCTCAGCGCCGATGAAAAACGGCGCGTGCGCGGCCGCGCCGAAATGGCGCGCGGCGAGGATGGCGGGCAAAGTCATGCGCAAGCCCTCAATCGCGCAACGCGACGCGAATGCCCAGCGCGATGAACGTCACGCCCGCGAGCCGGTCGAGCCACACGCCCAGGCGCGGACGGCGCTTCAGCCACGCGCCGATCATCCCCGCGCCGATACCGAACAGCGAAAACACGACGACCGTCTGCAACATGAACACGCCGCCCAGTTCGAACATCTGCAGCATCACGCCTTGCGCGCCGTGCGGATCGACGAACTGCGGCAGGAACACGATGAAGAACAGCGTGACTTTCGGATTCAGCATGTTGCCGATCACGCTCTGACGGAACACCGTCGAAAGCGGCTGGCTCGGACGCTCGTGCGCAGTCGCGAGACCATGACTGCGCAGCGCCTTGATGCCGATCCACACCAGATACGCCGCGCCCGCGAGCTTCACCGCCTGAAACGCCATGGGCGACGAACGCAGCAGCGCCGCGATGCCGAGCGCGGCGAGCGTCGTGTGGAAGATCACGCCGAAAGCGAAGCCGAGCGCCGCGACCACGCCCGCGAGGCGCCCTTGCGAAATGCCGCGCGCCAGCACCTGAAGATTGTCCGGACCGGGCGCGACGGTAATCGCGACCGATGCCGCCAGAAAGAGCAGGAAGTTGGGCATATCAGTGTCCGCCGAATTCGCACACGGTATAGAGCGGCACGCCGTTTCCGCGCAGCAGCTTCGAGCCGCCGAGATCCGGCAAATCGATGATCGCCGCCGCTTCCACCACATTCGCGCCGAGCCGTTCTAGCAGAATCTTGCCCGCCATCATCGTGCCGCCGGTCGCGACCAGATCGTCGACGATCACCACGCGATCGCCCGGCTTGCACGCATCCTGGTGAATTTCCACGGTCGCGCTGCCGTATTCCAGGTCGTACGACTGCGAGAGCGTCCTGTAGGGCAGCTTGCCCTTCTTGCGGATCGGCACGAAACCGAGGCTCAGCTCGTACGCGAGTATCGGTCCGATGATAAAACCGCGCGCGTCCATGCCGGCGATCACATTGACGTTCTCGTCGATATAGCGCTGCACGAACAGGTCGATCAGCGTGCGCAGCGCGCGGCGATCCTGCAGGACGGGCGTGATGTCGCGAAACTGCACGCCGGGCTGCGGCCAGTCGTCGACGGTACGCACGCGTTCCTTGATGAAACGCGCGGCGTCGAGCTGGGCGTTCGAGGGGGTAAGGGACATGACTTCTCCGGAGTCCGCGCCGTGAGGCCGCGCGTTCGCCTTGGTGACAAAAGAGAGAGACTACGCCGCCCGGCGATTGCGCGAGAGCCGTTCTTCGGCAAGCGCCAGCACTTCGGGCAGGCCGCGCAGCACGACGATATCGTTCGCGCGCAGCTTGGTGTCGGGGTCGGGTTCGACGCCCCGGATGCCGTGGCGCCGGATCGCGGTCACCTCGACACCCTCGCCGACGAGCCCGAGATCGTCGAGCGAATGCCCGACGGCTTCGGAATTTGCGTCGATCGGTACGGATTGTAGCCGGACCTGCTCGTGGCCATCGTCGTCGTCATCGTCGTCGGCGCCGCGGAAATAGCCGCGCAGGAGGCTGTAGCGCGCATCGCGCATTTCCTCGACACGCCGCACCACGCGACGCATCGGCACGCCCATCAGCACGAGTGTGTGCGACGCGAGCATCAGACTCCCTTCGACGATCTCCGGAATCACTTCCGTCGCGCCTGCGGCGGTGAGCTTTTCGAGATCGGCGTCGTCGACCGTACGCACGATCACGGGCAAGGTCGGCGCGAGCTCGTGGATGTTGTGCAGCACGCGCATCGCGGAAGGTGTGTTCGCGTAGGTGATCGCGATCGTCGCCGCGCGATGCAGGCCCGCCGCGAGCAGCGACTCACGCCGCCCGGCATCGCCGAACACGACCGACTCGCCGGCCGCCGCCGCCGCCGCGACGCGGTCCGGGTCCAGATCCAGCGCGACGTAGGAAATGCCTTCCTGCTCCAGCATGCGCGCCAGGTTCTGCCCCGCGCGGCCGTAACCGCAGATGATCACGTGGCCGCTCTGCTTCAGGCTCTGCGTCGCGATCTTCGTCATCTGCAAGGATTGCAGCATCCATTCCGTCGACGACAACCGCAGCACGATGCGGTCCGCGTTCTGGATGATGAACGGCGCGGCGAGCATCGAAAGGAGCATCGCGGAAAGAATCGCCTGCAGGATGATCGGGTCGACGAGATGCGAATCCAGAATCAGGTTCAGCAGCACGAAGCCGAATTCGCCCGCCTGCGCGAGCCCGAGGCCCGTGCGCATCGCGACGCCCGGCGATGCGCCGAACACGCGCGCGAGACCGGTGATCATCACGGCCTTGAGCAGAATCGGCAAGACGAAGAAGCCGAGCACCAGCAACGGATGCTCCCAGATCACGCGCGGATTGAGCAGCATGCCGGTCGTCACGAAGAAGAGACCGAGCAGCACGTCGCGAAACGGCTTGATGTCCTCTTCCACCTGATGCCGGTACGGCGTCTCCGCGATCAGCATGCCCGCGATGAACGCGCCGAGCGCGAGCGACAGGCCGAACTTGTCGGTGATGAACGCCGCGCCCAGCGTCACGAGCAGCAGGTTCAGCATGAACAGCTCTTGCGAGCGCCGCCGCGCGACGATATCGAACCAGCGCGTCATGAACTTCTGGCCGACGAACAGCAGCACCGTCAGCGCGACGACGATCTTCACCGCGGCGATGCCGAGCCACATCGCGAGCTGCGACGAATTGCCGTTGCCGAAGGCCGCGATGATGATGAGCAGCGGCACGACCGCCAGATCCTGAAACAACAGCACGCCGAAGATGTTGCGGCCGTGCTCCGCTTCGAGTTCGAGCCGTTCCGCGAGCAGCTTGCTGACGATGGCCGTCGACGACATCGACATCGCGCCGCCGAGCGCGAAGCTCGCCTGCCATGTCATGTTGATCCAGAAGTGCGCGATCCAGCCGAACAGGAGCGCGAGCGCGATGGTCGCCGCGACCTGGCTCGCGCCGAGTCCAAACACGATGCGCCGCATCGAGCGCAACTTCGACAGCGAGAATTCCAGCCCGATGGAAAACATCAGGAAAACCACGCCGAATTCGGCGAGATGCTGCGCGCGGTCCGTATCCGGCGCGATACCCGCTGCGTGCGGCCCCACGATGATGCCGACCGCCAGATAGCCGAGCATCGGCGGCAGATTGAAATAGCGGAATACGACGACGCCTGCCACGGAGCAGAGCAGCAGCAACAGCGTCATTTCGAGCGGAGATGTCATCCGTCTAGCGTCCTCGTTCGGCGGCGAGCCGAAGCGCTTTGCTGACGCGCTCCGGAATCTTGAAAAAGCCCCTGACGCCGGGGCCCGCGGGGGGCGGATAGGCGGCGGCGTGCCGGGCTGCCTGAGGGGCAGCCCGGAATCGCCTTTGCTATACTCCGCGCATGATAGCGAAAATCAATGGCGACCGGGCACTGGCGCTGGCTCGCAACGTAATCCAGATCGAAGCCGACGCGGTTCGCGGGCTTTCCGAACTTCTCGACGAAAACTTCACGAACGCGGTCGAAACGCTGCTCGGCTGTCGCGGCCGCGTGGTCGTTTCGGGCATCGGCAAGTCGGGCCATGTGGCGCGCAAGTTGGCCGCGACACTGGCCAGCACCGGCACGCCCGCGTTCTTCGTGCATCCGGCCGAAGCGAGCCACGGCGACCTCGGCATGGTCACCGCCGACGATATCTTCATCGCGCTGTCGAACTCGGGCGAAACCGAAGAGCTTGTCGCCATTCTGCCGCTCATCAAGCGGCTCGGGGCGAAGTTGATCGCAATCACCGGCCGTCCCGAATCCAGTCTCGCGCAATTGGCGGACATGCATCTGAACGCGCGCGTCGACAAGGAAGCGTGCCCGATGAATCTCGCGCCCACGGCGAGCACGACTGCCGCGATGGCGCTCGGCGATGCGCTCGCCGTCGCCGTGCTCGACGCGCGCGGCTTCGGTCCCGACGATTTCGCGCGCTCCCACCCGGGCGGCGCGCTCGGCCGGCGCCTGCTCACCTACGTGCGCGACGTGATGCGCGTGGGCGACGAAGTGCCGGTCGTCCTGCTCGACGCAACCGTTTCGGACGCGCTCTTCCAGATCACCGACAAGCGCATGGGCATGACCGCCGTCATCGACGAAAATCGTCACGTGCACGGCATTTTCACCGACGGCGATCTGCGCCGCATCCTTCAGCGCGACGGCGACTTCCGTGCGCTGAAGATCGCCGACGTCATGAGCCGTAATCCGCGCACGATCGCGCCGGACCATCTCGCGGTCGAAGCCGTGGAACTGATGGAGCGCTATCGCATCAATCAGATGCTGGTCGTGGACACCGATGCGACGCTGATCGGCGCACTGAACATGCACGACCTCTTCTCCAAGAAGGTAATCTGATGGCGCAGAAGCCTCCCACCGCCGCCGAACGCGCGAGCCGGCTCAAGCTGATGGTGTTCGACGTCGACGGCGTTTTCACCGACGGCAGCCTCTACTTCAGCGCCGACGGCGACACGATGAAATCGTTCAATTCGCTCGACGGCCACGGCGTGAAAATGCTGCAGTCGGTCGGCGTGCAGACGGCAATCATCACGGGACGGCAATCCGGCATCGTCGCGGCGCGGGCGCGCGAACTCGGCATCACGCATCTCTATCAGGGCGTCGCGGATAAAACCGTCGCGCTCGCCGAGCTGCTCGACGCGACCGGCATCGCGGCCGACGAATGCGGTTATATGGGCGACGACTGGCCCGATCTCGCGGTGATGCGCCGTTGCGGCTTCGCGGCAGCGCCCGCGAACGCTCATCCTGAAGTGATTCAGCGCGTGCATTGGGTCGCGGAAGCGCGCGGCGGACACGGCGCGGTTCGCGAAGTCTGCGATGCGATCCTGCGCGCGCAGCATCGCTACGACGCGCTGCTCGCGGCGGCGCTCGGAGGCTGAGCTCATGCAGCGTCCCGGAAAGCTCGCGTCCCTTTTGCCGCTCGTCGCCGTGGCGGCGCTCGCCGGCGGCACTTACTGGCTGTTGCAGGCGTCGTTGCCTTCGGCCGGCCAGGCGCCGCCGCCGGAAAAGCGCCACACGCCCGACTATTTCGCCAACAACTTTTCCGTGTCCGAACTCGACGCCACCGGCACGACGCAATATCGTCTGACGGCGAAGTCGATGGTGCATTACGAAGACGACGAAATCAGCGACCTGACGCTGCCCGCGATGCGAATGTTCCAGCCGCAGAAACCCACCGTCACGGCGACGGCCCTGCGCGGCACGGTCAACGGCGACGTCTCGATCGTCGATCTCTACGACGACGCGCGCATCCTGCGCGCGGCCGGCTACGGAGATCCGCAGATGCAGGCTGATTCCCAGCATTTTCGCGTGCTGGTGAACGACGATGTCATCGAAACGGAAAAACCGGTTAGACTTCAGCGCGGCCCGTCCGTGATGACGGCCGATGGCATGAACTACAACAACGTGACCCGGGTAATGAAGCTATTCGGTAACGTGCGCGGTGCGATCGCCGCCACGGATATCAACGGCGGCTCGTCGAAATAACCCCGGCACTCCCATCCGAATTGTGACTGCATGAACGAAAGGTTCCCTCGTCCCGATGGCGGCCATGCGCGCGCAACGCTCGCGCGCCGCGCCACGCACGCCGTGCGGGCCGGGCTCGCTGCCGCCCTGACTGTCGGGCTCGCGCTGGCCGCGCTGCCGGCGCACGCCGAGAAGGCAGACCGCGACAAACCGCTCAACATCGAAGCGGACAACATGTCCTACGACGATCTCGGCCAGAAGAACGTCTTCACCGGCCACGTGGTCGCGACCAAGGGCACGATCGTCATCAAGGCGGATCGCGTGGAAGTCACGCAGGATCCGCAGGGCTATCAGTACGCGACCGGCACGTCGACGGGCAATAACCTCTCGTATTTCCGCCAGAAGCGTGACGGCCTGGACGAGTACATCGACGGCAACGCGGTACGCATCGACTACGACGGCAAGAACGACTTCACCAAGCTCACGACGCGCGCCGTCGTGCGCCGCCTGCAGGGCCTGACGAAAGTGCAGGACGAAGTGCACGGCAGCGTGATCACGTACGACGGCCAGAAGGACTTCTATACGGCAACCGCCGGCAAGGACCAGGCTAGTCCCGGCAATCCGAGCGGCCGGGTGCGCGCGATGCTCGCGCCGCGCTCGGGCGGCGCCGCGCCGCTGAACGGGTCGCCTGCCACGCTTGCTCCGTCGAACACCATTCAAGGAAACCCGCAGCAGTGAATGCGCCCGCCATGCCCCACCGCAAGCCGGAAGGCGAGTCGAGTTCGCTCGTCGTCCGTAATCTGAAGAAGCGTTACGGGTCGCGCACCGTGGTAAAGGACGTCTCGCTCGATGTGAAGAGCGGCGAGGTGGTCGGCCTGCTCGGCCCGAACGGCGCGGGCAAGACCACGTCGTTCTATATGATCGTCGGCCTCGTGCCGCTCGACGCCGGCGAGATCGACCTCGACGGCAATTCGATCAGCCTCCTGCCCATCCATCAGCGCGCGCATCTCGGCCTGTCGTATCTGCCGCAGGAAGCCTCGGTGTTTCGCAAGCTCACGGTCGAGCAGAACATCCGCGCGGTGCTGGAACTGCAAACGGATGAATCCGGCAAGCGCCTGTCCAAAGACGCCATAACCAAGCGCGCGGAAGCCTTGCTCGACGAACTGCAGATTGCGCACTTGCGCGAGAACCCCGCGTTGTCGCTGTCGGGCGGCGAGCGCCGTCGTGTCGAGATCGCGCGCGCGCTCGCGACCAACCCGAGCTTCATTCTGCTCGACGAACCGTTCGCGGGCGTCGACCCGATCGCGGTGCTGGAAATCCAGAAGATCGTGAAGTTTCTGAAGCAGCGCAACATCGGCGTGCTGATCACCGACCACAACGTGCGGGAGACGCTCGGCATCTGCGATCACGCGTACATCATCAGCGACGGCTCCGTGCTCGCGGCGGGCGCGCCGAGCGAGATCATCGAGAACGAAAGCGTGCGCCGCGTCTATCTTGGCGAACATTTCCGCATGTGAGCGTGGCCGGATGAGATGCGGAATTAGTGCGCCGCATCAAGCCGAAGCAGCAAATCTTACGTGCCGCCCTTCCCGGGCGGCATGCGCTTTTTTGGAATCGCCGCGAGGTTTCGCGCGCGTGGCAAACTCTCTACAATGAATAAAACTTTGCCATGAAAGCCAGCCTCCAACTCCGCCTCTCGCAGCATCTTGCGCTGACCCCGCAACTTCAGCAGTCGATCCGGCTGCTGCAGTTGTCGACGCTCGAACTGCAGCAGGAAGTCGCGATGGCCATCGCCCAGAATCCGCTGCTCGAGAACGAGGACGACTGGATCGCGAGCCCGCTGCGCGTTGCCGCGGACGGATCGCTGATCGCATCGCCGGCGACGCAGAACGCGCCGTCCGAGTCGATGATGAGCAATGGCTCGTCGTCGAGCACGTCCAGTTCCGAACGTTCGGAAAGCAGCGAACCACAGGGCGTCGACGAATACAACGGCATGGGTTCGGACAGCGGCCAGGATTCGAGCTCATGGAATCTGGAAGACTACGGCCGCTCGAACAACGCCTCCGACGACGACGATCTCCCGCCGTTGCAAATCCACGAATCGACCACGACGCTGCGCGATCATCTGACGGCGCAGTTGCGCATGACCGCGGCGAATCAGCGCGATCGCGCGCTCGTCACGTTTCTGATCGAGTCGCTGGACGAAGACGGTTATCTGACTTCATCGCTCGATGAGGTTCAGATGGATCTGCCCGAGGAACTCGAAGTCGATCTCGACGAACTCAGCGCAGCGCTTGCGTTGCTGCAAAGTTTCGACCCGCCCGGTGTGGGCGGTCGCTCGGCATCGGAATGCCTGAAGCTGCAGTTGCTTCGGCTCGACGGCTCGGCCACGCGCACGCTCGCGCTCGAGATCGTCACGAACCATCTGGAACTGCTCGCCGCGCGTGACTTCACGCGGCTGCGCAAACAACTGAAGGCCGGCGACGACGCCCTGCGCGACGCGCATGTGCTGATCAAGTCGCTGGAGCCGTTTCCGGGCGCCGCGTACGGCAAGAGCGAAGCGGATTACGTGGTGCCGGACATTCTCGTGCGCAAGAGCGCGAGCGGCTGGACGGCGGAGCTGAATCCGGAGATCGTGCCGAAGCTGCGGATCAACCATCTGTACGCGAATATCCTGCGCAACAATCGTGGAGACCCTGGCAGCGGTTCACTGCGTCAGCAGCTTCAGGAAGCGCGCTGGCTCATCAAGAACATTCAGCAGCGGTTCGAGACGATCCTGCGTGTCGCGCAGGCCATTGTGGAGCGTCAAAAGAACTTCTTTGCACATGGTGAAATCGCCATGCGGCCCTTGGTTTTGCGGGAGATTGCTGATACGCTGGGATTACACGAATCGACGGTTTCTCGTGTGACGACAGGGAAGTACATGCTCACCCCATTCGGGACGCTTGAATTTAAGTACTTCTTTGGATCGCACGTTTCGACCGACACGGGAGGCGCGGCATCGTCCACGGCGATCCGGGCCCTCATCAAGCAACTGATAGGAGCGGAAGACCCCAAAACTCCTCTTTCAGACAGCCGCATCGCCGAACTGCTGGCGGAACAAGGATTCGTGGTCGCGCGGCGCACCGTCGCCAAGTACCGCGAAGCCCTCAAGATCCCGGCAGTGAATCTGCGCAAGTCTCTATGACCCGTCTCTGTAGTCCATCGCGTGTTG
>Ga0160459_100177_pt1 | contig 35077 bp, 33 predicted proteins | sample HID1973K_E6MG_FD_108208 | JGI IMG/M metagenome (GOLD analysis project Ga0160459, IMG submission 108208) | Enriched mosquito-associated microbial communities from UW Madison campus, WI, USA - HID1973K_E6 MG | ecosystem: Host-associated > Arthropoda: Insects > Digestive system > Unclassified ... | reverse complement strand
ATCTACTTGAGCCTTTATCCGGCTGTCGAGATAGACCGCTCGCCCGACGACTTCGCGCGCCTCTTGCGCGCCACGCGCGAGAACGATGTGCCCGGAATGTTTCAGCCGAGCTACGCGATCGAATCGAAGGCGTGGTGTCCATCGACGACGCGCGTGCGTATCCGCAATTACGATCCGGTTCGTCTGGATCGTTTCTGGCGCAATTATCGCGAGGACACGACCTATAACCTCACGCATCGCAACTGTTCGAGCAGCGTATCGCGCGCGCTCGATGCGGCGCTGGAAGGCGCGGCGGGGCGCTTGTATGGTGCGAGCGCGGGTTGGGGCGCGCTGGTTCGAATGATCGTCACGCCGGAACTCTGGGTTGCCGCGCAGGTACGCAAGCGCGCGGTGACGATGGCCTGGACGCCCGGTTTGACGCTCGACTATGCGCGAGCGCTCAGCATGGTCGCCGATCCGCGTCCTTATGGCTGGCTCAAGGTTGCGCGTATCGCAATTGCGAAGATGCGTGAATCGCGGCGGGCGTGGCGTGATGAGGGAACGCGGGTTTGATGGGACGGGTTAAAAGCATTCCTTAGCAAAACAACCCGACCCATTCTAAAGATCAAGGTCTTCGGCTTCCTTGCGCGCGCGACGTTCCTCATTCGCCCGACGCGCGCGCAAACGCTGACGCGACAATTGTGCGATCACCTCGCCCGTCGACGCGCCTGGCGGGATTTCATTGCGAATGACCTTGGGCACCATGGGTAATCCCATGCGCTGTCTGCGCAGCGCGCGGGCGATGTTGGTGCGGCACTCCTGTCCGTGACAATCCCATTCGTCACGGATTCGCTCACAGTAGGGACATTGTTCCATCCTTACAGTTTATCGCGAAGAGCGTGGTTTTCGCACACCTCACACGTCCCAGATGCCGCTCGCCGCCGTTCGCCTCGCATAGTCCTCGAAACTGCGCGCTTCGCGATCCAGGGCGAGACGCACGCCATCGACAGGCTTCTCGTTGCGGCCGTCGAGCACGGTGGTGAACAGATAGAGAATCAGATCCGTTTCCTCCGTCGATACGCCCGCCTCGAGCAACCCCGCGCGAAACGCATCGGCCGGAGCCGCCACGAGACGCAGATTGCGCCGCGATGCCTGCCCGATGCATTCGAGCGCTTCGGCGAAAGAGATCGCGCGAGGCCCGGTCAGCTCGTAAAGCCTGTTCTCGTGACCCGGCTGCGTGAGCGCCGCGACGGCTACGTCGGCGATATCCTCGGCATCTACGAAAGGCTCTTTGATATCGCCGACAGGCAACGCGAGCGTGCCCTCGCGAATCGGATCGAGCAGAAAGCTTTCGCTGAAGTTCTGCATGAACCAGCTGCAGCGGAGAATGGTCCAGATTGCGCCCGAGCGTTGCAGCGCTTCTTCGGCGGCCTGCGCTTCTTCCTCGCCACGTCCCGAAAGCAGCACGATACGTTCGATGCCGCTTGCCCGGGCCGTGTCGAAGAACGTGCTGACCGTGTCGAGCGCGCCGGGTATCGCAAGGTCGGGCTGATACGTGATGTAGGCGCGCTTCACGCCCGCGAGCGCGTCGCCCCAGGTGGCGCGATCGTTCCAGTCGAAGCGCGGCTGCGTGGAGCGAGCGCATCCGCGCACGTCGAGTCCTTGCGCGCGAAGCCGCTCGGCCACGCGGCGTCCCGTCTTGCCGTTCGCGCCCAGCACGAGAATGGGCGCGGCGTCGAAGTTCGATCCAGTCATGACAGTCTCCTGTGATTAAAATATGAGAGTTGCTCACGTTTTAAACATGATAGATACTCACATTCAGCTGTCAAGGATTTTTGAGCACGCAGTCATGCGGCAAAGGAAAAGCCATGCAAGACAAGCCGCCGCGCGTCAAGGCGGAATCAGGCGCCCGCCGGCAACCCGCGCAACAACGCAGTCGCGAGCGCCTGGATCGCATCCTGGAGATCGCGCAGCGATTGATCGCGGAGAAGGGCAGCGAGCACGTGAAGATGAGCGAGATCGCCGAGCTTGCGGAGATTTCCATCGGCTCGCTGTATCAGTATTTTCCCGATAAGCGCGCCATCATCCGCACGCTCGCCGAGCTATACGCGGCCGAAAGCCGGCGCTGCGTGCGCGAGGCGCTCGACGCGGTGCAGGACAAGGCGCAATTGCTGGGTGCGTTCGCGTCGCTGGTCGATCAGTACTATGAGATCGTGCTGGACAAGCCCGTGATGCGCGACATTTCTTCCGCGCTGCGATCGGACAAGGGGTTGATGAACATCGAGATTGCAGAGAGCAAAGCGTGCGGTGCACTGCTCGCGGCGGCGATCCGGCGCGTCAAGCCGCGCGCGGACAGCAAGCGCGTCAACGCGCTCGCTTTCCTGATCTGGCAAATGGGCGAAGAAACGATGCGCCTCGCCGTCGCGCACAAGCGCGGCGAGGGCGCGCTGCTGGTCGACGCTTACAAGCGGATGACCCTGCGAGCGATCGAGGATGTCTGAGCCAGGCGCGCGTTCATCCGCTCAACTGGTTGGACGGGCTCGGCCGCCGCTCGCGTTGATGATGATCGAGGCTGCGTCGCAACATCTTCTTGACGAGGCCCTTGAGGAAGTGAATCGAGCGGTCCGCGCGCACGTTCAGGTCGAATGGCGCGAGCTCGCCGACTTCACGTCCGCTACGCGCGGTGAGTGTCGCGCGCGTCGTGCGATGATCGACGGCCATTGCGTTGAGCGTCTCGGAGGCGTGCTTGAACGATGCCCGATCCACGCGCGCACAGACGTGGCACGCGCGATGAAACAGCTTGTCGAACACCGTGAGCCAGAATTCGTCCATCTCGCCGCCGTCGCAGCGCGCGAGCGCTTCCTTGCCATTGGCGCGCAGATCTTCGACATCGCGTAACGAAGCGCATTGCGTGATGCTGCCGAAGCGTCGCCGATAGCCGATCAGCGGCGTGGCGATGCGATAGAGGCTGCTGGCGCGGAGATATGTCGACGGCACGAGGGCCGCATCTTCGTAGTGTCGTCCCACGGGGAACGGCGCTGCGTCGAAGAGTCCGGTGCGGTACACGCGCGCCCACGCGAAGGTATGAAAGCGGTCGGCGAACTGCTTTAGCGTGGCCTGATTCATCGGAACGCCGCCGCCATCGGTGGCGTCGACCAGCGTGATGTCGTCGAGCTCGCGCCCGTCGTCGTCGATGATCTTCACGTTGTACTCGACCACATCCCACTTGCCTTCGGCGAGAACGGGAATGACCGCTTCGGTGAAGCCCTTCAGATAGATGTCGTCGCCGTCGAGGAAGCCGACATACGGCGTACGTACCGCCGCGAGACCGGTGTTGCGCGCGGCGCTCAGGCCGCCGTTTTGCTGTTGAATCAGCTCGATATGCACGCCGCGATCGCGCTCCACCATCGCGCGCGCTGCGGCATAGGTCTCGTCGCGAGAACCGTCATCGACCACGATGATCTTCATCGCGTCGATATGAGGCTGCGACAGCAGGGATTCGAGCGCTTCCTCGATGTAGCCTTCGATGTTGTACGCCGCCACCACGATGGTCAGCAGCGGATTCGTGTCACGCAAAGAGTCGCTTTCAAACGGCATAGATGACGCTCCATCGGGATGATTGGGGCACTGTCCCTTCGCATGCTGAAGCGAAGAATGCAATCTGGTCTGATGGATGCGGCTGGTGCGGCGACCGTGCCGCGTTATTGTTGGAGCATGTCGCGTCATATGGCGGGCCCCGATGCCCCGCCTGACGTGCATGTCGAAAGAGCAAACGCTGATAGAGCCGTTTTCTCGGGGCAAGGTTCCCGAGTGCGTGCATGTTAGCCCAGCAAAAAAACGAATCGATGACACGCAAATTCGTGCGTGCGTTGCATGTTACAGGCAACAAGGGCGCGTGCGGCATCTTTTCAAACTAAGCAAATGCAGTGCCATGCGCCGTCCGCGCGCGGTCAGTGACGCGTATAGAGGCCCTGTCCGAGCGCTTGCGCGGAAGGTTGCGTGACCCATCCGCTTTGTACGCTGCCTTCGCTGCTGGCGCCATAACCCTGTCTGTACCGGCCTTCGGGATAGCCCGTCTTGGACTGATGCAAGGTCCCGTCGTGTTCTGCCTGGGCGACTTGCGTTTCGACTTCTGCCCGCGTGACGGTGGGCGATGATTGTGCATAGGAAAGCATCGGCACCATGACGGCGCATGCGAGCAGGGCGGCTGCGAGTTTCTTCATGATCGTTCTCCTTTGAAAGAATGGAACCCGAAAAGGAGACTAGGCCCGAAGAATTAGCCGATCATGAGTCGAAGCTCGCTCAGACGTTTTCCGGCGTATAGAGTTGCGCCGGCAGCGGATACTGGCTCGCCTGAGCGGCTTCGCCCGGCAACGCCTGCAGCGCGCGCAACATCGCCTGAATCGCCGTCTCCGCGATACGCTGGAGCGGCGTATCGATCACGAGATCGATGACGCCCTCGACGAGCGCTTCGTATCGATCCGGCATGAGATCGCTGCACACGGTCACGATGCGACGCCCCGCCGCTTCCTCGCGCAGCGCGCGAATCACGCCGCCCACGCCGCCGCCGGGAATGTAGAGTCCCGCGAGATCCTCGTGACGCGCGAGCATGGCGAGTGTCGCCTCGTAGGCAAGTTGCTTGTCTTCGAGATTTATCTGCGTGTCGAGCACGCGCAGACCGGGCGCATGCTCGCGCAAGTACGAGCGAAAGCTGATCTCACAGCTTTCCTGCCCGAGATAGCGTGGCGTACCGACGAAGACGCCCACCGTGCCTTCGTCGCGGCGCGTGAGGCGGCTTACGGCCCACGCCGCAGTACGCCCGCTCTTGCGCGGGTCCACGCCGATATAACCCGCCCGCAACGGCGCGCTCAGATCGGACAGCAACGTGACCGTGGGTTTGCCCTGCCCATGCAGCGTTTCGATCGCGGCCGTCACATGCGGATGATCGACCGCGACGACACCGAGCGCATCGGCCTGCTCACCGAGCGAAAGCAGCGTGCGTGCGATGGAAGCGGGATCGAGTTCATCCATGTATTCGATGACGGCCGTGCAATGCTCGGGCTCGTGACGCGCGGCCGCGTCCTTCAAAATGCGGGCAAAGGTCTGATAAAACGGATCGGCGCGTTTTTGCAAGCAGAAACCCAGCGTGTGCCGCGCGTGATGCTCTCCGCGTTGCGCGCGCAGCCGCTCGCGCATCAACCCCGCACCGTGATAGCCGATGCGCTCCGCTGCTTCGATCACGCGCAACGCAGTGCCTTCACGCACGCTGATGCGTCCGTTGAACACGCGATCGACCGTCGCCGAACTGACGCCGGCAGCCTCCGCCACTGACTGAAGAGTGGGACGCTTGCTCATATTTGATGTAAATGATGGCTTTTCGATTCACGCGATGATGCTTAAAGATAGCAAATGCGCGTGAAGATTGCGCCGTCAGTGTGACGCTCCTATCATCGACCCAGTAATGATGAATGATGTAATTTCAATCATTGGCTGAGGGGACATGATGGATTCGAAGCAATTCGACGGCGCTGGCGCGCGGGATCGTCATCGCGATTACGGATTGATCGGTGGTGCGGGGGAGCGCGCGCAAGCAGCAGGTCTCGTCAACGCCGACTGGTACAAGTGCGCCGTGCCGCGTCCCGTCATGAAAAGCCTGATGCAACGCGGCGACGCGCGCGCGATTCGCGACACGCTGCTCTGGTATGCGGCGATCATCGCGAGCGGCGTGCTTGCATGGTTCGCATGGCAGTCGCATTCGCTGTGGGCGATTCCCGCCTTCCTTCTCTACGGCGCGCTCTATTGCGGTCCGGCCGATTCACGCTGGCACGAGAGCGGTCACGGCACCGCCTTCAAAACATCGTGGATGAACAAGGCGCTCTATCAGGTGGCGTCGTTTCAGGTGTTCCGCCGCCCGACCATCTGGCGCTGGAGTCACGCGCGTCATCATACGGACACGCTCGTCGTCGGACGCGATCGAGAAATCGCCGTGCCTTTGCCCACGGACTGGCTGAGCCTCGCGCTGAATGTCTTCGCGTTGAAGCATGCCGCGGGCGAAGTGCCGAAGATCATCACTTCGGCGTTCGGGAATATCGGCGAAGAAGAAAAGACTTACGTGCCCGAGTCGGAATGGCCCAAGGTGGTTCGGGAGGCGCGCGCGTGGCTTGCGATCTACGCCGTCGTGATCGCCGCGTGTTTCGTGTTCCATTCGATCTTGCCGCTGCTCTATATCGGCCTGCCGAGCCTGTACGGCGCATGGCTCTATCTTTTCTTCGGTCTGACGCAGCATGCGGGCATGCCCGAGAATGTGCTCGATCATCGCAAGAATTGCCGCACCGTGATGATGAATCCCGTGTTCCGGTTTCTTTATCTGAACATGAACTATCACGTCGAGCATCACATGTTTCCGATGGTCCCGTACTACGCGCTGCCGCGTCTTCACGAAACGGTGAAGCACGACATGCCGCCGCCCTATGCGAGCACGATCGCGGCTTATGCGGAAATCATTCCGGCGCTCGTGCGGCAGACGCGCGATCCGTCGTATCACGTCGAGCGGCCGATGCCCGCGGCGACGCAGGCCTGACAGCCACTCGAGGAGACGACTCGCATGACGCAATGGATCGACGCAGCCGCAATGGACGACATCGAAGACGAAGACGTGATGCGCTTCGATCACGATGGCCGCACGTTCGCCATCTACCGGGTCAACGATGCCGTGTACGCCAGCGATGGCCTTTGCACGCATGAGCACGTTCACCTGAGCGACGGATTCGTGATGGACCATGTGATCGAATGCCCGAAGCATAACGGTCGCTTCGATATCCGCGATGGCAGTCCGCTGTGCGCGCCCGTATGCGAAAAGTTGCAGACGTATCCCGCGAAAGTGGAGGGCGGCCGCATCTTCATCGAAGTGTGACGGCATCACGGAGAGCAACCATGACTCAGCTCGAAGGCAAGGTCGCGGTCATCACCGGCGGCGCGCAAGGCCTCGGCGCGGCGGTGGCGGCGCTGTTCGCCGAGCGAGGCGCGCACGGCATCATGATCTGCGCGCGCTCGCGGGACAAGGGCGAACAGAAGGCGCGTGAGCTTGCCGAAGCGAGCGGAGCGCAGGTGCGCTTCGTCGCGGCGGATCTGTCGCGCGTAGAGGATTGCCGCGCGGTGATTGGGGCGACGGATGAACAGTTCGGGCGCATCGACGTGCTCGTCAATGCAGCCGCGAGCACTGAACGCGGCACGATCCTCAACACCGATCCCGAACTCTTCGATCGCATGTTCGCGACCAATGTGCGCGCGCCATTCTTTCTGATGCAGGAAACGATCCGCATCATGAAGCGCGAAGCGACGGAAGGCGCGATCGTCAACATCTGCTCGATGTCGGCGATGGCGGGGCAGCCGTTCATCGCCGCCTACTGCGCGTCGAAGGGCGCGCTCGCCACACTCACGCAGAACACGGCCTATGCGCTGCTGCGCAATCGCATCCGCGTGAACGGTCTGAATCTGGGCTGGATGGCGAGCGAAGGCGAAGACCGCATCCAGCGCACGCATCACGGCGCGGACGACGACTGGCTCGAGCGCGCCGCTGCCGCGCAGCCATTCGGGCGGTTGATCAACACGAACGAAGCGGCGCGCGCGGTCGCCTATCTCGCTAGCGCGGAATCAGGTCTGATGACGGGCTCGATGATCAACTTCGATCAATCGGTGTGGGGCGCGTATGACGACGCGCCGCATCCGCTGGAACCGCTCTGAATCAAACGCGGAACATGCTGACCGCGTGCGCGAGACGTTCGGCCTGATCGCGCAGTTCCGTGGTGGAATGCTCCGCCTCACCGACGAGCGCGGCGTTCTGCTGCGTCGCTTCGCCAATGAGCATGACCGCGCTGTTGACCTGTTCGATGCCGCTCGCCTGTTCGCGTGACGCGACGCCGATTTCATCGACGATGGCATTCACGCGCGACACCCGCTCGACGATGCTGCCCATCGTGCTGCTCGCCTGCTCGGCGATCCGGTAGCCCTGCGAAACCTTCGCGGCGGATTCGGCGATCAGCACTTCGATCTCCTTCACGGCGCTGGCGCTGCGTTGCGCGAGCGCGCGCACTTCCGATGCGACGACCGCGAAGCCCTTGCCATGCTCGCCCGCGCGCGCCGCTTCGACTGCGGCGTTCAAGGCGAGAATGTTGGTCTGGAACGCGATGCCTTCGATGGTCGCGGTGATATCGGCGATGCGGCGCGCGGAGGCGTCGATCTCGCCCATCGTTTCCACCACGCGTCCGACCGCCTGCCCGCCCGCGCGCGCGGCGTCCGAAGCCGATGCGACGAGCGTGCCCGCCTGCGCGGTGTTCGCCGCGTTCTGCTGCACGGTCGACGTGATTTCTTCCATGCTCGCGGCGGTCTCCTCGACGCTCGCCGCTTGCGTGGCGATGCGCGTCGCGATGTCGCTGCTGCCTGACGCGATGCGCGCCGTGCCTTCGTTCATGTCCGCCGACGCGCTGCGCACTTGCGCGACGATGCCCGCGAGTCCGCGCGCGATACCGTCGATCGCACGCATCAGACGACCGATGTCATCCTCGCGCGTGCTGTCGATACGCACGGTGAGATCGCCCGCCGCGATGCGTTCGGAGGCGCGCGTCACGTCGTCGATGGGACCGCCGACGAGCTTCGCGACCGCATAAAGCAGCACGCCGACGAGCAGCGCGACCACGGCGAGCCCGAGCGCGAGAAAGCGATTGCGGCTCGCGTGCACGTCCGCGAGCAACTCATCGCGATACGCGATGCCGCCGATCATCCATTGCCACTGCGGCACCGTCATGTAGACGATTTCCTTCGTGCCGCCGTGCACGCGCGCATCCGCGCCCGCGATATCCGCGCCGTCGAAGGTGAGCGTGCCTTCGCGCGTTTCGAGCATCTGCCTGAAGGGCGCGACGCGGTCATCGGCGAGTTCGCCTTTCGAACCGGGATGCACGAGCAGCTTGCCGCGATTAGTGCCGTTCGAGGCATCGACAGCGAAGTGATAACCGCTCGCGCCGATCACGAGCTTCGCGATGGTGTCTTGCAGCGCGGCGAATTCGGACGTCACGTCCACGCCGACGAAGAGCGCGCCGATCACGCGGCCCGATGCATCGGTGACCGGCTTGTACTCGGTGATGTACTGCTTGCCGAACAGCGCCGCAATGCCGATGTACGGCTTGCCGGCGAGCATCGGCGCATACGCCGGGCCTTTGCGGTCGAGCAGCGTGCCGATGGCGCGCGTGCCGTCCTGCTTCTTGAGCGAGGTCGTCACGCGCACGAAGTCGTCGCCGGTGCGGGCGAAGATGGTCGCGATCGCGCCGCTTTCCTCGAGGAAAGCGTCGGGAATCGCGAAGTCGTTGTTCAGCGGCTTGTCGCCCGCGAGAAAGACCGGCGTGGCCACGCCGCCGATGTCCACGGTGCGCGACTCGTCGAGCGTGAAAGCGGAAGGCAGGCGGTGCGCGAAGATCGTCATGAATCGCGTGACCTCGGCGCTCACGGCCTTGTCGTACAGGCCGATCATCGTCGCGATCGAGCGATTTTCGCTTTCGACGCGCGCGAGCGCGTGCGCGTCGACCTGTTCGCCGGCGCTTCTAGTGACCGCGATGGTGAAAAAGGCAACGACGACTGCCGTGAGCGCGCAGGCGAGCACGGCGAATTTGGTCCCGACGTTCATTCGGGCCAGAGCATTACGAAACATGGGGAGTGACTGGACGATAAGAGTTGTAGCGATCCTTATCGGCAATTGCTTGGCGGGTCTTTAATTTTTCGGCTACGCGGCATTGGCATTTTGCATGCAGGAGGCGGAATGCAAAACGCCAAAGTAAATGCAAAAACCTCGCCGCTAAAAAACGATTAACTTTCAAAAATGTAAGGGTTGACGCCTGAAAGCAGGCGCTGCAACGGCCACTCATGGCCGTCACAGGCTGGATTAGGGCAAATCCTAGGATAGCCAGTAGGCAGCAAACCCACTATTCTTCGAAAAACGTTTTCCAAGACCAGGCCGGGTTGCGGCTTCTGCCTCAGGCAAAACCACGCAAAGCCACGCCCACGGCGCTCGTCGCCGTCCACGCAACAAAGAACGCGGCACGACGAGCGCCGCCGCGTCCGGAGACTTTCATGAACACTGTCGTTGCCGGCGTCGTGCGTACCGCGAGCCGCTATCGCTGGACCGTGTGCGCGCTGCTCTTTTTCGCCACGGTCATCAATTACATGGACCGGCAGATCCTCGGTCTGCTCGCGCCGATGCTGCAGCACGACATCGGCTGGACGCAGGTGCAGTACGGCCGCATCGTGATCGCGTTCTCGGCCTTCTACGCGGTTGGTCTGCTGTGCTTCGGGCGCATCGTCGACTGGCTCGGCACGCGCATCTCCTACGCGCTCGCCATGTTCATCTGGAGTATCGCGGCGATGCTGCACGCGGCCGTCGGCTCCGTGATGGGCTTCGCGATGGTTCGCGCGCTGCTCGGCATCGGCGAGGGCGGCAACTTCCCGGCGGCGATCAAGACGACTGCCGAATGGTTCCCGCGCAGCGAGCGCGCCCTGGCAACCGGCATCTTCAACTCCGGCGCGAATATCGGCGCGGTGTTCGCGCCTGCGCTGATTCCGGCCATCGCGGTGGCGTTCGGCTGGCGCGCCGCGTTCGTGATCGTCGGCGCGATCGGTCTGGTGTGGCTCGTCGTGTGGTTCTTCATGTACCGCCAGCCGGACGGCAGCGCCCAAGAGGACGATCTCGCCAACGAAGGCGATGAAACCCGCGCCGCCGATGCCGCCAACGCAAAAGCAGGCGCTCCGGGCTTCAAGGTGCTGATCAAGAAGCGCGAGACGTGGGCGTTCATCGTCGGCAAGTTCCTGACGGACCCGGTGTGGTGGTTCTACCTGTTCTGGCTGCCGAAGTGGCTGAACGAATCGCGCGGCATGGACATGCAGCACATTGGCTTGCCGCTCGTCGTGATCTACGCGATCACCACTGTCGGCAGCATCGGCGGCGGCTGGATTTCCTCGACGCTGCTGCGCAAGGGCTGGACCGTGAATGCGGCGCGCAAGACCGCGATGCTGATCTGCGCCTGCGCCGTGCTGCCGATCGCTTTCGTGTCGCAAGCGGAAAACCTGTGGGTCGCGGTGGCGATCGTCGGTCTGGCGGCGGCAGCGCACCAGGGCTGGTCGGCGAACCTCTTCACGACGGCATCGGACATGTTCCCGCGTCGTGCGGTGGGCGCGGTGGTCGGTATCGGCGGCATGGCCGGTTCGATCGGCGGCGTGCTGTTCTCGGAAGTGATCGGTCAGGTGCTGCAGCGCACGGGTCACTACTGGGTGCTGTTCGCGATCGGCGCATCGGCGTATCTGATCGCCTTCGCGATCATGCATCTGCTCACGCCGAAGATGACGCCGGCGAAGCTCGAAGCGTAATACGGTTCAACCGGTCATCGAAATCAGCATGCGCCGCGCCGCCAGCACTCGCAACCTGCAGGCGTCGCGGCGCGCGTCATGCGGCGGCAGCAGTCGATTCGCGCACGATGAGCCGCGGCTCGAACATGGAGTTGCCCGGATCGGGATGGCCCGCGAGGGCGTCGATGAGCTTCTGCATCGCCAGTTCGCCCATCTTCTCGCTCTGGATGTCGACGGTGGTCAGGCCCGGTGCGGCGTATGCGCCGTAAGGCACGTTGTCGATGCCGGTGACCGACACGTCCTGCGGCACGCGAATGCCGAGCGATGCGGCTTCTTTCATGAAGCCGAGCGCGATCAGGTCGTTGTAGCAGATCACGGCCTGCGGGCGCTTCGGGCCGAGCATCACGCGCGAGCAGGCCTGTTCGCCCGCGAGCGAGGTCGGCGCGTGGGCTTCGTAGATGTCGAGTTCGAGGCCCGCTTCGGCGAGACACTCGCGCGCGCCGCGAATCCGTTCATCGTTGATGCGCGCATGCTCGAAGCCGAGATACGCGATGCGGCGATGCCCGAGATCGAGCAAGTGACGCGCGAGCATGTAAGTGGCGAGCCGGCTGTTGATGCCGACGCTCGGAATCGGCAGTTCGGCGTTGCGCAGGAGCACGACCGGCTTGTCGAGGTCGAGCATCCAGCGCGCGTCGTCGTCGGCGAGGCGCGAGCTGACGAGCAGGCCGTCCACGCGTTGCGCGAGCGCTTCGATGAGCGGACGTTCGCGCGCCTGGTTTTCGTCGATATCGACGAGCAGCAGCGTGTAGTCGTGCCGCAGCGCGATGCGGTTGGCGCCCTTCACGACGTGCGTGAAGTGAGGGTTGCTGATGTCGAGGATCGTGAGACCGATGGTGCGCGTCTTGCCTGTGATCATCGAGCGCGCAAGCGGGTTGGAGCGGTAGCCGAGCGAATCGATCGCTTCCTTCAGCTTGGCTTCGACGGGCGCGGAGAAACGCTGCGCGCCGTTGATGAACTTGGACACGGTTGCGACGGATACGCCTGCTGCTGCGGCGACGTCGCGAATGGTCGGGGAAATTTTCTTCATTAGGAGGGTAACGTTTTCGCGTATTAACGGATTGTCGCAGAAAATCAGGAAACAATGACGTGGCATCCTGCATTTTGCATGCGGCCTTTTGCATGCCAAGCGGCAACCGACGGGCTGTCAGCGTGATCGACGCCATCTCGAAAACGTTTTCTTCCTTTTTGCTTTCAACGTATTCACCATGTATTCGATAGGAGTCTCGATGAACCAGCCAAACGCAGCGGACAAGCCGTTCAAGCGCCTGCTTCTGACCGGCGCGGCCGGCAATCTGGGCCGTCAGTTGCGCGGCCCGCTCGCGCAATGGGCCGATGTCGTGCGGCTCTCCGATATCGCCCCGCTCGACGATGCGGCGAGCCATGAAGAGGTGAGCGCCGTCGATCTCGCGGATCGCGAGAAGGTGATGCAGCTCGTCGAAGGTGTCGATGCGATCGTGCATCTGGGCGGCATCTCGATCGACGCGCCGTTCGACGATCTGATCGAAGCGAATATTCGCGGCACGTACAACCTCTACGAAGCGGCGCGCCGTTACGGCGTGAAGCGCATCGTGTTCGCAAGCTCGAACCATGCAATCGGCTTTCATCCGGTCACCGAAGTGCTCGACGCCGATTCGCCGCATCGTCCGGACAGCCTGTATGGCGTGACGAAGTGCTTCGGCGAATCGCTGTCGCGCTATTACTTCGACCGCTTCGGCATCGAGACGGTGAATCTGCGCATCGGTTCGTCGTTCGAGGAGCCGAAGAATCCGCGCATGCTCGTCACGTACCTGAGTTACCGCGATTTCGTCGAACTGGTGCGCTGTTCGCTGTTCGCGAATCGCGTCGGTCATGCGGTCGTGTATGGCGTATCGGACAATCCCGTGAAGTGGTGGGACAACGCCAAGGCGGGCTTCCTCGGTTTCAATCCGCAAGACAGCTCGGCGAAGTTCGATGGACTGTTCCCGGTGTCCGGCCCGACGGCGGATCGCGACGACCCCGCGCAACGATTCCAGGGCGGACCGTTCGTGCTCGGCGAGCCGATGGAGCGCAAGCGATGAGCGCCGCGATTCGCGCGGAGCGGCTCGACGCGGGCGGTCGCGCGACGGTGGGCGAATGTCCGGTATGGCGCGCGCAAGAGGGCGCGCTGTACTGGGTCGATATCCCGGCGCGCCGGATCGTCCGGCTTGAGATCGAAAGCGCGCGTCGTCAGGAATGGGCGTTCGCCGAACAGGTCGCGTGCTTTGCGTTCGATGCGGCGGGGCGTGTGGTCGCCGGCATGGAGAGCGGGATATTCGGCGTGACGCTCTCCGCGGCGCACGAAGCACGCGCCGTGAAGCTCGCCGCGCCGGCCTTTGCGGCATCGGGCATGCGCTTCAACGATGGCCGTTGCGACCGGCAAGGGCGCTTCTGGGCCGGCACGATGGTGCAGGACATGTCGCTTGCCAGTCCGGCCGGCGCGCTTTATCGCTTCGATGAGCAGGGCGTATTGTCGGCGCCGGTTGTCGATGGTCTGATTACCCAGAACGGCCTTGCGTGGTCGCCCGACGGCAGGACGATGTATCTGTCGGACTCGCATCCGCAACGGCGCCTGATCTGGGCATTCGACTTCGACCCCGAGACCGGCACACCGGGCGAGCGTCGCGTGTTCGCGGATCTGCATCACTATGCGGGCCGCCCCGATGGCGCGGCCGTCGATGCCGATGGCTGTTACTGGACCTGCGCCAACGATGCAGGACGTCTCTTGCGCTTCACGCCGCAAGGCAAGCTGGACCGGGAGATCGCATTGCCCGCGAGCAAGCCGTCGATGTGCGCATTCGGCGGCGGCGACCTGAAGACGCTCTATGTCACGACGATTCGTCCGGCAACAAATGCCACTGAGGACGACGGCTACGTATTCGCTTTGAATCCGGGCGTGCAAGGCTTACCGGAACCGGATTACGCCGGTCTGTTACCGGTCGCATAAACTTCGACGATCCAGTCATTTCTACGCACAGTTTGGGATGAAAACGCGCCGATGCACTGCATTGGCGCGTATCGATTTGTTCGACACGTCCCGCTTCGGAACCGATACCAAGGTCAAACACCAATGCTGTAGTTTCTCCGTAAAGAGTAGTCTCCGCAGGTACCTCGAGTACCAGCGATCGACTGATTCTCAAATCCGGAGGAGACATTGATGGACCTTGAAGCTCGCACCATGAAGCGCGTGATGGTTCGCCTCGTGCCGTTCCTGATCCTGTGTTACTTCATCGCGTATCTTGACCGCGTCAACGTCGGCTTTGCCGCCTTGCAGATGAACAAGGCGCTTGGCTTTACCGCCAGCATGTTCGGCTTCGGCGCCGGCATTTTCTTTATCGCGTATTTCTTTTTCGAGGTTCCGTCCAACCTGCTGCTCGAACGGTTCGGCGCGCGTCGCTGGATCGCGCGCATCATGTTCACGTGGGGCATTCTCGCGGCGGCGATGGCCTGGATTCCGCACATCGCGCAGTCCACGGGGCTGTCGAATGCCTATGTGTTCTATGGCTTGCGCATTCTGCTCGGCATCGCGGAGGCGGGCTTCTTCCCGGGCATCATCTTTCTGCTGACCTTGTGGTTCCCGGCCAAGTATCGGGGCCGCGTCGTCGGATACTTCATGGCGGCGATTCCCTTGTCGACCGTGATCGGCGGGCCGATCTCCGGCGCGCTCCTGCAAATGGATGGTCTGGGCGGCATGCAGGGCTGGCAATGGCTGTATCTGATCGAAGCATTGCCCGCGCTGGTGCTCGCGTTCGTCGTGTACTTCTATCTGACCGACAAGCCCGCGGACGCGCACTGGCTCGCGAAGGAAGAGCGTGACTGGCTCGTCAACCGGCAGGCGCAGGAGCGGGCGCATCGCGAATCCGTGCATGCGTTCAGCGTGAAGGAGGCCATTCTCAATCCGCGCGTGCTGGCCATCGCGTTGATCTACTTTGGCGCGAACGCGACCAACTACGGCCTGAGCTTCTTCCTGCCGCAGATCGTGAAGGCCTTCGGTCTCACCAATCTGCAGACCGGCTTCGTCACATCCTTGCCTTATGCGGTCGGTGTGGTCAGCATGGTGTTGTGGGGCCGTCATTCGGATCGCAAGCTCGAGCGCCGCTGGCACGTCGCGATTGCGCTGATGGTGGCGGCGGGCGGCATCGCGGCTTCGGCGGGGCTCGATAACCCGGTGCTGAAGATGATCGCGCTGTCGATCGCGGGCTTCGGCATCTTCGGCTGCCTGCCGGTGATCTGGACGCTGCCGGCTTCGTTCCTGTCGGGCGCGGCTGCTGCCGGCGGTATCGCGGCGATCAATTCACTCGGCAATCTGGCGGGCTTTTTCGGCCCGTATGCGATGGGCTGGATCAAGGACAGCACCGGCGGTTTCGGCGCGGGTCTGCTGTGCCTTGCAGGGGCGGGCATGGTCGGCGTGGCGGCGGTGTTGCTGCTGCATCATGATGCGTCGATGGAGACGATTTCGGGCGCGCATGATGGCGAACGTGGCGAGGTGGAGATGGCGGCTCGTTGAAGCCTTCGCATCCGTGGCAAGGACCGTCGCAATACGCGGCCTTGCCACGCATTCATTCGGACGATGCCTGCGCCCGCCGCAACCTCTCCCGGCTATTGATCAAATGCAAACGCATCGCGGTGCGCGCCGAATCGGCGTCGCCGCGTTCGATTGCATCCGCGATCTGCTCGTGCTCGCGATTCACGCGCATCAGATACTCCGTGTATTGATCGCGTGGAATCGGCGTCGCGGTGATGCGCGTGCGCGGAATCATGCGCGTGCCGAGATGCTCCATGATCTCGACGAAATATCGATTGCCCGTCGCATGCGCGATCTCCATGTGAAAACGCAGATCGGGCGATACCGTATCCGTCGCATGACCGACGCTCTGTGCGAAATCGGCCAGCGCCGAGCGCATCGTGGCGAGACGGGCAGCATCGCAACGCATGGCGGCGAGTCCCGCGCTTTCGGTTTCGAGACTGATGCGCAATTCGAGAATCGCCAATGCGTCGATGGATCCGGCGACATCGGCGGGATCGAGCTGCAAGAGCGACGACGTTCCCGCCTCGCACACGAAGGTGCCGATGCCATGCCGCGTCTCCACGAGTCCCGCCGCCTGCAATCTGGATAGCGCCTCGCGCACCACGGTGCGGCTCACACCGAAGCGCTGCACCATTTCCGCTTCGGTCGCGAGGCGGCTGCCGGCCTTCAATTCCTCCGTGTCGATTTGCGAGCGCAACGCATCCACTAGTTGCGCGGTAAGACTGCGTCGCGCGCCAGGAAAAGCAGTGGATGCATCAATGGGAAGATCGGGCGATAGCGTCACGGCGTTCTCGTTGGAATGGGTTTTACACACATTGACAAATCGGTCGGTAAATGATGATATGCGTCATGCAGTGATATGACAACGTACAAGAAGACGCGTGCAGGGTAATCCCTAGCCGATCTCGCTGGAGACACAACTCGATGGAACAACAAAACGGCACGCCCTCAACGGATGACGTCGCGCGATTCGACCGCTTGCTGCTGACTGGCGCCGCGGGCGGAATCGGTCAGGCGATTCGGCATCGCGTCGCTGAATTCGCGCGGCGCGTGCGCATTTCCGACTTGCCCGGTGTGCTGAGCACCGACGCCGCGCCTCACGAAGAAATCATCGCTTGCGATCTGTCCGACCGGCAGGCCGTCGATGCGCTCGCGAAGGATTGCGACGCGATCATTCATCTCGGCGGCGTTTCGGTGGAGCGTCCGTTCGAGGAGATTCTCGAAGCCAACATCAAGGGCGTGTTCAATCTCTACGAAGCGGCGCGCAGGCAAGGCGTGAAGCGCATCGTGTTCGCGAGCTCGAATCACGTCACGGGCTTCTATCGGCAGGACGAACGAATCGATGCCACCGCGCGCAAGCGTCCCGATGGCTACTACGGCCTGTCCAAATCGTTCGGTGAAGACATGGCGCAGATGTACTTCGACCGGTACGGCATCGAGACGGTGAGCATCCGCATCGGTTCCGTGTTTCCGGAGCCGAAGGACCGCCGCATGATGGCGAGCTGGATGAGCTACGACGATTTCCACGATCTGCTGCGCCGCAGCCTGTTCACGCCGGAGGTCGGACACACGATCGTTTTCGGCATGTCCGCGAATGCACACACATGGTGGGACAACCGCTGCGCCGCGCATCTCGGCTTCGTGCCGCACGACTCGTCCGAGCCGTTCCGCGCAAAGATCGAAGCGACGCCGCCGCCCGCGCCCACTGACGCGGTAGCCGTATTGCAAGGCGGCACGTTCACGACGACAGGCCCGTTCGACCCGGTTTAATGCATGCAGCATGCAGTATCACGGCATTCATGGTATGTCGTCATACATCCAGCGCGGGTCGCAATGAAAGCCGCGCCCAGACCTCACAGGGACATTCGCCGTCATGTTTTCTCTCGATTTCTCGCCGCTATGGCCGTACTGGCCGACCTTCCTGCTAGGCGCATGGCTCACGCTCAAGATGACCTGCGTGGCCGTGTTCTTCGGGCTGATCCTCGGCATGCTGGTCGCGTTCGCCAAGCGCGCGAAGGTGCCGGTGCTCACGCGCATCTGCATCATCTATATCGAGGCCGTGCGCAACACGCCGTTCCTCGTGCAGATCTTTCTGCTGTACTTCGGTCTCGCGAGCGTCGGCTTGCGCATGCCGACCTTCGCGGCCGCCGCGCTCGCGATGACGATCAACATCGGCGCATACGCGGCCGAGATCATTCGCGCGGGGCTCGAGTCCGTGCCGCGTGGCCAGATCGAAGCCGCTGAGTGTCTCGGGCTGCCGAAGTGGCGCATCGGCTGGCATGTGATGTTGCAGCCGTCGATCGAAAAGGTGTATCCCGCATTGACGAGCCAGTTTCTGCTGATGATGCAGGCCTCCGCGATCGCATCGCAGATATCGGCGGAGGAGCTCACCGCCGTCGCCAACACCGTGCAGTCCGACACGTTCCGCTCGCTCGAAACCTACATCGTGGTCGCCGCGCTGTATCTCGTGCTGTCGCTGATCATCAAGCTGATTGCGTGGGCCGTGGGAGAGCATCTCTTCAAGCGCCGCCGCGCGATTCGTCTTGCAGCGAAGCGCGCGGGCAAGACGCCGCCCGATACGCAACGCGTCGATACCGTGATTCCGGGAGGTGCGGCATGAGCGGCGGATTCACGTCGGCGCACCTGATCTATCTGGTGCAATCGATCGGCTGGACGCTGGTGCTTTCCGTGCTCGCGTTCGCGCTCGGCGGCATCGGCGGTTTCTGCGTGATGCTTGCGCGCATCTCGCCGCGCGTGTGGCTCTCGCGCGCCGCGCTCGTCTATATCGAGGCGATTCAGGGCATTCCGCTGCTGATCCTGCTCTTCATCGTGTACTTCGGCCTGTCGGTATATGGCTATCAGGTGCCCGCGCTCATCGCGGCCGGCCTTGCGCTGATGGTGTATTCGAGCGCGTATCTCGGCGACATCTGGCGCGGCTGCATCGAAGCGATGCCGAAGCCGCAATGGGAAGCATCGGAGTGCCTGTCGCTCACGCGCTGGCAGACGTTGCGCCTCGTGATCATCCCGCAGGCGATGCGTCTCGCGTTGCCGCCGACGGTCGGCTTTCTCGTGCAGCTCATCAAGATGACGTCGCTCGCTTCGGTGATCGGCTTTGTCGAACTGACGCGCGCGGGCCAGATCATCAACAACTCGATCTTCCAGCCGTTCCTCATCTTCGGACTGGTCGGCGCTTTCTATTTCGTACTGTGCTATCCGCTTTCGCGCTGGAGCCAATCGATGGAGAACAAGCTCAATGTCAGCAATCGTTAAGGTCGGCGATATTCACAAGAGCTTCGGCTCGAATCACGTGCTCAAGGGCGTGTCCTTCGAGATCGAGAAGGGCGAGATGATCGCCGTGATCGGCGCGAGCGGTTCGGGCAAGAGCACGGCTTTGCGATGCATCGATCGTCTGGAAACCATCGACCAGGGCCAGATCGAAGTGTGCGGCATTCGCGTCGACGATCCGAAGGTCGATCTGCATCTGTTGCGCCGTGAAGTGGGCATCGTGTTTCAGAGCTATAACCTCTTTCCGCATCTGACGGTGGAGGAGAACATCATGCTCGCGCTGCGCCACGTGAAGAAGATGTCGCGCGACGATGCGCGGCGCATCGCGATGAACGTGCTGGAGCAGGTCGGTCTCGGACAGAAAGCCGATGCCTATCCCGAACAGTTGTCGGGCGGACAGCAGCAGCGCGTGGCCATTGCGCGCTCACTGGCGATGTCGCCGAAGGTGATGCTGTTCGACGAAGTGACCTCGGCGCTCGATCCGCAACTGACGGGCGAAGTGCTGCGCGTGATGGAAGACCTCGCGGCCGACGGCATGACGATGCTGCTCGTGACGCACGAGATGGCCTTCGCCAAGCGCGTGGCCGATCGCATCATCTACATGCATCAGGGCAAGGTGTGGGAAGTGGGCGACGGCAGCATGCTCGACGCACCGCGCACGCCCGAATTGCGCGCATTCCTCGATAACGGGCTTTGAAGGTCCGGAATCCAATTCATGCAACATCAATAACGACGGAGACTCGACTTGAAAGCGAAGACAATCATTGCACGCGCGGCACTCGCAACCCTGATGATGGCAGGCGCAATCCACAGCGCGATGGCCGATGAACTCGACGACATCAAGAAAGCCGGCGTCGTGCGCGTCGCGATCGCGATCGGCACGCCGCTCTTCAGCTATGCGGACCAGAATCTGAAGCCGGCCGGGTCGGACGTCGATACGGCCACTGCGCTCGCAAAGGATCTCGGTGTGAAGCTCGAACTCGTGCAGATCACCAATGCGGCGCGGATTCCGACGCTGCAGGCGAAGCGTGCGGACCTCGTGATTTCCTCGCTGTCGGTCACGCCCGAACGCGCGAAAGTGGTGGATTTCTCGAATCCGTATGCGGTGATCTCGATCATCGTCGGCGGCGTGAAGTCGGCCAGCGTGAAGGGTTACGCGGACCTCGACGGCAAGACCATCGGCCTCACGCGCGCGACGGTGAACGACACGCTCACGACGCAGCAGGCGAAGGGCGCGCAGATCCAGCGCTACGAGGACGACGCGACGCTCATCACGTCGATGGTCACGGGCCAGGTCGACATCTTTTCGAGTACGCCTTCGAACCTGAAGGAAATGCAGGACCGCGCGCCGCAACGCAACATCGAAATGAAGTTCGAGCAGAAGACCTTCGATCTCGGCATCGCGATGAACAAGGATCAGCCGCGCCTGAAGGAATGGGTGAACAACTGGGTCGGCACGAACATGAAGAACGGTAATCTGAACACGATCTACAAGAAGTATCACGGGCGTGATTTGCCGGACGGCGTGCGAAAGGGCGCCTGATTCCGCCCGGAATAATGTATTAAAAATGCCTCGAGCGCATGGCGCAACGCCATGCGCGAAAACTTCCGCACCGCCGCGTCCATGCGGCTTCAGCAGGGTTCAAGACAGCCCGCATTGCTCCGGCGTACACTTCCCTCTGCATTTTGAATCCTGCATGCATTGAGCCATCACGGGCGCGCGGCGCTGTGCTCGGTCGCACGCGATCCGTCATTCATTGGACTGCCCCCTTACCACAGGAAGCATCATGGCCAAGAATACGAATGCCGATTATCTGGCGAAGACACTCGCCGCAGCGGGCGTGGAACGTATCTGGGGCGTCACGGGCGACAGCCTGAACGGCCTCGCATTCAGCCTCGAGCGCGTCGGCTCGATCCGCTGGATGCATACGCGCCACGAAGAAGCCGCCGCCTTCGCGGCCGGTGCGGACGCCGCCGCGACAGGCAAGCTCGCCGTGTGCGCGGGCAGTTGCGGGCCGGGCAATCTCCACCTGATCAATGGCCTCTACGATTGCCATCGCAATCATCAGCCGGTGCTCGCGATTGCCGCGCATATTCCATCGACAGAGATCGGACTCGGCTATTTCCAGGAAACGCATCCGCAGGAATTGTTCAGGGAGTGCAGTCACTTCGTGGAACTGGTGACGAACGCATCGCAGTTCCCGCGCGTGCTGGAACGCGCGATGCGCGCGGCGATCGATCAGCGCGGCGTCGCGGTGATCGTACTGCCGGGAGATATCGCGTTGAGCGAAGGCCCGAGCGAGGCGCCGCGCTGGACCGCGAGCGCTCCGGGCGCGATCGTGCCGTCGGATGCCAATCTCGAAAGGCTCGCGGCGCTCCTGAACGGCTGCGAAGCGGTGACGATCATGTGCGGCAGCGGCGTGGCCGGCTCGCACGACGAGGTGGTGGCGCTCGCCGATACGCTCGGCGCGCCGGTCGTGCATGCGCTGCGCGGCAAGCAGTTCATCGAGTACGACAATCCGTTCGATGTCGGCATGACCGGGCTCATCGGCTTCAGTTCGGGCTATCACGCGATGATGTCGTGCGACACATTGCTCTTGCTCGGCTGCGATTTTCCGTATCGCCCGTTCTATCCGCCGCAGGCGAAGATCGTGCAGATCGACTGGCGCGGCTCGCAACTGGGCCGCCGCGCGCCGCTGGAGATGGGGCTCATCGGCACGATCAAGGAGACGCTGGCCGCGCTGCTGCCGAAGCTTCAACGCAAGGACGAGCGCCGCTTCCTGGAGAACGCGCTCAAGCACTACGCCACTGCGCGCAAGGATCTCGACGAGCTCGCGACGCCGTCCGCGCCGGGCCGTCCGATTCATCCGCAATACCTGACGAAGCTCGTCGATGAAATCGCGGCGGACGATGCGATCTTCACCGTGGACGTCGGCACGCCGACGCTCTGGGCTGCCCGCTATCTGACGATGAACGGCAAGCGCCAGTTGCATGGCTCGTTCAATCACGGCTCGATGGCCAACGCGATGCCGCAGGCGCTCGGCGCGCAGGCGGCGCAACCGCAACGGCAAGTGGTGTCGCTATCCGGCGACGGCGGGTTGTCGATGATGCTCGGCGATCTTCTCTCCGCCGTGCAGCTCGACTTGCCGATCAAGGTCGTCGTGTTCAACAACAGCCTGCTCGGCTTCGTGTCGATGGAACTGAAGGCAGGCGGCTATCTCGACACCAATGTCGATCTGAGCAAGACCGACTTCTCGCAGATCGCGAAGGGCGCGGGCATCTGGTCGGTGCGCGTGGAAGAGTCCGAGCAACTCGAGAGCGCGCTGCGGGAAGCGTTCGCGCACAAGGGGCCGGCGGTCGTGGATGTCGTCACGTCGAAGCACGAACTCGCGATGCCGCCGACCATCGAGCTGTCGCAGGCGAAGGGCTTCAGCCTCTACATGTTGCGGGCGATCCTGAGCGGGCGCGGCGATGAAATCGTCGAGCTTGCGCGCACGAACCTGCGTTGAGGCGAGGCCGCGCGGCCTTCACGGGCCGCGCAGGAAGTCGGCGAGTTGATCGAGCGTGCCGCCGTAACCCTGTTCGAGCGATGGCCGCAATGCATCGAAATAGCGCTGTTCTTCCGCACTCGCGCCAAAAGGCGTGGCGCGCAGCGCGACCAGGGTTTTACCGTCCCGATCGCTGAACGTCACGAAGTTCTCGATCTCCAGCGGGCATACCTCGCTGAACGGCGCGCGCGCGATGCCGCAGTTTTCGTTCGCGAACGAGTTCAGCCACACGATGCGTTCACGCTCCACGATCTCGCGATAGTTGAAGCGGCCCCACATCGCGGGCGCGCCGGCGAACTGCATCGCGTAATGAAAGAAGCCGCCGGGACGGAACTCGAAGCGACGCAGTTCCAGCGTGCAGCCTTTCGGACCCCACCAGCGCGAGATCTGATCCGCTTCGCTCCACGCTTGCCAGACGCGTTCGCGCGGCGCGTCGAATACGCGGTTCATCTCGAAGGCCACGCTGGCGGCGGCCGTGTCGTTACTTTGCGGCATGTTTTCTTCCTTTAGGCTTTATCTTTGCGGTGGTCTTCAGAAACGCGTCGAGGCGGTCGAAGCTCGTTTCCCACAGCGACCGATACGCATCGACCCAATTCGCGACTTCACTGAGCGCCGCCGGTTCAAGACGGCAGGGACGCGTCTGCGCGGCGCGCGAACGCGAGATCAACCCCGCGCGCTCCAGCACCTTGAGATGCTTCGAGATAGACGGTTGTGTCATCTCGAACGGCTCGGCCAGTTCGTTCACGGTGGCTTCGCCGCTCGCAAGGCGCGCGACGATGGCGCGCCGCGTGGGATCGGCGAGCGCCGCGAATACCTGATTCAAGTCGTCTTCGCGCATGCGTTTCGATGGCTGATCGGTTATATAGCTAATCAGGAATATAAGAGAGCGCGGCGCGATGGTCAAGTGCGGCGTATCCTCATCATTCGCCATTCAAGGGATGCGCCATGAGTGATACGGAACATGCATTGCCCCTCGATCACGTTTTCGATTTCGAAGGTCAACCGGTGCGCTTCGGCGTGATGGGTGAAGGCGCGCCGCTCGTGCTGGTGCACGGCACGCCGTTTTCATCGCAGGTATGGCGGCGCATCGCACCGATCGTCGCGCGGTCGAGGCGTGTGCATTATTTCGATCTGCTGGGCTATGGCGAATCGGCCATGCGCGAGGGACAGGATGTGTCGCTCGGCGTGCAGAATCGCGTGCTCGCGGCGTTGATCGGCCACTGGAGCCGCGACTGGAACGGCGCGCTGCCCGACGTGCTTGCGCACGACTTCGGCGGCGCGACATCGCTCAGGGCGGCGCTGCTGAACGGCTGCGCCTATCGTTCTTTGATGCTCGTCGATCCAGTCGCCGTCGCGCCCTGGGGTTCGCCGTTCGTGCGTCATGTCCGGCAGCATGAAGCCGCGTTCCCGGGCGTGCCGCCGTATATGCATCAGGCCATGCTCGATGCGTATCTGCAAGGCGCGGCGCATCGGCGCCTGGCGGAAGACACGCTGCGCATCTATACGCGCCCCTGGACGGGTGAGCAGGGCCAGGCGGCATTCTATCGACAGATCGCGCAGATGGATCAGCGTTATACGGATGAGGTGCAGTCGCGCTACGGCGAACTGACGTGTCCCGTGTCGATTCTCTGGGGCGAGGATGACGAATGGATACCGGTCGAACGCGGCGTCGAACTGGCGTCGCTGATTCCGGGCGCGCGCTTCACGCGTGTGCCCGGATCGGGGCATCTGATGCAGGAGGACGCGCCGGAAGCGATCGTCGGCGAATGGCTGACGTTCACGCAACAGCGATGAGCGGCCTCACGATTTCTTTTTCGCACTCTCTTCCCGGAACGCCGCTTCGCCGGCGGTGGAGATCTCTACCCACTTCTTGTCGGGCGGCGCATCGGCTACGTAGCTGTCGTGCCAGTTCCACCACTTGTACGTCGGCGTCTGCGGATAACCTTCAGGCGAGTCTTCCCACAGCTCCTGTCGGCCGAGCGGCGTGATGTCGAGATAGTTCCACGTATTGCCCATCTGCTCGTCGCCGCGATTGTTGAGGAAGTACGTGCGGAACACGCGGTCGCCATCGCGGAAGAACACGTTCGTGCCGTGCCATTCGTCGACGCCGAAGTCGGCATCGAAGCCGTCCGTGAGCGTGAACCACGGAATGTCCCATCCCATGCGCGCCTTCAGGCGTGCGATGTCCTGCTGCGCTCCGCGCGATACGAACACGAGCGTCGTGTCGCGTGCGTTGAGGTGCGCGACATGCGCGACCTGATCGGCGACCATCGAGCAGCCACGGCACGCATGTTCGGGCCAACCGAACACGCCGGGCTCGTAAAAAGCGCGATAGACGATCAGTTGACGCCTGCCGTCGAAGAGATCGAGCAAGCCAATCTTGCCGTCGGGGCCTTCGAACTGGTAGTCCGACTTCACGGCCATCCACGGCATGCGGCGACGCTCGGCGGCGAGCGCGTCGCGTGCACGGGTGTGGGCCTTTTCCTTCACGAGCAATGCGTCGCGCGCCGCTTCCCATTCGTCCTTCGATACGACTGCCGGTGTACGCATTTCATCCTGCGCGCCCGTCGTTCCTTTTTCGTCTGATGATGTCATGGCCTTCAACCTCCGCGTTGTTTGCCTTGAATCAGTCTGCACCTGAAAATGGATCGACGGGAGTAACAAGTGTGACGGCATTCCGCTTCACGCCCACGACGCACGCAACGTGTGCAGCGTCTTCCAGTACGTGAAGAAGCGTCCGGCGAACATGCCCGCGACGATGCCGGACACGACCGCATCGATCGTCACGTACATCGCGAGCGCCGACAGATTCGTCACCGTCGCCAGTTCGAAGCCGAGCCAGAACTTCGCGATGAACGTGGCGGCGATCAGCACCAGCGGCAGGAACGAGCCCGGCAGCATCACGGTGCGCGCGATCGGATCGACGATGAAGCGCGTGCGGGTCGCCGTGAAGACGCCGCCCGCGATGCCCGCGCCCATCCCGATGATCCATGCGGCGACCGCGTCCAAGCCTGCGAGCGGCGCCGAGAACAAATGTGCAATGCCCATGCCCGCGAAAATCAGCGGGATGATCGCGAGTTTCGACAACGGCGTGGTGCTGGCCCGGGTCGCCTTGAATCCGCGATAAGCCAGGAACGCGAGCAGCAGCCAGACCCAGGTCGGCGTGCCTTGAATGATGGCGATCGGCGTCATGATCATCTCCTTCGAATCGGTTGTTTGACGCGCATGATGCCGCCGCAAAATTAGCTGCGAATGAGTTGGGTCGGTCAGCTCTGTTTCCCGCTCAATCCGAGCAGCCCGCGAATCATTTCTTCGGTCTGCGCATATTGCCCTTCGCCGAAGTGCGTATAGACGATCTTGCCGTTCTGATCGATCAGATAGAGCGCGGGCCAATACTGGTTGTTGTACGCGTTCCACGTCGTGTATCGATTGTCCTGCGCGACCGGATATTCGATTCCATATTTCGCGATCGCTTTCTTCAGATTGCCGGTATCGCGCTCGAACGTGTACTCAGGCGTATGCACGCCGACTACTACAAGGCCCTTGTCGCGATACCGCGCGTACAAGTCCTTCACGTGCGGCAGCGTATGCACACAGTTGATGCAATCGAAGGTCCAGAAATCCACCAGCACGACCTTGCCGCGCAACTGCTTGAGATCGAGCGGTGCGCTGTTGAACCAGTTGTCGATGCCGGCGAAGTCAGGCGCCTGCGCGCCGCTCTGCTGCGTCGCGGTCACGCCGGCCGCCGCGCCGGTCGAGGAAAAGGCGGTGAGTGCGGCGACGGCGCCGAGCGAGGCGACCATTGCAGTGGCGACGGCTGCGATCTTGAGACGATCGAACATGACGGGTTCTCCTTTCGGTTTGACATTGGAGCGTATTGAAGCGCGCTGATGTATCGCGCGCGTGTCCCGTTTGTATCGCCATGTATCTGGCCACGCGGGCGATACAAGACCTTGCACGGCGCGCCGTTTCCGACATTTCCGCGATACATGAGGGCGCTGAAATACGTGACATCCACCGCTCTTCAAGGAAGACCGATCTCATGTCACTCATCGTCATCGCATTTCTCGGCGGCGTGTTCACCGTGCTGAGTCCCTGCATCCTGCCGGTCGTGCCGTTCGTGTTCGCGCGCTCCGACAAGCCTTTCCTCACGGACCGCCTGCCGCTCCTCGCCGGTCTCGCGGGCACGTTCGCGTTGCTCACGGGCATCGGTGTCGCGGGTCTCGCGGGCGCCGCGCAACTGAGCCAGTACGGCCGCTGGATCGCGCTGGCGACGCTCGCGGTCTTCGGCGCGGCGCTGCTGTTTCCATCGGTGGCCGCGCGGCTCACGCGTCCGCTGTCGTCGCTCGCGGACCGCATCGTCGCGCGTTCAGAGACGCAGGGTGCGACGCGCCGCATCGCTTCGTCGACGTTACTGGGCGCGGCGACGGGCCTTCTGTGGGCGCCGTGCGCGGGCCCGATCCTCGGCGTGATCCTCACGGGCGCGGCGCTGCATGGCGCGAACTGGCACACGGCCGCGGCGCTTCTCGCCTATGCCACGGGCGCGGCGAGTTCGCTAGCGGTGGCGTCGAGCCTCGGCCGGCGCGCGCTCGACGGCCTCAAGCGTTCGCTCGGCGTAGGCGAGCATCTGCGCCGCGCGATGGGCGCGCTCGTGCTGTTGACCGTAGCCGCCATCGCGACGGGTCTCGATACGCGTCTGCTCGCGCTCATTCCCGGCGCATCGACGAACGGCATCGAAAGCAGGCTCGTCGGCGTGCTGAAGGCGAAGCAGCCTGAGCAGCGAGCGCGCATCATGCGTGTCTCGTTGCCTGCCGCGCTGCCGGTGCAAGGCAGGCTGCCATCGCTCGATGGCGCGACGACATGGCTCAACTCCGCGCCGCTGTCCACGAATGAACTGCGCGGCAAGGTCGTGGTGGTCAACTTCTGGACGTATTCATGCATCAACTGCCTGCGCACCTTGCCGTATCTGAAGACATGGGCGCAGCGTTACCGCGATGACGGGCTTGTCGTGATCGGTGTGCATACGCCCGAGTTCGGCTTCGAACGCGACACCGGCAACGTGAAGCGCGCGCTGGCGAATCTGAATATCGGCTACCCGGTCGCGATCGATAACGACTACGGCATCTGGCGCGCCTTCGGCAATCAGTACTGGCCGGCGTTCTATATCGTCGATGCGCAAGGGCGCGTGCGATTTCATCACTTCGGCGAAGGCGGATACCGCGAGGCGGAGGACGCGATACGCCAGTTGCTCGCCGATAACGGCAAGACGAACGCCGCGCGCGATGCGCAAGCGGTGCAGGGCAGCGGCGCGCAGGCAGCGGCCGATGCGGCCAACATCGGCTCGGGCGAAACCTATGTGGGCTATCGGCAGGCGCAAGGGTTCGCGTCACCGCAGCGCGTGGTGCACGATGCCGTCGAAACCTACGCGTTGCCGACGCAACTCGCGCTCAACGACTGGGCGCTCGCGGGCAAGTGGAACGTCGGCGGGGAAGCGGCTGTGGCGGCTGCATCGCAGGCGCGCATCGCGTATCGGTTTCACGCGCGCGATCTGCATCTGGTGCTCGCGCCTTCGGCGGACGGCAAGCCGGTGCGCTTTCGCGTGACGATCGACGGCGCCGCGCCAGGCGCATCGCACGGCGCCGATGTTGCAGCCGATGGCAGCGGCGTCGTGACGAGCGCGCGTCTGTATCAGCTCGTGCGACAGACGGATGCCGTGGTTGATCGCACCTTCGAGATCGAGTTTCTCGATCCGGGCGCACAGGCATATAGCTTCACTTTCGGCTGATCCATTTGCCGATTCGATGTAATCGACGCCGCGCTTTAATGCGCGGCGTCGGCGCGTTTACCACAGAAAAAGTTATCCATCCGGCTCCGTCTAGGTGCATTCCCTAGCGCCCTTTCCGCGAGCTCGCGTGACGGATGCCATCCACGCGCCAGCCCTTCGCCCGCAAAGCCTTGCCAGTCATACCGCTCCCGAGATAACGCATCGATGCGCCATTGTTAAGCATCGGCTGCACCGCGCGCTTGCATTACCAGAAGTATCGGAAAGTGCTCAGAAAATGTCGGTGGGTGATCGGAATTGGACAGGTACGCTTCATTCAACGCTACGAACGCCGGGATGTTCCGGCAGCGACAAATCCCTTTTCGAACTTGCCAGGTGAATGCCCCGATGATTCCCAACCTGACTCTCGCACCGAACGACGTCACGAATCCGGCTTCCTCGCAGTCTGGAACCGTATCGCCGTCCCGCTCGGTCGCGGTGTCCCAGACCGAGATTCTCACGGTCAGGAACCTTTCGAAGATCTTCGGCGCGAAGCCGGAGCGCGCACAGGAGCTTTTGAACCAGGGCCTCGGCCGCAACGAAATCTTCGCGCAGACCGGCAACATGGTCGCCGTCGACGATGTCAGCCTGGCCGTCAATGCCGGCGAGATCTTCGTCATCATGGGCCTGTCCGGCTCCGGCAAATCCACGCTCGTGCGTCTGCTCAACCGCCTGATCGAGCCGACCTCCGGCCAGGTAATCCTCGAAGGCCGCGACATCGCGCCGATGAGCATGCCCGAACTGCGCGCCGTGCGCCGCGAAAAAATGGCGATGGTGTTCCAGTCGTTCGCGTTGCTGCCGAATCGATCCGTCATCGATAACATTGCCTATGGCCTCGAAGTCGCGGGCAAGAAGAAGGCTGATCGATATGAAGTGGCGCGCGCCGCGTTGACGCGAGTCGGCCTCGCATCGTATGAGAAGCTGCTGCCGAGCGAACTGTCGGGCGGCATGCAGCAGCGCGTCGGGCTGGCTCGCGCGCTGGCGGTCAATCCCTCGGTGCTGTTGATGGACGAAGCGTTCTCCGCGCTCGATCCGCTGATCCGCTTCGAGATGCAGAACGAATTGCTGCGGCTGCAGAAGGAAGAGCAGCGCACGATCGTCTTCATTTCGCACGATATCGAGGAAGCGGTGAAGATCGGCGGGCGCATCGGCATCATGAAGGACGGCCGCCTGATTCAGGTCGGCACGCCCGCCGAACTCATCCAGTCTCCCGCCGATGACTACGTGCGCGACTTCTTCCGCAATGTCGATGTCTCGCGCTTCCTCGAAGCGTCGAGCCTGATGACGAAGGTCGAACGCGGTCTCATCGCGTGCAACACCGGCGCGCCGTCCGAGCGCTATCTGAACAGCCTGATCGACAGCGGCGCCGAATGCGGCTACGTCTGCGATGAAGCGGGCCGTTATCAGGGCTGCGTGACGCCCGCATCGCTGCACAAGAGCGGCAGCCGGCCGATCAGCGACGCGCTGCTGCGCGACGTCGCGGCGGTTCCGCTCACGGCCGATCTGCATCAGCTTGCGGCGATCGCACTCGGTCAGGAGCACGACGTCCCGGTCACGGACGAGCAAGGCAGACTCGCGGGTGTGGTGTCCTGCCGCACGATTCTCAAGCAGGTCATGGAGCGGAGAGCAGCATGAATTCATCGATCTTTGGAAAGTTCGCGGAAGACGCGGTCAACTTTCTTTTCTCGCATTTTCGCGGCGGTTTCGACGCATTCTCGGCCGCGCTCGGCGCGGTCATCAAGGTGCTCGAAGACGGCCTGGGCGCGGTGCCGTTCATCGTGATGCTCGTGCTTCTGATGGCGCTCGCGCTGTGGAGAAAGGGTGTGGTGTTCGCGGTGTTCGTCGGCGCGGCGCTCTGGGTGATCAACTACATGGGCCTGTGGGCGCAGACGGTTTCGACACTCGCGCTCGTCGTCGCGGCGACCTTTTTCAGTCTCGTGATCGGCGTGCCGCTCGGCATCTGGGGCGCGCGCAACCGGCGTGTGGAAGTGGTGCTGCGCTCGCTGCTCGACTTCATGCAGACCATGCCCGCCTTCGTATATCTGATTCCGGCGGTCATTCTGTTCGGTCTGGGCCGCGTGCCCGCGGTGATCGCCACGATCGTGTTCGCGATGCCGCCGGTAGTGCGCCTGACGACGCTCGGCATCCGCCAGGTGCGTGAGGAATTGCTCGAAGCGGGCCGCTCGTTCGGCAGCACGGATGCGCAACTGCTCTGGAAGATTCAACTGCCCAATGCATTGCCTTCGATCATGGCAGGCGTGAACCAGACCATCATGATGGCGCTGTCGATGGTGGTGGTCGCTTCGATGATCGGCGCGGGCGGGCTCGGCGAATACGTGTTGAGCGGCATTCAGCGGCTCGATATCGGCATCGGTTTCGAAGGCGGACTCGGCGTGGTGCTGCTCGCGATCATCCTCGATCGCCTGACGGAGAGTTTCGGCGTGAAGTCGAAGAAGGCAAAGAAGAAGGTCGTGTCCACGCCGGTCAAGCCGGCCGCGCCGGGCAAGGCCGCGCAAACCTGATACAGAAACATCCCCGAAACCACCCAATACTGAATCGTCAGATACGGAGTCCGAAATGAAAAACAGCTTCATCAAATCATTGATAGTCAAGATAGTGACGCCGGCCATCGTGGCGTTCGGGGTCGGCGCGAATCCGGCGATGTCCGCCGAGCCGCTCAAGATCGCGGTCACGAACTGGGCCGATGTGCTCGCGGTCGCCAATGTCGCGAAGTACGTGCTCGAAACCAAGCTTCAGCAGCCGGTGCAGTTCGTTCAGGCGGATATCGGCATCCAGTACCAAGGCGTGTCGCGCGGCGATCTGGACATCATGGTCGGCGGCTGGCTGCCGGTGACGCACGGTCAGTATGTCGCGCGCTACAAGGACACGCTCGACGACGTCGGCATCATCTACACGGGCGGCAAGAACGGCTGGGCGGTGCCCGCGTATGTGCCCGAATCGCAGCTTTCGTCGATCGAAGACCTGAAGAAACCCGAAGTGCAGAAGCAGCTCAACGGCGTGATCCAGGGCATCGAGCCGGGCGGCGGTCTCATGCAGGCGTCGGAGAAGACCATCAAGGCCTACGACCTGTCGGGCTACAAGCTGCAATCGTCGAGCGAGGCCGGCATGCTCGCGTCGGTTCAGCGCGCGTATGGTTCGAAGCAGTGGATCGTCGCGACGGTGTGGAGCCCGCACTGGCTGTTCCAGAAGTGGCAGATGCGCTATTTGAAGGACCCGAAGGGCACGCTCGGCGGCGAAGAGCAGGTTCACGCGTTCGCATCGAAACAGTTCGCGAAGAAGTTCCCGCGCGCGGATGTCTTCTTCAAGCATCTCAAGCTGACACTCGCGGATGTCGAGGCCATCGAGTTCGAAGGCAATTCGACCAACGACTACGCCACGGCCGCGAAGAAGTTCGTCGACGCGCATCCGGACAAGGTCAAGGCGTGGCTCGAACAGTAAGGCTGTAGTGCACGACACTTCGGAGTATTTCCCGTGAACGAGTATTCGCGCTTCTTTGGCGAAAGCCTGCAGAGCCACGATCCCGTGATCGCATCGGAGATCGCGTTGGAGTTGCGCCGTCAGCAAACGCAGATCGAACTGATTGCATCCGAAAATATCGTGTCGTCGGCGGTGATGGAAGCGCAGGGAACCGTGCTGACGAACAAGTACGCCGAAGGCTATCCGTCGAAGCGTTACTACGGCGGCTGCGAACATGTCGATCGCATCGAGGCGCTGGCAATCGACCGCGTGAAGGCGCTGTTCGACGCCGAGTTCGCCAACGTGCAGCCGCATTCGGGTGCGCAGGCGAACGGCGCAGTGATGCTCGCGCTGCTCAGGCCCGGCGACACCGTGATGGGCATGTCGCTCGATGCGGGCGGCCATCTCACGCACGGTGCGCGTCCGGCGCTGTCGGGCAAATGGTTCAACGCGGTGCAGTACGGCGTGAACCCGGACACGCTGCGCATCGATTACGACGAAGTCCGGCGGCTCGCGGAGCAGCATCGCCCGAAGCTGATCATCGCCGGATATTCGGCGTATCCGCGTGCGCTCGATTTCGCGGCGTTCCGCGAGATCGCGGACTGCGTCGGCGCGCTGTTGATGGTGGACATGGCGCATATCGCGGGCATCGTCGCGGCGGGGCGGCATCAGAATCCAGTGCCGTTCGCCGATGTCGTCACGTCCACGACGCACAAGACGCTGCGCGGCCCGCGCGGCGGCTTCATCCTCACCAACAACGGCGAGATCGCCAGAAAGATCGACTCGGCGGTGTTCCCGGGCCTGCAAGGCGGTCCGCTCATGCATGTGATCGCTGGCAAGGCGGTCGCGTTCGGCGAAGCGTTGCGGCCCGGGTTCAGCGCGTATATCGATCGCGTGCTGCGCAACGCGCAGGCCTTGGGCAAGGTGCTGCAAGCCGGCGGCCTGAGCCTCGTGACGGGCGGCACGGACAACCATCTCCTGCTCGTCGATCTGCGCGGCAAGCGTCTCACCGGCACACAGGCGGAGAAGGCGCTGGAACGCGCGGGCATCACATGCAACAAGAACGGCATTCCGTTCGATACCGAAAGCCCGATGGTGACCTCGGGCATCCGTCTCGGCACGCCCGCCGCGACCACGCGCGGCTTCGGCGCCGCGCAGTTCGAACAGGTGGGCGAAATGATTCTCGACGTACTGGCCGCGCTCGAACGCGAACCGAATGGCGACGCGCACGTGGAGCGCTCGGTGCGCGCCCGCGTGCGCGATCTGTGCAGCACCTTCCCGATCTATTCACATGCGGAAGCGCTCATCTGACGCGCGTCCCGCACGATCACACACGATCCATTCATTAGAGAGACTGACATGAGCTTCGAAGGCGTACATACTCCGCTCGTCACCCCGTTCAAGGCCGACGGCGAAATCGATCACGACCTGCTCGGCAAGCACGCCGCCAGTCTCGTCGGCCGCGTCTCGGGCCTGGGCGTGGGCGGCACCACCGGCGAATACTACGCGCTCAGCTTCGAAGAGCGCGTGAAGACGTTCGACACGGTGGCGTCCGCGGTCGGCGGCAAGACGTATCTCACGGCAGGCATCAACGCGACCACGACGAAGGAAGTGCTGCTTCTGGGTCAGGAAGCGAAGCGCGCGGGTTATAACGCGTTGCTGGTCGCCGCGCCTTACTACGTGCAGCCGACGCAGGACGAACTGCTCGACCATCTCTTGAAGGTCGATGACGCGCTCGACATGCCGGTCATGCTCTACAACTTCCCGGCGCGCACCGGCACGTCGATCGGCGATGAAGTGCTCGACAAGCTGCTCGAACGCCCCAACTTCGCGGCGATGAAAGAGAGCACGGGCGACATCGCGCATCTGCATCATCTCGCGACGCATCTGCCGGACCGCTTCTTGTTGAGCTGCGGCATGGACGATCAGGCGCTCGAATTCTTCGCATGGGGCGTGCGAAGCTGGGTCGCGGGCGCGTCGAACTTCCTGCCCGAAGCGCATACCGGTCTGCTCGAAGCATGTGTGAAACGCGGCGACTTCGTCACGGGCCGCAAGCTGATGACGCAGCTCCTGCCGGTGCTCGAACTGCTGGAGCGCAGCGGCAAATTCATCCAGTACGTGCGTTACGGATGCGAACTCGCCGGCACGCGCGTGGGCAATGCGCGCGCGCCGCTTGGCACGCTCAACGACGGCGAGCGCAGCGCTTTCGCGAAGATCGTTCAACCCCTGCTGCGCAACGCTCAGTAAAACCTGCATGGCCTCGAAACTGGACTTCGTGCGGTTTCCCGCACCCGATGGCGTCAATGGCTGGTGGGAAAGCCTGCCGCCCGCCGCGCCCGCGAAGGGCGTGACGGGTGAGCAGCGCTTCGACTTCGTGGTGGTCGGCGGCGGCATCACGGGTTTGTGCGCGGCGCGGCGGCTCGCGGAGCTTGCGCCCGATGCATCGATCGCGCTCGTCGAGGCCGATCGCATCGGACGCTCGACGGCGGGCCGCAACTCCGGCTTTTTCGTGGACTTGCCGCATGACATCAGCAGCGAGAGTTATTCGCGCAGCGTCGAGGCCGACAAGGCCGACGTGCGGCTGCAACGGCATGGCATCGACTATGTGCGCAGCACCGTCAAGGCACATGGCATCGATTGCGACTGGCGCGACGACGGGAAGTATCACGCGTCGGTGAACAAGAAAGGACACGCGGCGCTGACTCACTTCGCCGACGGACTCGCGCGCATCGGCGAAGCCTGCGAATGGCTCGACGAAAACGCGATCGCGAAAGTGACGGGCACGCGCTTCTATCAGAGCGCACTCTTCACGCCGGGATGCAGCACGGTCCAGCCGGCGGCGCTCATGCGCGCTCTCGCGGCTGCGCAGCCGTCGAACGTGACGGTGTTCGAAATGAGCGCGGTGAAGGGCATGGAATCGCGCGGCCAGACCAAGCACTTGAGCTTCGCGAACGGCAGGATCGAAGCGAAGCGCGT
>Ga0160459_100176_pt1 | contig 35208 bp, 30 predicted proteins | sample HID1973K_E6MG_FD_108208 | JGI IMG/M metagenome (GOLD analysis project Ga0160459, IMG submission 108208) | Enriched mosquito-associated microbial communities from UW Madison campus, WI, USA - HID1973K_E6 MG | ecosystem: Host-associated > Arthropoda: Insects > Digestive system > Unclassified ... | reverse complement strand
TCAACGCGCTTCTCATCGGCTGCGTCCGCTCCCTGACGGGCAACGTTCCGGTCAGCGTTCCCGCCGCCATGCAGACGGTATCCCATGCCCACGTTGTCGGCTTGCCGGCCAACGTGTGGTTCGCCCTGGTTTTCGTGATGACGGCATGGGTGATCACGCGAAAAACCGCGATTGGACGCCGATTCGTGGCCGTGGGCGTGAATCCGCGTGCAGCCGATGCCGCCGGCGTGCGCGTCATGCACTATCGGGTCGGCGCGTATGTGGCATCCGCGGTCTGCTTTTCCGCGGCAGGCATGCTGCTGGGCGGATTCATCGGCAGCGCGTCGCAAACGTCGGGCAACGACTACCTCCTGCCTGCGATCGCTGCGGTGGTCGTCGGCGGCACGCCGTTCACCGGCGGCAAAGGAAGCGTCATCGCCAGCGCGGTCGCGGCCTTGTTCATGGCGCAGCTCGGCCAGCTCGTGCTGGCGCTCGGCGCGGGCCCTGCCGTCCAGCTGCTGGTGCAGGCATGCGCGATCCTGCTCGCAACCACCGTGCGCCATCTGCCGTCGATGATGCGGAAGTTTCGCAAGCAGGCGTAGTGGAAAGCGGTAAGCAGCGTGAATAGCGCCATCCGATAGTCGCGACCGTTCGCCCGACCGGTTCGCTGGAACATCGAAAGAGCCGGCCTGACTTGCAAGTCGATCGTTCTGGCTCGCAAGAGGCCGTGCAACCCGTTTCTGGAGATTCATACACTAAGGATACCGAAATGAAAAGGTCAGTCTTTTGCGCGGCTCTTGTGGCATGTGGCGTATGCAATGGTTACGCGCAGAGCAGCGTGACCCTGTACGGACGCGTTGCCTCGGGCCTTGATTTCGTCACCAACGTCGCGACGCCGGACGGTCAGTCGAAAAACAACTACAGGTTCGGCAGTAACCAGTATGGATATAGCTGGTTCGGCCTCAAAGGCGATGAAGACCTTGGAGGAGGCTTCCACGCGGTGTTCAAGCTCGAAAGCCTCTTCACTGCCGGCACGGGTCAGATCCCGCCCGACACGATCTTCACGCGTGACGCGTATGTCGGCTTGTCTCACGACAAATACGGCAGCATCTGGTTTGGACGCGCCATGAGTCTCACGGATGAAACCGGCTGGTACCTCGATCCGCTGGGAGAACAGGTGGGCATAGGCGTCGGAAACTTCGCGTTCGGGCGCGCGTGGGGACCGCGATCGAACGTCGTCACTTACAACTCGCCCAATTGGGCTGGCTTCTCGTTCAGAGTGCAGGACGGCTTCGGCAACGACGCGGGCAACTTTCGCGGCGGACGGCAATTCAGTGTGAGCGCGCAATACACGGCGGCAGCGTTCGCGGCTTACGGTGTATACGAAGAGTTGCGTGACGCCAACGGAAAGTTCTCGGGGCTTTATACGGCGTCGCGTGAGTATATGGCGGGCGCCACCTACACGCTGGGCCCGGTGAAGTTCTACGCAGGTTATCAGCAACTCGTCTCGTCGGGCCAGGACACCGTCGCGGATACCTTCAACCCTTTCGCGGCGACGCGCGCCCAGCAGGAGTGGCTCGGCGCCTCATACCAGGTGACTCCGGCGCTTGCCCTGCAGGCCGCCTGGTACCACGGCAATGTCAATCATGGCGGCGGCACAGGGAATCTTGCTGCGCTTGGCACGACCTATTACCTGTCGAAACGCACGTTTCTATACATGACCTTGGGCGCCATGTTCAACGGAAGTTCGTCGGCGTTCCCGGTCGAGACGGCCGACTCGCAACCGCTGCCCGGCCACAATCAGCAGGGCGGCTACTTCGGCATCATGCATTTCTTCTGAACGATTGCCCGCAGCGAGCGCGGGGCACCGGACGGCGCCCCGCGCTGGAACCGGAAGCACATGCCCGAGCGCCACCGCTCAATCCACGACCGTGTCTCCCTGAGACATCTGCATCAGATTTTTTTCGATCTGATGCGTCACCTTCCAGAAAACGCGCATGTCTCTCTCCGAAATTCCTTCGAGCGACGCGGAAATCATGTCGGTGAGATCGGGCAAGAGTTCATTGACGAGCCTCTTGCCCTCATCTTTCAGAGTCACGAAGTACTTTCGTCTGTCGTTCGGATCCCGGGTCCGCTGTACCAAACCGCGTTTTTCGAGGTTATCCAGAGCCGGCACCGCCGTGGTGGACGCAATGCCCACTCGCCTGCTCAGTTCCAGCTGATTGACTTCACCACGCTCCGCCAGCACGCGAAGGTAATACCAGTACGCGATCGCAAGATCCTCCCGGTCGAGAATCTTCTGCGCTTGCGCGTCGTAAAGCCTGTGGACGGTTCGCGCCATCCACGGCACGGATCGGCCTCGCTCATCGAAAACGTCTGAAGGTTGCTTTTCTCCGGGTTCCGTTGGTACGGCAGGCTTGGTGGCCTTGGCAGCGGCAGCGTTTGACTTGGGCATTCGACGATTCCTTTCTGAAAGTACCAATCACGGAATGACGCGAAGTTCTTGACTTTATTCATTCCGAGACACATCATTCGATATAAATCGATTTTGATCGGAATCATCTTTTCGCAGATGATCCGTCTTGATGGAGATCATACAACAGGTGACGGTGGTCGGTAACTCCGTCCTTCGCGCTCGCAGGGGCGTGTGTCGGCTTCAGGAAAAGGCTCTCATGCAAAGGCACGTTCTGGTACTGATACTCTGGCTGATGCCGATCGCGCTGCGGATGGCAGCACGCATGTTTCCTTCTGTGCGCAAGCACCTCGGCGCGCGGGACTGCGTGATTCAATTGCGCCTGCGGGACAACAGTCTCGCGAGGCAGCTTCATTTCAGGGGCGGCGTCCTGTCCGCGCGCTGGGGCGTGGCGCCTCAGCCGGACGCCGAACTCGTCTTCATGGACGCGGCCACCGCGCGCCAGATGCTGGCTCCGACGACCGATCATGCGTTTCTCATCGATGCGCTCAAGAACTTCAAGATCACGCAAGGCGGCAGCGATGCGGCGCTCGTCTGGTTCGGTCAGCTCGTGAACACGATGAAGACTGCGTCGTGGCGCAGAGGCACCCGCATGAAAGACGGATCCACGCGTCACGTCACGCTCACCAACGGCGGGCCGGTTTTCGTCTTCGTGAAGGACGGCCGGATCATCCGCACCACCCCTATCGATCTGGAGCAGGACGACGGACCGAGCTGGACGATCAGCGCGAGAGGACATCGGTTTTCGCCCGCTCGTCGTGCAACCGTCAGCCCGCATGCGCTCTCGCTCAAATCGCTTGTCTATTCCGACAAGCGGATTCTCCATCCGATGAAGCGGATCGATTTCGATCCGAACGGTGAACGCAATCCCCAGAACCGCGGAATATCAGGCTACGAGCGCATCAGCTGGGACGAAGCACTCGACATCGTCGCGGGCGAAATCCGCCGCATGAAGCAGGAACACGGCCCCGGCGCGATCGCGATGGCCACGGGTGCGCATCATCAGTGGGGAAACATCAACTACTACCTGAGCGCGATGCAGCGCTTCGGCAATCTGATCGGCTATACGCGCATCGAAATGAGCCCGATCAGTTGGGAAGGCTGGTACTGGGGCGCGATGCATCACTACGGCAACAGCCTGCGTCTCGGCACGCCGAGCTTCTACGGCACGACCGAGGATTGTCTGGAGCACGCAGAGGTGATCGTTTTCTGGTCGAGCGATCCCGAGTCGACCAACGGGGTGTACGCCGGTTTCGAGGGCACCGAAAGACGCTTGTGGGCCAAGCAGCTTGGGATTCAGTTCGTTCACATCGACCCGTATCTGACGCAAAGCGCCCAGTTCCTCGGCGGCAAATGGCTGCCCATCAAGCCAGGCACCGATTCCGCGCTCGCCATCGCCGTCATGCATGAATGGATCATCAACGGAACCTACGACAAGGAGTACGTCGCGGCAAGGACCACCGGCTTCGACGAATGGCGTACGTACGTGCTCGGCGAAGAAGACGGCGTTCCGAAGACACCGGAGTGGCAGGAGCCGGAAACAGGCATTCCCGCCAAGGACGTCCGCAGTCTCGCGACCTTATGGGCCGCCAAAAAGACCTACCTCGCCGCAGGCGGGCTCGGCGCGGGATTCGGCGGCGCATGCCGCACCGAGACAGGCGCCCAGTGGACGCGCAGCCTCGTCATGATGATGGCGATGCAAGGATGGGGAAAGCCCGGCATCAACTTCGGCAATCTGCAGATCGGCGCGCCGCAGGACCTTAACTTCTACTTCCCCGGCTACGCGGAAGGCGGCATCTCGGGCGACCTCAACTACACGGCGAGCGCGGCCAACAACTATTGCCGCATGCCGCACATCATCACGATCAATCCGGTGAAGCAGTCCATCCCGCGCCAGCGCTTCGCCGAAGCGATCATGGAGGGACACGCGGAAGGCTTCTTCTGGGATGGCTTCTCGGCTGAAGGGCAATTCGGTCAATACGCGTATCCCAAGCTGGGGCATTCACGGGTTCACATGCTGTACCGCTACGGCTCGTCGTCGTTCGGCACGGTGCCGGGATCGAACAGACTCGTCGATGCCTATCGCCATGCATCGCTCGAGTTCGTCGTCAACCAGTCGGTATGGATGGAGAACGAAGCGCAGTTCGCCGACATCATCCTGCCCGCATGCACAGCGCTCGAACGCGACGACATCTCCGAATGGGCGAACTGCGGCGGATATATCCAGCATGCGCAGACCCAGCTCAATCATCGCATGATGATCATGCAGCACAAGTGCATCGAGCCGCTCGGCGAGTCGAAGTCCGACTATCAGATCTTCCTCGAACTCGCCACGAGGCTCGGCTATGGCGGCATGTACTCGGAAGGCGGCGGATCGGAACTGACGTGGTGCGAGCGCGTGTTCAATTCCACCGATCTGCCCACGCAAATCAGCTGGAAGAAGTTCCTGCAAAAGGGTTATCACGTCGTGCCGCCTCCCGCCGACAATGACAGGCCGCCGGTGGACATGCGCTGGTTCGCGGAAGGCCGCGCCAAGGACCTGCCGGAAGCGAATCCCCTTCCCGGCGTGTATTCGACCGGATTCAACCAGGGGCTTCCGACGCAATCCGGCAAGTTCGAATTCGTGCCATCGAGCCTGCGCCGCATCGAGCAGATCGATCCCGCGCGGCCGGCGGTCAACCGCTACATCAACAAGCCGGGCGACGCGCAACAAAGATTTCCGCTGCAGCTCGTGACCAATCATCCGGTCTACAGCTTTCATACCCAGGCCGATGGAAAGAACAGTCACATCAGCACGATCGACGAGCACAGGCTGAACGTCGATGGCTATCGATACTGGGTGCTGCGCATGAGCCCCGACGATGCCGCGGCGCGCGGACTCGGCTCGGGCGATCTGGTGCGGGTCTATAACGCTCAAGCGTCGGTCATCTGCGCAATCGACGTTTCGCAACTCGTCAAGGCCGGCGTTGCACGCGGGAACGAATCGTGTGGCGAACTCGATCTGATTCAGACTCGTCTGGGTCCGGTGGATCGTGGAGGATGCCTCAATCTTCTGACTCCGGGACGAAAGATGAGCCCGACCGCGGATGGAATCATGCCCAACACTTGCTGGGTGGAGGTGGAGAAATGGGACACGGAAATAGCGAGGGCAGCATGACCGGATGGGCATTGGTAATCGACGTTTCGCTCTGCATCAACTGCCGGAACTGCGTGATCTCGACCAAGGACGAATACTCGGGCAATACGTTTCCTGGTTACTCGCCGCCTCATCCCCCCGAAGGATTGGAAACGATTCGTGTCGAGCGTCACGTGCGGGGAGAAGGCGCACTCGTGGATGTCACCTACGTTCCGAAGATGTGCAATCACTGCGACAACGCGCCCTGCGTGAAGGCGGCGGCGGACGGGGCGATCTACAAGCGCGCGGACGGCGTCGTGATCATCGACCCCGAGAAATCGCGCGGCCGGCGCGAGCTCGTCAAGAGCTGCCCTTACGGCATGATCGAATGGAACGAGCAGGAGCAGGTCCCGCAGAACTGGAACTTCGATGCGCATTTGCTCGACGCCGGATGGAAAGAGCCACGCTGCGCGCAAGCGTGTCCGACCAGGGCGATTCGCGCAGTGAACATGCAGGACAAGGAATTGGACGCGATGGTCGCGAACGAAGGTCTGTCGGTCATCCATCCGGAGTTCGGCACGAGGCCACGCGTTTTTTACCGGCATCTCGATGACGCTCTGACGCATCTCGTCGCGGGCAATATCTGCGAAGCAGCCGCTGACGGCCGGCTGCGCAATCTGGAAGGCGTCGAGATCGTGATGCGCGACTTCTCCGATGACCGGGAACGCACCACCACAACAGACAGCTTCGGCGATTTCCGGTTTTCAGGGCTGACCGAAACGGTTTCGACCATCGAGCTGCGCGTAAGAAGGGATGGCGGCGAGAAGGTCATCGCAACGAGAGAACGCTCGGGGAGCGTCAATCTCGGCACCTTGCTGTATTGACATCGGCCCCGAACGAGCCGACACAACCAGCCTCACTCCATCTCGCACGATCACGACAGGCAACAGACATGCAACTGACCAACAAGGTGGCCGTCATCACAGGCGGAGACAGTGGAATCGGATTGGCTTCGGCGCGATTGTTCCAGCAGGAGGGCGCCGAAGTCGTCATCATCAGCAACGATCCGGTCTCGCTCGGAGCGGCTCATGATCGGCTGGGCGCGAAGGTCCTGACGCTCGAGGCGGATGTCACCGATGCTCACGCCCTGCGCGCCGCCTTCGGCGAAGTCGCCCGCCGGTTTGCTTCCATCGACGTTCTGCTGGCGGGCGCCGGCATCGTATCGCCCACGCCGCTCGATGACACGCCTTCGCAGCTTTTTGAACGCATCCTCAGCGTGAATGTCGCCGGCAGCTTCTACACGGTCCAGGCCGCATTGCCCTACCTGAGCGCGGGCGCATCGGTCATTCTCGTCGGCTCCGTCGTCGCGACGATGGGCATCGCCGGATTCTCGGCCTATGCCGCAAGCAAGGCCGGACTCTCCGGCATGGCACGTGCGCTGGCCTCGGAGCTCACCCCTCGAAGCATTCGCGTGAACACGCTGGTTCCGGGACCCACGCATACGCCGATCTGGAACACGCTTGCGAGCACGGAGGCGGAGTTGCAGGCGCTCGAGCGGAACCTGATCAGAAGCATTCCGATCGGCCGTCTCAATGACGTCGACGAAGTCGCGCAGGCCGCGCTGTTTCTCGCTTCGGACCACTCCAGAAGCATTCAGGCAGCGGAAATCGTCGTCGATGGTGGTGCATCGGGTGCTCCGCAAGGAGCACCGGCGTATCGGGTGTGAATGGCGGCGCGATGCGACCGCGTCGCGCGCGCTTCAATCAGATCGTCAGATCGCAAAGCGTTCAAGGCTTGCCGGATGGAAGAGTTCCCGTGCTTCGAGCCGGCGGTTTGAAAGACCTTCGGCGTAGTGACGTGCGAGAAAGCGGTCGATCACATGCTCGTTCTCGGCGAAACCATATGACCAGAAGTCGTCGCCCATAAGCTTGCGGGCCGCGCGCAGCTGATCCTCCACGAAAGGCAGCGTGATCTTCGTAGCGGATGTATCGCTGAGCCGCGCGAGCGCGACAGACTTGGATTTCTCGAAGGCCTTCACTACTGCGCCCGGCAGCCATGGGTGCGCGTCCGCGAGCGTCTTTCTGATCCCGAGCGTATGCATGATCGGGAAAAGCCGGGTGTGCGAATACCATTCGGCGGCCACTTTCTGGGGATCATCGAACAGATATTTGACTTGAGGATGCCCGCGGTCGAAGCACGAAGGCGCGCGCGGCCCGATGACGGCGTCGATCTGGCCTTCCGCCAGCATGTTCGAGATCGTCTGGCCCTGGGGAGCGTTTTCGAGTTTTACATCGGCAGGCAGATTCAGCGCGATCTTTTCGACGCGGGTCGCATCCTCGTAACCGCCGCGAACCCAGGTCACGTCGGACGCCTTCACGCCGTACTCTTCTTCGAGAAAGAGACGGACCCAGACGTTCGCCGTCAACTGGTACTCGGGCACGCCGATACGCTTGCCCTTCAGATGCTCCGGACTGTCGATGCTCCGGTCCGCCCTCACATAGATCGAGGAGTGTCGAAACGCTCGCGACGGAAACACCGGAACGGCGATATAGGGCGACGTGCCGGCAGCCGTCTTCACCGAGTAACTGCTGAGCGAGAGTTCGCAGATATCGTAGTCCGCATGCCTGAAGGCCCGAAAGAAGATCTCCTCGGGATCCTGCAGCATGAAGACCGGATCGACCCCCTCGATCTGCACATCGCCGTCGACCAGCGGCCTGATCCGGTCGTAGTTGCCTACGGCGACGGAAAGCTGAAGCTTGCTCATTGTGGCTCCCGAATGTAATTTGATCTATATCGAATGATCCTATTCAGGTTAATGCATGTCAAGACGTTTTCTGAATCAGCGGGAAGAAGGACTGCCTCGATCCGCACGAGGGATTTCCCAATACTTCCTTGACAAGGTTCATACTGTTACGCATCATTCGATATAAATCTATATGCCCGGCGATGATCATTTGGCCTGTCCCGTGACCCACGGTCGTGGCCGGCACAACCGGGTTTTGAACAGCAGTGCCGATACAGGACAAATGTCATGAACAATCGTGCGACGGAGAGTTGGGACCGCGAGGTCGACGTCATCGTCATGGGAGCGGGCGCGGCCGGCATGACGGCCGCTATCGTGTCGAAGAACGAAGGTCTCGTGCCGCTCGTTCTCGAGAAGACCGATCAGGTCGGCGGCACCACCGCGTGGTCGGTCGGCATGATGTGGTTCGTCGACAGCACGCCGATGCAGGCGGCCTGCTTCAAGGATTCGCCCGACAAGGCACGGCAATACTTCGCCGCGACCGTCGGGGACACAGTCGATCGTTCATTGCAGGAAGCCTATATTTCTCAGGGCCGTGTCGCGCTCGACTATATGCTGCGCCACTCGGAACTCGAGGTCGCGGCGCTCGAGTATCCCGACTACAGTCCTGAACTGGCGGGAGGCATGTTCGGGCGTGCGCATGCTCCCATCGAATTCGACGCCCGGAAACTGGGCCCGAACTTCAGAAACTTGCGCGCCCCACTGCCCGCTTTTGCACCATTCGGCGGGATGATGCTCGATCTCGTCGACCTTCTTCACTTCCTTTCATTCACCCGCTCGGCGCGTTCGTTCGTTCACGTATCGAAGCGCCTTGCGCGTTATGCGGTGGACCGCGTGAATCATCACCGGGGCACGCGGCTCGTCGGCGGAAATGCACTCGCAGGTCGTCTCTACAAGACGATGCTCGATCAGAAGATCGACGTCTGGCTGCAGGCATCCGCCACGCGTCTGATCATGGATGACGGCAAGGTCATCGGCGCGGAAGTCACGCGCGACGGCCGGAAGATCCGCGTTCGCGCCCGGCGCGGCATCGTCATTGCGACCGGCGGCTATCCGGGCAATCAGGCCATGCGCCGCGAGCACTCCCGTCAACCAACGGTGGAACTCGGTCTGGGGCTGCCCAGCAACGTCGGCGAAGGTCTGCGCCTGGGCGAATCGGTCGGCGGCCGAATGGACCATAACGCTCGGGACACGGGCTATTACGTTCCCATGTCCCTCTTTCCGGACAAGGCGGGCAACATGCAGCCCTGGGGGCACTTCATGCTCGATCGTCCCAAACCCGGCTTCATTGCCGTCGGCAAGGACGGCAACCGTTTCACCAACGAAGCTGCCTCGTACCATGCCTTCACACTCGGCATGTTCGACGCAGGCGCGATCCCGGCCTACCTGATCGCCGATGCCGCGACCGTGAAGAAGTATGGAATCGGCGTGATCCTGCCCGGCAGCCTTTCATTGCGGCGCCATGAAAAGGCCGGTTATCTGTTCAGCGGCCGCACGCTCGGTGAACTCGCGAGCAGGATCGGCGTCGATCCGAAAGGACTGGCGCGAAGCGTCGAGCGCAACAATCGCTTCGCGAAGACAGGCGTCGACGAAGACTTCGGCAAGGGATCTTCCGCGTACAACCTGTACAAGGGCGACCCGACGCACGGGCCGAATCCTTGTCTCGGTCCCATCGAGAAAGGCCCTTTCTACGCCGTCAAGCTGATGCCCGGCGACTTTGGCACGAGCCGCGGACTCGTGACGGGCCCGCACGGGGAAGTTCTCGACGACCACGGCCGTCCCATTCGAGGCCTGTACGCCTGTGGCAACGACATGAACTCGCCGGTAGGCGGACATTACATTGGGGCCGGCATTACCCTCGGGCCGGCATTGACGTTCGGCTACCTTGCCGCGATGGCGTTGGCCCGGAATGACGCGTCAGAGAAACCAGTGAATCCGGAGATGCATTCACCCGCCGAACCGAACGTGAAACTGGCCTGACTCGGGCTTCGCTGGAGATGCTCATGAAACATGAATCGGTCGTCGACGTTCAGACGTTCATCAACGCGCATCCGTTCGGCAGGTTTCAGAAACTCGTTTTTCTGATGTGCTTCGTGATCGTCCTGCTGGACGGCTTCGACACGGCGGCGATTGGTTTCATCGCTCCCGCATTGCTGGGCGAATGGCACCTCGCGAAGCCCGCGCTGGCACCGGTGCTGAGTGCCGCGCTGCTCGGACTCGCGTTCGGCGCGCTCGCGTCCGGCCCGGTGTCCGATCGCGTCGGCCGGCGCAAGCTGGTCGTCAGCGCGGTGTTCCTCTTCGGCATTGCCTGCCTCGCGTCGGGTTTCGCGACCAGCATCGGTCAATTGACGGTGCTGCGGTTCATCACGGGCGTCGGTCTCGGCGCCGCGATGGCCAACGCAGTCACGATGATCGACGAGTTCAGCCCCACCAGGCGCCGCGCAACGATCACGAGCCTGATGTGTTGCGGCTTCCCGCTCGGCGCCGCCCTGGGCGGAACGCTGGCCGCATGGTTGATTCCACACGCAGGCTGGCGCAGCATCCTGATACTGGGCGGAGTGATGCCGATCCTGCACGGCGCGCTGCTGCTGCTCTGGATGCCTGAATCGGTACGGTTCATGGTCGCGAACGGCAAACCGGCTCCGGACGTGCGCGCCGTGCTCGCGCGGATCGGTCCTGAAGCAGACCATGCAGGCAGATTCACGCTGACCGAAAGCGCGCCGCCGACCGGCTTCAAAGGGCTGAGCCTCGTCATGTCGCGGCTGTACATCGTCGGTTCGCTAATGCTCTGGGTGGCGGCCTTCATGGGTCTCGTGGTCTTCTACGCCGCAATCAACTGGATGCCGCTCTTGCTGCGCGATGCGGGCCTGAGCGCAACGAGCGCGACGCTGATATCGGTCCTCTTCCCGCTTGGCGGTGTCGGCGCGGTATTGTGCGGCGCGTTGATGGATAGGTTCAATGCCAGTCTTGTCATCGCCGGCTGTTATGCGCTCGCGGCAATCAGCCTGCTGTGCATCGGACAGACGGTCGGAAACGTGGCGCTGCTGGTGCCCGCCGTGCTGTTGTCCGGCGTATTGCTAAATACCGCACAGGCTTCGATGAACGCGCTCGCAGCCGCCTTCTATCCGACCGAAGGACGCGGCACGGGCGTTGCCTGCATGCTTGGCATCGGCCGCTTTGGCGGCATTGCAGGGTCCTTTCTCGTCGCCGAACTGATGCGCCGCCACTTCGCTTTCGCCGGAGTCTTCACTACGGTTGCCGCTGCGGCGGGACTCGCGTGCATTGCCTTGCTGATCAAGCACCTTGCACGTCCGCGGGCATCGCGGGCGGCGCATGACGCCGTGAGCACCATCGATCCTCGAACGCCGCGCTCGCCGGTCTGATTGCGGACGCCAGGCCGCTCGGGTTCATCGTCGTCTCCGCCATGCCTCCCCGGGGCATGGACTCGGCCCGCCGAATCGTGCGGGCCATTTTTCATCGCGCGCCGATTGCAGGCTCCAAAGGTCGCAGTACGAAACTGTGGCCTCCGGCGCTTCAGAAAGTGTGCCGCATGCCTGCCGCCACCCCGGTCTGATTCACGCCGGGCAACCGGGTCGATGCGGACGCCCTCGATGGTGAAAGCGATGCAACTGGCGCGCGGAAGGCGACGGGACGCGCTGCATCTATTACGGCGCTGATGGCGAAGGCGAAGGCCGTTAAGGATATCGTGGAGCGCACGCGCTCCACGCCGCAGGGCACCGTCACCGCACGTCATCCACGCGGCATCTGAGCTCCGTGGCCTGAGTCGCTCGCATCCGCTCTTCGATGCGTCGAGGGCTTGTCGAGCCGGGCCAGGAACGCATCGATTTGCTGCTCGTCCGTAGCCCATGACGTTACAAGCCGAATGACTGAATGATCGCCTTGTGCTTTCGTCCAGATGTAGAAGGCAAAGTGCTCTTTTAATGCTGAGATGACGGAATCCGGCAGGATCGGAAACACCTGATTCGTGGCCGTTTCCGCATCCAGTGCGTAACCCCGATCCGCGATTCCCGCAGCGAGCCTTGCGGCTATCGCATTGGCGTGTCTGGCATTCTCGACGAACAGATCCTTGACCCCGAATAACGCCTGAAACTGGATGCCCAGCAGTCTGCCCTTCGCCAACATGCCGCCGCGCTGCTTGATGTGAAAGGCGAAGTCTTCCTTCAACGCCGGATTGCATACGACAATGGCCTCGCCCAGCAGTGCGCCCGCCTTGGTTCCACCGATCCAGAAAAGATCGACGAGGGATGCAATATCGGCCAGCGTTGCGTCGTTCCTGCTCGAAGCCAGTGCCGCGCCCAAACGCGCGCCATCGAGAAACAGGATGAGGCCGTGTTGCCTGGCAAGGGCGGAGATTTCCCGCAGTTCCGTGAGGGTATAGACCGTGCCTGTTTCCGTCGCATTCGAGAGGTAAAGGAGCCGGGGCCTCGCCATGTGCGGGAAATGGGCATTGCCCGAAAGCGCGGCTTCGATATTCTCCGGCGTGAGTTTTCCGTCAACGGCGGGGACGGTGATGAGTTTATGGCCCGTTGCCTCGATGGCTCCGGCTTCGCGCACGACAATATGGCCGGAGTTCACCGCGATGACGGCCTCGTGAGGACGCAGGCAACTCGATATCGAAACGATATTCGCCATGGTCCCACTCGCAACATAGTGAATTGCACCGTTGTATCCGGATCCCAAACGGGCCCTGATCAGATTCGTGGCGTCGGCAGAGTAAGTGTCTTCGCCGTAAGGTGCCTGCTGAATGTAGTTCGATCCGACCAGCGCGCTGAGAATATCTGGATGAGCGCCTTCACTGTAGTCGTCGAGAAAGCTGTAGATAGCCATTGAGTGCCTTTGTGCCTTGGATGAAGGTCGCGTTGCGAGAAGCGCGACATCTAAAGCCGGCAGGTTATCGATGGTCTAACCAATCTCCTTGTATAAAATTGCCGCTCCACGCTCAGAACCGGGCTGGCGTGACCCCGTACGCCTGGCGGAAAGCCCGCGTGAAATGACTCTGATCGAAAAACCCCACTGCGTGCGCAACTTCAGTAATCGACATGCTCTTGCTCGCGCTGATGAGCGCAATCGCCTTTTCCAGCCGCAAGCGCAGCAACCACGCGTGGGGCGTCATGCCGATGGTCCGCTTGAACATCTTCAGGAAACGGAACCGGTCGAGGCCGACAAGAAGGGATAGGTCTTCAAGGATGATCTTGTCGGCAAGGTGGGCTTCGACAAAATCCCTGACTGTGCCCATTTGCTGGACGGACAAGTTGCCCTTGATCGTCTGCGGGGCGGGTTGTTTCAGACGCGCAAACAGCGACTCCAGCAACGCCAGAACGTATGTTTCACTCAGCATCGGGTCGGCGTGCCGCTGGCGTAGGGTCGCATGTATTCCGAGCAACTGCTCCGCGAGATGGCCATCTTGCAGAACGACGGCGTCCTGCGAAGGAAAGTAGTACCTGCCGGTGATTTCCCCACCGAAATTCTCGATCAATGCAGGCGAAAGGCGGAAGGTCTGGAGGGTATACGACTCGTCGGCGCCCGCATTGCCATCATGTACTTCCCCCTGTGGCATGATCTGTATCGCGCCACGTGTGAGCAGAAGGGATTCGCCCCGAAAAGATTGATGCTGCACACCGCTGGCAACCAGTGCGATGTGACAGTCGAGATGATAATGGGGCTCGAACTGAAACGCCGCAAACTGGGCGGTACCGAGGATCAATCCCGGGATATGGCCGGGATGACTGTATTGAACTTCTTCTGGCATCGGAGCCTACTCGAAAGGCTGAGCGTCAGGCTCCATTATCCCAGCTTTGGCTTGATTCAGCTCTATCCAGAGAAGCCCCGGAAGGCGTTCGTCCACCGGCTGCGCGGCACATCTGCACCCTGCTCCATCATGCATTCATCGATATCGAGTTCGAGAGGTATTGACGAGCTTCTCAATGAAGGAAGATGAACACGGCTCGTGAGCGGCATGCGAGATCCGAGCGATATATTCACGCGTGTCCGATGGGGGGGTGCCCTGTCCGCCGATCTGTACTCCAAAACGCGACTATACGATAACTCTCATGCTTTCGACAGCGGCATTCTCGCTGCAGACTCGATCCCGCCAAGCCGTCGAGTTGGGGAAGACTGTTGACTTGCACCGGAAACTGACTCACTTTTCTATCCTGCAAACGCGAACGTAGTGATGCTCACGGCTAGTCTTTTGCTCACTTATCTCAATGAAATTGTCTAGCTATCGCCGCGATTCTGAGCTTCAGCTGGGAGACACCTTAAACGTGCTGAAACCAGGCTTTAATCTTCGTTTCATCGTCAATCCAGTACGCTGTTCAATCGATCAAACGATCAATTACCGAGTCTCCTTGGTCCCGAGGGCGCCGTTTCGGCTGGGCTGATTAGCCAGTGTGATGCTATCGCCGCCACAAAGGCGGTCATCGAGGCATATCTCATTACTTCATGAAGCCCCGCACCGACGATCTCCCTTGCAACACTTCCTGCGACGCCTTGTTTCTGCAAAAGCGTGGCAGCAGCCGTCATTTCGCCGCTACCAATAGCGCTCGATATCTCGCGCAAGAGATCACTACCGGCGAACGGTATTACATTACCTACCCCTGATGTGATTCCTTGAAAAAAAACAGCTCCCAGTGCCGCAAAGCCGATCACAATCCCGCTGAATCTCATTGTCCCGGAAACACCAGACGCCATCCCCGCGCGATCCGCCGGAATCACCGTCATACCGACCTTTACTACCTGCCCATTCAGAATGCCGGCGCCAATGGACGCCAGCATCATCGGAATAGCGATTCTTAGATAACTCATCGTGCCAACCTGTGTTGATGCGATCAAAAGACCGCTTCCAACCAGAATGAGACCGACGACGAGAAGCAATCGCCCCGAGACGCGGTGCTCAACATACGCAGTCACTAGGCGAGGGACAACGAAAAGCCCGGCAGCAAGAGGCAGCATCAACGCCCCTGCCTTCATCGGACCAAACGCAAGGCCATTCTGAAAGAAGAATGGTAGGTAGGTCAGCATGGTCAGGAAAGTCGCCGCGTACGCCACTGCCGCAATGTTTGCGCCGAGATACGTCGGCCGGATAAAGTACGTGAAGTCCATCATCGGTCGTTCCTGGATCCGTTCGACCACGATGAACGCAACCAGGGCCACGGCTGCACAGAAAGCACTCGTCAAGACAGGTTGGCTTGACCAGCCTGCATGATTTCCAGAGATCAATGCGTACGTCGCCAACCCAAGGAAGGCCGCCAAAGTCACCACGCCCATTACGTCAATGCGATTGGCCTTCGGGTCTCGCGATTCGTTCACAGTGAAAATTGTGAGCGCGATCATAGCCGCGCCAATCGGAAGATTGACGTAGAACGCCCATTGCCATCCGAGCATCTGCGTTATCACCCCGCCGGCGACCGGTCCGAGCATGATCCCAATGCCGATAATCGAGCCCCAGAACGCAAACGCCTTTGCTCGGTGCTTGCCTTGGAATTCGTTGGACAGGATTGCCAATGCCGCACTCAACTGCAACGCTGCGCCGGTACCTTGTACCGCGCGCGCCCAGTTCAACACCGTTACCGACGATGCTGCTCCGCATATCAATGACGCGAGTGTAAATACCGCAAGACCGGTGACCAGCAGCCGCTTGCGTCCAAACCGGTCGGCGAGCGCACCTCCCGGCATAACAAGGCTTGCGAACGCAAGCGTATATGCGCTAATTACCCATTCGGTCGCCCCAAAATCCGCGTGCAGCGTCTGTGCGATTGACGGCAATGAGACGGAAACAATGTTCGCATCCAGATTGATCATGAACGACGGTATTGAAACGCACAGCAGTATCAAAAAACGCCTATCCATTCTTCACTCCACCTCGAAAGAAGCGGCAAACGCGCTTCAAAAGCGACTCCACCCTACGCGATGCGACAAGGAAATCAGGAAAAACATGCAAGCGCCATCACATTAGTCGTCGAATGGGTGCGTCTTGAGATGCCTTCTGGCTGCCTCAAGAAGCTCCTCTGACAATTTGTCGTCCGTTATCGCTCGTGCGAGCTCGACAGCACCTAACAGATCAGCAGGGGAACGAATTATCGATATTCAAAATTCAAAAGATGACTTCGGAGGAAGCTTGGACAATCAGCTTCCTCCTTGTTAAGACATGCTAAGTTTCAATGGACGTCCCAGTTACACCTGCGCCGGCACGTACCATATCATCAGTCGATGATGCTCCTTTGGCGAGTCTCCGGTAGAAAGACAAAGCCAATGACCAGGGACACTGCGGCGATAACTACAGGGTACCAAACGCCTGCGTAAATATTGCCCGTTGCGGCTACCAGCGCGAACGCAGTTGTCGGGAGGAAGCCGCCAAACCAACCATTACCGATGTGATACGGGAGCGACATTGCCGTATATCGGATGCGGGTCGGAAACAGTTCGACAAGCGTCGCGGCTATTGGGCCGTACACCATTGCAACGGTCAAAACCAGCCCGATAAGCATCAACAAAACCATCGGGTAGTTGATGAGTTTTGGATCCGCTATCGTCGGGTAACCAACTGACTTGATCAGCGTTCCCAGCTTTCCCTCGAAATCCCTGACCTGTTTCGCCCCTTCCTTGTTGTCCACTCCGGCGATATCAACGCTGTCGATTCGGGTGTTGCCTACACGAACGTACGCAACGGTGCCCGCTGGCGCGCCCTCGTTCGAATAGTTCACTGCTGATCGAGCGAGAAACGACTTCGCGATGTCGCAAGATTTGCTAAAACTCGACGTTCCGACCGGATTAAACTGAAATGAACAACTGGCTGGATCGGCCACGACCGTCACCGGCGCGCTTTCCTGGGCTGCATAAAGCGTCGGATTCGCAAACTTTGTCAGTCCGTGGAAAATCGGGAAGTAGAACACGATTGCAAGCAAAAATCCCAGCAACATCACCGGCTTGCGGCCGACACGGTCCGATAGTGATCCGAAGAAGACAATCATCGGCGTTCCAATCAGCAACGCCGCCGCGATCAGCAGATTTGCCGTCACAGGATTGACCTTAAGGGTCTGCGTCAGAAAAAAGAGTGCGTAAAATTGGCCTGCATACCAGATGACGGCCTGACCGGCGACAACTCCGAACAACGCGATCAGAACGAGGCGAACATTCTTCCACTCGCCAAACGCCTCCTTGATCGGCGCTTTAGAAGTCGTGTTTTCCGCCTTCATTTTCAGGAACACAGGAGATTCCGACAGAGTCATCCGAATCCATACCGAGATTGACACAAGGATCACTGAAAACACGAACGGAATGCGCCACGCCCAATCGGCGAACGCAGACTCACCTGCAATCAGACGTGTTCCAAGAATCACAAGCAACGACAGGAAGAATCCCAAGGTAGCCGTTGTCTGGATCCACGCCGTGTAGCCACCCCGTTTGTGCCCTGGCGCATGTTCCGCGACATATGTCGCCGCGCCGCCATATTCGCCGCCTAGGGCGAGACCTTGCACAAGTCGGAGCACAATCAGCAACACAGGCGCAGTGATACCGATGCTCGCGTACGAAGGTAGTACGCCGACGAGAAACGTTGACGTACCCATCAAAAGAATTGTGACCAGGAACGTGTACTTACGGCCGACCAGATCTCCGAGACGCCCAAATACCAGCGCCCCAAACGGCCGCACTGCAAAGCCTGCTGCAAACGCCAGCAACGCAAAAATGAACGCCGCCGTTTCGTTGACGCCCGAGAAAAACTGCTTCCCGACAACAGCTGCAAGCGAGCCGTACAAGTAAAAGTCGTACCACTCAAAGACAGTACCGAGCGACGACGCAAAGATGATTTTGCGTTCGTCAGAGGTCATGCGTCGTGACTCGTTAAGGGGAATGACTGAGGTGTTCAAGGGCGTCTCCTACCTGGGTTCTGTGCGGTCGCGTCTGATTCGCGTGTTATTGAGCTTTACTGAGGCTCAACATGTAGTCACGATCTGCCGCTGACAGCGACTCGAGCCACTCGGCCTCCTTGCCAGGCTGGGGCAGCACTCGCCCATACTCGACCATATTATTCGGCGTCAGCTCGGAGATATACGCCCACAGAAAGCGTTTCTCGATCCCTGTGACACCGTGAATTGAGTTGATGATGTCGGCGAGTAAGGCGCCTTTCTGTTCTTCAGTACGCCCAGCCCGGATGTGTCCATGTACGTAAACCTGATTCGCGCTGATTTCCACACCACCCATGAAATGCGATCCCGACGGGATTTCGCTGAAAATCACCTGAGCGAAAAAGCCTTGCGCGCCAGTGGCCTGGCTGTGGGCTCGTGTAACCTCCTTTGCGACCTTCTTTTTTTCCTCGGGGGACAACAGGTTTTGAGTTGCGGATACGATGTAAGTAGGCATCTTTCAGTCTCCAATAAGAATCCAATCGAACGCGAATGAGCTGTCTCAGAACGTTCAAGTGTGACGTCAATCATGTTTAGATGTAGCTGCAACTATTTGTCGGTGAAAAAGCGTGTTTATTTCACGGAACTACCTGGCAAATAGTTGTAGGTACATCTTATATGGGGTGACCCAGATGTCAATACGTATTTTGTCTTCGAGTCGCGCACCCTAACTAGGACAATCCTCAGCTAACCGGTTACTTTAGCGGTACCCGTTGCAGCGCTTCTAACGCTTCCAGCAACTGCTGATTCGCGGGCCCATTAAGAAAACGCTGAACGCCATCCTCAACGAGACGCTGGGCGACTCTCCAGTACGGCTCGGCACTTCGGAGCTTCTTAACCCCTTCCTTGCTCAATGTAGCGGATCTGTAACGCGCGTCCTCCTCGGGCGGTACGCTGACACTAACCCAGCCAGCGTTGATCAGCACCTTCAGATTTCGTGAAATTGTCGTCTTATCCAACGCTGCTTCCGCAGCGATCTCGTTGTACGTCGCCGCCCCTAGACGCTCAATTGCGCGCAGCAGCGAGAACTGAGTGATCTTCAGGCCAACCGGCCGCAAAGCCTCGTCGTAAATAGCAGTTAGCTGGTTTGCCGAGCGTCGAAACTGTGTGCAGTAGCAATCCGTAAACATGGATCCTGTCCTGTTTGTCTATGTCTAGGTGGATGCCCTCATGGGACCAAGAGCTGAAAGATGCATATACATCCATCTAAGAACCAAGATCACACGGCGCAGCCAGATTGTCAAGCCACAACAATCTTCCTACTAATCAGAACAGCTTTTCTACGCCATCGCTGCCGTCCTCTTCCAACCTCAGCACGGATCGAGCTACCGAAGTCAGATTACTGCGCCGAATACACAGAAAATCCGAAAGTTGCGTCTCGAAGCCCAAATCGCTCATACATACATAACGTGTCCGCCTCACTGCTCGCCACGTTCGCAATCGACCTTCTTTCACCGTGCAGCAAACCATATCCATGATCTGCCCTTCAGTGAGACCAGCTCGGCGTACTTCATCTAAGTCAATCATTGGAACCCTCCCCCGAAACTCAGTAAGCTTTCTTGCGAACCAAACCGATGCATCCACCTTCTGATCATCGGACTTGCGATGTCACGCCAACAGCATCTCGTCTTTCCCCCATCTTCGAGTGTGTCTCCCTAAAGTAAATTAGCGGACCCCAACATCTAATTACTCACGCGCAGAAAGCAACCGTGATGGATGCGCGTCCAGAGATTGTTCACCTCAATGAACAATGATTTTTCAGTTCAACCATTTAAACCGGGGCAACCAACTCCTACACTGAGGACATGGTTCGATTGCAACCGCCATACGACTACCTTCACCAGGAGAAAGCAATGCCTCTCATCAAGTTCGACATTCTCAAGGGACGTACGGAAGCACAAACCCGTGCAATGCTCGATGGCGCACACCGCGCTGTTGTCAACGCATTCCAAGTGCCAGAGCACGACCGCTATCAAGTCGTGATGGAGCATGAACCAGCCCATCTTATTGTTGAAGATACGGGGCTAGGAATTGAGCGCACAAAGAACATGGTCATGATCACCGTGGTGACCCGTCCGCGAGCGCAAGAGGCGAAGGAACACTTTTATCAAGAACTCACCCGGGAGCTGCAAGAGCGTTGCCAGATCGCTCCAAGCGATGTAGTCGTTTCGCTTATAAGCAACTCCGACGCTGACTGGAGCTTCGGTCATGGCGTAGCGCAGTTTCTTACGGGCGAACTGTGATTCCGAGGAATGCATGAAGGCAAGCTGAACTTCATACCAGGGACGATCGGCCCTGCTTTCCGCATCGCTTTAGGTCAGACGCCCGTTACCGGGCCGTCTGATACCGAAGGCTCTACGTGGCAATCAATGCTTTCTATATACTGCTCGCGTTACCGGTTGCGTCAGATTCCGACTCGGGATTGTGTGCATTTTTCTTCTGCCAACAGCGCGCCTGATACATCACTTCCGCAAGAAGCGACGCTTTTCTCCGGCCTATAGTCGTGTCTGCTCCACAAGCAAGATTGTTTGTCTGACGACGATCGCGGGCAGCCCTCGATCAGCCAGCTTCACCCCACTTATGCAGCGTCGATAGTGTGCCCGAGTCGCGCCATGCAAGCCTTAACTTTTCGCTTAGCCAATGTGAGGGAGGGTTGCGCGGATGAATTTCCGCCGTATTCATTCGATACACGAAACCTGACTTCGCCTTCGTCATAAAACGGGGGTCTTCGTGTTGCACATGCCGCTGCGCGGCACGCCATCGGCCGCAGCAGCCCGCGCGTTTGCATCGAACAGCACCTGGTGGGCTTGGGTGATGTAGGCGGTGAGCCAGAAGGCACTGTGCGCGTCGGGCTCAACGTGCGTCACATGTTGATGTCGATACAGAATTGACCCGTCGAATTCGGTGCAAATCAAGAGCAAAAGCGCGGCCGAAGTAGTCGCCCCTGCCGCGAGACTATCCCGCACTTACATGCGCTCGGCAAACAGGCCTTGCAGTTCGCTATGGGCCATATAGTCAACTGCCATCGGGCCGGATTCGCCCTTTTCAACAAAAGCCCTGGCCAGGCGTGCTGCGTGGCTCCAGATCACCTGCGGAATGCCGGAGCCGGAGGACAAACGTACCACGCCCAGCTTTTGCAACTCGGCGGAATCGGCCAGACCAGCCCATGCCATGAGAGCGGTCGGGATCGGTGAACCTTTGACCACGGTTCTGATGTCGTTGGCATCGTTAAGTGCTGGCAGGAAGATGCTGCTGGCGCCCGCCTTACCATACAGTTCGGCGCGCTTGATCGATTCTTCTGCACGCTTCGGCTCATCGACCAGTTGTTGCAGGTAGACGTCGCAACGTGCATTGATCCAGAGGGCGATACCCGCCTTTTCCGCGGCAGCCCGCACCGCTTCGATTTTCGCTGCCAGCACAGAGGGTGCGTCCTGACCGTCCTCGATGTTGATGCCGACAACGCCGGCGTCCAGGATTGGTTTGATATTCTCCGCGACTTTTTTGGGGTCATCGGAATAGCCAGCTTCGAAATCGATCGACAGCGGTACGCGGATCACGCGGGTGATGGTGGCAGCCACTTCCGCCTGCAGCCTCGCCGGTGCAAGATTTCCATCGGGATAACCCAGAGCCCAGAGTACTCCCGCGCTGGTGGTGGCGATTGCCTTCGCACCTTGTGCTTCAAAGATGCGCGCGCTATCCGCGTCCCAGGCGTTCGGCAGGTTCAGGATCGGGTTGCCTTGATGAAGGTCGGCGAATACCGTGTCGAGTTTGCTCATGGTGTTTTCCTCGTGAGGTGGCGTGAGTCAACAACGGGGTGTGAACTCAGTTAAAGATGGTGTTCGGAAGGACCGCGCGGTCACGGCGAACGGAGTTCTTCCACAATGTTTGGCATAGCTCATCTTCTGTGAATCGTTGCGGGTGATGAGCAGTCTGTTCTTCATGGTCTTGCAGAAGTTCCGGGACATGCCGCCTGGCGTCCATTTCCGGCTGGCTTCCGCTGCTTACCTGGCTCGCAGATAACGCCGTCATCTGACATACATGGCTTCATATTTGGCCAGCTGCGGGAATCCCTCATACTGGTCACTGTGGTCGCCCTCGTGGTTTTCATATCCCGGACGAGTCAGCAGGCCACGCGGCTTCACCCAGCTGTAAATGGAACGGACCGGCATCTCATTCCAGGCAATGTTGAAGGCGCCGATTTTTGGGAAGAACTGCAGCTCGCTGTAGGGCAAGTGATCATGGATCCACCATGCAAGCGATTGCCACCGTTTCCCCTCGGCCAGTTTGTCAACGAACCAGGGCATGACAATGGTGGCCATCGCGCCAAAATGACCGGCAACGTCGCGCTGGTCCCAGATGTGGCGCGCGCGGTCGCGTTCTTTGGACGCACAACTCAGGTCGTGCAGATTTCCGAATTCGTTCACCTCCGGTGATCGGTATCCGGAGCGTAGAGAGATGCGTCCGAATGTTTCCTGCAAAGGCTCCAGCAACAGTTCGCAAAGGTGTCGACCTGCGGTGACAGCGAGATCCGGATTGTCCGGAAGATTCGGAAACCCGTTGATGGCCGCGATTTCGCTGAACATGAATTCGCGCATAAAGAAATTGCGCGACAGACGGGTGCGGCCCAAGTTTTCCAGACCGCGAACGGTACGGACCGGTCTCATAAGTTATTCTCCTCTTTCATTGGAAAAAGCCCGCGGGTTCCAATCTGCCGGTCAAATTCTTTGCGCCAATCACGCAGTCCCGACGACGCCGATCCGCGGGTGTTACAACCTCGTTGCCTTCGTCGTCATGGCGACCATGACGTAGTAGCCAGTGAGCCCGATCAGATCAACCATAGCCTCGGGTGAAAGGACGGCAGCACTCTGGTCCCAAGTCGCGCTGTCGATCTCACCCCCTTTCAGCAGGCACAGCACAATCTCGTGCACCACGAAATCCTCTTCTCGCGCATAAGGCGGTCGGCGCCCCATGCGGATGTGCTCAACGACTTCTTTTGAAAGGCCTTCCGCGATCGCCAGTGACGCGTGATGCGTGAAAACGAAGTCTGCCTTCCATTCGAAGGCGACCAGCAAGATCGTGTGTTCGATCATGCGTTTCGTCAGGCGGCTATCGAAACGCAAGTAGCTTCCAACCTCCGCCAGGCCATTGGCCAGCTTTGGCGAATACAACCAGGTCCGGAAAGGACCGCTGACGCCACCACGCGGGCCGCTCGACAATCGATCGTGAATGGTTCGCTGCTCAGACGTCAGTGCGTCGTACGACAGCAATGGGAAACGCGGCTCTAACATGTGTGAGTCCCTCGTGAATCAAGCGCGGGTTGTTACCGACGTCCACTAATGTAGATGCTCAGTTTTTCACGACTGGATTTTCTCAGCGTTGTTTCCATCATCCCGGCCTAGCCCATCGCCGGCAGTGGGATGGTCCGTGTGTTTGAGCAGAGCCGTGAATTGTGCAAATTGAAGTCCACACCACCGATGACACGGTGAGGGAATCACGAATGCTTACTTGACGACAGCCGAAAGTGCCGTATGATGGGTCTCTATATTGCGGTGCAGCAAAATCGCGCTCGGTCATAAATACAGCTTTTTCTACGAAGCTGAACACAGGAGCAACAATGTTTCCTTCTTCTTTCGCGAATCAAACGTTTGTCTACCCGGCAGCAAGCCTCCAGGTCCTCGTGAATGTTGCAAAGCGGTATGCGAGCGGGCTTCAGCAACTTGCTGAACTGAATGTGCAGACGGCCAAGACCGTCTTCGAAGAAAGCACTGCCGTTGCCAAGGCCGGCCCGCAGGCAAAACCCGCCGATTTCCTGAGCTGGCAATCGACTCTGCTCGCCGAGACGCCCGAAAAGGCGGCTGCTTATACGCGGCATTTCTGGCAGATCGTTCGTGCGACGCAGACGGACATTCTCAACGAGGCGCGTGGCCCGATCGAGCAGTTCGGCTTCGGACTGAAGAAGGCGTCCGAATCTGCTTCGCAAGAGGCCGTCGGACTGCTATCGAGTGCCGCCGAGGCATCGACCGATCTTGCGGATGCGGGCGCCGAGGCGATCGAGTCATCCGAGAAGGCCGTTCGTTCCGCCAAGGCCGACGCGAAGCGCTAATCCGTGCCGTCACCCCTGACGTGCCACTGTTGACTTTCGAAACCCGCATCACGCGGGTTTTTTATTCTGCTCGACCCGACGGGAAAATCGATGAATCCATTCCATCCGCTTGCGTGGGCGCACGACTCGTTCTGGTCGATGTTTCCGCGCGAACTCGTCGGTCTCACGGCGCAATTCTTCGACAATGCCGAGACAGCGGTCGCAAGCCCTGCGACTCCGCTGCCATCGGAAAGTGAAACGAAAAAGACATCCTCCGAAGATGAACCGCCGCACAGCGACGACCCGATCGCGCAAGCGGGCGCTCATCGCTGGTTGAGCAAGCGTTTCGAGCATGGCAACGAGCGCTATCGATTCAAGGTCTACGTTCCGACCGCATACGAAGGCCAGCCGCTGCCGATGATCGTCATGCTCCACGGCGCGCAGCAGGACCCGGACGACTTCGCGTCGGGGACCGAAATGAACATCGTCGCCGAGGAGAACGGCTTTATCGTCGTCTATCCGGAGCAGTCGGAAAGTTCGAATCCACTGAGGTGCTGGAACTGGTTCATGCCGGCGAATCAGACGCGCGAATCAGGCGAAGCGGCGGCCGTCGCGGCCCTCACGCGCGAGGTCGCGGCCACGTATAACGTCGATCGCGCTCGCGTTTATATCGCGGGTATGTCGGCTGGTGGGGCATTGGCCGTCAATCTTGCGGTAACACATCCGGAGCTTTACGCGGCTGCGGCGATTCATTCGGGCCTGGCGTTCGGCGTCGCCGACGAGCAGATGACGGCACTCTGCGCGATGAATGACGGCAAGGGCAAAGTGCGCTTGCCCGACACCCTGTCCGACGGCCCCAAACCGCGCGCGGTGCCTCTGATCGTTTTTCACGGCGATGCCGACGACACGGTGCATCCGCGCAACAGCGAACAGATCGTGGCGATGAGCCGGTTGCTGCATGGCATGTCCGACGACACAGTGACGCCATCCTCGATATACGTCGCCGACGACGCGGGTGGCCACGCCTATACCCGGCACGTGTTTCATGATCGTGACGGTGAATCGATCGGCGAGCAGTGGGTCGTACACGGACTGGGTCACGCGTGGTCCGGAGGCCATCCCGACGGCACCCATACGGACATGCGCGGACCGGCGGCGAGCCGTGAGATTGCGCGATTCTTCGGTCAATTCACGAGAGACGGCAGCCGGCAAAACTGACGGCAAGCGCTTATGCGTGGCGAAGTACATCCGCGAGAAGCCGACCGCTTCTCTGTGATACTCATCGCATCACAGAAAAATTCAGGACGGAGCAACTTGCCTTAGGTGACAAGGGTGTACCGTGCCGCCCCCCTTCGGCTTGTGCCCGTTCGCGGAAGACTCGATAGATTTGCACCTTTTCTTGGGGCGACAGTGACCGCCAAGGAACTCGCCATGCACATCTTAGCCGTCGCTACTTGACGGCCAATGCCAGCGGCTCGGGTCTGCGCGAAGCCGCTCCATCGCACCCGCTCGCCGGTTCGGCACCCCGCTGAAACTCGCCTTGACAGACACTCTTAAGATATATATCTTTAGATATGTTTTACGACATATCTGGAGTGTTCCTATGAGATCCCGTTGTTTTCAACGTGCGCGTGAAGCCGGTTTCCGCGCATTCGGTTTTGGTTCTCCCTTCGAAGCCCCCGAGTGGGCTGAACGCTTCGCCTTCGAGCGCTGGGGCATGATCGGACGGCATCGTCATGGCGGCGGCGGCCGCTTCGGCGGTGGTCCCGGCGGCATGGGTGGAATGGGCGGCATGGGCGGTGGATTCGGCGGCGAGGACGGCATGCCGCGCGGCCGCAAGTTCTCGTCCGACGATCTGCAACTGCTGTTGCTCGCGCTGCTCGCCGAAGCGCCGCGCCACGGCTACGAACTGATCAAGGCGCTGGAAGACCGCTCGAACGGCTTCTACGCGCCGAGCCCCGGCATGGTCTATCCAGCGCTCACGTATCTCGAAGAACTGGGGCATACGACCGTCGAACTGGAAGGCAATCGCAAGCGCTATGCGCTGTCCGATGCGGGCCGCGAATACCTCGCATCGAACCGCGAACGCGTGGACATCATGCTCGCAAAACTCACCCACTTCGCACGCAAGATGGATCTCGTGCGGCGCGCATACATGGGCGAGGAAGTCGATGACGCTTCGGCCGACAGCGGCTGGGCGCCCGAACTGATCGCCGCGCGCCGCGCGCTGAAGAAAGCGCTGCTCTTGCGCACCGATGCGCCGCAGGACGAACAACGCCGCATCGCCGCGATCCTTGCCCGCGCCACTGCGGAAATCGAACAGAATCCCGCGCCGAAGCAGGCGTAAGAAGGAGCCACACACGATGACCGAATCCATTCTGCAAGACCGGCCCGATCTCGAAGTCACGCGCGTGCGTCACGCGCTCAGGTTTCGCCTGCTGCAAGTCACGCGCGTGCAGGCGCTCAATCCACATCTCGTGCGCGTGAGCTTCACGGGCGACGATCTCGCGGACTTCGTCAGCGCCTCGTTCGACGATCACGTGAAGCTGTTTTTCCCGCAGCCCGGCGAGACGATGCCGGCGCTGCCGCAAGCGGGCGCCAATGGTCCCGAGTTCGATCCTTCGAAGCCGCGTCCGATCGCGCGCGATTTCACGCCGCGCCGTTTCGACACGGCCACGCGCGAACTCGATATCGAATTCGCGCTGCATGAAGCCGGTCCCGCGACAGCATGGGCCACGCAAGCCGCGCCGGGCCAGTATCTCGGCATCGGCGGGCCGCGTGGTTCTTTCGTGATACCGACGCAATTCGACTGGCATCTGATGATCGGCGATGAAACCGCGCTGCCCGCCATCGCGCGTCGTCTCGAAGAGTCGCCCGAAGGCACGCGCGTCGCGACGCTGATCGAAGTGGCCGATCCATCCGCACGCATCGAATTCGAGACGCGCGCCGATCTCTACGCGCAATGGCGCTATCGCAATGAGAGCGAGCATCCGGGCGGCGAGCTTCTGCTCGCGCTGCGCGAAACCTTTTTGCCCGATGGCGAAGGCTACGTGTGGGCTGCGGGCGAAGCCACGCTCATGCGCGCCGTGCGCAAGCTGCTCTGCGAGGAACGCGGCATCGACAAGCGCCGCATTCGCGCATCGGCGTACTGGAAGCGCGGCGAGCAAGGCGTGCACGAAACGATCGACAATTGATCGGACGTCGGGCGACGCAGGCATCATGGAAAGCCGCGATAATCGAGGGCATTCAACGCTCATCGAACGGCAGTGCGACCATGACCGACACATTCAAGAAGACGCCCGGCGACGAACCCGCGCAACCGGGCGGCCTGCGCAAATCGCTGACGAGCTACGGAGACAGCGGCTTTTCGCTGTTCCTGCGCAAGGCGTTCATCAAAGGCGCGGGATATACCGACAGCGCGCTCGATCGCCCGGTGATCGGCATCGTCAATACGGGCAGCGCGTATAACCCGTGTCACGGCAATGCGCCGCAACTCATCGAAGCAGTGAAACGTGGCGTGATGCTCGCGGGCGGCTTGCCGATGGACTTTCCGACGATATCCATCGCCGAATCGTTCTCGCAACCGACGAGCATGTATCTGCGCAATCTCATGTCGATCGACACGGAAGAGATGATCCGCGCGCAACCGATGGATGCAGTCGTGTTGATCGGCGGATGCGACAAGACCGTGCCCGCGCAACTGATGGGCGCGGCATCGGCGGGCATTCCCGCGATTCAGCTCATCACCGGTTCGATGCTCACGGGCGCGCATCGCGGCGAGCGCGTGGGCGCATGCACCGATTGCCGGCGCTACTGGGGGCGTTTTCGCGCGCAGGAGATCGACGAAGCGGAGATCGCGGCGGTGAACGATCGGCTCGTCGCGAGCGTGGGCACGTGCTCCGTGATGGGCACGGCAAGCACGATGGCATGCATTGCGGAAGCGCTCGGCATGACCGTGCCGGGCGGCGCATCGCCGCCGGCGGTGACCTCGGACCGCATGCGGATTGCGGAACTGACCGGCACGCAGGCCGTGCAGATGGCGCACGATAACCTCACCATCGACAGGATCCTCACCGCCGAAGCATTCGAAAACGCGATGCGCGTACTGCTCGCGATCGGCGGCTCGACGAACGGCATCGTGCATCTCACCGCGATCGCCGGGCGCATGGGCTACGACGTCGATCTGAAGGCGCTCGATCGCATGGGACGCGAGACGCCCGTGCTCGTCGATCTGAAGCCGTCAGGCTCGCATTACATGGAGGACTTCCACAAGGCCGGCGGCATGGCGACGCTCCTGCGCGAACTGAAGCCGCTTCTGAACCTCGATGCGCTGACCGTCACGGGCCGCACGCTCGGCGAAGAGATCGAAGCCGCGGGTCCGGCATTCGAGCAGGACGTCGTGCGTGCGTTCGACCAGCCGATCTATCCGCAAGGCGGCATCGCCGTGCTCGAAGGCAATCTCGCCCCGGGTGGCGCGATCATCAAGCAATCGGCGGCGAATGCGAAGCTGATGGAGCACGAAGGCCGCGCGGTCGTGTTCGAGAACGGCGCGGATCTAGCAGCACGCATCGACGCAGACGATCTCGACGTCACGCCCGAAGATATTCTCGTGCTGAAGAACATCGGCCCGAAGGGTGCGCCCGGCATGCCCGAAGCGGGCTATATCCCGATTCCGCGCAAGCTCGCCATCGCGGGCGTGAAGGATATCGTACGCATTTCCGACGGACGCATGAGCGGCACCGCGTTCGGCACGATCGTCCTGCACGTGACGCCGGAATCGGCGGTGGGCGGGCCGCTCGCGCACGTTCGAAGCGGCGACCGTATCCGCCTGAGCGTGTCGAAGCGCGAGATCAGTCTGCTCATCAGCGATGAAGAACTCGCCGCGCGCGCGCACGCTTCGCCCGTCACGCCGCCGAGCGCGGAGCGCGGTTATCGCAAGCTGTTTTACGACACCGTGACGCAGGCGGACAAGGGCGTCGATTTCGATTTTCTGCGCGCTACGGAAAAGCGAGGGGTGACGCCGCGCAAGTGAATGGCTACTTCGCGAACCGCTTTTCGACATCGACCGCCTTGTCGAGTCCGACGAAGCGGTTATATTCATCGAACGGCGTCAGACGATCGGCGATGGCATCCGTCGAGCCTTCGCGCATGAACACGGCGAGCATGTCCTTTACCGCCTTGTGCATCGCGAGCATCGGCTCGATGGGACTCAAGGTGTAATCGAAGCCGATTTCATAGGCGTCTTTCATCGACACATACGGACTCTTGCCCGTGCGCGCCTGATTGAAAAGAATCGGCTTGCCGAGCGGCTTGAGGCGCCGCGTCAGCTCGCGCATGTGTTCGAGGCTTTCGGGCGCATCGGCATAGAGCCCGTCCGCGCCCGCCTGCGCATACGCTTCGAGCCGCGCGATGGCGTCGTCGATGCCCGTCACCGCGATCGCATCGGTGCGCGCCACGATGAAGAAATCCGGATCGCGGCGCGCGTCGATCATCGCGCGTAGTTTCAGCACCATCTCTTCCTTCGATACGAGCTGCTTGCCCGCATAGTGGCCGCATTTTTTAGGCAGCGCCTGATCTTCCAGATGCAGCACGGACGCGCCCGCCTCTTCCCAGAGACGCATCGTGCGCTGCACGTCGAGGATGCCGCCATAGCCCGTATCGGCATCCGCGAAGATCGGCACCGATGTCACGCGGCAGATGCGCCGGATGTGCTCGAACATTTCCGTCTGCGACAGGACGCCGACATCGGGCTGCCCCGCGACGACACCCGATGCGACGAAGCCCGACACATAGATGGACTTCGCACCGGCCTGCTCCGCGAGCATCGCGGTAATGGCGTCGTGCGCGCCCATGCAGACGAAGGGGCCTTCCTTGAACAACTCGCGAAAGCGTGCGGAACGGGTCAAGATGAGTCTCCGGAAGTCAGGCAAGGTAAGCCCAGCCGCGCGCCTTGCGGTCGTCGGCGCGAAAACGATTGATCTGCTCTGCGAAGCGTCGTGTCTGGTCGATTTCGTCGAATCCCTCGAGCAACGCCTCGCGTTGCGCTTCGTCGAATTCGAAGCGAATCGGGTCCAGTCCGGGCGCGCGTATTTCGAGCGCGCGCAGATCGACATCGACATGCGCGCCATCGCGTGATGCAGCGACGATGCGCTCGATCGCGATTGCATCGAGTTGCACCGGAAGCAAGCCGTTCTGCAGGCAGTTGTTGAAGAAGATATCGCCGAACGATGGCGCGATCACGCAGCGAATGCCCGCTTCCTCAAGCGCCCATACCGCCATCTCGCGCGAACTGCCGCAGCCGAAATTCTTGCCGCCGAGGATCGTGCATGCGTCGACGAACGCAGGCTGATTCAGCACGAAGTCTTCGCGCGGGCCGCTTGCCGGTCCATCGCCGCGATAGCGCAAGGTCTCAAGCAGATAAGGCCCGAGCTGGCCGCGCTTCAGTTGCGAAATGCGTTCGATACGAATGAGGAGGTCCGTATCGACGTTGTCGCGCAAGAGCGGCGCGGCCGGGCCCGTGATCGTCGTGACGGCTTTCATCGCGATGCTCCTGCATGCGGCGCGGCGATGTGCCCCGCAAGCGCGCTGGCGGCGGCAACGGCGGGACTCGCGAGATGCGTGCGCGCGCCCGGCCCTTGTCTGCCGATGAAATTGCGATTCGACGTCGACACGCAACGCTCGCCTCGCCCGACGATATCGCCATTCGCGCCGACGCACATCGAGCAGCCCGGCTCGCGCCATTCGAAGCCTGCCGCGCGGAAGATATCGTCGAGCCCTTCATCATGGGCCTGGCGCGCGATCGTGAGCGAACCCGGCACGACCCAGGCCTTCACATGACGCGCGACATGCTGACCTTCGACGACGCGCGCCGCCGCGCGCAAGTCCTCGATGCGGCTATTCGTGCACGAGCCGATGAACACGCGGTCCACCGCAAGCTCATCGAGATGCTGTCCCGCGCGCACGCCCATGTAATCGATCGCGTTCTGCGCCGCCTGGCGACGCGATTCGTCCGTGAGCGTCGCCGGATCGGGAACCGCGTCGTCCAGTGCGATCACATGTTCGGGGCTCGTGCCCCACGTCACCTGCACGCGAATCGCCGAGGCATCGATGGTCACCTCGCGGTCAAAGTGTGCGCCTTCATCCGTTGCGAGCGCTTTCCAGTCTGCGAGTGCGGCATCGAACTGCGTGCCTTGCGGCGCGTATGGCTTATCGCGCAAATAGGCGAACGTCGTTGCGTCGGGCGCGACGAGCCCGAACTTCGCGCCCAGCTCGATGCTCAGGTTGCACAACGTGAGACGCCCTTCCATCGACAAGGCTTCGATCGCTTCGCCCGCATATTCGACGGCATGCCCCGTTCCGCCCGCCGCGCCGATCTGGCCGATCACGTACAGAATCATGTCCTTGGCGCTCACGCCTTCGCGCACGCGCCCATCGAAGCGCACGCGCATCGTCTTCGGCCGCTTCTGGCGAATGGTTTGCGTTGCGAGCACATGCACGACTTCCGTCGAACCGATGCCGAATGCGAGCGCGCCCATCGCGCCGTGCGTGCAGGTGTGACTGTCCGCGCAGACGATCGACGTGCCTGGCAGCGAGAGCCCGAGCTCCGGTCCGATCACATGCACGATGCCCTGCTGTCCGTCTTTGCCGATATCGAAGATGGGAATCGCGTGATGCGCCATCTGATCGCGCATCGCATCGACCATGTCGGTGGCCCAGTCGGCATCGCCTGCGTGGCGGCCCGGCTTCGTCGAGATGACGTGATCGAGCGTCGCGAAGGTGAGCGCGGGGCTGTCCACGCTCAGGTTGCGCCGCTCCAGCACGCGCACGGCTTCCACGCCCGTCAGTTCGTGCATCAGATGGCGATCCACTTGCAGCAGATCGATGCCGCCTGCGAGATGCGCGATCGCGTGGCTGTCCCACAGCTTGTCGAAGAGCGTTTTCATGATCAGTCGCTATGCGTGAGATGACGTTGCCAGGCAAGGAACAGCATGTTGACGAGCGTGGCGAACACGAAGAGCATCAGCGCGAGCGCCATGATCGTGCTGGTTTCGTTGCGGTTCATCGCGATCATCAGCATTCTTCCGATGCCGCTCTGCGATGCGAACATTTCGCCGATCAGCGTGCCGAGCAGCGTCAGCGAAAACCCGATGCGCAATCCCGACACCACTTCAGGAACGCATGCCGGAAAAAGCACATGGCGTGCGAAATCGCCTGGACTCATGCGGTATGTCTTCGCCGCGCGCGCATAGATCGGCGGCATGTTGCGCACCGCATTCATCGTGAAGAGCGTGATCGGCACGATGCCGTGCATCACGCCGAAGACGATCTTGGCCCACAGCCCGAGACCGCATGCAAGCAGCACGACCGGATAGAGCGTGACCTTCGGGATCGAATAGAAGCCCATCATCAGCGGCTCCATGACGTCGCCGGCCATGCGGCGCGCGCCGAGCAGCAGGCCGAGGCAGACGCCCGCGACCGCCGATATCGCGAATGCCGAGGCGAACGCGAGCGAGGTCACGTACAGGCTCGCAGGAAAATCAGCATCACTGACGATATGCATCGCGCGCTGCACGGTATGCGCGGGCGTGGTCAGCACATCCGGGCCGAGCGCTTCGCTCAGAATCTGCCACAGCGCGACGAGCACGACGATCAGCACGAGCGCATCGGTCCAGCGCTGCGCGTGTCGCGTTCTCGTGCCGTGCGTGATGACGACGGTACTCATGCCGCCTCCCTTCTGATGCGCCGGTACAGGCGCTTTTCAGCCTGACGCAGCAAGCCGTTGATCGTCGTGACGAAGACCAGCATCAGGAGCATGAGGCCGTACATCGTCGGATTGTCGAATGCGTTGTAGGCGAATGCGATCTGATAACCGAAGCCGGAGCCCGACAATACGAACTCGCCCGCGACGACCGCGATGAACGCGTACACCACCGTCAGCTTGATTCCGGTGAACACGAACGGCAGGCTCGAAGGAAACGTGATCAGACGAATTTCATCGAGCGTGCTCAGGCGGCATACGCGCGCGGTGCGCAAGAGCACACGCGGCACGCGCTCCAGCCCGTTGAGCGTGTTCACCGCCATCGCCACGACGGCGAACAGAAAGCCGATGCCGACGAGCGGCCAGCGATTCAGCCCGAAGATCACGATGAGAATCGGATACAGCACGAACACAGGCACCGCGTAATACGAGAGCAGCAAGGGATCGAGCACCCGGCGCAGGCGCGGCAAACGGAAAAGCAGCACGCCGCCGAAGAAACCGACGACCACGGCCAGCGCCACGGCCGCCAGCGCGCTGCCGAGCGTCTGCACGATATCGATAGTGTATTGCCCTGACGTGATGATGTCCCACGCACTGACCGCCATGCGCGAAGGCGGAATGAACGAGACGGGATTGATCCACGCGAGACGCGTCGCGATCTCCAGCAGCGCGATGAACGTGACGACGAGCCCGATGCGCCAGCGCGCGGCCTCGTTCACGGCTTGCTCCCGAGCGCTTTCAATGCTTCGTCGCGCAACAGGCCCCACACTTGCGCGGTGAGTTCGCCGAAGCGCGGATCGAGTGCGATCTTGCTGTCGCGCAGGCGCGTCCAGCCTGTTTCGATGGTCGCGATGAAGCGGCCCGGACACGCCGACATCACGCCGATGCGATCCGACAGCAGCACCGCTTCATCGATCGAATGCGTGATGAGCATGACGGTCGCGCCGGTATCGCGCCACAGCTTCAGCATTTCGTCGCCCATCAAGAGACGCGTTTGCTGATCGAGCGCGCCGAACGGCTCGTCGAGCAGCATCAGGCGCGGACGCACGCACATCGCGCGCGCGATGCAGACGCGCTGACGCATGCCGCCCGACAACTGCGCCGGATACGCGCGCGCGAACGATTTCAGGCCCATGAACGACAACGCATGATCGACCCGCTCGCGCACTTCGTTCTCCGCCACGCCCGCGCGGCGCGCGGCAAACGCTGCGTTGTCGAATACGTTGAGCCATGGAAAGCTCGCGTCTTCCTGAAACACGACCGCGACGCCGTCGGGCACTTCACGCGCCACGGGCTTGTCTTCGAACTCGACCGTGCCGCCGCTCGCGGCATTCAGGCCGGCGAGCACATCGAGCAAGGTCGATTTGCCGCAACCCGATGGCCCGACGACCGAAAAGAACTCGCCCGCGCGCAATTCGAGGCTCACGGGACCGAGCGCGTGAAACGGCGGCTTGCCCGCAGCGCCGGGATAGATGCGCGTGACATCGGTGAGACGCGCCTGAACGCGCCCGGCGTCCTGTGAAGCGGGATCGCGCGATACGACCGATATCTTCGTGCGACGTGACAACACGCTCATCGCAGCCTCACTTCTTCGTTTGCAGATCGGCGGGGAGCAGCGATTCGTCGACGATCTTCGACCAGTCGAACGGGCCTTCGGGAATCGCCTTCACGAGAATCAGGCCCTTGAGCACTTCGTCCATGCTCTTGCGGTCGAAGCTGCCTTCGCTCCAGTACTTCGGGTCGGAGTCCAGCACGTTGTTGAGCGCGGAGGCCGCTACCGCCGGGTCCATCTTGTATTGCTTCGCGAGAATCTGCCCGGCCTCGTCGCGATGCGCGGTCATGTACTGCACGGCCTTGCGTCGCGCCTTGATGATCCCTTTGATCACCTCGGGATGCGCCTTCAGATAATCGGTTCGCACGATGCCGACCGTTTGCGTTTCATTGGGCACGATATCCGTCGATCGAAACGCGATGCGCAACTGATCCTTCTTCGCGCTATATGACGGTTCCGTCATATAGGCCACATCGACCGCGCCTTGCTGCAGCGAAGTCAGCATGCCGCTCGAACTGCCGAC
>Ga0160459_100175_pt1 | contig 35375 bp, 35 predicted proteins | sample HID1973K_E6MG_FD_108208 | JGI IMG/M metagenome (GOLD analysis project Ga0160459, IMG submission 108208) | Enriched mosquito-associated microbial communities from UW Madison campus, WI, USA - HID1973K_E6 MG | ecosystem: Host-associated > Arthropoda: Insects > Digestive system > Unclassified ... | reverse complement strand
GTCGAGCTCGGCCTGGGCCAGGCTGGTCTCGGTCTGGGCGATGGCCAGTTCGCGCTTGGCGCTGAGGTCTTCGAGCGAGGCGTGCTGCAGGCGCAGCATCTTGGCGCGCGAGACTTCGAGCTTTTGCGTGGCCACCTCGAAGTCGCTGCGCAGGGTGGTGTCCACCAGTTGCACCAGCGGGGTGCCGGCCTGCACCTGCGCGCCGGGGGCGACCAGGATGCGCTCGATCACGCCGGGCACCGGGGCGGCGACCACGAAGGGGTCTTGCGGGGTGACTTCGACCGGGGCCAGGGTGGTCAGGGGCACGGGCACGAAGGCCAGCGCCAGCGCGGCGATGGCTGCGCCGATGGCCAGGCGGGACTGGTGGCGGCGCCACACACGCGGCGGCTTGACGCGCCCCGCGATGGCGCTGCGGCCGTGGGCGTAGGCCTGGCCCAGGCGCCTGGCGAGCAATTGGTGGGACTCTTCCCAGGGCACATCGCGCGCGAGCAGCCAGCCGGCGCGCACCGCCTGTTCGCCGTCGGCCAGCGGCACCCACATCAGGTGGCGCAGCACGGCGTCCTGGGTGCAGGGGTCGGCGGGGTCGGCGTGCTGGGGCAGTTCGAACGTGCAGACCGAGCGGGCCACCTCGCCTTCGCGCCACAGGGTGGCCACGATGTGTTCGTACCAGCGCGTCATCGGGGCATCGCGGTTGACGCGGGCCAGGCCGGAGATGGCTTGGGTTTTCCAGCGCAGCGAGGGTGCCGCCAAGGCTTGCGCCTCGAACACCAGCGCGTGGCCGAATGGCAGCAGCGCCACGGCTTCGTTGGCCAGGTGCTGCCACAGCGCCTCGGCCGTGGCGCAGTGGCGCAGTTCGCCTTCGATGCGGATCAGGTGACTGCCGGCCTGGCCCAGGGCGCCGGCCTGCTCGTCGTTCGAAGCCGACGCACTCGCCGCGGTCTTGCCGCTCGGCGCAGGGCTGATCCGCACCCGGCTGCGGCGGGCATGCCTGCCTTCGGCCTGGGGGTCGGCTGCGGGCAGATTCATGGCCGGCCTACCTCATCGGTTGGCCGCCAACCGGGCCATTGAAGGTGGCGCGGCCACTCATGCCGGGCAGCACGGCGGGCGGTGCCGGGTCGACGGCGGCCACGATCTTCACCGTCTGGCTCACCGCGTCGACCGCGGCCGAAATGCGCTGGACCTTGGCGTCGAGCACGTCACCCGTCTCGTCGACCTGGAAGCGCAAGCCCGCGTCCGGCTTGAGCCAGGCGAGCCACCTGGAGGGCACCACCATGTGCAGTTCCAGCGGGCCATCGCTGACGATCCTCATCAGCTTGTCGTTGGGCGCCGGCGTTTCGTGCACGCGCGCCGTGCTGTCGACCACGCGGCCCGCAAACGGCGCCACGAGCTCGCAGCCGACCATCTGCTGGCGGATCACCTCCGCCTGCGCGACGCGTTCCTGTTCCTTCAGGCGCGCGATATCGGCATCGGCGCGGCCGGTCGCGTCCATCGCCAGCAGCTCGGCCTGGACCCGGGCGTTGCGCGCTTCGGCCGCGGCACCCGCGCGCGCCGCGCGCAGTTGCGCGGCCAACCGGGCGCAGTCGAAGCCGACCAGCACATCGCCCTTCTGGAAGTGCGCGCCCTCGCGGTAAGGCATGCGCACGATGCGCTCGGACACGGTGGACGACAGCACGATCTCGTGCTCGGCCCGCAGCACGCCGCGCGCTGCGCTGGCGTTCTCGGGGGCGGCCCAGGCCACCGGGCTCAAGGCCAGGCACAGCGACCCGAAGGCGGCCAGCCGGAGGCCCCGGCGCGCGGGTCTGCAGGCGTCGATCGACTCACGACGCATCGGCGTCACCTGCGACCGCATCGCGGCGCCTGGCCCACATCGCGCGCAGCTGGCCGGCCAGCACCGCCACCGATTCCGTGGTGCGCATGCCCGCGTCGACCGGATCGATGCCCAGCGACGCATACACGTTGGCGTAGGCGTTCTGCAGATCGGCCAACGCCATGTCGTAGCGCACCTGCGCCACCAGCGTGTTCATCTGCTCGCGAATCAGCGTCTGGCGGCTGAGCTTCTCGGCCTTGTAGCCGGCTTCGATCTGGCCACCGATGCGCAACTGCACGTCCTGGAAGCGCTGGGCGGTCTGGAGTTCGTCCAGCCGCAGCGCGTAGCGCACCCGGCTGACTTCCACCTGCGTCGCCACCGCGGTGGTCAGCGCCAGCTGGCGCTGGTCGAGCAGTTGGCCCTGCGCCTTGATCTTCGCCTTGTCGGCCGGCAGCCGGAACACGTTCAGCACGTTCCAGCTGGCGCGCGCGCCCCAGCCGAGCCAGTGGCTGTTGTAGAGATAGCTGTTGTCGCTGGCGTCGAAGCCGGCGAAAAGCCGCAGGCTGGGCAGCGCACGCAGGTAGGCCGCCGTCGTTTCCTGGTCGTTGCTGCGCAGCTGGTAGGCCACCTCGCGCAGCTCGGGCCGGTTCTCGATCGCCGTGCGCACCAGCGCCACCGGGTCGTCGCCCTGCAGGCCGGGCAGCTCCAGCGGTCGCCACGCCGTCGACTGCGAAGGCATCGCCACGGTGAACCTGGTGCGAGGCGGCAGGTTCATCAGTGCCGCCAGCTGCTGCTTGGCCACGCCGAGCTCGCGCCCGAGGGCTTGCGCATCACGGCGAATGCTCAGCAGCTCGCGCTGATAGCTCAGCGGCGCCAGCGGCGCGGTGAAGCCGGCCCGTTCCTGCCGCTCGGACTGGTCCAGCGCCGCTTGCGTAACGCGCTCGAGTTCATGGATCTTGCCCATCAGGCGCTCGGCGCTGACGGCGTGCCAATAGGCCGAGCGCACGTCCTCGACGATGCGCTGGAGCACCTTGCGCTTGCGCTCGTCGGCGACATTGACCTGATCGGCCGCCTGTTGGGCACGCACGTAGGACAGGCCGAAGTCCAGCACGTCCCAGCTCAGCGAGAGATCGCCCGACAACACGTCCTTGTCCGACGACGTGGAGGGTTCCAGCGAAGTCCTTCCGGTCAGCAGCGAGCGGCTCAGGCCGCCCGAATAGTTGTCGCGCCCGGCGTAGTCCAGCGAGGCGACAAACCTGGGCAGCATGTCGAAGCGCTGCAGATCGAGTTCGCGCTGGCTCAGCGCCAGATTCATCAACTCGACCCGCCCATCCAGGTTGTACTTGATGGCCCGCGCCATCGCCTCGTACAGGTCGATCGGCCCGCTCACGGGCTCCTGATCGGCATCCACCCGTGCCAGCAGGTCGGTCGCGCGAGCGTGGTTTTCCTGGGCATCGAAGGTCCTGGGCTGGACGCTGCATCCCGCCACCCACCAGATCGCCAGGCTCGCCCAGGCGACACGCGCCATGGGCCGGCGTGCTGCGCTGGCGCCGCATTTCAGGAAAGTCTTCATGTTCAGTTCGGGGCCCGACAGAAAATGGATGAAGCGCATTCAGGGCCTCGAAGAAACGAGGTCTTGCTGCGTGGCCTGGTGATTCGAGGAAATGACCCGGCTAGCCGAAGGCCACCGTGTCCCAGACGATGGCCTCGTTCCCGCGCCAGTCGCTGACGCTCACGCAGACGTCGTGCACGCCGCGTCCCAGTTCTCTTTCCATCGCGGCGTTGATCGGGATGGTCCAGCTGCCGTCCTGCCCGGTCACGGCGAAGAGCCGCCGCGTCCCGATGGTCGCGGTGACCGGCCGCCCCGGCCCGGCCGTGGTGTGCCCATGGATTCCCTGCGCGGCGGCTTCGACGTCCATCGAACGAACATCGCCCTCATCCGGGTCGCCGACGGCCATGCTGTCGTTGGAGGCCGCGCCGCGCAGCGCCGCGACACGGCTGCGGACCTGAAACCACGGGATCGCGCCCTGCCAGGTCACGTTCCAGCGGCCGTCGGCGTCCGCGTGGCAGAACGCGATCAACGCGCCTTGGAGATCCTGGATCTCCACATATGCAAAGGGTGTTGAATTCCCACTGGCATACGTGTCAGCTTTGCTATTTGCAGTCATCAAGCAACTCCCTGCTTTTTAACTTTCAGCATCCCAAGTCGGCTCGTGCGTTCTGTCGGCTGACTTCCACGTCAATTCAAAACGCCCTGCGAAGCGGCGGCGAATTTGCCGACCTTTGACATTCCTTCTTCCCGTGCCACCAAAGCTGCATCGAGCGCATGGATGGCTTGGCAAACGGCGAATGTTTCAGATTGTTATTATTCGCTTTGGAGCTCGAAGTATCGTTTCAATAGCAATTCAGAACAATTACCTTTTGCGTGAACGAGCGGAAGTTTCGCACAAGAATCCAGGAATTCACTGCCATCATTTAATTTTGCAATGTTTGACATTTATGCAAATCGAGGCGAATTAACATTCAGTCAAAATAATATAAACAGTTTTAAATATTCTCTGAAAAGTTAAATTGCGCCACGACCAGGCAAGCCATCGCGGTCAACCTGCAGCAGCGGCCCGGCGTTGATCACCTGCGGCCGCCGACAAGCGGTCGCCCCCCGAACCTTTCCCCTCCCCCCCCAACGCCCATCGCCCCATGAAAAAGATCATTGCCGCCGTCGCCATCACGCTGTTTGCCGCAGGCGCTTTCGCCAAGACGCCCGCCCCGGCGCCGAAGACCACGGCCACCCACACCAAGCACGCGAGCCAGAAGTCGGGCCACAAGACCCAACACGCCAAGAAGACCAAGGCCAGCGGCACGACCCACGCCAAGCGCGCCACCACGCATGCCCACAAGACGGCGTAAACTCGCGCCTCATCCCTTGCATGCCCGCCGGACGGCGGGCATTTTTCATGGCGATTCGAGATTGGAAAGGTTCTTCATGCGATCGCGTTTTCTGCTTTGTCTCTCGTTGGCGGCCTCGCTGCTCGCTTCACCCCTGTGGGCCCATGCGCAAGGCGAGCCGCAGATGAACCTGCAGCGCGTCAAGCTGCATGCCGGCATGTACGAGATTGACGCGCAGGTCGCGCTGCAACCGGTCGAGCGCGAAATCGGCCTCATGTTCCGCGAGTCCATGCCGCAGCAGGAGGGCATGCTGTTCGTGTTTGAGCAGCCGGCCACCCAGTGCTTCTGGATGAAGAACACCATCCTGCCGCTCACGGCCGCCTTCGTGGCCGACGACGGCCGCATCGTCAACCTGGCGGACATGGCGCCGCAAACCACCAACAGCCACTGCTCCACGGAGCCGGTGCGCTACGTGCTGGAAATGAACCAGGGCTGGTTTGCGCGCAAGAACATCAAGGGTGGTTTTCGCCTGACCGGCGTGCCCTTCCAGGCCAAACGATAGCCTCGGAAAAGCGTGGCAGCGCCCACAAAAAAGCCGGCCCAGGTGGCCGGCTTTTGACTGTGCGCAGGGCGCGATTTCAGCCGAAGTTCTTGGCTGCGAAGTCCCAGTTGACCAGCTTGGCCAGGTAGGTTTCGACGAACTTCGGGCGCAGGTTGCGGTAGTCGATGTAGTAGGCATGCTCCCAGACGTCGACCGTCAGCAGCGCCTTGTCCGCGGTGGTCAGCGGCGTGCCGGCGGCGCCGGTGTTGACGATGTCGACGCTGCCGTCGGTCTTCTTCACCAGCCAGGTCCAGCCCGAACCGAAGTTGCCCACGGCCGACTTCACGAAGGCTTCCTTGAAGGCATCGAAGCTGCCCCACTTGGCGTCGATTGCCTTGGCCAGCGCGCCGGTCGGTGCGCCGCCGCCTTGCGGCTTCATGCAGTTCCAGAAGAAGGTGTGGTTCCAGATCTGGGCTGCGTTGTTGTAGATGCCGCCGCTGGCCTTCTTGACGATTTCCTCGAGCGTCATGCTCTCGAACTCGGTGCCCTTTTGCAGGTTGTTCAGGTTCACCACGTAGGCGTTGTGATGCTTGCCGTAGTGGTACTCCATGGTCTCCTTGGAGTACTCCGGCGCCAGTGCGTCGATGGCGTACGGGAGAGGTGGCAGAACGTGTTCCATATGGTTTGCTCGTGGGTTGGTTGAAAGAACAAGTGATTCTAGAAAGGAATCAGGCGGGCGGTGTCGGACGCTGCCGCGCGCTGTCGACTTTCGTGACCGCGAGTTCCGCCGTGCCATCGGCCAGCCGCGCCTGCACCGTCATGCCGGGGCTGAGTTCGCGCACGCTGGAGAGCGGCCGATCGGCCGGATCGCTGAGCCAGGCGTAGCCGCGCTGCAGCACCAGCGCCGGATCGAGCAGGTTCAGCCGCAGTGCGAGCCGCTCGATACGTTCGCGCTGGCCGGCCAGCGCTCGCGCCGTGGCCGGCGCCAAGCCGGCCTGCAGCACCTGTTGCCGGTGCGTGAATTGGGCGGTGCGGCTTTGCAGCGCGAACTGCAGGCGCTGCGCCAGGTGCGCGCAGCGCAACTGCTGGCGCGCCACCAGCGACGAAGGGCGGCCCAGCCGGCCGGCCGCCCGGTCCAGCCGCTGGCCCAGGTTGTCCAGGCGCAGGTCGAGCGCATCGCGCAGGCGCCCCTCGATCAGATCGAGCGCGCCCAGCCAGGTGTCGCGCGGCGCGCTCACCAGTTCGGCGGCGGCGGTCGGCGTGGGCGCGCGCAGGTCGGCGCAGAAATCGGCGATGGTGAAGTCCGTTTCGTGGCCGATGCCGGACACCAGCGGCACCGGGCTGTCGACGATGGTGCGCGCCAGGGCTTCGTCGTTGAAGGCCCACAAATCCTCGATCGAGCCACCACCGCGCACCAGCAGGATCACGTCGGGCGCGGGCTGCAGCGCGTAGAGGCTGCGCAGCGCGCGCACCAGTTCGGCCGGGGCCGCGGCGCCCTGCACCGCCGCCGGCGCCACCACCACCGGAATGTGCGGCACGCGCCGGCGCAGCGCCGTCACCACGTCGTGCAGCGCGGCAGCGCCGAGCGAGGTCACGACGCCGATGCGCCGGGGCATGAGCGGCAGCGGACGCTTGCGCGCCGGGTCGAACAGGCCGGCAGCTTCCAGCGCCGCCTTGCGCTGCAGGAACTGTTCGAACAGCGCGCCCTGCCCGGCACGCTGCAGGCTTTCCACCACCAGTTGCAGGTCGCCGCGCGGCTCGTAGACGGCCAGCCGGCCGCGGATCTCGACCTGGTCGCCGTCGCGCGGCGAAAAGTCGAGCAGGCTGGCGGCACGGCGGAACATGGCGCAGCGCAACTGCCCGTCGTCATCCTTGAGTGAGAAGTAGCAGTGGCCGCTGGCCGCGCGCGAAAAACCCGAAATCTCACCGCGCACGGCCACCGGGTTGAAACGCGCATCGAGCGCGTCGGCCGCGGCATGGCACAGGGCGCCCACGCCCCAGACGCGCGGCTGCGCGCCACGCTGCAAGTTATGTTCGATCATCATCCGTGACCTGCGCGCAACACTGGCCGGAAGTACTCTTCCACAGGCCGGCGCACCATCGCGGGGCGACGTAGGAAAACGCCGCGCAGGCCTGATTCTTCCGTGCAAGCTGTTGATTTCATTCTAAAAATAATTGCTCAAAAAGCAGTCGATCTGTTGCAAGGCCCAGCAGATGCGGCCTGCGCAGGGTTGCCAACGTAGTTAATCACAAAGTTATCCACACAATCTGTGTGTCGTTCCGACAACGCGACCGACCGAGGTCGGCAGCCAAGGCCGGTGGATAATTCCCGCGCATTTGTAGCTCGGTGCGAGCTGGAGGAAATCTTTGTTTTCAATCATTGTCGCCGCAGGTTGGCCCATCTGGCCTCTGTTGATCTGTTCCGTGCTCGCGCTCGCGCTGGTGATCGAACGCTTCACTTCCCTCCGAATTTCGCGCGTGTTGCCGCCCAAGCTGCTCGACGAAGCCATCGGCGTCTCGCGCAACAACGTGCCGGGCCCGGACGTGGTGGGCAAGCTGGAAAGCAACTCCTCGCTCGGCGAAGTGCTGGCCTCGGGCTTTCGCGCGCTGAACGCCAATCCGAAGTCGACCGACGATGACATCCGCGCCGCCATGGAGGCCACCGGCCGCAAGGTGGCGCACCGCCTGGAACGCTATCTCGCGGCGCTCGCCACCATTGCCTCGGCCGCGCCGCTGCTGGGTTTGCTGGGCACCGTGATCGGCATGATCGAGATCTTCGGCTCGCAGTCGCCGGCTGGCGGCGCGGTCGGCTCGGGCAACCCGGCGCAGCTTGCGCACGGCATCTCGATCGCGCTCTACAACACCGCCTTCGGCCTGATGGTGGCGATCCCGACGCTGATCTTCTGGCGCTACTTCCGCAGCCGTGTCGACGAATACCTGCTGGGCCTCGAACTGGCCAGCGAGCGTTTTGCCCGGCACCTGAGCATGCTGCGCCGCTGAGAGCCGTCGCGTGAAAAGAAGAAGCTCGCTCGACTTTCGCCACGGCTCGCGCGACGAGCCGGAGATCAACCTGATCCCGTTCATCGACGTCCTGTTGGTGATCCTGATCTTCCTGATGCTGTCGACCACCTACAGCAAGTTCACCGAGATGCAGCTGCGCCTGCCGGTGGCCGACGCCGACGTGCAGCACAACTACCCGAAGGAAGTGCTGGTGGCGATTTCCTCGGACGGGCGCTATTCGGTCAATCGCATCATCCTGGACGATCGCAGTGTCGAGTCCGTGGCGCAGGCCCTGGGCGCCGCGGCGCAGAGCCAGGACAGCGTGGTGGTCATCAGCGCCGACGCCAGTTCGCCGCACCAGGCCGTCATCACGGTGATGGAGGCGGCACGGCGCGCCGGCCTGATGCAGATCACCTTCGCCACCCAGTCGGCCGCCACGGCAGGAAAGTAGTTTGTCGCTGCAGCACAGCTGGCTTGGCCGCGGCGCGATCGCGCGGCTGCTGTGGCCGCTGTCGCTGTTGTTCGGCGCCATCGCCGGGGTGCGCCGCCTGCTCTACCGGCGGGGCGTGCTGCGCACGGAACGGGTCGGCGTGCCGGTGGTGGTGGTTGGCAACGTCGTGGCCGGCGGTGCCGGCAAGACGCCGGCCACCATGGCCATCGTGCAGCACTGGCAGGCCGCGGGGCTGGCGGTCGGCGTGATCTCGCGCGGCTACGGCCGCGCCACCGACGACTGCCGCGAGGTGCTGCCCACCAGCGACCCGCGCGACGTGGGCGACGAGCCCGCGCTCATCCGCCACGCCACCGGCGCCCCCGTGTTCGTGGCGCGAAAACGGGTCGAGGCAGCGCGGGCGCTGCTGGCGGCCCATCCGCAAACCCGCGTGATCGTGAGCGACGACGGATTGCAGCATCTTGCGTTGGGCCGCGATATCGAGATCTGCGTGTTCGACAACCGGGGCATCGGCAACGGCTGGCTGCTGCCCGCCGGACCGCTGCGCGAGCACTGGCCACGTCCGTGCGACCTGGTGCTGCACTCGGGCGATCAACCGGCCTTTGCCGGCTATCGCGCGCAACGCACATTGGCCAATCACGCATGCAGCCACGACGGCACACTGACCCCGCTGGCCGAACTGAAGGGCCGGCGCCTGGTGGCCGTTGCCGCCATTGCACGGCCCGACGCCTTCTTCGACATGTTGCGCGCACAAGGACTCGAACTCGCACGCTGCATCGCCCTGCCCGACCACGATGACTTCAGCGGCTGGCAGCCGGCCGACCATGCCGATGCCACGCTGCTGTGCACCGAGAAAGATGCCGTCAAGCTCTGGCGCCACGACCCGCGCGCGCTGGCGGTGCCGCTGCGCTTCACGCCTGAAGCAGCCTTCTTCGCGGCGCTCGACGCAAAGTTATCATCGCGCGATGGACACCAAGTTGCTTGAATTGCTCGTTTGCCCCGTCACCAAGGGGCCGCTCACCTGGGACGCCGCCAAACAGGAACTGGTCTCGCGCAGCGCGCGCCTGGCCTACCCGGTGCGCGACGGCATTCCGGTGCTGCTGGAGAACGAAGCGCGCACCCTGTCCGACGAAGAACTCGGCCTCTGACCGCGATGGCGCGCGTTGCCCCGGACTTCGTCGTCCTGATTCCGGCGCGGCTGGCCTCGACCCGCCTGCCGGACAAGCCGCTGGCCGATATCGCCGGCCTGCCGATGGTGGTGCATGTGGCGCGCCGCGCGCTGCAGTCGGGCGCGCAGCGCGTGGTGGTGGCGGCCGATCACCCGCGCATCGTGGCGGCCTGCGAGGCGCACGGCGTCGAAGCCATGCTCACGCGCGACGACCACCCGAGCGGCAGCGATCGGCTGGCCGAAGCCTGCACCGCGCTGGCGCTGGCCGACGAGCAGATCGTGGTCAATGTCCAGGGCGACGAACCGCTGATCGACGTCGACCTGATCGGCGCCGTGGCGCAGACGCTGGCCGAGCGCCCCGATGCGGCCATGAGCACGGCGGTGCATGCCATCGACAGCCTCGGCGACTTCCTCAATCCGAACGTCGTCAAGGCGGTGCTCGACGCGCAGGGCAACGCGCTGTACTTCAGCCGCGCCCCCATTCCCTGGGTGCGCGACAGTTTCGCCAACGGCGCCTTGCAGGCCTTGCCGCAGCCGGCGGCCTGGCGCCACATCGGCATCTACGGCTATCGCGCCGGTTTCCTGCGGCGCTTCCCCACGCTGCCCCCGGCGCCGATCGAGGCCAGCGAGGCGCTCGAACAACTGCGCGCGCTCTGGCACGGCCACCGCATCGTGGTGCATGTCAGCCAACACGCGCCGGGCCCGGGCGTCGACACGCCGGAAGATCTGGCGCGCGTGCGCGCGCTGATGACGGCTTAGGCGCCTTCGGCTGGCTGCGCTTTCCGAGGGCCGGCCCCCGCCCGGCCGGGCCGGTTCGCCATGCTATCCTCAGCGGGAAAAGCTGTTGCGCGCCAGGCCGGTTGCGGCACGTGACGCGACAGAGACTAGAACATCCTCCGAGGACACCATGAGACTCATTTTGCTGGGCGCCCCCGGGGCGGGAAAAGGCACGCAAGCCGCGTTCATCTGCCAGAAATACGGCATCCCGCAGATTTCCACCGGCGACATGCTGCGCGCCGCCGTCAAGGCCGGCACCCCGCTGGGCCTGCAAGCCAAGTCGGTGATGGACGCCGGCGCCCTGGTGAGCGACGACCTGATCATCAACCTGGTCAAGGAACGCATTGCCCAGCCCGATTGCGCCAACGGCTTCCTTTTCGACGGCTTTCCCCGCACCATTCCCCAGGCCGACGCCATGAAGGCGGCCGGCGTGAAGCTGGACTACGTGCTGGAAATCGACGTGCCCTTCTCGGACATCATCGACCGCATGAGCGGCCGCCGCTCGCACCCCGCGTCGGGCCGCATCTACCACGTCAAGTTCAATCCGCCCAAGGTGGAAGGCAAGGACGACGTGACCGGTGAAGAACTGGTGCAGCGCCCGGACGACAAGGAAGAAACGGTGCGCAAGCGGCTCGAGGTCTACAGCCAGCAAACCCGCCCGCTGGTCGACTACTACGCCGCCTGGGCCAAGGCCGAACCCGACGCCGCACCGCGCTACCGCGCCATCAGCGGCGTGGGCAGCGTCGACGAGATCACCCAGCGCGCGCTGGCCGCCCTGGGCGCCTGACGGCCGCGCCGCGGCCAGCCCACCTCTGTTCAGGCCGGGCTGGACCGCAGCCCATAGGCCTTGCCTTCGTAGAACAGGTACTCCACGCGCATCACGGCCTCGCCCGTGGTGTCACGCGTGGTGAAGCCGACCGCCGACAGCTTGGCGCCCGGCGGAATCTGCGGCACCTGCCAGGCCTGCATGCGCGTCAGCGGCGCGAGTTCCAGCTCCCACTTGCCTTCGCTGCGCCGCGGCAGCGACGCCTTGGCCAACAGTGCGGGGCCATCGACCGGTGCGCTCTGGCTCGGCAGCTTGCGCTGCGCCAAGTCGGGTGGCACCTGCATGCCCTGCGGCAACTGCACCATCAACTCCACGTGCGGGTTTTGCCAACGCGTCTCCAGCACGCTGCCCTCGAGGTAGATCGGGTTGTCCTGGTCGAAACTGCTCCAGCCGTGGTGCGCCCAGGCCTGCGGCAGCAGCACCGCCAGTCCGCCAAAGCCCAGCACGAGTTCACGTCGTCTCATGATTTGAACGCTCCTGTCAGGCTGCCACCGCCTGCCGCGCCGCGGGCGCCAACGCAGGATCAGTAGGCGATCCAGCGACCGCAGAACACGATCGCCACCCAGAGCGCAGTGGACAGCAACAGTTGCGCCTTGGCAAGGGCGTCCAGGCGCCGTAGCGAGCCACGCGCGTGAAACCACAACGCGTTGCCGCCCGCCAGCGCCAGCAGCGACATCTTCGCGAGGAAGAAGCGATTGGCCAGCAGCTCGCCTGGCTGCGTCGCAAACATCAGCAGCCCGCTGCAGGCCACCAGCGCGAAGCCGGCCAGCGCCAGCGTCAGCGAAAGCCGCGCCATCGCAGCCACCGGAATCGCGTCGATGCGGGCCAGCACACGCGCCTCCAAGGCGACCAGGTTGCCGATCAGCAGCGCGATGCCCAGCACATGCAGCGCTTCGAGCGTGGGATAGGCCCAGGCCTGGGTCTGCAGGGCGGCGAACATGGGCCAGGGCCGCTGCTCAGGTCGGGGCCGACGCGTGTCGCATCAGTTGAAGCAGCAAGGCGATGCGCGCCTTCACCGGCGTGAGTGCACCGGCATCGGGAATGCGTGCCTGCGGCGTGGCCAGGATGTGGCCCTGCGCGCAGCGCGTGGCGCGCAGTACGGCAACGCCGGCCGCCTGCGCCTGCACGGCGGCACGCTCGATGTCCTGCTGCAAGGTTCCGTTGCCGGTGGCCGCCAGCACCAGCCCGTCCACGGCGCCCTTGGGCGCGGCGGCGCGCTCTCGCAGCAAGGTGTCGATCAGCGCGCCACTGGCGCCGGCGTGGCTCGTCACGATCTCGACGCGTGGCCAGGTCGCGGCGGCGTCCAGCGCGGCAGCATCGACGACGAAGGAGGTCAGCGGCCAGGGCCGGGTCAATCGCACCCGCCCCTCCTCCACGAAGCCCAGCGGCCCAGCGTCGCCCGAGCTGAAGGCGTCGAGGCGGTAGGTGTGCACCTTCTGCACGTCACTGGCGGCATGCACGGTGCCGGCACAGACCACGCACACGCCGCGTGCGCCTTCGGTCGCCGCCACCGCGATCGCATCGCGCAGGTTCTGCGGGCCGTCGGGCGCCAGCGCGGTGGCCGGGCGCATGGCGCAGGTCAGCACCACCGGCCGCTGCGCCGACAGCACGCAGGAGAGCCAATAGGCGGTCTCCTCGATCGTGTCGGTGCCGTGCGTCACCACGATGCCGGCCACCGACGGGTCCGCCAGCCAGTCGGCGCAGCGCTGCGCCAGGCTGCGCCAGACCGCGTGCGACATGTCCTTGCTGTCGAGCTGCGCCACCTGTTCGGCCACCAGCACGATGCCCTGCGGCGCCTCTATACCGTGCAGCAGATCGGCCACGCCCACCTCGCCCGCCACATAGCCGATGTTGTCCGCAGCGCCGCCCGCACGCCCGGCGATGGTGCCGCCGGTGCCCAGCACCACCACGCGACGGGCCAGCTGCTTCTTGTGGGTCCTGGTCGACTTGTTCGAGGCCATGGCTTGTCAATCGTTGAAAACTGGTTAAAAATACAGTTACTGGATATACAACCAGTCAATGCACGAAAGCATACACAGGAGATTCAGCGCATGCTCAACCTGCCTTTCGCGGTCAAGCTTACCGCCCGCCAGCAACAGATTCTCGACCTCATCCAGGGCGCGATCGAACGCACGGGCGCGCCGCCCACGCGGGCCGAGATCGCCGCCGAGCTGGGTTTCAAGTCAGCCAACGCTGCAGAAGAACATCTGCAGGCACTGGCACGCAAGGGCGTGATCGAGCTGGTCAGCGGCACCTCGCGCGGCATCCGGCTCAAGGGCGACGCGCTGCGCTCTATCAACGAATCGCGCAACGTCCAGCGTGCGTTGCCCGGGCTGGCGCAACTGGCATTGCCGCTGGTGGGACGCGTGGCGGCGGGCTCGCCGGTGCTGGCGCAGGAACATGTCGACAAGACCTTCTACGTCGAGAGCACCCTCTTCCAGGAGCCACCCGACTACCTGCTCAAGGTGCGCGGCATGTCGATGCGCGACATCGGCATCATGGACGGTGACCTGCTCGCCGTGCGCGCCACCAAGGACGCGCGCAACGGCCAGATCGTGGTGGCCCGCCTGGGCGACGACGTCACCGTCAAGCGCCTCAAGCGCACCCGCACGCATGTCGAGCTGCACGCCGAAAACCCCGACTACCAGACCATCGTGGTCCAGCCCGGGGAACCGTTCGAGATCGAAGGCCTGGCGGTCGGCCTGATCCGCAACACCATGCTGATGTAACCCTCTCTCTGCTTTTCATGCCGCAACAGGTGGCGGGCGTATGGCTTCGGGCCATCACCCTGTCGCGGCACTTCGCGTCACGAATCCTGCCTGTGTTCAACCACCAAACTTCCTTGGAGTTCACATGGGAATCGCCCTCTTGACCATCGCCGATCTGTTGCTGCCCCTGCAGGCCCTGGCCAGCCGCTGGTCGTCCCCGCGCCGGGCAGCTCGGCGCGACCTGTCGCCCGGCTTGCGCTACGTCGCCATTCGCCCGTCCGGCAGCACCCGCAAGGCCGATGGCTGCGCCAGCACGGCCGCCTCGCCTGCCGGGCGGCCGCTGCGCGTGATCCGCGTGGTCGATCCGCGGCACAGCACCTGCGCCAACCGCGTCGTGATCTCGGGGCGCATGGCCGACGTGTGCGACGAACTCGACCGGCTGGCCGCACTCGAGGCACGCGAGGAGCGCCCCGCGATCGGCACCGCCGCGCACTGAGCGGGGCGCAGGCACGAGCAACGCGTCGCGCCCCGCGGCGCAACGTCGATTCACGCAGGGCACAATAACGTGCCATGAACATTGTGATCCTCGACGACTATCAGGACGCGGTGCGCAAGTTGCAATGCGCATCCAAGCTGGACACCTACGCCGCCAAGGTCTACACCAACACGGTCAAGGGCATCGGCCAACTGTCGGTGCGGCTCAAGGATGCGGACGTGATCGTGCTGATCCGCGAGCGGACCCAGATCTCGCGCCAGCTCATCGAGAAATTGCCCAAGCTCAAGCTCATTTCCCAGACCGGGCGCGTCGGCGGCCACATCGACGTGGCCGCCTGCAGCGAGCACGGCGTGGCGGTGGCCGAAGGCAGCGGCTCGCCGCAGGCCCCGGCTGAGCTGACCTGGGCGCTGATCATGGCCGCCATGCGCCGGCTGCCGCACTACATCAGCAACCTCAAGCACGGCGCCTGGCAGCAGTCGGGGCTCAAGTCGGCCGCCATGCCGCCCAACTTCGGGCTGGGTTCGGTGCTCAAGGGGAAAACGCTCGGCGTCTGGGGCTACGGCCGTATCGGCCAGCTGGTGGCACGCTACGGCCAGGCCTTTGGCATGCAGGTGGTGGTGTGGGGCCGCGAAACCAGCTGCGCCAAGGCGCGCTCCGACGGTTTCCAGGTCGCGCCCAGCCGCCAGGCCTTCTTTGCCATGGCCGATGTGCTGTCGATCCATTTGCGCCTGAACGAGGAGACGCGCGGCATCGTGCGGCTGGAAGACCTGTCGGGCATGAAGCCCACCTCGCTGTTCGTGAACACTTCCCGCGCGGAGCTGGTCGAGCCCGACGCCCTGCTGGCCGCCCTCAATCGCGGCAAGCCCGGCATGGCGGCGATCGACGTCTTCGAAAGCGAACCGCCGCTGCAGGGCCATGCCCTGTTGCGCCTGGAGAACTGCATCTGCACGCCGCACATCGGCTATGTGGAGCAGGAAAGCTACGAGATGTACTTTGGCCAGGCCTTCGACAACGTCGTCAGCTTCGTCCGGGGCAACCCGACCAACATCGTCAATCCGGGCGCACTGCAGGTCAGGCGCTGAGTTTCGGCGCCTCCTGCGCCGGCTTCAGCGCTTGATCACGCGCGCCGGCTTGGGCGCGATCTCGGCTTCCGTCGCCGGATCGAAAGGATCGAAATCGATCACGTTCGGATCGGTCGAGGGCGCAGGCGGCGCCTTCGGCACCAGCGGCTCGATCGGCGCGCGCAGGGTCTCGTAAGCGGTCCGGTCGAAGTCGACCAGGTCCATGTCGATGGACGGCATGTCCGACAGCGGCACGTGTTCGACGTCATCCGGCCCCGGCTCGGGCAGTTCGAAGCGGGGCAGTTCCACCATCGGCATGGGCGTGGTGGCCTGGTCTGCCTTGGGGTCGATCACGCCGAAGATCGATGCCGGCGCGGTGTCGCGCTCGGCACTACGTTCCGGGGCGACCTGGCTGCCCGCCAGCGGCATGCTCACCGTCGAGGGCAATTCCGCCGGAGGCGGTTCGATCGGCGCCGGCGCCGTCTCGTGCGTGCCTTGCGGCGGCGACCACTCATTACCAGGCTCGATGGCGTCGCGCGCCACCGAATACAGCAGCAGCAGTTCCTTGTAGGCCGGCAGGTCGAAGGCCTCCTCGCGCGAACCGGGTTTGCGGAAGACCAGGTCCTCGATCAGCGCCAGCGTTCCCGGCGCCGGCCAGATCGCCTCGATGCGGGCCAGCACGCCCTTGTACTGGTCGAGCCCGCGGCCTTCCTTGCCAAAGCTGTCGAAGGCCGGCACCTCGGCGTTGAAGGCGCGCTCGAAGGTCTCGGCCAGCTTGTCGTATTGGGGTCGGCGGCCCGCGTCGTGCAGGATCTTGAAGAGATCAAGGTAGGCCAGCGCGCTGGTGTCGGGGTTGGCATCGATGTGGTGCTGCAGCACGTTGATCGCCTGCTCGTGCTGGCCCAGCGAGAGAAAGAACTCGGCGTGCTGCTGCACGTCGACCAGTTCATCGGCGCTCAACTGGCGCTGCGGTGTCACCCCGGTGGTGGCGGGCGAGGTCAGCCGCGGCTCCAGCATGCCGAAGCCGCTGGTGTCGGGCAGGTCGTCCTGCTCCACCTGCGCGGCCAACTGTTGCGCGCGCCGCGCGGCCGCCATGTCGGCGGCGTCGGCTGGCGACTCTTCCTCTTCCGTTTCGTCGTCCAGCATTTCGCCGCGCCGCGGCAGCTTGCGTTGGGCGGCGGCTTCGCGCTCGGCCTCGGCAGCGAGCCACCACTCGGGCACGACACGTGCACGGCGCACCGCGCGCCACAGCAGCAGGAGCCCGATCAGCGCGAGCAGCAGCGCGGCCACGAGGCCGTAGACCAGCGGATTGCGGTAGCGGCTGTCGCGCGCCTGCACCAGTTCGCTGCGCAGTTCGGTCAGCGCGCGCTGCGTTTCGGTCGACTGGTTGCGCAGCACGGTCAGCGTCGCCTCCAGCGCCTGCAGGCGCTGCGCTTCGAGTGACGGCGACGGCGCAGCGGGTGGCTCGCTGGCCAGGGCGCGCCATTGGGCAATCGCCTCCGCCCGCTTGGCGGCGTCGTCGACGCTCGGCGGCGTGAGTTCCGGCGAGGGCTTGAGCCCGGCGTCCTTGGCGACGACGGGTTCGAGCGGATCGAGTTGCAGCACCGGACGCGAGGGCGGTGCTGCGGCCGGTACGGCCGCAGCAACCACCGGCGGTGCGGCGGCCACCTTGGGCGCTGGCCGCGGACGCGGCTTGACCGCCACCGCCTGGTTGCTGCGCGGCGCAGTGACGCGGCGCCGCGCGGGCGCGCTGTCGCCCGCTTCGGAAGTGGTGGCGTTGCGCCGAGGCGCTGCGGAAAAGCCGTTGGATCGCGCCGGCGCGCCGCTCTCGAAGCTGGAAGCCGATTGGCCGGCCGACCCGCCCGCCGTGGCCAACGCCCCGCCTTGCGGCAGCACGTCGGACAACAACACGAAGCTGCGCGTCGACTTGGTCAGGCAACCGGCGCTCAGGCTGACGTTGACCACCGGCTCGTCGATGGCCACGGTGGAACGCAGATGCACACGCGGTGTGCTCGGCGAGTTGCCCGGGTCGAGCGATACTGTGATCCTTCCGTCCGGGATGCGCGTCTCGCCCTGCGTCACCTCGGCTTCGACGCACATGCCGCCGCCTTCGGATTCGCCGACCGACAAGGGGATGACCAGATCCAGCGGCTTGCCGATCCAGACGTTGCCTTGAGGGCGCCCGATCGTCAAAGCCGATGACTCAAGGGCAAACCCAAGGACAAACAGGGCTGCGATGATGCGTCGAGTATGCAAAGACGGCCGGAAGGTAATAAAAAGTAAACATATTCTGACACGATGTGCGCGCCAAATCACGCGATTGCACAGAATCCAAAAATCCTCTCTTGAGACAATTAGGTAATGACTGTGACTTTTTCGACTGTAGGCATTATTGGCGCGGGTGCCATGGGCCGGGGCATCGCCCAGATCGCTGCCCAGGCGGGCAGTACCGTGTTGCTGATGGACAACGCTCCCGGCGCGGCCGAGCGCGCCCGGGAAGCCGTTGCGGCGCAGTGGGAGCGCTTGCATGAGAAGGGCCGCCTCGACGCGGCCCAGCGCGATGCCTGCGTGGCACGGCTCAAGGTGGCCGAAGCCATCGAGGGGCTGCGCGAATGCGACCTGGTGGTCGAGGCGGTGGTCGAGAACCTGGAGGTCAAGCGCAGCCTGTTCCGCAGCCTCGAAGCCATCGTTCCCGCCAACGCGGTGCTGGCCACCAACACCTCGTCCCTCTCGGTGACGGCCATCGCGGCAGGCTTGCAGCACCCGGCGCGCTTTGCCGGCTTTCACTTCTTCAACCCGGTGCCGCTGATGAAGGTGGTCGAGGTGGTTGCCGGCTTCAAGACCGACGCCGAAGTCTGCAAGCGCCTGTCGGCCTTCGCGGCGCAGATGGGCCACAGCGCGGTGAGCACGCAGGACACGCCGGGCTTCATCGTCAACCATGCCGGCCGGGGCTACGGCACCGAGGCGCTGCGCATCGTGGGCGAAGGCGTGACCGATTTCGTCACCATCGACCGGATCCTGAAGGACCAGTGCGGTTTTCGCCTGGGCCCCTTCGAACTGCTGGACCTGACGGCGCTGGACGTGTCGCATCCGGTGATGGAATCCATCTACCGCCAGTACTACGAAGAGCCGCGCTTCCGCCCCAGCGTGATCACGGCGCAGCGCCTGGCGGCCGGCGCGCTGGGCCGCAAGACCGGCGAAGGCTTCTACCGCTACACCGACGGCACGCAGGCGGTGCCCACCGAGCCCGCCGCGCCGCAGATGGACGTGCTGCCGCCGGTCTGGATCAGCCCGCGCGCCGCACGCCGGGCCGAGCTCATCAAGCTGGTGCACACGCTCGGTGCGCAGGTCGAAAGCGGCGCGGCGCCCACGGAGAGCGCACTCATCATCGTGGCACCGCTGGGCTTCGACGTGACCACCGTGGCCGCGGTCGAACGCCTGGACGCCACGCGCACCATCGGCATCGACATGCTGATCGACGACGCCGCCACCAAGCGGCGCGTGCTGGCCACCAACCCCGCCACGCGCGTCGACATGCGCCAGGCCGCCCACGCGCTGTTCGCGCGCGACGGCAAGGCGGTGAGCGTGATTCGCGACAGCGGCGGCTTCGTCACGCAGCGTGTCGTGGGCACCATCGTCAACATCGCGGCCGACATGTGCCAGCAGCAGGTGTGCACGCCGGCCGACCTGGAAACCGCGGTGCGACTGGGCCTGGGCTACCCGCAGGGGCCGCTGGCGATGGGCGACCTGTACGGTCCGACCAACATGCTCGAAGTACTGTTCAACCTGCAGACCGTGTATGGCGATCCGCGCTATCGCCCCAGCCCCTGGCTGCGCCGCCGCGGTGCGCTCGGCCTGAGCCTGCTGCACGAGGAAGAGCGCGCATGACCGCCGAGCTCAAGAGCAGCAGCGAAGGCCGCACGATGCTGCTGCAGTTGTCCAATCCGTCGCAGCGCAATGCGCTGGGGCCGGAGATGTATGCGGCCGGCGTCGAGGCCCTGAACGGCGCCGAGAGCAGCGAGGACGTCCGCAGCGTGGTGATCGCCGGCGAAGGCGCCTGGTTCTGCGCCGGCGGTTCGCTGCAGCGGCTGCAGGGCAACCGCCAGCAGCCGCCCGAAGTGCAGGCGCAAAGCATCGAGGGCCTGCACAGCTGGATCGAATCGATCCGCGCTTTTCCCAAGCCGGTCATCGCGGCCGTCGAGGGTGCTGCCGCCGGCGCCGGCTTCTCCTTGGCCATGGCCTGCGACTTCATCGTCTCGGCGCGCGACGCCGTGTTTGCCGCCTCGTACAGCAACATCGCCCTGTCGCCCGACGGCGGCCTGAGCTGGCACCTGGCGCAGATGCTGCCGCGCCAGATCGTCAGCGAGTGGCTGATGAACGGCGAGCGTATCGCCGCCGATCGCCTGCATGCGCTCGGCGTGGTGAACACCCTGGTCGAGCGCGGCCAGGCGGTCTCCAATGCGCTCGCGCTGGCCGAGAAGCTCAACGCGCGCGCACCCAATTCGCTGGCCAGCATCAAGGAGCTGATCAGCGAAGCACGCAGCGCCACCCTGGCCACGCACCTCAACCACGAACGCGATCACTTCGTGCGCAACCTGCACCACGCCAACGCCGGCATCGGCATTGCCGCCTTCCTCAACAAGGAAGCGCCGCGTTATCCCTGACCCGCGCGGTCGCGGTTGCGACAAGCGCATCACTTTCAGTCGCCGACAAGACAGCCCATGGACGACCCCATTCTTAGTATCGAAGAACGTGAAGCGATCAACAGTGGTCGCTGGTTCTCTTCCCTTTCACCCTCGCTCCGACACGACATCCTTCGATGCGCATTCGTCAAACGCTTCAACGACGGCGAGCTGATCGCCGCGCGCGGCGATCCGCCGGACAGCTGGATCGCCTGTGCCAAGGGCGCGGTGCGCGTGAGCTCGACGGCGGTCTCGGGCAAGCAGGTCACGCTGACCTACGTGGAGCCGGGCATCTGGTTCGGCGACGTGGCGATGTTCGACGGGGACCGGCGCACGCACGACGCCTATGCGCATGGCGACAGCACGATCCTGTGCGTTGCGCGCGCCGATTTCCAGAAGATCCTGTCCACGCACGTGGAGCTGTACGAAGCGCTGATGCGGCTGCAGGCGCGGCGCATCCGCACATTGTTCGGGCTGGTGGAAGACCTCAACACCCTGCCCTTGCGTGCGCGCCTGGCCAAGCAGCTGATTCACCTGGTGCGCAGCTATGGCGTGCCCAGCCTGGCGGACGGCAGCCAGATGCGCATCGGCCTGCACCTGGCGCAGGAAGAGCTGGCGCAGTTGCTGGGCGCTTCGCGCCAGCGCGTCAACCAGGAACTCAAAGCCATGGAGCGCATGGATGTGATCCGCATCGAGCCCGGCGGCCTGGTCGTGCTCGATCGTGCGGCGCTGATGCGCATCTCTGAAGCAGACACCTAACGAACCCATGACCCAGGACTTCTCCAACTTCGTCGGCACGCGTGCCGTTTCATCGCTGCATGCCTTCGACGTCCATGCCCTGAGCGACTGGCTGGGCGCTCACCTCGACGGTTTCGAGGGCCCGCTCAGCGTGGAGATGTTCAAGGGCGGGCAGTCCAACCCCACCTACAAGCTGGTGACGCCGGCGCGCAGCTACGTCATGCGCGCCAAGCCCGGGCCGGTGGCCAAGCTGCTGCCCTCGGCGCATGCGGTGGAGCGCGAATTCAAGGTCATGAGCGGGCTGGCCGGCACCGACGTGCCGGTGCCGCGCATGCACTGCCTGTGCGAAGACGAATCCGTCATCGGCCGCGCCTTCTACGTCATGGAGTTCATGCAGGGGCGCGTGCTGTGGGACCAGTCCCTGCCCGGCATGGACAACGCGCAGCGCGGCGCGATCTACGACGAGATGAACCGCGTGATCGCCGCGCTGCACAGCGTGAAGTTCGCCGAGCGCGGCCTGGCCGACTATGGCAAGCCGGGCAATTATTTCGAGCGCCAGATCGGCCGCTGGAGCAAGCAGTACGTCGCCTCGGTCACGCAGCCCATCCCGGAGATGGACAAGCTGATGGCCTGGCTGCCAGCGCACATTCCGGCCAGCGCGCGCGACGAAAAGCTCAGCAGCATCGTGCACGGCGACTACCGCCTGGACAACCTGATGTTCCACCCCACCGAACCGCGCGCCATCGCCGTGCTCGACTGGGAACTGTCGACGCTGGGCCACCCGCTGGCCGACTTCAGCTACCACTGCATGTCCTGGCACATTCCGCCGGGCGCCTTCCGCGGGCTCGGCGGCCTCGACGTCGCCAGCCTGGGCATTCCCACCGAGAGCGAGTACATCCGGCGCTACTGCGAACGCACGGGCATCACGACGCCCGAGGCGCTGGCGCCCGACTGGAATTTCTACCTCGCCTACAACATGTTCCGCATCGCCGCGATCCTGCAAGGCATTGCCAAACGCGTCGAGGCCGGCACGGCCTCGAGCGAACAGGCCGTTGCCTCGGGCCGCGGCGCCCGGCCCATGGCGGAAATGGCCTGGCAGTTCGCCCAAAAGGCCTGAACCCGCACGGGCGCCCCCTTTACCCTCAGGAGACACGATGGACTTCGAATACTCGGCCAAAACCAAGGACCTGCAAAAGCGCGTCAGCGACTTCATGGAGGCCCACATCTACCCCAACGAGGCCGCCTACGCGGCCGAACTGGCCGCCAACACCGCTGCCGGCAAGCGCTGGACCGCCCTCAAGCTGATCGAAGGCCTGAAGGAAAAGGCGCGTGCCGAGGGCCTGTGGAACCTGTTCCTGCCCAACGACACGGCGGAGATCGCGAAGAAAAAGGGCGGCGGCCTGACCAACCAGGAATACGCACCGCTGGCCGAAATCATGGGCCGCGTGCAATGGGCATCCGAAGTCTTCAACTGCTCGGCGCCCGACACCGGCAACATGGAAACCATTGCCCGCTACGGCAATGACGAACACCGCGAACGCTGGCTCACGCCGCTGCTCGAAGGCAAGATCCGCTCGGCCTTCGCCATGACCGAACCCGAAGTGGCTTCGAGCGATGCGACCAACATCTGCACCCGCATCGAGCGCCAGGGCGACGACTACGTCATCAACGGCCACAAGTGGTGGATCTCCGGCGCGGCCGATCCGCGCTGCAGCGTCTTCATCACCATGGGCAAGAGCGATCCGGACGCGCCCAAGCACTCGCAGCAGAGCATGGTGCTGGTGCCGGCCGACGCCAAGGGCATCCGCATCGTGCGTCCGCTCAACGTGATGGGCTACGACGACGCGCCGCACGGCCACGTCGAGATGTACTTCGAGAACGTGCGCGTGCCGGCCTCGAACATCCTGCTGGGCGAAGGCCGCGGCTTCGAGATCGCCCAGGGCCGCCTCGGCCCGGGCCGCATCCACCATTGCATGCGCCTGATCGGCCTGGCCGAGCGCGCGCTCGAACTGATGTGCAAGCGCGCCTCCTCGCGCGTCGCCTTCGGCAAGACGGTGGCGGCGCAGACCGTCACGCAGGAGCGCATCGCCGAAGCGCGCTGCAAGATCGACATGGCGCGCCTGCTCACGCTCAAGGCCGCCTGGCTGATGGACGTGGCCGGCAACAAGGTCGCCAAGAACGAGATCGCAATGATCAAGGTGGTGGCGCCGAGCATGGCCTGCCAGGTGATCGACTGGGCCATGCAGGTGCACGGCGGCGGCGGCATGTGCGACGACTTCCCGCTCGCCTCTGCCTACGCCGGCGCGCGCACGCTGCGATTTGCCGACGGCCCGGACGAAGTGCACCGCAATGCCATCGCCAAGTGGGAACTGGGCAAGTACGCGCCGTCCAAGGAAGACGCCGCGCCGCCCGTGACGCGCTTCTGAGACCATTGACCGGTCGGCCACCCGCGCCGATCGGTCAGTGCAAGGCACGCCCGCCCGCTACAGCTTCTTCTGCATGAAGCGCGCGGTGCCAAAGGCAGGGTCAAGGCCGTAGTCTGCAAAGCCTTCGCGCGCATACGCACGCAAGGCACTGGCGTTGGCACTCAACACCTCCAGCGTGAGCTTGCAGGCACCGCGCCGCCGCGCCTCTGCTTCGACCGCTGCCAGCATCTGTTGCGCCACACGCTGGCCGCGGTGGCTGGCGCGCACCACGACGTCGTGCACGTTGACGAGTGGCTTGCAGGCAAAGGTCGAGAAGCCCTCGATGCAATTGATCAGGCCGACTGCCTGCTCACCGTCGAAGGCCAGCACGCTGAAAGCCTGGGGCCGCGCCGCGAGCGCGGCCGGCAAGCCCGCCAGCACCTCCGGTGCCAGCGGCTGGCCGCCACCCGCCGGGTCGCGTGCGTAATGGTCGAGCAGCGCCGTGAGCGCCCGCGCGTGCAGCGGGTTGGCGTAGTCGACGCGAACGATGTCCAGCATCGACTTCATCCGTTGGACAGCGTGGCGGCCAATTGTTGGGCGCAGGCCTCGGCTTGTACCCCGTCGCGCGCCTCGACCATCACGCGCAGCAGCGGCTCGGTGCCGCTGGCGCGGATCAGCACGCGCCCGGCATCGCCGAGCTCGGCCTCCACGCGCAGCGTGGCCTCGGCCAGCGCGGTATTGGCCTGCCAATCCTGCTGCGGCGCCAGGCGCACGTTGATCAGGGTCTGCGGAAACAGCGTCAGCGCGCCGAGCAATTGCGCCACCGACTTACCGCTGCGCACGCAGGCCTGCAGCACCTGCAGGGCGCTGACGATGCCGTCGCCCGTGGTGTGGCGGTCCAGCGCCAGCAGGTGGCCCGAGCCCTCGCCGCCCAGCAGCCAGCCGCGCTTGTCGAGCTCTTCCAGCACATAGCGGTCGCCCACCTTGGCTCGCACGAATTCGATGCCGTCGCGGCGCAGCGCCACTTCCACCGCCTTGTTGGTCATCAGGGTGCCCACCACGCCGGCCGGCTTGGCGCCGCGCGCGACACGCTCCTGCACCATCAGGTAGAGCAACTCGTCGCCATTGAACAGGCGGCCGCTGGCATCGACCAGCTGCAGGCGGTCGGCATCGCCATCGAGCGCGATGCCGTAGTCGGCGCCCTGCGCGCGCACCGCCTCGATCAGCGCCGCCGGATGCGTGGCGCCCACGCCGGCATTGATGTTCAGGCCGTTCGGCGCGCAGCCGATGCTGGTCACGTCGGCGCCGAGCTCATGAAAGACCTGCGGCGCCACCTGGTAGGCCGCTCCGTGCGCGGCATCGACCACCAGCTTCAGGCCGCGCAAGGTCAGGTTGTTGTCGAAGGTGCTCTTGCAGAACTCGGTGTAGCGGCCGGTCGCATCGTCCATGCGGCGCGCGCGGCCCAGGCTGGCCGAATCGGCCCACACGGGCGGCTCGTCGAGCATGGCTTCCACCGCCAGTTCCCAGGCGTCGTCGAGCTTGGTGCCCTGCGCGCTGAAGAACTTGATGCCGTTGTCGTCGAAGGGGTTGTGGCTGGCGCTGATGACCACGCCCAGGCTGGCACGCTGCGCACGCGTGAGGTAGGCCACGCCCGGCGTGGGCAGGGGCCCCAGCAGGACCACATCGACCCCGGCCGAGTTGAAGCCCGATTCAAGCGCGCTTTCGAGCATGTAGCCCGAGATGCGGGTGTCTTTCCCGATCAGCACCTTGGGCCGCGCTTCGCTCCGCTTGAGCACCCGGCCCACCGCGTGCGCCAGCCGCAGCACGAAATCAGGGGTGATGGGCTGGTGCCCCACCGTACCGCGAATGCCGTCGGTGCCGAAATACTGTCGTGTCATGTCTTCTTTTTCCTCAAGCTTCTTGTTGTTGCGTGGCGGCCTGCCAGACGGCCAGTGCCGCCACTGTTTCCCGCACGTCGTGCACGCGCACCACGCGCGCCCCGCGCTCGACCGCCAGCAAGGCCGCGGCCACGCTGGGGACCATGCGCGCGTCGGCGCGCTCGATGCCCGTCACGCTGCCCAGCGACGATTTGCGCGACCAGCCGACCAGCAGCGGGTAGCCCGCCGACAGCAGCTCATCCTGGCGCGAGAGCAAGGCGAAGTTCTGTGCCACCGACTTGCCGAAGCCCACGCCGGGGTCCAGCGCGATGCGCTCGCGCGCCACGCCGAGTTGCTCCAGCGCCTGCGCCCGTTCGGCCAGGAAGGCGCGCACGGCGGGCACGGCATCGCCGGCCATCGTGCTGACCTGCATGGTCTGCGGATCGCGGTGCATGTGCATCAGGCACACGCCGCACAGCGGATGCTGCGCCACCAGCGCCGCGGCGCCGTCCTGGCGCAGCGCCCAGATGTCGTTGATGATGTCCGCGCCCAACTCGAGCGCAGCGCGCATGACCTCCGGCTTGTAGGTGTCGACAGACACCGGCACGCCCAGGCGCACCGCTTCGCGCAGCACCGGCAGCACGCGCGCCAGTTCTTCGTCCAGCGGCACCGCCGGGCTACCCGGGCGCGTCGATTCGCCGCCGATGTCCAGGATGTCGGCGCCATCGCGCAGCAGCTGCTCGCAGTGCGCCAGTGCCGCGGCCGGCGAAGCCAGGTTGCCGCCGTCCGAGAAGGAATCGGGCGTGAGATTGACGATGCCCATCACGCGCGGGCGGCTCAGATCGATGCGATAGCGGGAGGTTTGCCAGATCACGGGTGCTCCATCACGCCGAACCCATCAAAAAAACGGGGCCCAGGGCCCCGTTCGTATGTTGACGCCATGCTCAGGCGACGGTCGGTGCCGGGTCCGGCTTGACCGTCGGCGCCCCGCCGCTGCCGCCACTGCCCGAAGGCGGAATGCGCGGCGTCCAGTCCTTCGGCGGGCGCGGTTCGCGTCCGGCCATGATGTCGTCGATCTGCTCCATGTCGATGGTTTCCCACTCCAACAGGGCTTTCGCCATGGCGTGCATCTTGTCGCTGTTCTCTTCGATCAGGCGACGGGCCAGGCCATATTGCTCGTCGATGATGCGGCGCACCTCACCGTCGACCTTTTCCATGGTCTGCTCGCTCATGTTGGTGGTCTTGGTGACCGAGCGGCCCAGGAACACCTCGCCCTCGTTCTCGGCGTAGACCATCGGACCCAGTGCATCCGTCATGCCGTAGCGCGTGACCATGTCGCGCGCGATGGAGGTAGCGCGCTCGAAGTCGTTGCTGGCGCCGGTGGTCATCTGGTGCATGAACACCTCTTCGGCGATGCGGCCACCGAACAGCATGCTGATCTGGTTGAGCATGTACTCGCGGTCGTAGCTGTAGCGGTCTTGCGCCGGCAGGCTCATGGTCACGCCCAGCGCGCGGCCGCGCGGGATGATGGTGACCTTGTGCACCGGATCGCACTTGGGCAGCAGCTTGCCGATCAGCGCGTGGCCGGACTCGTGGTAGGCCGTGTTGCGGCGCTCTTCCTCGGGCATGACCATGCTCTTGCGCTCGGGGCCCATGAAGATCTTGTCCTTGGCCTTCTCGAAGTCCTGCATTTCCACCACGCGCGCATTGCGGCGCGCCGCCATCAGCGCGGCTTCGTTGCACAGGTTGGCCAGGTCGGCGCCCGACATGCCCGGCGTGCCGCGCGCGATGATGCTCGGGTTGACGTCCTGGCCGAGCGGCACCTTGCGCATGTGCACGTTGAGGATCTGCTCGCGGCCACGGATGTCGGGCAGCGTGACGTAGACCTGGCGGTCGAAACGGCCGGGGCGCAGCAGCGCCGCGTCCAGGATGTCGGGCCGATTGGTCGCCGCCACCACGATCACGCCGAGGTTGGTCTCGAAGCCGTCCATCTCGACCAGCATCTGGTTGAGGGTCTGTTCGCGCTCGTCGTTGCCGCCGCCCAGGCCGGCGCCACGCTGGCGGCCGACCGCATCGATTTCGTCGATGAAGATGATGCAGGGCGCGTTCTTCTTGGCGTTCTCGAACATGTCGCGCACGCGGGCCGCGCCCACGCCGACGAACATTTCAACAAAGTCGGAACCCGAAATCGAGAAGAACGGCACCTTGGCTTCGCCGGCGATCGACTTGGCCAGCAGCGTCTTGCCGGTGCCGGGCGGGCCGACCAGCAGCAGGCCGCGCGGAATGCGCCCGCCGAGCTTCTGGAACTTGGCCGGGTCCTTCAGGAAGTCGACCACTTCCTTGACTTCTTCCTTGGCCTCGTCGCAGCCGGCGACGTCGGCAAAGGTGACCTGGTTGTTGTTCTCGTCGAGCATGCGCGCCTTGCTCTTGCCGAAGCTGAAGGCGCCGCCCTTGCCGCCGCCCTGCATCTGGCGCATGAAGTACACCCAGACCCCGATCAGCAGCAGCATCGGGCCCCAGCTGACCAGCAAGGTCATGAGCAGCGAGCCCTCTTCGCGCGGCTTGACGTCGAACTTGACGTTGTTGTTGATCAGGTCGCCGACCAGGCCGCGGTCGAGGTAGGTGGCGGTGGTGCGGATCTTCCGGTCGTCGGAAGTCACGGCCACGATCTCGCTGCCGCCCTGGCCTTCCTGGATGGTTGCGCTCTTGATGCGGTTGCCGCGCACTTCATCGAGGAACTCGGAATACCCCACGTGGTCTGCGCCGGCGCCACCGCGGGTGTCGAACTGCTTGAAAACAGTGAACAACACCATCGCAATGACCAGCCAGACGGCGACCTTGGAAAACCATTGATTATTCAAACGCAGCTCCAGTCGGGGGATTTCTGCCGTGATGGCCGAGCGGCTCACGGTTTGCTAGGGGCAATTGGCGCTTATTTTAGGCTTTTCAAGGCTGGCGCCTCGGGCGAATCCCCCTACCGCCCATCGGGCGGATGCGGGATGGCACCGAAGTGCCTGCTTTGCAGCGCCGGGGCTCAAGACGTGTGAGGTTGTTTCAGGCCGATGCCGACCAGGAAAGTCTCGGACGACTTGTCGCGCGAGGCCTTGGGCTTGAACGGCTTGACCACCTTGAAGGTGCGCTTGAACAGGGCCACCGACTCGTCGTAGGCGCCGCCGTGGAACAGCTTGGTGACCAGTGCGCCGTCGGCTTTCATGTGCTGGCTGGCGAAATCCACCGCCAGCTCGACCAGGTGCGCAATCCGCGCGGCGTCGGCCGAGCTGATGCCCGACAGGTTGGGCGCCATGTCCGAAATCACCACGTCGGCCTGGCGCCCGCCCATGGCCGCCACCAGCTGCGCCAGCAGCTCCGGCTCGCGAAAGTCGCCCTGCAGGAAGGTCACGCCCTCGATCGGCTCCATCGGCAGCAGGTCGAGCGCGATGATGGCGCCGTCGAGCTGGCCGGCCGCGGCGCCCGCCGGCGACAGCTTGCGCCGCGCGTACTGGCTCCAGGCGCCGGGCGTCGAGCCCAGGTCGACCACGGTGTCGCCGGGTTGGATGAGGCCGAGCGCCTCGTCGATTTCCTTCAATTTATAGGCGGCGCGCGCCCGAAAACCCTCCTTGGCGGCCAATTTCACCCACGGGTCGTTGACGTGGTCGTTGAGCCACGCTTTATTGACTTTCTTGCTTTTCGATTTGATCTTCATCTACGCCGGATAATACGGGTATGCCCGCCATTCAACTTACCCCCGCCCAGCGCAAGGTGCACCGCTCCGAAGCGCACCACCTCGACCCGATCGTGATGGTCGGCGGCGACGGGCTCACGCCAGCCGTCAAGAAGGAAGCCGACGCCGCCCTCAAGGCGCACGGCCTGATCAAGATCCGCGTCTTCTCCGACGACCGCCTCGCGCGCGAAGCCATGCTGCACGAACTGGCCGACGAACTCGGCGCCGCGCCCATTCAACACATCGGCAAATTGCTGGTGCTGTGGCGCCCCAAGGTCGAGAAGGAACGCGTCATCGACGAAGACCGCATGCCCGGCCCGAAGGACGTGAAGATCCTGAAATACAGCAAGCGCGGCGGCCAGCGCCCCGAAGTGAAGATGCTGCGGGTGCTGGGCAACCAGCGCCTGACGCCCGGCGGCACCGTCAAGCGCGCCAAGCCGCGCAAGACGGTCTCGACCAAGAAACGCCGCCAGGCCGACTGATCGATGCCGGGCGAGTCGAGTCGCGTAGCCGAGGCGCCGATGCGCCACGTCATCTGCATGAAATGGGGCACCAAGTACGGCCCCGATTACGTCAACAAGCTCTACGCCATGGCGCGCCGCCACCTGAGCGGCGACTTCCGCTTCGTCTGCCTGACCGACGATGCCGCCGGAATCCGCCCCGAGGTCTCGTGCTTTCCCATTCCGCCGGTCGATTTCCGGCCCGAACTGCCGGGTGTGCGCGATCGCGCCTGGCGCAAGCTGACCACCTTCAGCCGCGACCTGAGCGACAAGTACGGCCTGTCCGGCCAGGCGCTCTTTCTCGACCTGGACCTGGTGATCGTGGGGAGCCTGGACGACTTCTTCACCCAGCCGGGCGACTTCCTCATCATCAAGGACTACCGCCGCCCGTGGCGCGTGACCGGCAATTCCTCGGTCTACCGCTGGAACATCGGCGCCCTGCCCGACGTGCTGGACTACTTTCGCGAGCACGAGGTGGCGATCCGCAAGGAATTCCGCAACGAGCAGACCTACCTCTCGGACTACCTGCACAAGCAGGGCAAGCTGCGCTACTGGCCAGCCGAGTGGTGCCCGAGCTTCAAATACCACGGCATCCCCACGTGGCCGAGCAACTACGTGCGCGAGCCCTTCGTGCCCGAGGGGGCGCGCATCGTGATCTTCCACGGGGAATGCAATCCGCCGGATGCCCTGGCTGGCCGGCGCAACCGGCGCTTTCGCTTCATCCGCCCGGCGCGCTGGGTGGCCGAGCACTGGCACGAATAGGGCCGCAGCCCTCCAGTCCGTTCAGGTCGGCGCCGGCCTGAACAGGCGCCACAGCAACGCACCGGCGCAAATCCACTGCACCAGGTACATCCCGCTGCCCACGCTGTGCCACAGGCGCAGGTTGTCGCGCGCAACGATGTGCGGCGCCACGGCGAATTCCGCCAGCAGTGCCAGCAGCAAGCCGAGAACCAGGAAGCCGATGGCGGCCTGGGTGCGGCGCGCCATGGCACCGCCGTGCACCGAACGGGTGGCCACCAACAGCAGCAGCGTGCAGCCGACCGAGATCCAGGTCTGCGCCGTGAACAGGCGCGCCGCGGTCTGGCCGGCGAGCGCCGGCGTCGGCAGCACCGAGAACAGGAGCGGCACCACCACGAAGCCGACCGTGGTGAGGCTGCCCCACCACAGGGCTGCGGCCATGCCGCACAGGCGTTCCAGCAAGCCGCGCATCGCGTGCGTGCTCAGATGTAGCTGACCGCCACGATTTCGTAGCGCTTGAGGCCGCCGGGCGCCTGCACTTCGGCGGTGTCGCCCTCTTCCTTGCCGATCAGCGCGCGTGCGATCGGGCTGGACACATTGACCAGGCCGAGCTTCAGGTCGGCTTCGTCTTCGCCGACGATCTGGTATTTCACGGCCTCACCGGAAGACTCTTCCTCCAGCTCGACGGTCGCCCCGAACACCACCTTGCCGGCCGCGTCGACCTCGCTCGGGTCCACCACCAGTGCCGCCGACAGCTTGCCCTCGATGTCCTGGATGCGGCCTTCGATGAAGCCCTGGCGGTCCTTGGCCGCCTCGTACTCGGCGTTCTCGCTCAGGTCGCCCTGGGCACGCGCCTCGGCGATGGCGTTGATGACCCAGGGGCGGTCGACGGTCTTGAGGCGGTGCAGTTCTGCCTTGAGCTTTTCCGCGCCGCGCTTGGTGATCGGAAGGGTTGCCATGTTTTGTCTCGCAATAAAAAAAGCGAAACCGCCGAACGTCGCCGTCCGGCGGTGCCTTGGTTGATCGTGAAAATTCTAGACGAGTGTCCGGCCCGTCAGGCGACTGAGGATCGCCAAGGGGCTTGCATCCGGATTGTATTGGTTCGCCGCCGGCAGGTGCAGCGTCTGTTCCATCATGAATTGCCCGGACATGACCGCGTGCGAAGTCTGGTCGGAAAAGCACACCCAGACCGAGCCCGAGGGGAACGGCACCGTTTCCTGGGCCGCGTCGCGCTGGTAATCCAGGTCGGACTTCATGGCGTCGTGCAGCTGCAGCATCAGGTGGTCGTACTCGCTGCGCAGCGCCTTGGTGACGCGCAGCGCGCGCAGCACCCTGGCCTGCCAGCGCGAATAGGGCTTGACCCGCGGCAGGAAGCGCGCGGCCACCTGCTCGAAAGGCTCGCCCACGCGCCACACGCGCGGCACCGGCGCGGGGTTGACGTTGGTGAAGACGCGCAGGATGCGTTCGCCGTAGTTGGGGCGCGAGGGAAAGGCATCGACGTGCAGGCGCCGGTCGTCAGCGCGCCACGACTGCACGCGCGACTCGACCTGCTTCGGCCGGAAGCTGGTTGGCGCCATGCGCAGGTGCGGGCCGTAGGCCGGCAGCAGCCGGTCGACCAGGCCGCGCGCCTGCGCGCGGAAGCGCCCGATCATCTGCGCCACCGCCTGCTGCACCGCCTCGTCGCCGACCACGCCCTTGAGCTTGCCCTGGCCGTCCAGGCTGATGTTGCGCACGTCGGGCGCCAGCAGCGTCGGGTCGAGGAAGGCTTTCTCCTGCGGCAGGAAATCAAAGGCAAGGCGCGGAAAGTACAGCACCTTGCCCGCTTCCAGCGCGGCAATCCAGTCTTCGTGCGGCGTGGCCGCCTGCCAGTCGTCCAGCGCGAGTTCGACGAGTTGCGATGCCATGGCCGAGTTTTCCCTGTTGGCGCTCAGGCCGCGGCCAGTTGCGCGTGCATTTCCTGCACCGAGATCACGCTCAGGTCGTCCAGGTGCTGCATGCCCGCCACCGCCGCTTCGGCGCCGAAGATGGTGGTGATGGTGGTCACGCGTGCCAGCAGCGCCGAGGTGCGGATCTGGCGCGAATCGGTGATCGCGTTGCGGCGCTCTTCCACCGTGTTGATGACCAGCGCAACTTCGTTGTTCTTGATCATGTCGACGATGTGCGGGCGCCCCTCGGTCACCTTGTTGACCGTCCTGCAGGCGATGCCGGCCGCTTCGATCGCCGCCGCCGTGCCCTTGGTGGCCAGCAGTTCGAAGCCCAGCGCAGCCAGGCCGCGCGCCACCTCGACCGCACGGGCCTTGTCGTTGTTCTTGACCGACAGGAAGACCTTGCCCGAGCGCGGCAGCAAGGTGCCGGCGCCCAGTTGCGACTTCACAAAGGCCTCGCCGAAGGTCTTGCCGACGCCCATCACTTCGCCGGTGGACTTCATTTCCGGGCCGAGGATGGTGTCGACGCCCGGGAACTTGACGAAGGGGAACACCGCTTCCTTCACGCTGAAGTACGGCGGCGTGACTTCCTTTTCCTTGCCCTGCGCCTTGAGCGACTGGCCGGCCATGCAGCGCGCCGCCACCTTGGCCAGCTGGATGCCGGTGGCCTTGCTCACGTAGGGCACGGTGCGCGAGGCACGCGGGTTCACTTCCAGCACGTAGATGACGTCCTTGCCGTCCTTCTCCTGGATGGCGAACTGCACGTTCATCAGGCCGACCACGTTCAGCGCCTTGGCCATGGCGGCACTCTGGCGCTTCAGTTCGGCGATGGTTTCGGCGCGCAGGCTGTAGGGCGGCAGCGAACAGGCCGAGTCGCCCGAGTGCACGCCGGCCTGCTCGATGTGTTCCATCACGCCGCCGATCAGCGTCGCACCTTCGGCGTCGCGGATGCAGTCGACGTCGCATTCCACCGCGTCGTTCAGGAAGCGGTCGAGCAGCACCGGCGAGTCGTTGCTCACCTTGACGGCCTCGCGCATGTAGCGCTCGAGGTCGCGCTGCTCGTGCACGATTTCCATCGCGCGGCCGCCCAGCACGTAGCTCGGGCGCACCACCAGCGGATAGCCCAGCGCAGCCGCCTTTTCGAGCGCTTCGCTTTCGGTGCGGGCGGTGGCGTTCGGCGGCTGCAGCAGCTTGAGTTCGTGCAGCAGCTTCTGGAAGCGTTCGCGGTCTTCGGCGGCGTCGATCATGTCCGGGCTGGTGCCGATGATCGGCACGCCGTTGGCTTCCAGGTCGAGCGCCAGCTTCAGCGGCGTCTGGCCGCCGTACTGCACGATCACGCCGGTCGGCTTTTCCTTGTCGACGATCTCCAGCACGTCTTCCAGCGTGAGCGGCTCGAAGTACAGGCGATCCGAGGTGTCGTAGTCGGTCGACACGGTCTCGGGATTGCAGTTGACCATGATGGTCTCGTAGCCGTCCTCGCGCATCGCCAGTGCCGCGTGCACGCAGCAGTAGTCGAACTCGATGCCCTGGCCGATGCGGTTCGGGCCGCCGCCGAGCACCATGATCTTCTTGTTGTTGGTCGGCTCGGCCTCGCACTCGGTCTCGTACGTGGAGTACATGTAGGCCGTGTTGGTGGCGAATTCCGCCGCGCAGGTGTCGACGCGCTTGTAGACCGGGCGCACACCCAGTTCGCGGCGCTTCTCGCGCACCGCCGTGTCGGTGGTCTTGAGCTGGCGCGCCAGGCGGCGGTCGGAGAAGCCCTTCTGCTTGAGCACGCGCAGCGTGGCCGCATCGAGTTCGTCGAGCGACTTGCTTTCCAGCTCGAGCTCGATCTTCACGATTTCCTCGATCTGCACCAGGAACCAGCGGTCGATCTTGGTCAGCGCGAACACTTCGTCCACCGACATGCCCTGCGCGAACGCGTCGCCGACATACCAGATGCGCTCGGGACCGGGCTCGCCCAGTTCCTTTTCCAGCACCTCGCGGTCCTGCGTCTTCTCGTTCATGCCGTCGACGCCGACTTCCAGCCCGCGCAGCGCCTTCTGGAACGATTCCTGGAAGGTGCGGCCCATCGCCATCACCTCGCCGACCGACTTCATCTGCGTCGTCAGGCGCGAATCGGCCTGCGGGAACTTCTCGAAGGCAAATCGCGGGATCTTGGTGACGACATAGTCGATGCTGGGTTCGAAGCTGGCCGGCGTGGCGCCGCCGGTGATCTCGTTGCGCAGTTCATCGAGCGTGTAGCCGACGGCCAGCTTGGCCGCCACCTTGGCGATCGGGAAGCCGGTCGCCTTGGACGCCAGCGCCGAGGAGCGCGAGACGCGCGGATTCATCTCAATGACGATCATCCGGCCGTCCTTCGGATTGACCGAGAACTGCACGTTCGAGCCGCCGGTGTCGACGCCGATCTCGCGCAGCACCGCGAGCGAGGCGTTGCGCATGATCTGGTATTCCTTGTCGGTCAGCGTCTGCGCTGGCGCCACCGTGATCGAGTCACCGGTGTGCACGCCCATCGGGTCCAGGTTCTCGATCGAGCAGACGATGATGCAGTTGTCCGCCTTGTCGCGCACCACTTCCATCTCGTACTCTTTCCAGCCGAGCAGCGACTCTTCGATCAGCAGCTCGTTGGTGGGCGAGGCTTCCAGGCCGCGCTTGCAGATGATCTCGAACTCTTCGGCGTTGTAGGCGATGCCGCCGCCGGTGCCGCCGAGCGTGAAGCTGGGGCGGATCACGGTCGGGAAGCCGACCGTCTTCTGCACCGCCCAGGCCTCGTCCATCGAATGGGCGATGCCCGAACGCGCCGAGCCCAGGCCGATCTTGGTCATCGCGTCCTTGAACTTCAGGCGGTCCTCGGCCTTGTCGATGGCCTCGGGCGTGGCGCCGATCAGCTCGACCTTGTACTTGTCCAGCACGCCGTTGCGCCACAGGTCGAGTGCGCAGTTCAGCGCGGTCTGGCCGCCCATGGTCGGCAGGATCGCGTCGGGACGTTCCTTGGCGATGATCTTCTCGACCGTCGGCCAGGTGATTGGCTCGATGTTGGTGACGTCGGCCGTGGCCGGGTCGGTCATGAT
>Ga0160459_100171_pt1 | contig 35717 bp, 40 predicted proteins | sample HID1973K_E6MG_FD_108208 | JGI IMG/M metagenome (GOLD analysis project Ga0160459, IMG submission 108208) | Enriched mosquito-associated microbial communities from UW Madison campus, WI, USA - HID1973K_E6 MG | ecosystem: Host-associated > Arthropoda: Insects > Digestive system > Unclassified ... | reverse complement strand
AGAGCGACACTGCGCCCGGCAACGCGTGCGCGAAAATCCCCCGACGCAGCGAAGCCGGCCCGTTGAGTACGACCTTCGCACCGGCCGCTAGAACCGCCCCCATCAGCCCCGTGCGATTGAACTGACTTACGGCGAGGCCGGCGGGCAGCAAGTACGCATCGCGATAACCTGCCTTGACGGTCGGGTCGCGCAACAGACGTTCCGCAAGCCGTGCCGCCATGACCATGCGTGGTGCATCGCGCGGATCGTCGAACATGCGGAAATCGATCTTCGGACTTACATGCGGATCGGAGCTTGTGAGCGTGACCGCACCACGCGAAAACGGTGCGTACAGCGCCGAGCCGAACATAGCGATATCCGCACCATACAAACGCGGACTCACACGCCCGAGCAGGAACAGCATGAGGTCGCCGTTCGGACAGTCCGGCAATCGCGATGATGCGCGCAGTCCCGCTATGGCGAAGCGCCGCACCTGAGCGGCGAGACGCTCCGGGCGCGGCAACGTCGCTGCGAAGAATTGATAGGCGTGGTTCTGCAAATTGCGTCCCACACCTCCTCGATCTGCGATCACCTCGATGCCTAGCCGCCGTAACTCTTCCGCAGGTCCGATGCCGGAGCGCATGAGGATCGCTGGCGAATGAATCGCGCCGGCGCTCAGAATCACCTCGTGCGCGTCGATGGTGAGCGTTTCGCCCGAGCGTATGGCTTCGACGCCCGTCACGCGTTGGCCGCTCAATCGCAAGGTCGTGACGAAAGTATCGGCGAGAATCGTCAGGTTCTGTCGCCCGCGCACTTGCTTTGTCAGATAGCAGCGCGCGCCTGAAGAGCGCGTGTTGCCGTCGCTGGTGGCCGGCATTGCAAAATAACCGTCGGCCGGTGTCGAGTTGACATCGTCGAGTAAAGGAAAGCCCAACGTCGCGGCGGCGCTTTCAATGCGGCGCATGAACCGCGGCCATTGCATCTGCGGCAAGCGCGAAATCGGGCTCGCGCCGCGCGGGCCGTCTCGCGAGTTATTTTCGGCGCCACGATCGAGATCGTCGACCGCTCGCGCGTAACTTGCCGCAACGACGTCCTCTTCAAATCCACGCGCGCCGGCGGCGCTCCAGCGCGCATAGTCCGTCGGGAGCGCGCGCAATGCGAACATCCCCATGATGCTCGACCCTCCGCCCACGACACGCGCTTGCGGCCAGGGGCGTGGCGGCTGCCCCGCAGCCATCGTTGCCTCGAGTGCAGGCCAAAAGTATTGCGGGTTGAGGCTGGAACTCGGGAATGCATCGTCGATATCGGAAGGTATCGAATCCGGTGGCGTGTCACGGCCCGCTTCGAGCAGCGTCACGCGCCGGTCGCTTCGCTCCGAGAGCCTTGCGGCGAGAGCCGCGCCCGCGGTGCCGCCGCCTACGATCAGATAGTCGGTCTGCAATTGTGCCCCTGACGGTTGCGGGTTGCCTGTTGGCCGTTTCAATTTCCGCGTGCCCGGTAAGGCGCCGGGATGAAGCGCTCGCCCGGCGCCACACCGGCCGTGGACAGCACGTAGTCGCGCGAGCTACTGAGTTCGCGGAGCAGGCGTTGCTCATCCACCTCGATGAGCTTTCCATGGCGCTTGACCGCGCGTCCGGCCACCCAGACTGAATCGACCAACCCCGGATGGCCAGCCAGCACGACCGCGCCCACCGGGTTGTTGAGCGGCGTCATCTCCAGATTGTCCGCGCGGATCATGACGATATCCGCATCCTTTCCCGGCGTGATCGAGCCGATCCTGTGGTCGAGACCGAGTGCCTTCGCTCCATTGATGGTGGCGAACTCGATCGCGTCGTGCGTGTCGACGGGGAGACGTTCCACCGTTGTGTGCGCGCCGTCCGCCCGGTCATGCGCCCACGCGCGCTCGACGAGCAGCACCGTGCGCATGGTTTGGAAAAGATGGCCGCTGTTGCATGTCGCGATATCGATGCCGATCGAGGGTTTCATGCCGACCTTCAGTAGACGTCCCGTCACCGGCCAGCCATGTCCCATCTGCAGTTCGATCTCGGGCGTCATCGACGCCGAGCAGCCCGAATCCGCCATCATTTCAAATTCGTCGTCGGCAAGCGAATTGCAGTGCGAGCAGATGACGTCATCGCCCAGCAGGCCGTTCTGCATCAGCCACTCGACGGGCCGCCCCTTGCCCCAGGCACCATCACCGACGTGCACTGAGATTCGTGCACCGAGCTCACGCGCGAGCGCCCAGTCGTCGCGTGTTATTTCCTTCGTCGCGTATTGCGGGCCACGCAGCGCCATGCCGAGCTGCACGAGATCGTCGGACGACGAGAAGTGCTGCAGTTTTACGCGTCGCACGTCTTGAGACGTCGGCAGACCGCTTACCGGCAGCCACTCTTCATTTGAGTTGCCATAACACATCACAAAGCGACCGTGCGATGCCTTCAAGGCCTCGACGGCCGCATCGGTGTGCGCCGGCGAGTTCATGTTGTGCGACCAGTCGAGCACCGTGGTCACACCGCCGTTCAGCGCCTCATACGCGCCCGCTAGATTGGCGACATAGATGTCCTGCGCGCGGAAGTGTTCGCCGAGCTGGCCGCGCACCCCGGCGAAGTACTGATCCAACGTCCAGTCCGCGGCGATATTGCGCAGCGTGGTCTGCCACATGTGGCGGTGCGTGTCGATCATGCCGGGCATGACGATCGTGCCGGTTCCATCGATGATCTGCGCGTCGGCCGCTTCGAGGTTTCGTCCGACTGCCCGAATCTGGCTGCCTTCGATCAGAACATCTCCCCGATCCAGGTTACCGATTGCCGGATCCACACTGATGATGCTCGAATTACGAATCAAAGTTCGATGTGACATGGAATATCCCCAAGGTCGCTCAACGTACGAAAAGGTATTGCGATGCATATTGACCACCTGTCGCGCAGGCAGCCGCAGGTTATGGCGAAGGGGGCAACGCCCCGGAGTGCACCACGATCAGCTGCCAGCCGTCTCGCTTGCGATACCAGACGGCCAGGGCGCGTGCTTCGAACGCCCTCAACTTGTCATTCGAGATCAACTCGATGGCCAGCTTCGCGAACACCAGCGCGATGTCGCCCTGCACCTCGATGCGCACGTCGCTGCGCTCGATTTTCCGGTAGTTCCAGAGTCCTGATCGAAGTCCGTTCACGTAGCTCTCTTTGCTATCGCTAACGCCACTTGAGTGCATGTAGACCAGCCGCTCGTCGAGAAGACGCGTGAGTGTCGCGATATCCTTTCCCAGCATGGCCTCGTAACGCTCATCTTCGAGCTGCTGGATGACTTCTCGATGATGACGTTCGTCGTTCATCGCTTCGTTCCTCGGTGTCAGGTGGAATCGCCATCGGCGATTTGTCGCGTCGAGCGGTCGTTCCTGCCATGTCCTCGATGACCTTGACGCAAGCCAAATAATCCTCCTCGCCATGGCCTGATGCAACGGCGGCAGCCATGATCTGGTCGACCGTCGCGCCGAGAAACACGGGCGATCCGTATGCTCGAGCGCCATCCAGAATCAATTGGAGATCCTTGCGCATCTGAACGACCGTGAATGCGGGCGTGAAATCGCGCCGCGCAAGCGCGGCTGCCTTGTAGCGCAGATGAGGCGAGCCGACCGCGCTCGCGCCGATCGCGTCGAGCGCCGTCCCGGGTGCAATGCCGCCGTTAAGGCATAGCACATAGGCTTCGCCGAGACTCGCGACGATCGTGGTCACCATGAGATTGATCGCGAGCTTCATCACCCGGGCTTGTTCGGCCTCACCGACCTCGATCACCGCCGACGCATAGCACTCGACCAGTGCCCGCGCCTGCGCTCTCGCGTGGGCCGGCCCGGACATAAAGGATGTAAGCGTGCCGTCGGCGGCTGCGGCAATCGATCCCGACACAGGCGCACGTACATAGCTGATCTGCCGTTCGACGCACGCGTTTTCGATCGTCGACGATGCGCCTACCGAGATCGTGCTCGTCTCGATGAGCACCGTGCCCGGGCGCGCGCCAGCCAGCACGCCCGCGTCACGCGTCAGAGCGAGCAGCGCCGCCGCATCGTTCGGCAAGGACGTGATGATCACGTCTGCGGCGGCCGAATCGGCATGCTCGGGTTCCGCGACTGCAAATCCGTGCTCACGCGCCGCGCTGCGTCGAGCCCTGCTCGCGTCGACCACCCGCACTGTGTGGCCGGCGCTCAACACGCGCTGAGCCATCGGCTCACCCATCTTTCCGTAGCCGATCCACATGATGTTCATGGCATTGCGCTCCTTTAAGATCGTGCGAGAGGAACCGACGTCGTCTGCCCTTGACGCCCAAGAAAGGGATTGCCACGACGCCAGAGCCAGGGATGAATCTCGATCCGTTCGAACAGCCCGGCCTGCGCGTAGGGATCGGCATTGACGAATGCTTCGACCGCGCGCAACTCGGCCGCCTCGACTATCAGCAGCGAGCCGGCCTCTGCGCCGCTCGAATCGAGCCATGGCCCGCTTTGGACGACGCGCACGTGGGTTGAACCCGCGTCGAGATGCGCGCTATGTCGCGACTTGGTCTGCGCGCGAAGCGCACGAACGGAGGGACGGTCGGTCGCATACACGAAGAAGTACATGGCCTCACGCATCGCGGCTCAGCACGAATTCATTGCGCAACTCCCAGAAGGGCGCTTGCACGCCCCATTGCGCCGCGGCTTCGGCAGATTGGTTGCGCTCGAACGTGCGGATGAGCGATGACTTCACGGCGAACACCACGTCCGAATCCAGATACGCATCCTCGGCGTCGAAAAGATGCGTCGTGAGCTGGCGGTAGCCGGGGGCCGAGACCATCGCGTGGATGTGAGCGGGACGAAACGGATGTCGGGCGCTCACGTTCAGCAACTCGCCGACGGGACCGTCAGTCGGAATCGGATAAGACGTGGGACGGATCGTCTTGAGTAGAAACGTTCCATCCTTGCGCGCGCGATACCAGCCGCGCAGATTGTGCTCGGGCTGCGAACCATCCTGTATGTCGTACATGCCGTTTGCGTCAGTTTGCCAGATTTCAATGGTCGCATCGGGCACTGGCTCACCTTGCGGTCCGAGCACCCGTCCGTGGATGACGAGCGCGGGGTCTTCACCCTTGCGAAGCAGGACCGACTCGCCCCATTCGCGCTGCGGCGAATTCGGGACGTAAAACGGACCGATCACGGTGGACTCTGTTGCGCCCGCTGGCGCGCCCGCGCTGACCATATTCACCAGCGCGGAAATTCCTAGATTGTCGGACAGCAGGATCATCTCCTGACGCTTGTCGTCGCACATCTGTCCGGTGCGGGTGAGAAACTGGATGGCGGTCATCCACTCTTCCTCCGTGAGCCGCACCTCTCTAACAAACGCGTGGAGATGGCGGATCAGTGCGCCCAGCAAAGTTCGCAGGCGAGGATCAGGTGTGCTCGCATAGCGTTCCAGCACGACCTCGGTCAGGTCGGTTTCAGTCATGTTTCTCATTGATTTCTCCGTGTATCGATTGTTGGGCTTGCCCGCGTTCGAGGACACCCTATCCGTCCATGAACGGACGATACGGCTTTTTACGAATGTTCGAACATTCGTAAAAACCCTATTGGAGATCCTGCATCCGGTCGAAGCGCTCAACAGAATCCGTATTGCCCGGATGCGTCACGCATTGCTTTTTGAGCGCGAGACCGAAGGCGACGGCAAGGCAACAGATATCGCAGCACCGGTGAAGGTTCCGGAGTGACTGTGGCTGTACAGCGGGTCGCAGAGACCAGGCTTCGCCTCTCGTCTAGGCCTCGTCGACGCGTCCCAGCCGATCCGCCAGGAAGTCGATCAGTTTTCGCACAGAAGGCAACAGGCCGCGGCGCGAAGGGAAAACGGCGTGGATGATGCCGCTCTTTGGCCGCCACTCGGGAAGGAGTTTGACTAGTGCACCGCTGGCAAGCTCGTCAGTTACCATCATGACCGGCAACTGCGCGATGCCCGCGCCAACGATGGCAGCCTGCCGCAACGCGATCATGTCGTCGGTAATGAACCGCGGCGAATGACGAACGGCCGCCGAGAGACCATCGGGGCCCACCAGCTGCCACGCATGCTCCGCCGATGGCGGCCCGAAATCCAGCGTCGGCAATTCGGCCAGATCCGCGGGGGCGGCCGGTTGCCGGTGCAGTCGGACGAGCGCCGGGGCCGCGACGAGGCACCAAGTGCGTTCCCCCAGCACGCGCATTACGAGATCGCTGTCCTTCAATGGCGGCGGCCGCACCCGGATGGCGACGTCAATCCCCTCGGCAATGACATCGACCACGCGATTGGTCGCTTCCAGATGAACGGTCACGCGAGGCGTTTCAGCCATGAACTCGGCAAGCACGACGCCAATGCGCGCGTGGAGCAGCGCCACCGGGCACGTCAGGCGCACCACGCCCTGCGGCTCGGAGCGGTTGAAGTCAATGGACTGCTGAGCAGCCTCGGCTTCGACCAGCATGGCCTTGCAATGGGCGTAATAGATCTGCCCGATTTCGGTGATGCCGAATCGCCGCGTCGATCGTTGCACGAGCCGCACGCCGAGGCGTTCCTCGAGGAGCCCGATGCGCCGGCTGATCGTCGACTTGGGCATGCCAAGCGCTCGACCAGCCGGGGCGAATCCCTGATGGTCGACCACCTGGGCAAAGAAATAAAGGTCGTTGAGATCTTGCATCGCCTATATCCGCTCGTTCCATGGATGAGACACAGAGGATCACGCATGCCCTCTACAGAAAATGCTGCGGGTGCCCTACCTTGGAAGCTGACAAACGCGATCTTGGATCGCATTCAAGGATCACCATGAAGAAGATTCTCGGCATCTACGCAAATCAGCGGTCTCACTGGGTCGGTGACGGTTTCCCGGTTCGGACCTTGATTTCGGACGCCACTGTCGGCAACCACCTGAGTCCCTTTTTGATGCTCGATTATGCCGGGCCTGAGCATTTTCCCCCCACTGCGGGTCGGAGGGGAGTCGGCTCGCATCCTCATCGTGGGTTCGAGACAGTGACGATCGTCTACAAGGGTGAACTCGAACATCGTGACTCGTCGGGCGGCGGTGGCCTCATCGGTCCGGGAGACGTGCAGTGGATGACTGCCGGTTCGGGCATTCTGCACGAGGAGTTTCATTCCCCTGCGTTTGCGAACCGCGGCGGCACGTTGGAAATGGTACAGCTCTGGGTCAATCTCCCAGCCCGTGACAAGATGGCTCCGCCACGCTATCAGACGCTGCGCAACGACGCTATCCCGTCGGTCAAACTAGCGGACGACGCGGGGCTCGTACGAGTGATTGCCGGCGACTACGAAGGCCACAGCGGACCCGCGCATACCTTCACTTCGCTTGACGTATGGGATCTGCGTCTCGTGGGTGGCCGCGCTGCGCAACTCAGGGTGCCCGTCGGCAGAACGGTAGCGCTCGTAGTGCTGAACGGCCAAGTGGTGGTCAACGAAGATGAATCGGCCGGCGCGGCTCACGTGGTCATGTTGGGAGCCGAGGGACACGACATCCGTATCGAGGCGATCAAAGACGCCACCGTCCTTCTGTTAAGTGGGCAACCGATCGACGAGCCGGTCGTCGCCTATGGGCCTTTCGTGATGAATTCAGCCGATGAAATACGTCAAGCCGTCCAAGACTTCAACAGCGGGCGCTTTGGAACGACGCCGACCGCGTGACGACACAGATAGCTCAAGCGATCCTCCGGAGGCTTTCATAACGATCGGAAGCGAAATGTTATCGAACTCAGCCCCTTGCTCAACGGGCTGAGTACATTCGTGCCGTTCGCGATCTGAATGTGACCTTCGCACAACGAATGACCTGCGCTGTATTGGCCTCGATTCGCCGCGGCTGGAGACAGAGCTGTCGCGCGAGAAGCCGCGGTCTGACTTCTGCAACAAGACGACCACTCGCCCAGCGGCTCGTCCCGCCACAATGCCGCTAGCCGTGGCATTCCTCTATCTTTTTACATAATTCAATTCTATCAACTTCTTGGGATAATTTTATCTCGATCGATTGTCAGAGTGTTCTGCCGTGCATTACCGCTGTCATAGAGAACAATATTGAGCGAGTATTCCCCATCCTGTTCGAAAAAGCGGTGACGGTGAGGACGCGGACCGATGGAGGCTGTGTTTGAAGGCGACTGATAAAATTAACCGACTGATTTCAGGCACGCACGATGGGATTCGAACAGCTCGCCGCGCTCAAAGCGCAGCTGAATCAAGGCACGAACCGCAAAGAGGCAGTTTCGCGCTCTAAGTCATCGCCAGTGGATGTCACCCGGAAAATCAAACGGCCACCGAAGCCTCCGCGAACATCTGCTGACGCGGCCGCACGGGCAGTTACCACGCTGCAACGACATTTCCCGCACGCCTTCCCGCGCAGTCCCGCACCCAAGGTCCCTCTCAAGGTTGGGATCCTCAAGGACGTGCTTGCCCGGGCGGCGTCGCTTGGGCTCAGCGAGCGAGACGCTCGTATTGGCTTGAAGCTTTGGTGCCGCGGCCGACGCTACTGGACCTGTCTCATTGAAGGCGATGAGCGCGTGGATCTTACCGGCGCAACGACTGGCGTTGTCACTGCTGTCGAAGCAGAGTACGGCAAAAGCCAGGAGAACACTCGGCTCACACGCAGGCGGGAGCAGATTGCGAAAAATCGTAATGGTCACCCGCGTTGACCAGCAAAACACACTTCAACTGCACTCGCGGATTCTCAGTTTCCGATCTTCACTGCATGCCGGTTTTCTCATTTCGGTTGGTCGCTACGCGAGCAGGCTCCTTCCAGGCAGGGCGCAAGGTGCGGCGACGCCTGCCCGCAGTTCGCGCGCGTGGCAATGCGTCGGCAACGCATTCGCGGGTAGACAGCAAGTGACTGATTTACAGAGAAATTGTTTTGGCCAGAAGGTGAAGCGTTGTCGGAGCGTGCACGCCCTAACCCGCAACTTACACGGAAATCAAGACCACCCTTCATTCGATGCCGTCGCTTATATCCCGCTAGGCGCGTAACAACAGGGGCCACCAGATCGGGCCAACACGATCGAATGGCTCGGCCAGCGTATAGCCTTGTTCCTGCAACCAGTGCGGCTTGTTTAAAACGATCGCCGCAGCTAGACGCTCGCCCGTCGACAGCAGGTGATAGTCGTTCATCATCTTCGCTTCGCGACATTTTCGAAGCAGATGCGTGTATTCAGCTTCACTCATAGCGACTCTCCCTGATTGGTTGTATTCGGCGCCGTCGCCAAGGCGCGGCAGCCCAATTGTCAGTTCCGGCCCTGTATCGAAGCCAACGACCGGCACGCCTGCATCACCCCGCCCTGGTCTTTTCGCGGCCCAAGCGAAGTTTCATTGGTGTAGGCGGTTGCCACTGTCGAAGGCTGGCCCGCACTCGTGGTCACTATGCAACGAGTGCCCTCACGCCGACGTGCGCACTTTTCTATCGAAATTTCGGAATCTGTTTACATATGAAGAAATGACTACCACGTGATAGCGAAATAAGGAGTCGGGCGATTCGAGGAATTTTCCGGCGCCACAGCCACAGTCGAGCAGGTAGCGATCGGGCATCCGTCCGCGAGACAACTCTTGTGAGTCCTCGCATCGGGGCCGTTTTGCCGCTGCTTGGGCCAAGTTGCGCCGTGCGGTCGAACGGTGCATAATAAGTCATGAACGTCATGTCTTTCATGACTGGGAGCGCATATGAGAGCCACGAACGGACCTTCGACCCGAGAATTGGCAGCGACCACGGCTCGAGCACTCGGTGTTGATGGCCGGCCTGAAGTGATCGACTACCTCCAAGACGCCTTCGATAAGGTGGTCAGTGGCGGCGTTGGCAATGATCCCCACTATGCTAATGAGCTGTTCTCTGCGGGAAGTGCGGATCCACTGGCGGCAGCGCGAGCTCGAGGCCGCCGGTTCGCCCTCGAGGAATATCGGAATCCCGACAATCTGACGCTTCTTGACGCGCGCGACTATGCAGGACGCAACGAACGCGCCATCAACGAGGACCGTCAAAAGGGAGCGTTGTATGCGTTGCTACCTGCAGGTAAAGAGCGTGGCTTCCGCTATCCCAAGTGGCAGTTCGACGCTGATGGCTCGCGATTGAAAGCGGTGCTTGAACCGCTTGTGTCCGCTAAGGTCAATGCGTGGTCGATCCATTCCTTTATGCGCTCGAAGCGTGAGGAACTTGGAGGGCGTTCGCCCGCGGACGTCATCCTCGACTCCAATGCGTCCGTGGCTCGAGTCGTCGATCTAGCGATTCAAGAAGTGGGCGGTGAACAGGGGGCGTCGTGATCAAGGAGGTCGACGACGAGTCCCCTGATTCATGTCCCCTGCCTCCGTCTGGCTTTCGCACTGCGCGGATCCCCGTACGGGAAATCGATCTCTCAGTGACGCCGCTGCTGCGCATCCACTGGCGACATCGTGATCCGGTCTATTACAACCGCCAATCCACGTCATCCACAGTCTTTCGATTCGATGCACCCAATGATGAGTACGGCGTTCTCTATGCCGCGTCGTCCTTCGAGGCGTGCATGGCCGAAACATTGATGCGCGGACGCTACCGTGGCGTTGACGCCGGAATGCCGCACGTGATCGATGAGAAAGCCATCACGGATCGCTGTGTCGCCGTGCTGGAAATGGAAAACGCACGTCCGTTGCGCCTTGCAGATCTGACGCAACCTCTTTGGCAGTTGGGATTCGACACGCAGGTTCTCTCAACGCCGAATTATTTTGCGCCGAATCGATGGAGCGCCGCGCTCCACGACAATGAGGCGAGCGTGGACGGCATCTATTTTCACTCACGCTTCGCAAATTCGGTGTCGGTTGCCCTGTTCAGCGATCGTGCAAGTCTCGTTCAAAAGGGGAATTCCGTTCCGCTGATCGAGCACCCAGCTCTTCCCGCCTTTCTTGACCGCTTCGGTATTGGCATCGCCGATCCGGGCGGTGCTGATTGGCGGGAAGAAACTGACTCCTGACGCGCCGCGCCGTTACGCGAACCTGCAATCGCTCACGAATCGCTAAAATCAATATTTTCCCGGGGGTAGCGCCAAGTCCGGCGAAAGTCGAGTCGCTCAACGGATGCCGCCGCCGCCCGCGCGCTCGGCGCGCTAATGCGTTGATTTGCTTTCGACCGAGTTGCTCTTTTTCACTCCCTTCCGTACAAAATAAGAAGAAGCGACAGGACGAGCTTGAGAACAGCGTATCCCGAGAATCCGATGAGAACGGCGCCGACAAGCGTGAGCCCAAGGGCAATGAACCGTTCCGTCATCGAGACTTTCATATCTCGCGTCCCCAGCTTGGATCCACTACCAAGCTTAGTATCAAAGTTTCGACTACTAGAAAATTTCCGTCGCTCCTTCGAGCGCGGGAGACAGCGACTTGTCAACGTTCGTCAATCGCGGGCCGGACGGCTTTTCAAGTGTCAGCATCGGCCATTGACACCGCAGTCAGCTTGATCAAGCGTTTCGCGTCCCGACCAATCGTCCAATTCGACCCGGGTCGACCACGCGGCGCACCGGCGCCCCAACGGTTTCGATTGATTGCCGATCGTTGAAATGACGAGTCAACGGGGATCGCCCATCTCTTGCCTGCGAGTAATCGCCGTACTTCTGCTGCTAGCTGCCTGGAGCACCTGTTCGGCCCTGTTGCGTTGCTGCCGTGGGAACTCTGGGAGATGTGGCACGTCGCGTTTCACGCCACGACGCAGGATGAATTAGACGTTCTGGCCGGACGCGCGTTTACGATGGCTAGCGGACCGTTATATCCCCAGTTGAAGGGCCACTACGTAGGTCAAGGCCTGCCGGACGGCCGACGTGCGCGCTTCGGCCTTTACGGACATTGAGGCAGGTTCTGTTCAACGTCAGCGCAGCTACGAGGATTGCCGACCTTGCGGCGTCACGCGCCAGTGTTCCCAGAATTGGTCTGCTTGCCCGGTGCCAAGCGGAACCTTGAACGCCGACGCGCCCCGGTGCCGGCCGCCACCAAACCGCTCTGCGATGCCCGAAACATCGAAGCACGGTGCCCCGCGCAGGCTGACCGAAATCATGCCTTTCTCGATGCGCCAGAGCAGCGCGAACGTGCCGTTCTTCTGTGCAATGTGATCGCCGATGAACGAGCGCAAATCATGGCTGCCCGCACCGATATTCACCTTATGGCCCGCGCATCCGCAGAGCATTTCGGCTCTGCTTCGGCAGCAACTGCCTCAGCCATCGCCTGAAGCTTAGATTGAAGCTGCCTGCCGTACTCGAGGTACCGCAACGGAAACGACCTAGCCAACTCGTCCCAGACCTCGAAGTCAAACGGCCGCGTGTCGAGGTAGGCCATCGCCGCCGCGCTGTCAAGCAGTGCCCAGCGCCAGATGTCGCGATCCTCGACCCGTTGAAGCAACTGAGGAACCGGCACACCTGGGTGGAAGTATTCCCACGCCATCACCGCACCGCTCTTGGTCATGTCAAAGATTGCGCCCGGGAATCCGGCGAGCGTTTTCTCTGCGGTTTTGTGGTGATCGAGGATGACGACGGACTTGGCGCGCGAGCGCATTTCATCGAGCGCCTTACGGGGAAAGCTAAAATCCAGGATGAAGATTTCGCGCCCGTCCACGTTCAGATCGTCAACGGTCGGATAGAATCCGTGATCCGCCGACACATAATCCGCGGGTGTCACCGCATCGGCGTCAAGACGAAAAAGCGGCGCCAAAAGCTCTCCGCTACAGTGAGCGTGGAAGATGATCAGTGGTTTCATTTCAGGTTATTTGCTCGTATGCGTGCAGTCTCAACGTATTTAGGCAGTCCCCCGAGAGAGCGGATAAGACGACCGACACTTTAACCTCTTGCGCACGGCCATGTCGCTAACTCAGAAAACTATCCGAGTTCTGTAGGCGAGACGAGCGGCGAGAGTGCCCGTTGCGACGTTAAGATCCCGGCAACAGGCGAGTGCTTGCATTTCACAAACGAGCATCTATCCTAGACCTACGGTCATGGCGTTATATGCCGTGAGTACTACTGCCGTTGCCGCACCGCTGGCCTTGCATGCTCCCATCCGAATGCTCCGCTCGATGAAAAAAGCGTACGATGCAGGCGTGCTTTGAAGGACATCGACCGACAAAACAAATGCAGCGAAACTCTGAGGGCATCGACGTCCTTGGGTTGGGAGCAAAGCGATGTCCGGATCTCCAGAAAGCCCTCGTCGCCGCCAGCTTACCCTTTTTTTGGGCAGTGTCGCGTCTCTGGGCATGCCAGCATTTCTCACTTCGTGCGGAGGCGGCTCTTCCGACAGTTCAGCGCCGACAGCCCCGCCTGTACAGGCCGCGAAAACCGACGTTGCTTACGTCTTCAAACCGGAGGACCCGAGGCTCGTCCGCATTAAGACAGCAGACGGCTTCACGCTCACCTATTACGGCACAAAAGATTCGGGAGGCAATGTCACTTCTGTCACCGACTTTTATTATTCCAGTACTAATCAGGCGCTTCCGGATTTTCAAATCCACCTGTCCCCGACCTCAGTGACGGTTGTATTCCAGGATGGCGGTAAGTTTGATTTTTTCCAGATTGGCTTACAGTACCAAGTCCGCTGGCGGACCGCGGCGGGCCAGAGTTATTTGGCGGTCTTCGATCCGACCAACGGCAGCGAACTATTCGAGGACGACGCAACGTCAGGCAAGGCTACGTCAATTTCGGCTACCACGGCAGCAGCGATACCCCCGATGCTCGCTAATGCGTCTGACGCTCATGCGGTCGGTGGATGCGCGTTCAGTCTCTCACAGGCAGCACAACAAGCCCTTGTGCCCACGAGAAAAGACACCGGTACGGGCACACAAACGATCGTCGTTACGGTGAATGACCGGTGCGGCGTGGTGTCAACAGGCTCGGTCACCGCGGAAGTCAAACTCGGCACATTCTACGACACGGGCGACGTCGTTAGCACGGGTCTGATTTCCGACCCCCCTATTACTAAGCAGTTGAAGTTCTCCGACGCGGACCAGGCTTTTGTCGGCGACGTGTCACTATCGCAGCTCAACACAGTCTCGCAAGCTGTGAAGACGGAAGTTGCTTCAATAGCGCTAAATCAGGCTACGGAAAAAATAAAAGACTATTTGACCGATAAAGTCATGGACGAAGCTCTTCTTCCTCTGGCAGCGCGCGTCGTCGATGCCGGAGGAAGTAAGGAGGAGATAAAGCAACTAGCCGAGAATACCGGGACCGCCATGGATCTTTGGGAAACCGCGAAGAAGCTGTTTGCGGTGAATCCGCTAACGGTTGCAGAGGTACTAGGCGATGCGACTCACGCGTACCTAGCGGGCGGCGCAAACAAATTATTTCCAATAACGGTAAATGCGTCCTATAGCGGAGATCCTGGCGTTGGCAGTGGCTCGACAATGGTTGACGTCCCCGGAGAAACTCCGGCAAACATCTCTGTATCGGTAGACGCCGCTGGACCCTGCTCCAATGGGAACCTGGCGGGCGATTGGTTCGGAACAGTGGTCGACGTTGAAAATATCGGATGGCAGTACTACGAGCTAAAGTTGACCGTGATCGGCAATACCGTCGTCGGTACGAGTCGCGCAGGTACGCCTTCCGGGCAATATTTCGCGGAAAAGAACCTGACCGGTCAGCTCTCTGGCAACGCCTTCAACTACAGCGAAACAGCCATCACAAGTCAGTTAGCTCCGCCGGGACATTTTTGGTGCTTGCTCAATGCTGCACTGACGCTTTCTGAAGAGAATGGAACACAGACATTGAACGGCAACTGGGTGGTCACCACCCCGGGCTGTCTAAACGGCGTGATAAACCTGACGCGAAGAGACTAGTGGGTTTCCCATCTGTTCCTGGACCGGCAACCGGCCCAAACACAAAACCGAGCACAAGCACCTTCATCTTGCCGGTCTTAAGCAGGCGCACCGGCTCGCCTTGTTGCAGGCCGTCGATGGTGGACGCGATCTGTCCTCCTCAGCGGCCCGATGGTACCTGCACATCCGTCGCGAAACGGCGTTGCGCTCAGTTCGAAGGCAAAACATGGTCGCACGATTGCCTTTCGCACATCCTTCGCGTCAGAGGACGTGGGAACCTGTCGGGCTCAACTCGACGTGCTTGACGAGCGTCTGGCGCGCAGCTTCTATCGTCTTTGCGCACGCCTCGAACTCTTGCGCAACCTCGGCCGCCCATGGGGCAGAAAGCCTATGAACCTGCGCTAGCACTGTAGCCAGATCACGACCGCGATCCGCAGCTTCGCATAACTGACTTCTTAGATCGGTGAATTGAACCTGTTCTATCCGCCAGAGGGGCAACTCGGCGAGAGTATTACAAAGATCGCCCCATTCATCAGCTCGTACGAAGTCTCGGTCACGGAAGCTTTTCGAGTCGCGCAGCAGGGCTTCGACGACCTCCTCACTTAAGACGATCAACTGATCGCAAATACCGATCGCATTCTTCAGACCAACAGACATTTGCGTCCGAAGGATATGAGCCTGCACCGACAACCAAAGCGCAAGGGTGGAAACGGCGACAGTTGCACCATAACCCCACCAGAGCGTGGGCCATTCACCCACGTGGAACGAAGGCATGTGCGAACTCCCAGGCGCTTTATTTGTTGCAAATGCTATGTGTGTCAGCAAGGATTCGCAAGGCAGAGGCACGATTTTTCTACTCGCTCCACTCTCGATCTCGGTAACCTTCACTGCCGCGTGTGTCTCCGTCATGTCACCATGGCAGTGAGGAGGCCCCCCGCTGAGATGCGCCGCCGAAATCATCGAAGGCGAGGCAGCGGGTATTTGCGCTGCGCACGCCACCTTCGGTCGCAGGGACGACACGCCGGAGGCGAAGCGCAACTCCGACGAAACGCTGCGCATCGCCGCGCAGCTTCGACAAGCAGAGGCGTTCGATTCGGCCGTGCAACCGCCCTCCGCCGGCGACGCAGCATGAGACGAGCACAGATGCGAAGTCATTCTGTAGGGCCCAGCAGGAGACGGACCGTTACGAAGTTGAACGCGGTCGGCGCGCGCGCCGATTACCTGAATGTTCTGCGTGCCCTTTATCTGAAAGGTCACTTCAAAAAAATCGCGATCAGCAGGAGTCAACTCTACATGTATCTCAAAACAATGCTGTTCGGGCGCCTCAGTCTGCTTCCCGGACACGGTTCACCGCACACCTCGCAACAGCAGGGAATGAACGCACGGGTGCGGAGCGCGAGGCAGCGAAGCAAGCCGCCAAGCCGCGGATGACTCGCTGGACTGAATAGAAGCGGCGACATGAAACCCCGCAAGCTGCTCGACCGCGCCGCCGCGATCATCGAACGCGACGCAGAGCGAATCCGCGCAGCGCTCGCCACGTTCGGCCGCCGGGACGACACGCCCGAGGCGAAGTGCGATCACGACGAGATGCTGCGCATCGCCGCGCAGCTTTGACAAACAGAGGCATTCGATGCCGCCCTCTAGCCGCGGCTACTCAACGAGGCAGACGCCTGACTTGACTTTCGATCGAAGGCACATCGGTCCAATCATCACCGCTCATGCCTAAGGCCCAACGCAGATCGCGAGCGAACTCGATGCAGGTGGCTTCCCACTCGGGAGTTTTCCCGCAGGCCCGACGGATGGCTTCGACGCTTGCCGCCAGAGAACGCGCTTCCGCGCGGAGCGGATCGTCGTTACCCGGTCGTTGGAACGGTTCGTTATTCATGTCCGGGTTTTCGGCAAATACTTCACAAACTTTACAGGTAGCTGGCAATGAAGCTCTACTCCCAGATAACAGGCGCCCGAATAACTTGAACGATGGCATCCGGATTTGTACGGGCGAAAGTGCGCACGACGTGCAGGAGCATGGCGTGTGAACGGCGGTTGAAAACCGACAATAAACGGCGGCGTCATAGTGCGGCGGCGCCACGCGCGCATGAAGGCAGACATCGTGGAAGCGTTCAACGCACGGTGAACGGGACGTTGATTCAGGGCACGGCGTAGGGAGCCCGTAGGGCGACTGGAGACGTGCCCTGAATCGGGGCGGGCCGTCCGCATGGTAGAAAGGCGTTTGCCAAAGAAGAAGAACAACAGGCGCAGCGCCGGCCTCAACCGCCAAGTCCAGTCCGGCACTGCGCCTCCACAGGGTATCCATATGGCGGGCCTGTCGGCCGGCCGGAGAGCCGTGTGAGCCGTCAGTATCGCATTGCTCACGCGGCCCGTCGACTTCGTTCGACTCCTCCTCTTTGGCGTTCTGGAGGAGCCGCCAATGCAGCCGCCCACGGGCCGCCTGTACGTGTGCGCCCGTTGCCGGGCGCAGGTCATCGTCTGCCGCCGTTGTGATAGCGGCCAGACTTACTGCGATCGCGACTGCGCGCAGGCCTCACGCCGAGCCAGCCTGCGAGAGGCGGGTCGCCGTTACCAGCGCAGCCGGCGCGGTCGTATGGCGCATGCCGCCAGGATGCGCCGCTATCGCCAGCGGCGCGAGAAAGTGACGCATCACTCTTCCGCCGAGCCCACCGCTGATGCTCTACTGATCGCGACTTCGACGACATCGGCCAGCGAGACGACTGCCACGATGGCAACCACGCCGTCGCTCGCGCATTGCCGCTTCTGTCACTGCGCATGCGAGTTTGTGCGTCACGGGCCATTGCGCCGTCGGGTCTTCCATGAGGTTCGTACTGCTACCGAAAAAAAAGGAACCGACCCATGACCATCAAGACTGAAGTTGAGGCACAGATCCTGCGCTATTACCACGTCGAGAAGTGGCGCTGCGGAACCATCGCGCGCCAGTTGCATGTGCATCGCGGCACCGTGCAGCGTGTGCTGGCCCAGGCGGGCCTGCCGCGGGTGGGCGGTCTGCAGCGGCCCTCGCGGATCGATCCGTACCTGCCGTTCATCCATGAGACGCTCAGGAAGTTTCCCTCACTCACGGCCAGCCGCCTGTACGCGATGGTGACCGAGCGTGGTTACCGGTGTCACGGATCGGCGTAATCGAGCCGGGGATGATCGGCCTAATGAGGCCACACAGAGTAGCCCCGAAACGCAATTTCGAATGGTTTCAAGAATGCGGTTTTTTGCCTGATTTTGCAATGACGTTTTCGCCGTTTTCAGGCATTGGTCTGGGCTTACGGAAGCTCTCGCCTTCAAGGACGATCCGATAGCAACCGTGGCGTAGTCGATCAAGCGTGGCTGCGCCGAGCACACGGTTGTCTGGGAAGGCGTCTCCCCATTCGTCCAGATCAAGATTGGAAGTCAAGATCGTCGCTGCTCGCTCATAGCGCGCGGCAACGAGATCATGGAAGTCTTCGTCGTGTGGTGCGCGCAGCGGTTTGAGCGCGAAGTCGTCGACGATCAGCAGCGGCACGCGCACGAACTGTTGAAACTTGCGCTCATACATCCCCGTGGCACGCGCTGCATGCAGCTTCTTCAGTAGGTCAGTCTGCGTGACGAACACGACATCGCGGCCCCGGCGCGCGGCGCAGTGGCCCAGTGCCTGTGCAATGTGTGATTTGCCGACGCCTGTTTGACCCACCATCAGAATCGCAACCTTCTCGTCAATGTAGCGTCCCGTCGCAAGATCATTGATATGCGCCCGATTGAGTTTGGGAAGGCGGTCAAAGTCGAATGACTCGAGTGTCTTTCCTAGCGCAAAGCCGGCACGCAGGATGCGCGCGCCCAATTTTTTCTGGTCTCGCCGCGCGACTTCATCATGCAGCAGCATGGCGAGGAATTCGGTGTATGCAAGTTTCCCGTCGATGGCCTGCCGGTTGCGCTCTTCGAGCGAGTCAAGCACACCAGACAGGCGAAGTTGTTTTAGCGTCGTGTTCAGTTCTGGACTTGGATTCATGATGTTCAATGCAGAAGGAGGGAGTTGAGATCTCGACCGAAACGCCCGCCACTGAGGTAGGTATCGGTGGGCGTTTGCGGGGGCGCGGCTACCGGCTCGCTGTCCAGTCCTTTATCGAGGATGCCTTTGACGGTGCGGTATTTCGGACTTGCAAACGCTAGCGCGCGTTCGCAAGCAGCGTCGAGCCGCTTGTCACCCACCTTCTCGCGCAATCGCAAGATGCCCTGGACACCGCGCAGGTTCACAAGCACTTGGTCGTTAAACAGCGCAAGGGCGACCGCCAGGCAGGAGGGGCCGATCTCTCTGGCACGAGCAAGGCACCACTGCGGATCGTGCTCGAGCCACGCCTGTGCTGCCGGTGGTTGATGGTCGCGCACCGTCTGACGATCGCCGGGCTTGCGCAGCCGCGGATGCGTTGCAACCAGGCCATGCTGGTGGAACAATTGCACTACCGTGTCGGTGGCCTTGAGCCATAGGTCCTTACCAACCAGCGTGAACGGGACTGAGTACAGGGCCTTGCGGTAAACGACGTGGCCGTCGCTATGCACGGTGACTTCCTTCCACACGGCCAGCACCGGTGGCACATCGGGAAGAGCTGCGAGCAGTGGCCTCTCGACGGCGAAGCGTGTCAGCGGTTGCTCATGGGTGGTGCCGTGCTTGCGGGTGCTGGCTTCCTGCATGATCCATTCGTGTAACTGTCGATTCGCGTCGCTTAAGTCGCGAAACGTGCGCAGCGGTACGAAGGACTTCTTCACATATTTGACGCCCGATTCCACAATTCCTTTTTTTGCGGGGTCGTGTGGCGGACAAGCGTCAATCCGGAAACCGTATGCCTCGGCAAGCGATGCGTAGGAGCGTTGTACTTCGGGGCTGTACATACACGCTTTAATGATTGCGCACTTCGCGTTGTCTATAATTACGCGCTCCGGGTGGCCACCGAACCATTCAAAGGTACGACGGTGGCAAGCCAGCCACGTCTCGACCGTCTGGTCGAACACAATCTCGGCATACTGATGCCGAGACCAGCACAACGTTGCCACATAGATCCACGTCTTAAGCGGCGTTCCGGATTCGTCCATCAATACGGGCCCGGCGCCGAAATCAACTTGCATTGCGTCGGCCGGCGCGAACTCAAGAATGGTCGTGGCGGCTACGCCACGCTCGTCCTTCAGGTGGATTAGGAATCGACGCATTGCGGAGTAGCTGCCGGTGTAGCCGTGATTGCGTTTGAGCGCGCCGTACATGGTTGTGCCTTGCACACCGGCGTCGAACCAACTGCGGATCAAATCGCGAAAGGGCTCCAGCGTTGAAATGCAGCTCCGGGCGACACCCGGATTGCGTCCGAATATGCCTGCCAACTCGGCATCGTCCGGTAGAGGTCGGTCCGGCTCTAGCCAGCCACGGGCGAGCGCCAACTTGCGTACGCCCTTGAGTTTGCCGCGGCCCATCAGCCGCGCGCTAGCAATGTCGCGATCTGAATCGCCTTGACGCATGCGCGTCAGAACTTGTCGATATTCAAACACCTCGAATCTCCTGTTACTCATCGGCCCTCCGGGGGAAAAACTCCCAAGATAGCCAGTTACGGAAATTCGAAACGCGTTTGGGACTACAGCAACACCAAACAACGAGCGAGCAAAGTGGCTCGATCACGCCGATCCTGGAGTGGCCTCATACGCCGATCATCGAGTGGCCCCAATATGCCGATCATTGACTGGCTCGATTATGGCGATCATCCGGTGGCTCGATTACGCCGATCATGAAATGGACCGATTACGCCGATCCGTGACAACCGGGGCAACATTCACCATTTCCGTCACCTGGTGGCGCTCCACCGCCCACGCCCGACTCCTGAGGCCTATCTGCGGTTGCGCACCATGCCGGGAGAAGTGGGTGAAGTCGACTGGGCCTCATTCGGCCACCTGCAGATCGGTCGCGCGCGCCGGCCGCTGATGGCCTTCGTGATGGTGCTGGCGTGGTCACGGCAGATCTGGCTGCGTTTCTTCCTCGATGCCCGTATGGACAGCTTCCTGGCCGGCCACGTGGGTGCCTTCGAAGCATGGTCCGGCGTGCCAAGGGTTCTGAAGTACGACAATCTGCGCAGCGCCGTGCTCGAGCGCCAGGGTGATGCGATCCGCTTCAATCCGGCGCTGCTCGCGTTTGCCAGCCATTATCGGTTCGAACCCAGGCCGGTGGCCGTCGCGAGGGGAAACGAAAAAGGCCGCGTCGAAAGAGCAATTCGTTTCGCACGCGAGAGCTTCTTTGCCGCGCGCAAGTACGCCGATCTCGGTGATCTGAACGCCCAGGCCGCACAATGGTGCATGGGCGTTGCAGCCGATCGTCCATGTCGGGAGGATCCGGCCATCACCGTGCGCGAGGCCTTCGAGCGCGAGAAGCCGAGCCTGCTTGCATTGCCGGACAACGCGTACCCGTGCGAACTGCAGCTTCCCGTGACGGCCGGCAAGACGCCTTATGTGCGCTTCGACCTGAACGACTACTCGATACCGCACACGCATGTGCGACGAACGCTCACGGTTCGTGCCGACCAGCATCAGGTGCGCATCCTCGATGGCGCCGCTGTCGTCGCCGAGCATGCTCGCAGTTACGACCGCGGCGCGCAGATCGAGATCGCGACGCACATCGATGCGCTGGTGGAGCACAAACGTGAGGCCCGCCACCACCGCGGCCTGGACCATCTCGCGCACGCCGCGCCGGCTGCCCGGACACTGATGCTGCGCGCGGCCGAACGCGGCAGCAATCTTGGCAACATTACCGCGCAGCTGCTGCGATTGCTCGACCGGTATGGCGCCGCCGAACTGCAGGCGGCGATCGAGGAAACCCTCGCGAGCGGCGCCGCGCCGCACCAGAACCCGGTGCGCCTGGCACTGGAGCGTCGGCGGGCTGCCCGGGGAGCCCCTCCGCCCATCGCCATCAAGCTGCCGGAACACGTGCGCGACAAGGACAAGCGCGTGACGCCACACCGGCTCGACATTTACGACCAGCTCACAGCGGAGGCCGATGATGACAAACAGGACTGAGCAGTTGCACGAGCGCGCCAATGCCCTGCGGATGTATGGATTGCTGGCGCACTGGAGCGAGATCGCCGACGCGTCATGGATCGAGCCGTTGCTGCAGTGGGAAGAGCAGGAACGCGCACGCCGTTCGCTTGAGCGGCGTATCCGCGACGCCCGCCTGGGCAACTTCAAGCCGCTTGCAGACTTCGACTGGGCATGGCCAAAACGGATTGACCGCGGCGCGCTCGAGGAACTGATGGCGCTCGAGTTCGTCAGGGAGAAGTCCAACGTCGTGCTGATCGGGCCGAACGGCGTGGGTAAATCGACACTCGCACTGAACCTCGCGTACCAGTCGCTCATCCACGGCTACACGGCGCTCTTTACCACGGCTGGCCAGATGCTCGGCGAGCTGGCCGCGCTCGACAGTGACTCGGCGCTGCGCCGGCGCCTGCATCGCTACGCTTCGCCCGAAGTGCTCCTGATTGACGAGGTAGGCTACCTGTCGTACTCGAACCGCCATGCCGATCTGCTATTCGAGCTGGTGAGCCGCAGGTACGGCGCCGCGAGCACGGTGGTTACAACGAACAAACCGTTCGCTGCATGGTCGGAGGTGTTCCCGAACGCGGCCTGCGTCGTGTCACTGGTCGATCGCCTCGTGCATCGCGCCGAAGTCATCGCCATCGAGGGCGAGTCGTATCGCGTCAAGGAAGCGCGCGAGCGGGCCGAGCAGCGCGCCAGGAGGCGCAACACTGCACGCCCGGAGAAGAAGCCGTGAGCCGCCGCACACACCTGCCTTCGGGCCTGTCTCGCGGGCTGGACTTCTTGATCGACGCCGACTGGTCTCCGCAGCAGGCGTTCGCCGTGTTCGAACTGCTCGGCGATCTGCGCGCGCGCATCTGGATGCGTTACGGCGTCGAGTTACACAGGCTGATCCGCGAGCAGCGTTCGCCGCCCACCGATGCCAATATCGACGACATCGAGGGCGGGTTCTGATCCTGCTTGAACCGCCCTGCGGGTGACAATGCCTGCGGCGCATGGTCGAGTGTTTAACTCAACCTTGCGCCGCCGTCTGGTGTCGGATTTACGCCGCCGCCAACATGGCGTTCATCACATCCTCGATCGTGCTACCCGCGGCGAGTGCTAACTCTGCCAAGGCCGCATCGGTGGTTAGTTCCGTACTGCACTCATTACCGATGCGGACGCCAATCCGCATCCAATCTCCGCCGGTTCGCTCATTGACTAACCAAGCCTCGGTTATCAAGTTAAGTCTCATCGCGCCCGCTCGCCGAAAAGAACATGATGAAAGAGCAAGCATCATGCGCGACGAGCAAAGAGGAAAAGCCGGAAGCATCAGCGCATAAGGGCGGTTGGATCGGTGAGAGCTGTTGGGGGGCGGAATCGCTTTCGTTCGCCGCGGCGCAGATTGCTGAAAAGTGCAAGCGCTCGTGAGGAGCAGGCGCACGACCATCGAGATACGCTGGCGACGAACGACTTCAATAGGCAATAATTCCCCCATCGGGTGAAGCAGGACGAGGTCGAGTTCTATTCCTCTTTCGTCTTCTGTGCAAGGGCCTCGGCGGCTTCCTTGAGGCGGTAGCTCCGGCCGTTGAACTCGAGCTGATGGCAATGATGCATGAGGCGATCGAGGATCGTGGTGCTCATCGTGTTATCGCCCAGATACGCCCCCCAGTCCTGCACGACGCGATTGGAGGTGACGATGATGCTTCGGCGCAATTTGTAGCGCTGATGGACCAGTGTCTGTAATAGCGCGCCGGCCCCGTCCGGTATCGAGCGGGCCAGGAACAGCTCGTCGAGCACCAGCAGGTCAGCCTCGAGTGTCGCGCGCAGTCGCGTCTGTCGCTGCTCCGCCGCGCTGAGCGCGTAGCGGTTAAAGAAGTCATCGGTTTCGAGATACTGTACCTTGTGTGTTGATTTGCACCGAATCCGGACCCACCTGACACGGTGATTTGCATCGAATATTGACCCACGTGGAACACACTGGCCCGCTGTGCAGCTAGCGGGAGAACGGAGTGATCGACATGGCAATATTGAGCATCATCCGACGCTGGCATTATCGCGATCATGTCTCGCTACGCGAGATCGCCAAACGGCTTGGCGTTTCAAGAAACACCGTCAGGCGCCATATCCGCGCCGGCACCGTCGTGCCCACCTATGCGGAACGGCAGAGCCCGAGCAAGCTCGACGGATTTGCGGCGAAGCTCGCGGGCTGGTTAAAGACGGAAGCCAGCCGGCCGCGCAAGCAGCGCAGAACCCTCAAGCAGATTCACGCTGACCTCACTGTGCTGGGGTTCACCGGTTCCTACGACCGGGTCGCCGCCTTTGCACGTCGCTGGCGACAGGAGCAGCAGGAGCAGGCAAGGAGCGCAGCACGTGGCACCCTTGTGCCACTGACCTTTGCACCCGGTGAAGCATTCCAGTTCGACTGGAGCGAGGACTGGGCCGTGATCAACGGCGAGCGCACCAAACTGCAGGTTGCGCAGTTCAAGCTCAGTCACAGCCGGTCGTTCTTCCTGCGTGCCTATCTTCTGCAAACCCACGAGATGCTGTTCGACGCTCACTACCACGCGTTCGTGGCGTGGGGCGGCATTCCGCGCCGTGGCATATATGACAACATGAAGACCGCTGTCGACAAGGTTCGTCGTGGCAAATTGCGGGACGTCAACGCGCGCTTCAGCGCCATGGTCAGTCACTACCTGTTCGACGCCGAGTTCTGCAATCCGGCCTCAGGCTGGGAGAAGGGGCAGATCGAGAAGAACGTTCAGGATAGCCGTCACCGGCTGTGGCAACGTGTGCCGGCGTTCGGTTCGCTCGCGGCATTGAACGACTGGCTGGCTGACCAGTGCGTCCTGCTCTGGCAGCAGACGCAGCATCCTGAGCAGGACACGACGATCTGGGACGCGTGGTCGATCGAGCGGCCCCATCTGATGCCGGTCGGCCAGGCATTCGACGGCTTTGTCGAGCACACCAAGCTTGTTTCGCCCACGTGTCTGGTAAGTTTCGACCGCAACCGTTATAGCGTGCCTGCGGCATTTGCCAACCGGCCCATCAGCCTGCATGTCTATGCAGCGAAGCTCGTCTTCGTCGCCGAAGGACAGATCATCGCGGAGCACGTCAGGCGTATCAGCCGAAGTCATGATCGCGGGGAAACCATCTACGACTGGCGTCATTACCTCGCAGTCCTGCAGCGCAAGCCTGGAGCGTTGCGCAACGGCGCGCCGTTCGCAGAGTTTCCTGCCGCCTTCAAGCGGCTGCAGACAATCCTGCTGAAGCACCCCGGTGGCGACCGGGAGATGGTCGAGATACTCGCGCTGGTGCTGCTGCACGACGAACAGGCCGTGCTCACCGCCGTCGAGCTGGCACTTGAAGCCGGTGCGCCCTCAAAGCAGACGGTGATGAACTTCCTGAGCCGGCTGCTTGACGGCGCACCGGTGCCTCCGCTGCAGACGCCTCAGGCCTTCGCCCTGCGCGTCGAGCCGCAAGCCAACGTCGGCCGTTATGACGACCTGAGAGGCAGGGAGGATCATCATGCAGCCTGACGCCATGATGGAAATGCTCAAGTCACTGAAGCTGCACGGCATGGCCCAGGCGCTGGGCGAGCTGGCCGCGCAGGATTCCCCCGCGTACAAGTCGGCATCGCTGGTTCTGGCAGGTCTGCTCAAGGCGGAGATGGCGGCCCGTGAGGTACGTTCACTGGCCTATCAGATGAAGGTCGCGCGCTTCCCGGCGTATCGGGATCTCAACGGCTTTGACTTCAGTTGCAGCGACGTCAACGAAGCAACCGTGCGTCAGTTGCACCGGTGTGAGTTCATGACATCGGCACACAACGTCGTGCTGGTCGGCGGACCGGGCACGGGCAAAACGCATCTGGCGACGGCGATTGGCGTGCAGGCGATCGAACATGATCGAAGCCGCGTACGCTTCTTCTCCACCATTGAACTCGTCAATGCGCTTGAGCAGGAGAAGCTGACCGGAAAGCCCGGGCAACTGGCTGTGCGTCTGATGTACGCTGACCTCGTCATCCTCGACGAACTGGGTTATCTGCCGTTCAGCCAGAACGGCGGCGCCTTGCTCTTCCATCTGCTGAGCAAACTCTACGAGCACACGAGCGTCGTCATCACAACCAATCTGAGCTTCTCTGAGTGGGCTAACGTCTTCGGCGACGCAAAGATGACCACGGCGCTGCTCGACCGGCTCACGCACCACTGTCACATTGTAGAAACCGGCAACGATAGCTATCGTTTCAGAAACAGCACGACACAGCCTGAAAAGGAGAGAAAGCGAACCCCGAAACACCCAACCTGATCCCTAAAACTGGATCAAAGGGTGGGTCAGTATTCGATGCAAATCCCGGGTCCGAATTCGGTGCAAATCAACATCCCGACTTCAAAATCTTATGGAAGGTCTCTATTTTCCAACGCATCGCGTACCAGTCGAGCTTTTCGATAGCGTCAGCACGAGATTTTACTGGCAGATCAGTGATCAACTTCCACTCGATCGGAGGCCGACCGGCGGGTGCGGCCGTCTCCAGTGCATGAACGACGGTCAGACGTAGGTCGGGATAGCGACGCTGCTTGTAGAGAGGTGGTAGCACGGTAATGCGGCGATACCTGATCTCAAGAAAGGCTTCGTCGGGACGGCCTTTCGAATCGCGGAGCTCAACACGATGGACACCCTTGATCTTCGCCTCGGCCATTTCGTCGGCGATCGTATGCTCTCCGTCGCCGGCTAGGCGGTCAACACATGTGCGCACCAGGAAGTGAGTCCCCAAGTCGTGCGCTTTACAGAACAGTTCGTAAATGTCGCTCTCGCGATCGCCGATATGTACGCAGCGTTCAGGTTCACCCAATAGTGCCGTGGATTGCCTCATATTTTCTAGCCAGCGATAGCTTTCCTTTTCTTCAATTGGCACACGCGTAGGGTTGACCTTTCTCTTCAAAGCCGTGCAGCCCTTGAACTTGCTACGGGTCCAGAATTTGATGGCCGTCAGACCAAGCGGCAAGCCTTCAGCGGTTACGGCCAGACTCGAGTGCATCAGGATTCCGCATTGGGTCAGCGGCTTCTGCAAGGCCGTGCCTTCCACGCTGAATCGAGGTCTTGCCCGTATAGCCGACAAGTTCAGGCCGTTCCCGCTGATAAGAGAACGTTGTCGTATCTTGCAGTACGAGAATCGGGCCTTCTGTCGCCCTAAAGCGCTCAGCACTCGCTTGGAAATGCCCGCCCAGAATGTCCTGCTCGCTTACTCGCTCATTGGACAAGAAGCGGTAAGCGCCTTTCGTGTTCGCCCAGTCTTGGCAGGCGAATGGAATCGTTTCTCCCACGCCTGACCATAGTCTCTCTAACAATGTTCGAAATCGTCTGCGAAGCCTGGCATCTTGAAAACTGCTATCCGTCACCTCGCGATTGATCCAGTCCTCGCCATCTGCCCGGTCGGTATCAGTCATTTTCTATCCATAGGCATCCTAACGTATTGCAGGTTAACAGAACTCGCCGTTATGATGTGGGTAATTGCAAGGCTCACGCGACGCTTACGCAAGTGCTCGGCACCGGCAATGTGCAAGTGAGCTAAGCCGGAGCGGCCGGCACGGATGCTGGCAACGGTCCGGGGCCAGTTGAAGATGGGGACGGCCTGCGCATCCTGGTCGTAGAAGACGACGCCGCGTCGCTCGACGCAACCTGCGAACTACTGGTGCTGATAGGCATGCGGCCACAGCGCGCAGTAAGCGCTTCGCAGGCGCTGAGTGCGCTTGACGGCAACGACTTCGACGTCCTATTCACTGACGTCGTCATGCCAGATATGTCAGGCACCGAACTCGCACGACGCGCGTTTGCCATCCGTCCGGAGCTCCGGATTATTTTTGCTTCGGGAACGCTGTCCCGGACTGCGAGAGCTTCAGGTTTGAATGGGCAGCGCTGCGCAAGCCCTTTACGTTTGATGAGTTGTGTCGCGCTCCAGTCGGCCGGTAGACGGCGGGCGAGCCGTCCCCCCGTGATGGTCAGTCCGCGACGACCGAGGCGATGAGCGCAAGGTGCAGGCGGCAGCGCTAGAAGATATTTCAGCGGATTTGCAATCGCCAAGCAATGAGGCCCGTCATGACTACTCTCGCGTGTCGATGACGTACTGCCGGCACCGCGAGGTTAGCCTGGCATAGCTGCGAACAGGGACGGTACCCTCAGTGCCGCCGTTTCACGCGCGACGTTCTTTGATCGCCGTCGACAACGTGCCGCCACCTGTTTGCGACGGCTCGAGACTTGAGAATCGCCCGTCGACGCTACAAAAATCGCATGACAGAGATCAACAAAGGCATCCCGGCGAAGCGCTCGAGACTCGCAGTGCCCTCTAAAGTCCAGGTGTTTGATCAAGCTGTCAAGCAAGTGGTTAAGGCGCCGTTGATGATGGCGCTTGGCGACGCACCCCGTTTGAAGATTTCGCGCGCCAGCCAGCAGCACGATCACGCTATGTAGGCCGTCAACTTCTATGGCGCTTCGCTCTGGGACCCGCTCGACGTCTTGCGCAACGCGGATCAATGAGCCGGTCTCCCGCGGCCGTGCTTGGCGATCGGCTCGTCATACTCGCGCGAGATGTCTTGGTTCGTGTAGTCACCCATCCGCCACGCTGCAGCGAAACTGAACAGGCCGCACACGAAGATGTAGCACGCGACCGCATAACCCGAGTGGTAATACGCCAAAAGCCCGGTCGCGATCAAAGGCGCGGGACCGCCCGCGATCAGTGACGCCAGTTGATAACCCAACGATGCGCCGCTGTAACGTAGCCGTCCTGTGAAAGACTCGGCGATCAATGCCGCTTGCGGCCCATACATCATGGAATGCGGCACTAGTGACAGCACGATAGCTCCGAAGATCCAGATGGGCTGCCTGGTGCGACCATGGCGAAGAACAGGAAGCCGAACAGGCCCGCAAGGGCCGCGCCAGTCATGTACATCCGCCGGCGTCCGATGAGATCGGATACGTGACCGAATAGTGGAATCGTGAAAAATTCGAGCACGGAAGCGGCCAGTACCGCCGTGAGCAACAGATCGCGTGTCGCACCGAGCGTCCTCACGCCATAGGTGAAGACGAAGGCCGTGAAGATATAGAAAGGTGCCTGTTCGGCCATCCGAACGAAGGCGGAGAGAAGAATGTCTTTCGGCTGCCGGCGGATGACTTCCAGCATCGGCGTCTTCTCGATCTTCTGCTCAGCCAGCAGCTTGGCGAAGATCGGCGTCTCGAGAATATTCAGGCGGATATAAAGACCGATCGCAACCAGCACGATACTGAGAAGGAACGGCACTCTCCAGCCCCACGTGATAAATGCACTGCCCGAGATCTTGCTCATCGCCAGAACGACAAGATTGGCGATGAATAGTCCCGCCGGTACACCAAATTGCGGCCACGAAGCGACGAAGCCACGATGCGAGTTCGTGCGCGCCCATTCCATCGACATCAATACGGAGCCACCCCATTCGCCACCGACGCCCACGCCCTGGATAAAGCGCAGCACGGTTAGCACCACAGCGCCCCAGATGCCGATCGTCGCGTACGTCGGCACGAATGCGACCGCGAACGTGGCGAGGCCCATGAGCAGCAGCGTCACAATCAGCGTGGCCTTGCGTCCGATGCGGTCCCCATAGTGACCGAAGATAGCCGCGCCGACTGGCCTCGCGACAAAGCCGACGGCGTAAATCAAAAAGGCTTGCAATATGCCGACGAGCGGGTCTGATTCCGGGAAATACAGCTTCGCGAAGACCAGACCTGTGACGGTGCTATAGAGGAAGAAGTCATACCATTCGATCGTCGTGCCGACAGTGCTAGCAATGACAGCACGCCGTAGCTGGCGTCGATAGTCCTCGTCGGAAAGGGCCGTGGCCCTTGGTTGGATGGCAGCCATTTTCGATCCCTCGATAAGGGCGAGCGCTTTTAAGGCCACTTTAGGACAATAAGAGGCTTCGGAATTGAGGCATAGGGGATTTCGATATGCTCGAATGCCTTAGCGTTAGTACCGGGAACGCCGCGCAAGAGGGATGCGCCTGCCACTGGCCTGGGCAGGCCCGCGTACCGTTCGCGTCATTGCTATTCAGTCATCGCAAAGCCAGTGGGGCGTTTCGTAAGAGATCAATCCATATTGCTTGCCGTCACCCAGTTCCGCCGAAGGCACACCGGCCGCTATCGGGCCGACGCCGGGAATGGTCAGTAGACGCTGGCCGAGATCGCCTTCTTCGAGCTGGTGCGTCAGGTTCTTGCCAATTTCACCGATTTGTCCGTCGAAGTACTTGAAGTATTCGTAGAGGCGTGCGAGAACGGCAACCAGGCGAGGCGGCAGCATGCATGGCGAGCACGGCCAGTAGACGCGTGACGGCAGTCTTGCCCATCGGTATGCTCTCCCGGTCACTAGGCTGGCAGATGTTCAATCTTTCCCCCCGGCGGGGCCCCGGCTGCCCTGACTCCCTGCCGGTCACGGGACCGCCCGTTGCCGGCGTCATGGAGGGCGTGCCAGGCGCCGCACCCGAAGAGATATCGCGTTCGAAATCGGCGAAGTTTTTAACGAAACCTAGTAAATCCGCCTGGCACGCCGGCCGTATTGGCACTGGCCGAGGGTCGGGCCTTGCTCGCTCAGGTCGATCGTTACTGGTGTCGGAGCGGACTGTGCAGTGGATGAAAAGCCGATTGGCTTGCCACCGTTGTAGCAACTTCACGTCGGGCCGCGAGGATGGAGCAAACCGGGTACCGCTGATGAAGAAAGCAAGCTCAAGAAAGAAAAGCGAAATGCGTAGTAAGCGATCCAGATGTGTCGTAGGCCTTGCGTCGAGCAACAAGCTGGCAGATACGGCTGCTACGCAAAGTCCCCATCCGGGTCGTCCGGCATCGTGTGCTTGGCCGTTCGCTCCTGTTCCTCACGTGCCGCATCGACCTGGGACTGAGTTGGATCGTCCGTCAACCCGGATGCCGGCTCGTGCGGCCGGACCGGGAATTCCTCACCGGCTCTTGCAGAAGGGACGGTTGCCGTCGCGCTCTTACTTGCGCGATCACTTAACGAAGGGTTCATAGTGCATCGCAACTTGTTTGTGTTACGTGAAGAAGGGCGGACGTTCGAAAAGAGTCGAAATCGTCCGCGGCCGGCAGTGAACGCGCGCCGCCGGCTCGCGAAAAATAGTAAAACCTTCGGCCAAGCAACGCCTGTCGTCATTCAGGGTATTTGGCGAGCTCGTTCGTGACCGCTAGCGTAATGAATCCAGAACGCGACATTCTCCGCTGTCGAGCGGCGGCGTTGACCCGTTCGAGGAGCGCCGCGTTTAGACTGACCTGAAAGCCTACAGAGTTCGATCGGACCCTTGACATATCGATGTTCACGAACACCCAGATCCCTTCGCTCCCCTCTCGTTCCAGGCCGCGCAACTCAGACGTGTCACAAGTTGGACCAGGAATGAGTTGCTCGCTGCCGTCGTAGACCTCAACAGCGTGCTGCGCGTTCCTTTGAAGGTCGCCAATGGAACTGCCCGTTATTTCTGCGCCCGGAAGATCGGGAAAGCTCCCGTGAAAGACATTACAACTGTATCGCTGGACATACAGTGGATACTGCATGAATCGCCCCTATAAAGAGCAGCCAATGATCACCGACGGATGCCGATCGTCATAACAGCCCTTAAACGCCTGAACCCATTAGACACGCGTGAAGAGGAAAAGCAACGATTATTTCGCTGAAAGGCGATCGGCCCAACTCAACGGCTTGCGGCCGATAAAGCGGCGTGTGGATGAAGAGCGATTGCCCACCTTGATCGCGTGACGTCAAAATTGAACTCGTGGCCCGCGCTAGTTTCGCCGCTTTTTGCGGCGTGTCGCGCGAATCTCCACGCGAAGCGCAGTTCAATCACGTTTAGCCGGCGTGAGCTGTGCGACCGGAGTATAGCGTTCGGCCGCTGTTGCGCAACGATAGCAGCGCCAGCCGTCGCGCCTTTCGAGTCGACGTCGGGTGCGCTATTAACGAATGGCCGGCAGCAGCGCCGGCAGTAACCGATGGGCAAACATCGGCGATCGCGGCCGGGAATGCTCTCGGTATCTAACGCGAAAAGAACAGAACCCGACGGGGTTCATCTGCGCCTCCGTCTGAATCGCCCTTTGTGCCCAATCGGCTTTCCCCCAATGTGTTTTACTCCCGCTTTCCCCTGCCGATGACAGCCTATTGAGAGTCGTTCCCCGGCAACGAACTAGAACGTGCGGCACCGTCAGCACCTCGGACAATGGTTTGATGTGCAGCCGCCAAATGGAATGAGCGCACCTGCCAACAAGGTGGGTGCGCGGAAGAGACGGAACCCGACGAGCCGACGGCATCACGTGCCCAAACGGAGGATCATTGAGGTCTTCACACGCTAACCGGAGTGTTCGAAACGAGGTACAAAGGCCGGGAACGGACATCGCGGAGAACGTCTTTAGCTTCACTGGTGGATGCGGCGCCTGCGTCGGGCGGTTCCACTTAAACGAGCCCGTTGCAGCACTTGCTGCGGGTTCTGTTCATCGCGGCCGCGCTCGACGAGGATCACGGACCATGTGGAGCAAGCGCAAGGCTTACGGCTTGGTTGGCTCGTCAAGCCACGCACGCTGGCGGCAGCCGTTGCCGCCGACGCTTCGTCAAACCTGATAAGCCGTTCAGTCGCGAGTAGGCGTGGCCAGTTCTATTGCGGTGCCGGATCCGATGCACACGGATGTGTTCCTACGTCTCGTCGAACTCGATGTACTCCGGGTAAAGACCGGTTGTGCGCGCGGCCTTCTCCACTTCATGTGTCGAGGCGTACCCGCTGAATTTGCCAACCTCCCGCGCGCCGACGAATAATCGGCCTCCCCACTCGCCCGACGGCATGCGGTAGATCCGCAAGATAATAGGCTTTCCCGTTTCGGGTTCCATCATTTCCCCCACAATGAGCGCGAGCAAACCGCAGAGCTCGTCCTCGTCCCGCTGGGCACGGGCCGCAAGGTACAGAGCGTTATCGATTGCAAGCTATCGGCGTGCCATGCTTGCGGTCGCAGGAACGTCGGAGGGGATCGGCGGGTTTTGGGCCCGTCTTTTGCCGCTCCGCGAGGATGAGCTGCATCTCCTCGAGGCATGCTTGCTACGGACGTCATTGACGTTGCCGCACGCTTCAGCACGCGCTCGTTAGTGTTGTTTCTGGTAATTCTTCAAGTGCTCGGCCGAAAGCGGCGATTCACGCTCGATACGGCGCTGGGCGAAGGAAGCATATGATCGACGATCTGCACGACTTCGCGGACGCGCCTCGGGACACGGCCGATATCGGTGTCTTCGCAGGATTTTTCACCGCTACGTCGCAACGCACCGGACGAAGTGCCCGCGTCTTGTCACTGTGTAGCCTGTCAGATACGTCGCGAAGGCGCCAGATGCTCGATCATCCGAAACAGACCGTGCAACGGCGCGCCCTTTCGATAAAAAGCGTCGATCTCGACCGCCTTGCCTTTGTCGATGACTTCATCTTCCGGAAGGGATGTATGGGCGACGAATGGGACTGAAGAGAATCTTATCGTCCCGCGCATTGCTTCGGCGACAGTGAAACCGTCGCAGTCGGGACATCTCAATGTCCAGGACGATGACGCGCGGCGTCCATGCTTGCGAAATCTGGAAGGCGGCCATTCCCCCTTCGACGAGGTATGCGCGGCAGCCATAGGCATATAGAGCCGCGGCGGGCGCCGTCCCCAGAGCCTCATCGTCGTCGATGACAAGCACCGCTACGGGCGGATCGACAGCGTCGAAAGATCGACTTGCCCATAGCCCAGGCATTCGTGAAACGGCGGGTTGCACGGCGGAAAGGATAACGTTCGTCGGCTTTCCCTTCGGTTGCGCAACGATCGCGCCGAACTAAACGGTTCCGCTGTCGTCCATCGTCGTCAGTCCAAGCGCACGCATGACCCTGCAGGCATCGGCAAGCGCTGCCTCTCGGTTTTCTAAAGCTTCAGGTGACTGAGCAATAATCCTCGCGGCGTCACCGCCCGGCGTCGACATGACGGCAATCCATATCCACCCGCCAGGCTGGCGCTCGACCTTGATTTCCGCAGCTTCGGCCATGTCCAACCTCCCATGTCGTCAATTCTAGGCGGCTCTGAGGGAGCCGGCACCTTCCTTGCGCGACCTGGTTACCGCCGACAGGCGAATTAGGGTGAAGACGATGAACGAGATCAAGTGAAGGGTGTAGGCGAAAAGGTCAAAGGCACGATCCATGAAGGTGTCGGAAAAGCACGAGGATCGCATCGGACGAAGGGATCTTGCAGGCGTCTTAGGAGTGGGGCGCCCTCGGCCATGACCGTGTTCCACGGGCGGCTAAGGCGGAGTATCCGTTTAGCGATTCAACAATTCAACCAACCGACCTCAAGCCGGGAACGCTCCCGTAGAAAGGTATCGATCGCCCCGATCGCACACGATGAACGCAATCGTCGAGTTCTCCACTTCGTGAGCAATCCGCAGCGCGACCGCGCACGCGCCACCGGCTGATATTCCACAGAAGACGCCTTCAACCGCGGCAAGTTGGCGAGCGGTCACTTCCGCGTCCGTTTGGCTAACACACTCAGTTCGGTCGATCCGATGCGCTTCAAAGAAGGCGGGAAGATACTGCTCGGGCCATTTTCGTATGCCCGGAATACGTGCCCCGTCTTCTGGCTGCACGCCGACTATTTGCACATCGGCGTTTCGCTCTTTTAGATATCGGCTGGCACCCATGATCGTTCCGGTCGTTCCCATCGCCGAAACAAAATGAGTAACGGCACCCGTTGTGCCGTTCCATATTTCGGGGCCGGTAGTTTGATAGTGAGCGAGAGGATTGTCTCGGTTCGAAAACTGGTCCAGTACAACCCCACGTCCTTCACGCGCCATCTGCTTAGCTGCGTCACGAGCGAACTCCATGCCGCCCTGGGCCGGAGTTAGCATAAGTTCAGCTCCGTACGCTCGCATACTCTGGCGGCGTTCGAGCGAAACGTCCTCCGGCATGACGAGCATCATTCTGTAGCCGCGGCAGGCAGCCGTCATGGCGAGTGCGATGCCCGTGTTGCCGCTTGTAGCCTCAATTAACACATCACCGCGGCATATCTGTCCGCGGCGTTCAGCTCCTGTGATCATCGACAACGCAGCGCGATCCTTCACCGAACCCGCTGGGTTGTTGCCCTCAAGCTTGCCCAAGATGACGTTGTTGCGCTCCCGAATTGACTCATCGAGAAGCCGTACGAGTCGAACTAGGGGGGTCTTCCCTATGTTCTCGGTGATTATCGGATAGATCATGTGCGGTAGGCTCAAGCAATCGGCGGCACGGTTTCGGCGGACGCACGTGTCCCATTCAGAATTTTTTGCATGCGCGCGCCTTTAGGAACGGACGCCGCGTTTTGCATTTCTCCACTGTCGGGTGCACGCAGGTCAACCGACAGCTAAGCGGTCGTCGTTAGACGGCCGTCGCGCCTCTACGCACCCAACGGGCCGGAACTTGCTGGGCCAGCTCAGCCATAATGTATCACAATGTGATATAGAACCAACGAGTTTTGCGTTTCTGTTTTGAGCCGAATGCCGACGAGCCGTCGACTGGGGTGGCTACCGTCGCGGATCGGATCGAGGGCGCGTGTTGTTGGGCGCATCGTTTTGAAGGCCAAAGATGGCATAGAGCAGCTTTCTCCAATTTATTCGTTGTCCTGAAAGCCACTTTCGCAGACGCGAAAACAATCGCAGCGCTCTTGATCCTCGGCGCGCCGCTGGCAGCGCGCCGAGACGCCTTCGCCGCTCGGAAAATGGCAATATTCGGCCGGCGTTCCGCTGAAACGATGTTTAAGGCAATGCTGATTAAGTCCACCGCTTGTGCGCGTCAAGCGTTATAGAGCGCACAAGCAACGAGAAAGCCAAAAGACAATGAAACAGCAGACGCTCGCGATGGCCGCGGATCAAGGTGCGGGTT
>Ga0160459_100170_pt1 | contig 36273 bp, 31 predicted proteins | sample HID1973K_E6MG_FD_108208 | JGI IMG/M metagenome (GOLD analysis project Ga0160459, IMG submission 108208) | Enriched mosquito-associated microbial communities from UW Madison campus, WI, USA - HID1973K_E6 MG | ecosystem: Host-associated > Arthropoda: Insects > Digestive system > Unclassified ... | reverse complement strand
CGCGCACACCTCGCGATAGAGCTCGCGCGTCTTCGGGAATTCGACTTTGAGGCGCTCGATATCGGCGGCTAGGCGGGTTTCGTCGGAGAGAACGTCGGGCATGGCCGCGAAAGGATAAGCAGTGCTCTCATATTACAACGTAATCCGCTATAGATCCAATCCAATGCGACTATCTATTTGACATTAATCCTATAATGTCGATTAAAATGGCTCAAAGCCGCTTTCCAAATCGCCCGATCGTGAAGCCCGCCCTACCCCCGCCGCCGCTCCTCGCGCTTCAGCCTGCGCCGCTGGAGAGGCTCGTCATTCCGTCCGAATTGGACGGCAGCAAGGGTTTCAACCGCGCCGTCACGGGTCGCGCACAGATCGCCGCGAACAACGATCTCGATGCGATCCGGGCGTGGCTCTCGCGCTTCACGGACACCAGGACCACCTTCGAGAACTACCGCAAGGAAGCCGAGCGCCTCCTGCTCTGGTCCGTCGTCGTGCTCAACAAACCGCTCTCCTCGCTCACGCACGAGGACTGCCTGCGCTATCAACACTTCCTGGCCGATCCGCAACCGGCGGCCAGCTGGGTTGCGGGTGGCGGGCGCAAGCATGCCCGCAGCGACGCGCGCTGGCGCCCGTTCTACGGGCCGCTCTCTCCTGCGAGTCAGCGCCAGGCGACCGTGATTCTGAATGCGCTGTTTTCGTGGCTGGTTCAAGCGGGCTACTTGGCGGGCAATCCGCTCTCGCTATCCCGACAGCGTGCTCGACACACGGCCCCGCGCATCACTCGCTATCTGGAGCCGAGCATCTGGCAAGAGGTCAAGGACACCATCGCGGCCATGCCAAGCGATACGCCACGCCAGATCGCTCATGCCTCTCGTGTGCGGTGGCTCTTCACGCTGCTCTATCTGGGCGGCCTGCGGATTGCCGAGGTCGGTGGCAATACGATGGGGCAGTTTTTTGTTCGGCGCGATGCCGACGGCGTGATGCGATGGTGGCTCACCGTGCACGGCAAAGGCGGCAAGGAACGGCTCGTACCTGCGACGCGTGAAATGATGACGGAGCTCTCGCGATACCGGCAGCATGTCGGGCTGAGTGCGCTCCCCTCGCCCAATGAAGACACGCCGCTGGTCTTGCCCATTGGCGCGACAACAGCGAAGGGTGGCACGCAGACGTGCGCGCCTTTGACGCGCGCCGCACTGCATGCGATCGTCAAAGAAGTGTTCGCGCAGGCCGCCGCCCGACTCCGCGAGCGCGACGAGACGTCTGCCGCGCGGGCCGACCTGTTGGCAAAAGCTTCGGCGCATTGGTTGAGGCACAGCGCAGGATCACATATGGCGGACCAGCAAGTCGATCTGCGCCTCGTGCGCGACAACCTCGGGCATGCATCGCTGACGACGACCAGCCTCTACCTGCACATCGATGACGACCGACGCCATCAAGAGACCGACGAAAAGCACCGAATAGACTGGTGACGCTCGCGCGCAACCTTTGACTACAACGCAGCCCCGACACAAGTAAGACCGCCATGAAAGCGCCCCCACCGGAACCCCTCATCTCGGCGGATAAACGCAGCCTCACCTTCGTCATGCACTGGCGCGCGCAACCCGTGACCTGCGTCGTTTCACGCGCAGCCCTCGAAGCGTATTTTTGGCTCGCGCCCAGTGCGGACAATGCTCGGACATTGAAGGTCTTCCGCGATGGATTTGGGCGCATTCATGCCATTGCCGAGCGAAAGCTCCTGGCGCATCCTTCGAAACATCTCAAGCTCTCTACGGCCGATTTCGCTAAAGACTGATTGACACCCTGCGCTGGCCGGACGCCGGGCGGACTTTTAAGGGGTTAGCGCGACAGACGATTAGTTGCATTTCATCACTGGTACTGCGACAAGCCGCGGCTACTCACGCGCGGGCACTTCAAGTGCGGAGAATGGACGTCGCGCTGAAGCCACGTGACTGGGTCCGCAAGTGTTACTCGCTACGAACGCGTACAACTCGCGATCACATGAAGGCACCGAAGATCTCGCGCCTCGGCGTGTTCGCCGTGAGCCACTCGCGCTGCTGAAGCGCTATGCTGCATCCGACCCGCGCGGTGGCGACACCGAACGGCTCACATCATTTGCGGCCTGCTCAGTGTCGTTCCGTCGCTGAAGCGGGCGAGCCTGAACGGTGCGATGTTGAACTGCGGCGCGTCGTCCATCACCAGACGGCTCACGAGCATGCCGACGCCCGGGCCCAGCCCGAAGCCGTGGCCGCTGAACCCCGACGCGATCACGAGCCCTGGTGTTGCATCGACCTTCGAGATGACGGGAACGAGGTCCGGCGTCGTGTCGATCGCGCCCGCCCATGCATGAGCGATCCGCAAGCCGGACAACTCGGGAAACACGCGCGCGACGTTTTGCAGCGCGCACTGAAGCCATTCTTTATCCGGCCTGGGATCAAGCACGCGGGTCTTTTCGAACGGAGAGATGTCCCCCTCGCGCCACGCGGCGTTCGCCTCCGGCCCGTGGAAGAAACTGGATCCAATGCGAATCTTCAGCTTCTTCTGCAACTTGCTGCGGAACATGGTGCGAAACCTGACCGAATGCCGCAGGTTTTGCGGCGCGAGCTCCACGCGCCCATAGCCGGGAACCGCAATCGTGTAGCCGCCGTCCAGCCGGCGTCGCAGCGCGAAGTTCGGGCCCGCGAAGCAGCCTTCTATGACGCCCGGCGCTTCGGCGGTCCGCAAGGCCGTTCCCATCACATTGATGGCCGGAAGATCGATGCCGTGACGCTGACAGAACAAGGCGCTCCATGCGCCGCCCGCGAGCACGACGGTATCGGCCGCGAGCCGTCCGCGCTCGGTCCAGATGCCACCCACGCGGCCTGCGCTCGTGTCGAGGCCGCGCACCGCGCAGTTCTGGTACACCTTCGCGCCGAGTCTTTGCGCGCCGCGCGCGATCGCCGGCGCGGCCTTGGACGGCTCCGCGCGGCCATCGGTGACCGACCACACGCCGCCCGCCCACTTCGCCCGTCCGGACGGAATACGCGACGCCAGCTCGCGCGCGCTGAGAATCTCGCTGCTAAAACCGACTTCGCGCGCGCGGGCGAGCCACGCTTCCCATTGCGCGACGTCGGACTGATGCTCCGTTCCGTACAGAATGCCGGCCCGGCGAAAGCCGATGTCCTCGCCCAGTTCCTCGCTGAGTTCCCTCCAGCGCCCGAGGCTCTGCATTGCTAGCGGCAATTCGTGCAGATCGCGATTCTGCTGACGCACCCAGCCCCAGTTGCGCCCCGATTGTTCGCCGCCGATGACGCCCTTTTCGAGCAGCACCACCGACACGCCGCGCCGCGCGAGCTCATACGCCGTGGCGACGCCGACGATGCCGCCGCCGATCACCGCGACGTCGCATCGTTCGGAAAAACCTTCGCTGTTTGTGACTTCGTCGATCCTTAGCATCGTTCCCTGCCGCCGGTTATTACAGACTCTTGCAGACGAGACCATCGGAACGCAGCAAAAGCGCGAGGGGCGTTCCGCACGAGTGTGTTCGATTGTCCGGCCTTCGACCGTCTCGCGGATAGGACGATCCTGCTGTTTCCGCCGCGAATCGGCGCTCAGCCGATGCGCACGTTCTGCACGACGATCCACGCGGACCACTCAATCAACACGGCGCCAAGCGGCTTGCCGATCGCCTTGCCCCAGCGAACGTGTTTCTCGGCCGCCATGATCGCGCCCAGCCAGCATCCAGCCGACGCTTCCCGTGCCGACCGCGAACATTAGCAGCATCAGCGCCCAGCAGCAGCCGATGCAGAACAAGCCGTGATTCACGCCGAGCAAAAAGCTCAGTCCGTCGCCGGGAAAGGCGTCAGGAGTGCTTCGTATGACTGCGCCGAGCGGATTCGGACAATCCGTCGTGTTGCCGATGCTGCCGCGTTTGCTGGAAGCGAATCCCGAGTTGCGCATCGATCTCGATCTTTCCGATCGTCAGGTGGATATCGTCGGGCAGGGTCTCGACCTCGCCTTGCGCGTGGCGCCGTTGGAAGACTTCGAACTGATGGCGAGAATTATCCGACCGAACCCTCGCCTCGTCTGTGCAGCGCCAGCGTATCTGGAGAAGCACGGACGTCCTTCGACGGTCGCCGATCTGGACGATCACGCCTGTATCCGGTTGAGCGCGGTGAGACGATGGCCGGTTGTCGTCGATGGAGCGTTGATTCGAAAGCGCGTGGATGGCTTTGTCACGACGACGAGTGTTGAGGCGGCGCGGACCGCTGCGGTGCAAGGTCTTGGCCTTGCGCAACTGACCTATTGGGACGTGTTTCGCCACCTGGCCGATGAGTAGCTGGTGCAGATTGATCTGCGGGATGCGGCGATGGAGGATTTGTCGGTGTGGGCCGTGATGCCAAGCAGGCGTAATGCGCCAAACAGAGTTAGTGTCTTTCTCGATGCTCTACACAGGCAGATTACCGACTTGAGTCGAGAAAATCGGTTCTGACTTCGCGCGGATTCAGAGCCGTGTTGGCCCGCGCCGGTGGCCGGCCGTTGATTGGTCCGCGTCGGGCAGAGGTCAACCCAACGCGGACGTTGAACGCCTGTCATCACCTGCGTCTCAAAGCGGGGGAGCTTGAGTCATTCACATCCGTATGACGTCCTGCCGTGAGGGTTTGCTTGATGTGTGTAAAGCGAATATCGTTGGCCTTGCGGCTTGAAAATGGGAGTCGCTAAATCCGGTGCGCGGAACGCAAACACATTGGACTCCGCTTTAGCCGCACATGTCGTTTTTGAGGTCGCAGACCGTGTTCCTGTCAAGTCACCAGGGCCACGATCACCGTGCCCCACAGCGCTAACAGCACATTCCCCACTGCATAGGCCACGCCATATCCCAAGGTCGGCACCGCGCTCTTCGCTGCCTCCTGCACCGCTGCCAATGCCGGCGTGGCAGTCGAAGCGCCTGCGCACACCCCAAGCATTACACCCGGGTGCATCTTCATGATCTTGTGCCCGACGAATACGCCTATTAGCATAGGAATACTTACCGTCAATACGCCTGCAAACAAAAACGAGAGCCCGCTGGTCTGCAGTCCTTTCACGAAGTCGGGCCCGGCGTTCAAGCCTACGATGGCGACGAAGCCCGTCAATCCAATGGATTCGAACACCCACAGCGTCGGCCCCGGAATACGCCCGAAGAGGCGCGGCTGCACAGAACGCAGCCAGCCACACACTAACCCGCCCAAGAGCACTCCCACGCTAATCGATAGGCCAATTTCGACACCGCCAACAATTAGCGCGGGAACGCCTACCAGCGCACCAGCCACAATGCCTAGCGACACCAGAACCATATCCGTCGCGTTGGTCACGCGGTCGGGCACGCCGATTTTGTCAACGACCGCATCCACGCTTGGCACGCTGCCCACGAGCGTAAGCACATCACCACGGTTGAGCACGGTCTCGGGGGAGATCAGCACCGGCGTGCCCGCGCGGGTGAGGCGCAGTACGAACACTCCGCGTGCACCCTGCTCTCGCGCTAAGTCGCCGAGCCGGCGGCCGTCAATCACCTTGGATGTGACCACCACGTCCAGCGATTCGGCCTCTACGTCCAGCAGTTCGCGGTCGTCGATTTCGCGCACGCCCGAAGCCGTGCCCTCCATGCGCTCGACCAACAATGTGCGTCGGCCGGCCGCGGTGACGGCATCGCCCGCGCGCAGCACGGTATCGGGGGTGGTATTAGTCACAATGCCGTCGCGCCGCATCCGATTTATAAAGAGACGCTGGTCGCCCATGGCTTCCAGTTCCGCTATCGACACACCTGCCAGCGGCGAACCTTCCTCAATGTAATAGGCGCGGAACTCGAACTCCCGTCGCCCTGGAATGCCCTGCGCTTTGCTGCCTTGCATCTTGTCTTCGAGTTCGCGGCAGGCCGTAGGCAGGTCTACCCCGATGAGCTTGGGGGCGAGTTGGCTGAGGATCCACGCCGCACCAATCACACCCACCAAATAGGTGACCGCAAAGGCGACCGGAATTTGGTTGGTCATCATCTGCCGATCGGCGTCGGACAGGGCCAGCCGTGAAATTGCGTCGCTGGCTGTACCGATGGTGGCCGACTCGGTTAGCGACCCGGCCACCACGCCCGCCGCAGTCCCCGCCTGGTAACCCAGGAGCTTACTCACGATGAACGCCACCACAAGACCAGTCGTGGCCCCGATTGCGGCCAGGAGCGCCTGCTGCAAGCCGTCGCGACGCATGCCACGAAAGAACTGTGGGCCGGTGCGAAATCCGATGGAAAACAGGAAGAGCAAAAAGAAGCACTGCTTCACTTCGCCGGAGATTTTGAGCCCCAACTGGCCCACCAGCACCCCCGCCAGCAACGTGCCGGTGACCGCGCCTAGCGTGAAGCTGCCGATCTTGACCTTTCCCAGCGCATAGCCGAAGCCCAATACTAAGAAGAAGGTGACCTCTGGATGGTTTCGAAGCACGTGCTGAAACCAATCGAACGCTGCGCTCATTGAAAGCTCCCTGGCATGGCACGGGGCTGGTGCGCCAAGTAAAGTGCCGGCTTGGCCAACTTTCAAATCACGCTCGAAACGCTGGATACCGACCGGAGGCAGCGGACCGCAGCGCGTCGTCGAATCGAACGCGTCGTCCGCCTCTGGCCCTTACTTTTCCAACGATTGAAGAAGCCGGGTCAGGTTTTGCGGTTGGACCCGAATGATTCCACCGCGAGGGCTATCGATGTCGGCAATCAGGGCAAGTGACAGCGAAATCGTCACGGGTAAGATCGTCATAAGCAGTGCGGTGCGGCGTTGCCCTTTGGCGCCGTAACCCTGCACAGCGCAGCCGAAAATGGCAATCAAGATCATCAGTACCCACGCACCATGCGGGATATGATTTATCCTTGCCGCTTCCGAATAGTCCTGCGAGTTCAGCACGTCGTTCATTCCGGCGACGACAAGCGATCCGATAGGCGTGGGCTGTGTCTTTGCAACCTGTGTCGCCTGCTCCCACAACTTCGATTGAAGCGCCGAAATTTCCCCGTCAAGACGTTTCCGCTCGTCGGGAATGCGAGTCTGAAACTCCGTCAACCTCAGACGGGTGTACTGAACCAGTGCTAGCCTTATTGAAGCGCGGATCTGAGGCTCCGCCAGATCAGCTCTTGCAAACTCGGTACCAATTGCATTGGCTTCCGCCTCTTCAAGGTTCTTTCGCTGGTCATAGCGGTTCACTGCCATAGAGATACTGAACCCGATCAGCAAGGCTAACAGCGTAAGTGTCGCACCCTGAACGGCGTTGAAATCGTCTCGTTCGTCGTCTCGCAACGGCGCAAGGCGCCGCAGGACGAATACGCCGAACGCTACCGCGGCAATCAGCAAAACAAAGATCACCGCGAACAGAATCGCCGGATGGTCGACGAACGCTGCCATTCGATTTCTCCCTCTTGATCGTTGCTCGCGATGACGCCTCATCCAGCCCGGGATGCAGCAGCGCATTAGCACACATGGAGCGTCTTGTCTCTGCCTTGTGGCCATGGTACGAATGCAAAGCATCCCGGCTCGCCCTTTGCATTCCGACGGTCGTTGCGCATGCTTTAGCCGTGTTGCCTTGCGAGTTGCCTGAGCGCAGGGCCCGCGTGGTCATGAAACCGGCGAATACCTGAGCACAGATAGTTCAATCCCGCCTCTCCATCGGGGGAACGTAAGAAGCGATTTTTCGGGCACTCCCCCCAGCAGAGTTTCAGATGCTTGCATGCTCGGCAGTAAGCGGGCAGTGAATCGCGTTTTGCGAAGCCGAACGATTGCTGTCGCTTAGAGAACGCCATTTCCCCAAGGTGCGTGTCCCTTATGTTTCCGAGCGAATAGGCCGGATACACATAGTGGTCGCACGAATACGCCGTTCCATCGTGCTCGATTGCTAACGCCTTGCCGCAGAACTCCGCCGTTACGCAGGTTTGCGCGGGCCGCCCGGCGGTCTGTACCGCCGCGGTCTCGAACAGGTTGACCAGAACACGGCCGACATCCTTCTTGAGCCACTCGTCGAACGTTCGGGAAAGGAAATAGCCCCAATCATCGGGATCGACTGACCAGTCCGTGACGACCGAATCGACGTTACCTGGTTTAGCTGCGCTTGTTCCGAGCGTCGGCATCGTGGATGGTGAGCCTTGTTGCGGCGCGATGGTTTGAAAGTCTTTTGGTTCGACGCAAGGGATGAACTGAATATAGGTCGAACCGACCTCGTTGCGCAGAAACCGATAAACGTCGAGCGGCCGCTTGGCGTTGATGCGGTTCACCACTGTCAGCGTATTGAACTTCACCCCGTGCTTCCTGAGGAGCCCAATGCCACGCATGACTTTGTCGAAGGTCGGTTGTCCCTTGCGATCGAGACGAAAGGCGTCATGCAGTTCGCGTGGCCCATCTATGCTGATCCCGACCAAAAAATTATTCTCTTTCAGAAAGCGGCACCAATCGTCATCGAGTAAGGTTCCGTTAGTCTGAAGATCGTTTGAAAGCCGACGCCCTTGGGGTGCATACCTTTTTTGGATCGCCACGATGTCTTGAAAGAAGTCGATGCCAAGCATCGTCGGTTCGCCGCCCTGCCACGAAAAGATGATCTCGTCGCCGTTTTGCGCTTCGATATACTGCCGTATATAGCGCTCCAGCATCGACAGCTCCATCCGACGGCCGCGGCGCTGATCGAGTAGATGTTCCTTGTGCAGGTAATAGCAGTAGGTGCAGTCGATGTTGCACGTCGAGCCGATGGGTTTCGCCATCGCATGGAATCGCCCCTTTTGCTCCGGCGCGACCGGTTCGATCATTGCCCGCCGCATTGGAAGAAAGGAAATAGGTTGCTCAAGCGCTTGATTGCTGATGTCGTTCATATCAACTCTCTTCGTTCTCGCCTGCGATCGGTCCGAGGGCGAACGCCGCCGGCCTTTAACTACGGCTTTGCGACCGGATAGACCGTCTTCCAGTCCTGCTTCATGCTTACGACGATCCATCCACGCGCGACGGCCTCGTCCCACGCTTTGTCGAGCCGCGCAAGCGACGACTTTCGGTCATAGGCGAACTCGCGGTCGGCGTCGTCGTGGTGCACGAGAAGCGCGAGCGTTGCCCCCGGTCCACTCGCGGTGTATTCGAGCATTTCCCGATCCCCGTCCGAATTCCCGAACGCAAGGATCGGCCGCTGACCAATCGCTCGGAAGATACCAACCGGCTTGCCTGGACCGTCGTCGTTGAAAGCGAATCCGGGCTCGCGCATCAGCACGGGCGTGCCGTCGCGAACCTCATATTTCAGCTTCTCCTCGGTCCCGACCACTTGCTCCGGCGGGATGCCGTAGGCTTCTTTGACCCAGACGCGCATGAACTCGGCCGTGCCGCCCGACACGATCCAGATTTTGAATCCGTTTTGACGAAGCAGCGCCAACAATTCTAGTTGTGGCTGATAGACGAGTTCCGTATAGCGCCGATGCAGCGTGGGATGCGTCGAACTGGTAAGCCACGCGCGAATCGATCGATCATAGTCGTCCGTTGTCATGCCGCTGTTCGCCACAGCCAGCAGCTGAATCAGTTCCTTTTTGTTCTGCGCAAGCGCGGCAGTGTTGTGTGCGACAAGTGCTTTGAATGCGGGACTGCGTTGCCACTCCGGGTGTCGGGGCGCAGCTGCTTTTACTTGTTCGATCATGAACGACAACTGAAAGGGCATCGGCTGCTCGCTCCAGAGCGTACCGTCGTTATCGAAGACAGCAATTCGGGCACTTGGAGGCACGTAAGCAGGACTGCCTTCGCGTGTCACATCGGCCACGAATTTAAGAATTGCGGAGCGTGCCGCACCGTCACGCCACGACGGTAAAATCGCTGCTGCGTCGTCGTTGGCGGAGCTTTGCTGAGTCCTGGCGGCGGGCAGCGGCGCGTCATGGCTCGCGCAGCCCGTTAGCGCAACGCAAATAAAAGTAAAGATGACCGCCACACGGCGCATCGTGCCGAGTGGCGTCGCGTGACGTCCGATCGAGCGCATGCTTATCCCTTCACGTCGTAGTGTGCCTAGATAGCGCTGCACGCCTGGGACAACCGGCCAAAGCGGTTGTCCCACGGTACGTTGCACGTCAGTTGCCCGTCGCCATCGGAATACTGAAGCCATTCCTTTCCAGTTCGTCACGCACATTCTTGAACCGTTGGTACTGCGTGAGCGTAATCGGGCCTGAATAGCCCTCGCTCTGCAGCTTGCGTGGCGGATACTTTACGTAGGTTTTCATCAGCTCCGTGACCGCGACATTAAACGTGGGAAGCGTCCAGGTGTGTTCCGTATAGTTATTCATGAAGATGTCGTAGCGCTCCTGCGGGTCCTGATAAAGATCAAAGACCTGCGGGACCGTGGCTACGTAACTCTCGGGTCCTTTCCAGCCAAGGTTCGAGTCGACGGCAAGCCCACCGGTCTTCACGCCCGCGTCGCCGCGCAGATTGAACACGGCCTTGAACTGGCCAACTCGCACAGCGCCCGGCGTCAGTTCGTTCTCGGTGAAGTAGAACCACGAATTGCGCTTGCTCTTTCCCGTGCCGAATAACACGGGCGACATGTCATAACTGTCAAAGATGATCGGCTTGCCTTCGCGGTCATTTTTGGGCAGATCGACGCCCGCTATCGACGCGAACGTCGCCATGCAGTCGAGACCGCCCAGGATGTCGAAGTTTCGCGAGTGCGGCTTGATCTTGCCAGGCCACCAGGCGATGGCCGGCACGCGAGCACCCCCTTCGCGGTCGGTTCCCTTGGTACCGCGGAAGGGTGTATAGCCGGCATCAGGATAGACGTCCTGCCATGCGCCGTTGTCAGTAGTGAAGAAAACGAGCGTGTTCTTGTCGAGTCCCTTTTCGCGCAGCTTGTCCATGATATGGCCGACGCGCGCGTCAAGTTCGACGAGCGAGTCCGCGTACTTCGACTTGGACAACGACTTTCCGACGTAGTCGGGATCGGGCATGTTGGGCTGGTGAACCTTCATGAAGTTCACATTGAGGAAGAACGGTTGCCCCTTCTGCGCCGCTTCATCAATGTCGTCGAGTGCCGCTTTTTCGATGTACCGATCGACAAACGGAATGCCGACAATGCGTTTGTCCGGCTCGTTCTGGTACTCACCATTTACCTTGAAGTCTTCATGCGCCTTCTCCCCCGCCTTTGCTGACAGCATTCCGGTCGTGACCCTGACGAACATGTCTCGCGTCTGTTGATCCATGTCTGGAAACCACTTTGGATCAGAGTATGTGTAGGCGTTCAGGTGATACAGGCCGACATACTTCATGTCGTCGTAACCCTGCGCATTCGGCAGCGCGTAGTCCGCCTCGCCGAGGTGCCACTTACCCGTGAAATAGGTGTTGTAATGCGCCAACTTCAAGACGGATGCCAACGTCCACTCGGCCTTTGGCAAACCGCCCCCCTGTCCCTGGAACGCAACGGTCGTCATGCCGCTGCGATTGGGGTTACGTCCGGTCTGAAGAGCCGCACGGCCCGGCGTGCAGCTTGGCTGGCCGTAGAAATCGAAAAACGTCATGCCTTCGTCGGCCAACCGGTCGAGGTTCGGCGTCGGAATGCCGCGTCCCTCGCCTCCGCCGTACGCGCCGAGGTCGCCCCAACCCACGTCGTCCCCCACAATCAAGACGATGTTGGGCTTGCCAGTCTGCTCTGGCGAGGTCTGCGCCTGCGCGCCGATCGCGACGCTCAGAAGGCCGGCAGCGGCCAGGACGAAGGGCGCGCGTCTAGCTGGCCTGGCGAGTTGGGAAAATCGGGTTCCACTTTGCATGCTGACTCTCCAATTAGCATCGCATCGTTCAAACGTGCAACGGCGTCAAGGCTGCCGACGCACGGCCGCATGAACTGCGGCCAATAGGTCCTTGCCCAGAAATGGCTTGTTGATCAGCACATGCTGACCGACGTTGGCAAGCGCACGGCGAGTTGCCGGCCCATCAAACGCGGTGATAAACACTGCTGGTGGTCTAGGCGCCGGCACGCTTAGATAGAAAGCCGGCCCCGACATGCCGGGCAACTGAACGTCGAGAACCAAACAAGCCGCGCGCGACGCCCACGCCAGAAGATCCGGTTCCTCCGCGCTTTCAAAGGTTCGAGCGTTAAATCCCGAGAGCTTCAACAAACGCTCAACGGCGCGCCGCAGCCCCGCGTCGTCCTCAAGGATCACAATAAGGGGAAGTGTCTCGTCCATGCGTCGACCGTTTGCCATCAAATGGATTCTGGTACTCCGCTGGGACCGGCGCTATAGGGACTCGGGGCAACGAAATTGCCCTTTGGGGCAATCCGCGAACGTCGGTTTCCGATCTCTGCATGCTGAGTCCACGCGCGTAAGGCGGCGGAATCAGACAAACCGGGTCTTGATTCGATTCGGGCGACCGTCAGACGAAACCGGGCAATGGTGAAGAGCGCGCGCACTGCGACCCCAATTGTTGCAATTGTGTAACTGGTCAGATGGCGTCGAGCTCAGACAGGTTTGGCCCTGTATCAGTTTTCGAGAAAAGGCTCAATCGGCAGCTTCTTGCACAGACGTCATTTATTTGCTGTATTGGTGTGAATGCTGGAATGTTGGCTACCGTGACAGGAGAACCGTCGTGACCGATGCGGAAAGACCTGTGATTCACATTGTCGATGACGATCCTTCCCTTTGCACCGCGCTGAACCGGCTATTGGGTTGCGCGGGCTTCGCCGTAAAGTCGTACAGGTCGGCAGGCGAGTTTCTGGTCAGCGAGCCTGATCCGCGTCCGGGTTGCATCCTGCTTGACATGGAGCTTGGCGGCCCGAACGGACTTGAACTGCAGCAGGCGGTGATGCGCGCCCCACGGGCGCTGCCGATCGTATTCATGAGCGCCTACAGCGACGTACCGTGCACTGTCAAAGCAATAAAGGCGGGCGCGGTCGATTTTCTGTTGAAGCCATTTGACCGGCATGCCCTACTACGGGCACTGCAAGCTGCCCTCGATTCGCCCCCGCCGCTACCGGCGGTAGTAGGCGCAGACGACCGCGCAGCTTTGAGCGAACGTGAGCGAACCGTGCTGCGATGCATCAACGCGGGCAAGCGCAATAAAGAGATCGCGGCAGAGCTGAATCTCTCGGAGAGAACCATAAAGAGCTGTCGCGCCGACATCATGCGTAAGTTCGGCGCGACGTCGCTCGCCGAATTGCTTCAGAAAGCCAACTCGCGTGTTACCACGTTTGTGCAGCGGAACGACTTATCTTCAACATCCGCCAATCATCTCGGTGAGCGCGGTTTGTGACTTCGATGAAAGGTTCTGGACCATTATCGCGCCTTGTGATGGCGAGAAAGGTAAAGCGGTTCGCTGAAACGGAGTTCGCGCGCCTGCTGCGCGCACTCATGCGGACCGCGACCAAGCTCAAAATGGCGGTAATCCGGGGCAAGTGTCGAGTCGTTCTCGTCGGTTTAGTGCTCGCATCCCATTCTTTCGCCAGCGAAGCGCCAAAAGTCGTGCTTTTCACCGGTGCTGATCCCATTCAGCCCGCCGCGCTCGTTCAAATACAGGCAATCCGCAACGCGCTGGAGGCGTCTACATCTCAAGGAACGGAAGTCTTCCTTGAAACGCTAGACGGTTTTCGCTTCGGCAGCGAAAATCTCGCGCCTGAATTTCTGGCGTTGATGCAGAAAAAGTACGCGCATCAGCATGTCGACCTTGTGATCGGACTCGGGAATTACGCGGCGGACTTTACAATCAGGCACCACTCGGAAGTATGGCCTGACGCGCGCGTTTTGTTGTCCAGCGTCCCAGAAGACTGGTTGAGTCGGCATGCGCTACCCGCGGGGTTTTCGACCGTGCCGTACCGCGTTGATGTGACCAAAACGCTCGCAATCGCCGAGGCGTTGCAGCCTGACGCACGCAGCCTCGTCGTTGTCGGCGGAAATGCGGACGTCGATCTGCGCTTCGTGGATCAGGTCATCACGGCAGCCGAAAAAGACAAGAAGCGGTGGTCGTCTATCGAAGCGTGGACCGGTTTTTCGCTGAAAGAACTGCAGCGGCGGCTTTCTTCGCTCGACAGCGACACCGCCGTGGTCTATACGACGATGTACCGTGATCGCGACGGGCGTCGCTATTTTCCATATCAAGTCGTGGCTCCAATGGTACAGGCATCGCGCGTCCCAATTTACGGTTGGTATTCGGTTTACCTGGAATACGGCCTGACCGCAGGCGCCGTCTACGACATGGAAGAGAACGGGCGCAAGACGGGCGAAATCGCAGCGTCGATTCTTCGCGGGGGTGTGGATATGCCAGAGTTACCCGCGCTGCCTGAGCGATGCGTAGCAAACCTAACTGAATTGGACCGGCTGAGCTTGTCGGTTTCTCGCCTGCCCGGCACTTGCCGCTTCGTCAATCCACCGCCCTCAGTGTTTCGTGAGTATCGCGGCACCGTTCTCACACTGCTCGGCGTCATGCTTGCGCAGTCAGCTACGATTGCCGCACTGCTCGCCCAGCGTCGCAAGCGAAGACGCGCGGAAGCTGAAGCTGGCGAACGCCGCAACGAGCTGGCGCGCGCCGCTCGCCTCGCGACCGTCGGGGAACTGAGTGCGTCGATCGCGCACGAGGTGGGCCAACCTCTCGGCGCCATCCTGAGCAACACGGACGCAGCCGACCTGCTTCTAACGTCGCCGAACACCAGTGCCGATGAGTTGCACGAGATCCTTGCCGACGTCAGGCGCGACGCTCTACGGGCGAATGAGGTGGTGGTCCGTCTTCGCGCACTGCTCGCGAAGCACAGCGTTTCGTTCAACGCCGTGAATCTGAACAAAACACTCCAGCAATCTTTGCCGCTGATTGAGCCGGAAGCGAGGCGCCGCGGGATCGTGGTGCAGATGCATTTGGCTGAAGCAAATGGGGAGATCTTTGGGGACCACGTGCAGGTTCAGCAAATCGTGCTCAATCTGGCACTCAACGCAATGGATGCAATGCAAAGCACAGTGCCCGATGAACGGGTGCTGTCTATCTCTACGCGCTCTGTGGCCAGACGTATCGAACTCACTGTCGCAGACCGGGGTCATGGCTTGTCCGAAGATGCCGGGAGGCGGCTCTTCGAACCGTTCTATACGACCAAAGCGCATGGCATGGGGCTTGGTCTTTCCATTGTGCGGACGATCGTGGAAGCGCATCACGGGCAAGTCCATGCCGCCGCACGCGATGGAGGAGGCACAGTATTTATCGTAACGCTACCGCTCTTGGAGACGATCTGCGAAAAAGGCGTCCCAGGCTGTTCAAGTGGCACCATCGACCGCTCGGGCACCGGCGCAGGTGGGACAGCAACGCCTTGAGTCCGCGGCGATCGTTATACGGACCTTCAAACGCCAATGTAAATCGCAAACTTATGAAGGCACGAGGCCGAAACCTGCACGAACATGAGGGTCGGCACGCGGCTTGACATGGGCTCTCGCTGTTCTCGCTTATGGCAATCAACAGCGTACACCGACCATGGTAGCTTCCTCATCCCTCTTTCGTAAGAGATCGAGCCAAAATGGCTACAAGCTTTGCATAATCGACGGGCTTTGTAAGATGAAAATCGAATCCCGCCGATATTGCGCTATCCATGTCGTGCTGCTGTGCCCAGCCCGTCAGCGCAATGAGCGTCATTTCTGGAGGAGCCGTTTCACGGATGCGGACGGCGACCTCGTAGCCGTCCAGTCCCGGCAAGCCGATGTCAAGGATCACTGTTTCCGGTACGAACTCTTTCACCACAGCCAGGCCGGTTAGACCGTCCAAGGCGGTTCTAGTTTCATGTCCGTCCAAATCAAGCAGCATGGCGAGGCTAGTAACCGTGTCCTCGTTATCGTCAATGATGACGATTCGTTGGGCGCGATGCTGTGTTGCCGCGCAAGGAGGGACGCTATTGCTTGTCCCCAGCACGTTTTCAACGGGAAGCCGCACCGTAAATTCGCTCCCGTGTCCCGTTCCGGCGCTCTGGACAGCCACAGTGCCTCCGTGTCGTTCTACGAGGGCCTTAACGAGCGAGAGGCCAATCCCTAGTCCACCCTGCGAGTGGGGCAGACCGGCTGATATCTGTGAAAAGATTTGAAAGATTGAGGATAAGTGGTCGGGCGCGATCCCGATCCCCGTGTCCCGTACCTTGATGACGGCTTCGTCTACCTCCCTACACACGTTGAGCCAGATTGAACCGCCCGCGGGCGTGTATTTGGCCGCGTTGTTCAAGAGGTTTTGAATGACCTGCGAGAGCCTCATCGGATCGGCGCTCACGACGAGCGGCTCATCCGGCAAACTGATCGCGAGGTTGTGCGACGATGCATCGATTATCGATCGCGACGTCTCGACGGCCTCGCGGGCGATGGTTGCCAAATTCACGGATGCCGCTCGAATTTCGAGCTTTCCTTCGGCGATTCGCGAGACTTCGAGCAGATCCTCCACGAGACGAGCAATCTGGGTGACCTGGCGTTCGAGCACATCGCGCGACCAAAGCACCTGGGGGTCCGTGAACTGCTTGCGCCTGAACACCTCGATGACCGTGCGCAGCGGCGCCAACGGATTGCGGATTTCGTGGGCCAGTGTCGCAAGGAATTCGTCTTTCCTGCGATCGGCGAGTCGCAGCGCGTCCTCTGCAGCCTTTTGGGCCTCAAGGGCGGCTTCGGCTTTCTGGCGGGCCAGCAGCAGTTCATGCTCGTATTTGTGCCGGTCCGTCACGACGACGAATGCAAAGTCGTCGTAGTCAATGCCGTTATGCACATAACGGGCAGCATTAATCAACATGGGGATCTTGCGACCATCGCGGCGGCGGACATCCAATTTGACTTCTGCCACCGACCGCTGAATCTGCAATAGAGGTGCCAGATGGGTCTGGTGAAAGACCTTGCCACCGATCGTGAGCAGGTCCTGCACACGACGTCGATCAAGCAGTTCGTCTGCGCTATAGCCGGACCACCTGCAAAAAGTTGCATTCACTCGAACGATAGTCCCGTCCGTCGTAGTAGTCAGAAGGCCGCAGACCGCATGCGCGTAGGCATCAGCGACCGCTACTAAGCTTAATCTTGGACTGTCCATCAGTATCCCAGGGTGCCAAGAAATGCCTCGGCTGCCTCCTTACTCGGGCCGGGGGCGCTCAGGTGAGGACAATGTCCCACGTTCGCGACGATACTCAAGCTGCTCCCAGCGATGTTTCGATGCATGTATTCGCCAACGGAAAGGGGCGCAAGCAGGTCGTCGCTTGACTGGACGATCAGCGTAGGCGTTGTGACGCTCGAGAGGTCCCCCCGGTGATCGGCGAGGAACGTCACCCGAGCAAAATGTCGGGCAATTTCTGGGTCGGTACGGAAAAAGCTGTTTGTAAGCTCATCTGCCAGCTCAGGTTGCTCTGGCGAGCCCATGATTGCCGGGGCCATCGTGCTTGACCAGCCGAGATAGTTGCTGTCCAAGGCCCCTAATAGCTCGTCGATGTCTTCGCGTGAGAACCCGCCACTGTAGTCGCCATCATCGATGAAGGATGGCGAGGGTCCGATCATGACATTAGCGAGAAACAAATCCGGGCGCTGAATTGCGGCCAGCATTCCGATCATTGTACTGACAGAGTGACCCACGTAGATCGTCGGTCCCTTAGCGCACTCCTCGATGATTTCAATTACGTCATCGGCGTATCCGGAAAGGCTGCCATATTTCGTCCTGTTATACGCGGAGAGATCTGATTGACCTCCCCCAACCAGGTCGAACACAACCGTTCTGTAGCGGCTCGCGAAGCTGGGGGCGAAATTCCGCCACATGCTCAAATCACAGCCGAAGCCATGAGCGAAAAGCATTGTTACGGAACCCTCGCCTAATATCTGGACGTTGTTGCGTGACTGGATGCTCATGGGGATGTCCTGACAGGCTGTGTCGTTGGAAGTGATTCGGGGTCGCCGCGCATATTGCCACGGTACACGATTTCGGCGGTGGGGAGATTTCTCGCTTCCCATGCGCGATTCAGGGTGTCGATCGTTGTGGAAAGCAGGAGCGACGAGAATCCAACGCTGTCCCCGTCGACGGAATTTTGAGCAGCTCAATTTTCGGTCGGCGTAAATAGTCAATCCGGGGTTGGGCGATCGCTCGAACAGCGATCTGCACAACCTCTTCGAGAGCACGTCGTTTGCGACCGCATCTTCGAACGTACACTCGTTATCCGTTCGTTCAGGCACGCCATGGATTGCATTTTCCACATCGGCACCGTCAACCGTGGCTGGCCTGCCTCAAGCAGTGCAATATGGACGCAATCTCGTTGGCCTGTCGGGCGCAACGTACGACGATGAGTCGGCCGTCGCCGTTGACCTTTTCGCGTGTGTCACGCTCCGGTCGCATTGCGACACCTTATAAGAGATAGGTGTTGCACTTCGCTTTTGAGGCCGCCGGGATTAAATGGTCTTTCCATCCCCGACGGACGGAGCCAGCCCGGGGGGACATTCGCCGTGGGATCTGCCCGACCGATCAATACATCAATACGTGAGATCCAGACTGACGGTCCATCCTTTCACGTGGGGACCAAATAGGTAGGCTGCTCCCGCCCGCAGGCGTTTCGACTGTGCGTCGCCTCTCGAAAGGGGAAGTTCGAATCCGCCCCCGATGTTCGCCAACGTCGAAAACCCAAGAGCGTCGTGGTTGGGTCCGAAAAATCCGCCATAACCCGCGTTGATCACGTAATTCAACGGGCGCGCAAATAGCTGAGCACCCGTAGGCGCCGAATAGCTCGACTGGACCGACCATGAACCGGCCGTTTGTCTGAATCGCAGTAGAGGATCAGACTCATCGAAGCTTGAGATCCACGACCATGCAATGTGTGCACGCACAGTTAGCCTCTGCGCCCGTGCCAGATTCGTCAACCATTCGAGCGCGGCATTAGGTGTGATCAGCCATGCGTTTTCATGCCAGTTGAATAGCGGCCCATCAAGGACAGGTTTCAGGCCATTGGCTGCGCCTGCATATGAGGCGTCATTGAGCAGCCTGGCCACGCTGAAGTCCACTCCCGGCTCGAATGTGATTCCATAGCCGAGACTGCTTTTAAGGAACAGGCCGGCCGTTGCGCTGAAGGCAGACCACTTGCTAGTGATGCTGCCGACCGCGCCGTTCGGCGCGTCGCTCACGAATTCGCCCTTTTGGCGAAAGTAACCGGCGGAAACCCGCCAGCCGACACTACTTTGATCCGAAAGCGTGAGCAAACTGCCCTCGTATGGAATCCGGGTGACGGTAAGAGATTGCGGAACAGCATCATCTGAGATGTCGAGATGTGAGGAGCTGATGTCCGGGGTCGCGGTCAAGTTAAGAATGTGCGCATAGCCTGAACCGAGACGCGCAGCGCCAATGATGTCTCTGCTGGACTGAGCCACAACAGATGGTGAATTCGTGACGGCGAGAAGAGCGACGAGAATTCGAGCCAATGGAACCCGCGCAACGCTGCGGAAGCGCCTAGCCGAAGATCGCATGCGAGGTTCTCTCCATGTGGCAGGCGGACACGCGCTCGGAAACACTATACCGCATGCGTTGGGAGTTGTTTTTGGACTCGTCTCGCGATTGGCCGGCGCAATGCTGCGCATGGTTGCGACGACGTCGTTGACGGTGTCGCCGCCCTGAGTCGCGTCGCCGCACGCCTTGGTTGCGGCGTGCGTGCCTTCGGCGGCGTTGTCGGCGTTCTTCGCGACGGCGCTCGCGAATTCTTCCATGCTCGCGGCGGTTTCTTCGAGCGAGGCCGCCTGCGACTCCGTGCGCTTCGACAGATCGACGGTGCCTTGCGCGATCTCGCTGGCCGCCTCGGCGATCGTCACGCTCGACGACTGAATGCCGAGCACGATCGTGTTGAGACGCGCGCGCATCGTTTCGAGCGAGACCATCAGACTGTCGGGGCTGCGGCCATCGACGGCGATCGCATCGCGCAGGTTGCCTTGCGCGATGCGAGCGCCATCGCTTCACCCGGTTCGCCGCCCAGCGCGCGCGTGAGACCGCATTTTTATGTCATGCTTATGCAGACAGCCACTAGATCCGGCATGTTGTGGATTAGGCCTCCGTGTTCTCGAAAAAGTACGCTGGCACGTCTGGCCCCCAGAGATATAGGGAGTCTTCGGGCGGATGATTGCCCGCTGGCCACTCGGTACCGGCTCCGACGTAATCGATGTCGGCCGAGTACTCCCAGAAGGACCCCCAAGGGTCTCGGACATACTGGAAGTAATTCGAACCAAGTACGTGCCTTCCCACACCCCACCCTTCAACGTAGCCCGCTTGCTGCATCTGCATCTTGCCGAGACCGACTTCCTCGATGGTCTCGACATCCCACGCGCTGTGATGCCAGCCTTTCGCCGCTCCCTGCGCAAAAGCGATCAGATGGTGATCGCTGCCATGGCGCGCGTGCAAGAAAGCCACGATACCCTCGGACCCATCGGTGAGCGTCAGTCCGAGCGAGCGCTCATAGAACGCGACGGCCTCGCGCACGTCCGGCGTGAACATGAGCACGTGAGAAAGCCGCGTCGGGCGCGTTGGCGGCGCATCGGCACGAGCGACTGCGCCGCGCGAGCGCAAGGGTGCCAGTTTCTCGCGTCCGAGCGGCTTGCAGCCGGGCGACGTCTTCACGCCGGGCTTCAGTTGCAACAGATTGCCGTCCGGATCGTGGAACCAGAAACCGTCGCCCGGTGCGAGGGGTGCAGGCGCGGCGGACTTTCCGCCAGCCTGCACGATTTGCTCGCACAACGGCGCAAAGTCGTCCGCGAAACAGTGCAGCGCCAGATACGCGAGCTGCTTTCGCGCGCCCTCACGGATCCTTGCCCACACATGATCGTTACCGGGCGTGCGCAGCAGCAATTCATCGGGCAGCGATTCCAGCTCGAAGCCGAAGGCGTCGAGAAAGCGCGTAGCCTCATCGAGACTCGGCACCTCGAGTGCAAAGTGGTCGATCGAGTGGATGCCGAAGCGCGCGCGTTTGATTGTCGTCGATGTCATCAGTCGAACTCCCGTCTCAGACGGCGACGCCGCTTGCATGCGCGTCGGCCTCGCGAACTGTGCTCGGTGCCGCGCCGAGAACCTGAGTCAGAACGCGGTGCAATTCCTTTGCGGGATTCTCCGCGCGCGTCACCGAGCGCCAGGCGACGAACCGGTCCGGCCGCACCAGCACGCAGCCATCGTCCTCGATCTCGCGTTGGGCGGCCCAGTGACCGTATGCATCGAAGGTATCGGTTGCGTGCGCGATCGACACCGCATCGATTCTGATGCCGAATTCGTCTCCGACCTGTCGCGCAGCATCGAGCCATGCTTGCCCTCCCGTTCCGGTGAGCACCGTGAAGACGCCTTTGCCGACCAGATCGAGCGTCGACACCTTCACGCCCTCGCGCTCGATCCACGCATGCGGAAGACAGGCGCCCGGCGTCGTGGTGGGGTGATAGTAGAGTTCGGCATCGCGCGTCGGTGCCGGGAAGGTCGCGCCGTCGCGCACGATCGCAGCCGACTCGTAGCGCTGCCCCAACTCGACTCCGTGACAGTTGAACTGATAGTTCTGCAGTTCGACCGCCTGCGCGAGCGCCCTGCGGCGTCTCTTGCCGGTTTCGCAGTCCGAGAATAGCTCGTCGAGCGAAGCCCAGCCATCCGCGGCGCTTTGTCCTTGCGAGAAGCCGAGGGCATTTGCAATGGGCTGCATCTCACCGACCGATTTGATCGCGCGGTTCACGACGCCCTGAGCCACTGGCTGACGCTCGTCCGAATAGGTCTGCAGGAGCGCGGGCGAAGCTTCGCCCCTGACGATCATCGCGAGCTTCCAGGCCAGATTGAACGCATCCTGCACCGACGTATTCGAGCCAAGCCCATTAGCGGGCGGATGCCGGTGCGCGGCGTCGCCGGCGATCGCTACACGGCCCTTGACCATGGTGCGCGCGACCATACGGTTGATGGTCCACTTCGACACGGCCTTCACGCGAACGGGAATGTCCGCCTCGCCAACGGTGGCGCGGGCGCGCGCGATCACGGCTTCCTCGCTCAAGTCGGGCTCGCCCTCTTTCGGGTCGTACATGAAGAGCAGGACCCATTCGTTCCACGGCCGCACGCTGATCCAGGTGCCACTACCCACCCAGTAGTCACTGCCCGGCTGGTTCATCCAATAAAGCACGCCGGGGCGATGCGCCGTGTACTTCGTCAGATCGACTTCGAGCCAACAGTTGACCGCGCACCCGAGCCCCATCTCTCCGTCCATCTCAAAGCCGAGATCCTTCACGACGACGCTCTGCGCACCGTCCGCTCCCACCGCGTAGTCGGAGATCACTTCGATCTCTTCGCCCGTCACGCGATCGACAAGGCACGAATACACCGCCTCTTCAGTTTGCCGGATGGACACCAGTTCCGTGTTGAAGAGCACCTTTGCGCCGTATTCGCGCGCCGCTGACAAAATGACCGGCTCGAGCAGATGCTGCGGCGCATTGCACATCTGAGACGGGCTCGCCGCTTCGTAGTCCGCCTTGCGCTCGGTGCCAGTGCCCCACGTTTGCAGCCGCGCGAGTTCCGTGCCGGCGAAGCTCGTCGCCCAGACGTTGTTCGACATCATATCGCTGGACGTTGCGAGGGCGCGCACGCGATCCTCAATGCCCAGATCGCGAAATACCTCGACCGTGCGCTGATTCGTGATATGCGCGCGAGGCGAGTGGGCGGTGCCCGGATAGCGCGTGATCGCCAGCACATCGACGCCGTATTTCGCCAGCAATGCGGCTGTCGTGAGTCCAGCGGGGCCCGCTCCCACCACGAAAACCGGGACGCGAATCTTTCTCATGTCTCCTCCTTTAGGGGTATTCAACGATCGTTCAACGCTCGATAACCACGTCTTCGTCGGCGACGACGTTGCGCAATACGCCCAGTCCTTCGATCTCGACTTCGCATACGTCGCCGGCACGCATGATCAGCTTCGGCTCGCGTGCCCACCCGATGCCGGCGGGGGTGCCGCTCACGATAACGTCCCCAGCTTCGAGCGTGATCCCCTCGCTGATGATCGAGATGAGCGAGGCGACGTCGTGCAGCATGTCGCTCGTGTTCGCGGACTGCACGACGGTTCCGTTCAGGCGCGTTTCGAGCTTGAGGCCCGCACCGCCCGCAGGCACTTCGTCGGCGGTGACGAATACCGGGCCGAACGCGCCAGTGCCGTCGAAGTTCTTGCCGACCGTCCATTGCGGCGACTTGAACTGGTACTCGCGAACGGAACCGTCATTGAAGATGGAATAGCCCGCGACGCAGGCAAGCGCCCGATGCTTCGGAATATGGCGGCCGCCGCGGCCGAGAATGACGGCGAGCTCGCCCTCGAAATCGAGCGAATCGGAAATGCGCGGGCGGATCATCGGCGCCGCGTGGCCAATCAGGCTGGAGTTGAAGCGCGGGAAGATCGTCGGATAGTCCGGCTGTTCATACGGGCTTTCCTTCGTGTGGTCGGCATAGTTGAGCCCAATGCACAGCAGCTTGCCCGGACGTGCGAGCGGCGGCAGATACGTCACCGAAGCGCTCGAGAATTCCTCACCGTCCGCGTGATGCGCTGCGCCCCAGGATGCGAGGTCGACGCCCCGTGCGAGCAGTTCGTCGAGGGTCGTTTCGCCGAGCGAGCGGATCGTATTGCCCTGCACGAGTCCGAGCAGCCGGCGATGGTTGTCGGGGGAAAACTGGATGTATCGCATTGCATCTCCATGTGTTGTCAACCTGATGGAATGTCGAGGCAGCGCTCGACTTGTGACGAGTGACGGCTAATGAACGAGCGATGGTTGCTGATCGCTCGTGGCGTATGGCGCAGTTTCGGCGTCCGGTTCGGTGATCGGCTCGCCGCTCAGCACGAGCAAGGCGGCATGCGTCTCGGCGTTGATCCGCACATCGGTGCCCTCGCGATCGAGCAGGGTCAGTTGACCCTCGGTGACGGGCCTGGGATCGTCGTTGACCGTGATCTGGCCGCGCAGCACAACCAGAAGAAGCGGTCGGCCCGCAGCAACACGCAAGGTCGCGGAGCTTCGCGGATTCAGCCTGACGTCCCAGATGTCCATCGGTGTAAAGGTGTGGGCGGGTCCTTGCAGCCCAGCGTGATGGCCCGCGATGATCCTCATCTGTCCAGCGTGACCGGGAAGCGGGACCGTGGGTATGTCTCTCGCCGCGAGTGTCTGGGGATGAAAGGAGGCGTGCCGGTGGGGCGCAGGGACATTGACCCAGAACTGGACCCACTCCTGCACGCCGTGCGATTCGGTGCGCTCATAGGCGTCATCCGCGGACGCCGTCGTCCAGTGCACGTCGCCGGCGGTGAGTCGGCCGCCACCGCCGGCTGGACCGCTTCGTTCCAGCGCCCCCTGATACACGAGGGTGATCTTCTGGACTCCGTCCCGGAAACGCCGCCCGGCTTGCGGATGCGTTTGCGCCAACACGGGATACGCGGGCCCCGCGTGGTTCAGCATCAGGAATGGATCAACGTAATCACCCATCGACTGATGGGAGAACAAGGTGCGCACCGGGAAGCCGGTTGCATCGCACTGTGCGACCGAATTGCCATACGTGCCGAGAATCTTCTTCATCGTGAACCTCCGGTTCGTTCGATGAGTGAAGATTAGAAATTGGCGCCCGTCAGCGGTAGATCGCGTTCCCGCACACAGTGTTCTACCAAAGGAACACTCGGCAGGTGCGGCTCAATCATCGCAAGAAGAGCCTCACTCGTCCTTTTGTATATGCGCGGCGAGATAGTCGATAAGCAGCCGCACGGCCGGCAACAAACCCCGGCGTGAAGGAAAGACGGCATGCACCAGTCCACCCTTTGGAGCCCAGCCCGGCACCACGTCGATCAGCAAGCCCTTTTCGAGGTGGTCTTCGACAACCATGTACGGCAATTGCACGATGCCCACGCCTTTCAGCGCAGCCTGCCGGAGCACGGTCAAATCGTCGGTGATGTAACGCGGTGCGTGACTCACTCGCGCCTCGGTACCGTCGGGCCCGCAGAGATCCCACGCGTGATCTCGCTGCGGCCCCCAGTCGACGCTCGCCATGCCGACGAGATCTGCAGGATGCGCGACCTTTCCGTGCTGCTTGACGAGCGCCGGAGCGGCAACCAGACGTTGCGGACTTCCGGACAGAACACGCATGACGAGCCCGCTGTCTTCGAGCGGCGGGAATCGCACGCGCAGCGCGAGATCGAGGCCTTCGCCCAGAACATCGACACGACGATTGGATGCATCGAGAAGGATCTGCACCTTCGGATATTCCATCATGAAGTTGGCTACCAGATCCCCGATGCGATATTCGAGCAGTGTTGTCGGGCAGCTCATTCGCACCACGCCTTGGGGTTCGGAGAGCCGGCGCTCCATGACCTCGCGGGCGGCATCGGCTTCCACAAGGACCGCGACGCAGCGCTCGTAGAACTCTCGCCCGGTCTCCGTTACCGAGAAATGCCGCGTGGACCGGTTCAGCAAGCGCACGCCATACCGGGTTTCAAGTTCGGCGATACGGCGGCTCAGCTTCGACTTGGGCATGTTCAGCGCCCGGCCGGCCTGTGTGAAGCCGTGGTGATCGACAACTTTGACGAAGTAGAAAATGTCGTTCAGGTCGTCCATTACTGTTCCTTCTCCAGAACAATAGCGGCATCTTAAGGCATTGCGATGTGGGCGACGCGCGCTGCTGGGTCTGCATCAGCCGATTGTCGACGATACTTCGATCGCTCGCGCGATTGTTCCTCTGCTAGAACACAGACGGCCGTTTTTGAGACTGGTGCCCGACTCGCTGCGTGGATAGGATCGGCGCTGCATGCAAACCAGATGCGCTGCACATCGGGTGCGCTGCAACATCGAATGCCGGACCCCTTTCATTCTTTCTCGCTTCTGGAGGCACCCATGGCAAGCGATCCCATTCGCGACCCCGCGAACGATCATCTTCTGACACCGCAGAACGCGGCCTTCATCGTCATCGATTACCAGCCGGTCCAAGTGAACTCCATCGCGTCGATGGATCGACAGCAACTGGTGGACAACATCGTGGGAACGTCAAAGGCAGCGGTCGCGTACAAGCTGCCGATCGTTCATTCGACCGTCAACGTAAAGACGGGCCTGAACAAGCCACCCATCCCGCAGCTTCGTGAGGTGCTCGACGACTATCCCACCTACGATCGCACGAGCATCAACTCGTGGGAGGACGTCGAATTCCGCAAGGCCGTCGAGGCAACCGGCCGCAAGAAGCTGATCATGACCGCGCTGTGGACGGAAGCCTGTCTGACCTTCCCGGCACTCGATGCACTGAAAGCCGGATACGAAGTCTATGTCGTTGTCGATGCTGTCGGCGGAACGTCCGTCGCGGCGCACGAAGCGGCGTTGCGCCGTATCGAGCAGGCGGGTGGCAAGATGATCAGTGTCGCCCAACTGTTCTGCGAACTGCAGCGCGACTGGGCACGCAGCGAGACCGTACAGGCCTTCATGAACCTGTTCATCGAAACGGGCGGCACGGCCGGTATCCAGTTCTCGTACGACCGAAAATGACGTGGGTCGCGCGTGGTCGATTCCGCTGCCGGCCGCGCGCAGTTGACGTTGCCCGATCGGAGGTCGTGGAGACTCGAATACTTTACGGTCGCGCTTCGAACCCTTCAAACCAACGGGCGCATTAAGGACCGGTCGGTGTGCACGACGGCGCCGCTCGCCGAAATGAACAACAAATTGCAGGATGGCGCCGACCGTCCTGAAGGAAAACACTGCACCATTAGAAACGCGGCGTGTTGAACATCAGAATCCTTCAGATCGAACCGTTAGATCGTTCTTGACTTCGCTGACACCTTCAACACTCTTCGCGGCGGCGACCGCCAGATCGAATTGATCGCCGGCAGGAACAGAACCACCCAACGTTACTACGCTGTGTCTTGCCACGACGAGGATGTTGCTCGCGCTAAGTCCCTTCGTCTGGGAAAGCCTTCGCACCACGGCCTTCTGCAGCCTACGATTCTCCACTTTCATTGCTTGTTCGCTCGAGGACGCGGTAAGCGACGCCGAAGGCGGCTCCGCGACGGTTGCACTGATCTGGGCATGTCCTTCGGATAACCATATAAGAAATAAGAGGCCTATAGCGCCTTGAATCGGCTTGATTGCTTTAAAGTATTCCACGTTGATTTCGCCTCCAACAAGAATGGATGGAATGTCAGGCCACGTTTATGACGCATCGCCCGGCGGATCGCAGCGACATCCCGACCTCCGGTCAAAAAGTATGTCGGACGCCCAGTACTGCGCCGATGGAGGTGCCCACCACTTCGTACATCGCACCGGTCAACGACAAACCGGTGTTCATAGCACCATGATTGTTGACCATGCCGACCTGCGCGTAGAGCGTCGTTGCCTTCGACAGAAAATAGTCAGTGCCGAGCGCCGCAAGTACGGAGTGATTGGCCGTATGATTCCGATCGCTCGTCACCCAGACGCCACCGTTGACGTCCAGTGTGGGCATGACGTACCACGTGACGCCGCCACCATAGACGTTGTTGTTGAATGACCCCGCGACCTTGTAATTGACGAACGAGGCCTTCGCCGTGAGCGAGCCGAACTGGTACCCGACGCCCAGCATGCGGCCTTCATACTGCAGCGTGGTCGGAATCGGCGTCTGTGCGGTGCCGCCGCCGTTTCCATCGAAGAACGCTGCATTGATGGTCAACCCACCGAGCTGATATTTGATCCGCGCCGAGTATTGCCGCCCAGCTTGAAAGTTGCCTGCCTCACCGCCGAAGGCATAAAGGACGCTCGCTTGCAGGCCACTCAAGACCGGACTCGAATAAGACATGGAATTGGCATTAAAAATGCCAGTGCCAAGCACCGTGTCCACAAGCGGAACCGCACCGCTTCCGAACAGCGACAGGCTGCGGGGGTCCGAGTCATAGACTGCAAGGAAAAAGGGAGAAAACTGCAGGCCAAGCTTGATCTCTCCAGGCGGCCCTGCAATCCCAACCCACGCCTCACAGCCGAAAAGATTGCCGTTACAATGAGCCAGAACGCCATTAGCAATACTTATTCCGCTGACGAGACGAAACTTCGCTTTGTACCCGCCCCCGATGTCCTCGCTTCCTACGATGCCGAACTGGGAATAGTACTCCCCTCCATCGATCATCGAAAACTGCTTTCCTGCATTCTGTCCGCTTACCGGGTCAAGCGTTTTGCTCGTATAGAGCAGTCCCGCATCAAGCACGCCAAACAACGTGACACTACTCTGCGCCTGCGCTGCATTCCCAATCATCAATCCAAGCGTATAGACGACCAGCCTTGGCGCCTTGCTCCCTTTCCATAACATGCTCGTCTCCTTAAACCAGCGGAACAGCGTGCACCGTATATTTTTCGAATCATGCATGCTGTCGATGGGGCGGCGGTGCAATGCCAGCACACCGCTCCCGGTTCAATGCGATTGCACGAATGCCGGTCTAATAGCGCGTCGCGCGCTCGACGCTGAGCCATGGATAACGGTCTGTGTCCGCTCCTCCGTAATCGGGATCCAGATAGACGTAGCACCGCTGTATTTTGAAATCGCGAATCTCGAAGACATCGCACCACCTGCCCGCGTGCGTACTACCGGCACGCCATTCGGTGCCGTTCTTCAGCTTTCCGCTCGACAAGCCCTCTACCACTATCGTGTCGCCCTGCTGAACGAAATTGGCATAGGCGACGTCATGCGATACGCCGGCGAGAATACCCATAAGATCGCCAAACAACCGCTCTACTTCATGCCTGCCGCGAGCGACTCCCCATTTCGGGAAGTAGACCTCGGCGTTATCGTCGAACAGATCGAAAATGCTCTCCCCTCTGTCCATGCGCCTAAAGTATTCAAGGGCAATTGCCCTGCGCTGTTCGTCCGTCATGGTACTGATTTGCATCGTGGGTCTCGCTTAAAGAGAGAAATACGTTATCGCGACGGCACACTTGCCTCGCCGGCATTTAAAACAGGGGACATGATCGGCAAAACACGTTTGACCGCGGCCTCATAGATAAGCAATACTAATTTTATGCATCTTAGGTCGCGCAAACCAAAGAGGTGAGAAGACCTCAGCCGCTGGCTCGAAGCGCCACCGTCGAGAGTCGAGATTCGTTGATCGCTGGTCTAGTGCGCCCCCCGCGCTCACTCCGTCTGAAACAGCGGCGACATATCTTCCACTCTGGAGGGCTCGAGGAGTTTGCTGTTAGCATGGATCGTCAGCGGGGCCAGTGAATGCAATATGCCCCTCCAGCACGGCGATTCGTTCAGCCCCTTTCGGTGGGCACGCCACGCTTCGAAGTCCGGGAAGCGACGATATAAAAGGACCTGATTCAGCCTGCCCGCGATACTGTTAAACACGCCAAACAGTCCGGACGACGCAATCGGGTCTGCGTGTAATTCATGTTCGCGAAATACGTCCCAACATTGCGCGACGCCGCCGGCATTGAGGCTAAGCGTGAGCTCTTCCACTACGCACCGCGCGCGCGGTGCTGAAAAAATCGGTCCGAACTCCGGTAGCCAGTCCCTTCCGTTGCCCCAGTGGAACGCCAGATCAGGCAGCGGCGCGGGCACGAGGAACTTCGATTCTTGGCACACAATGAGCCCCCTCACTGCATCGAAATATGGTCGCAGTGTCGCGTGCCCGTACAGACCGAACAGGCGACTTTGCCAGTCATCAAAGCTGTCGTAGCGGTACAGACTCACGATCTGATCGGTGGAACCGCTTTGCGCTGCAAAGGCGCCGATGAGACGCTCGACGATCGGACGAAGTCCATCGACGCCACGCTTGCGCTGGGCGTCCCAGAAAGTTTCGGTCGTGCCCAGCCGCAGCGTGTAGGCACGATGCTCGATTATCATGACTTATACCCTCATGGAAGTTATATCCGTCGGCATCGCTTCAGCCAGGTTCGGCGCCGGTATACGCTTGTTCAAGCAGCTCACGGATCGCGATCCGCGCGATCGGTCGCGGGTTGGGATATGCCTTTTCGACGATCAGATCGGCAGCCCGATCCAGACCGTCATGCGGCATTCCGAGCTCCCGAAGTGAACGCGGCGTACCCAGTGTCCGGCCGAGCGCACGCAACACGCGAACGGCGTCGTCGCCATGCAGCGCACGGGCGATTCGCGTCATCGCATGCGGTGCAGACGACGCGTTGTAGGCCAGCGCATATGGCAGGACCACCGCGTGGACCTCCGCGTGCGGCAGGTTGAAACTGCCGCCGAGCGTGTGACATAGCTTGTGATGCAGCCCCATCTGGACGTTGCCCAGGACCGTACCGCACAACCAGGCGCCATACAGTGCATCACTGCGCGCGTCATGATCACCTGGCACCTCGTGCAGGCGCGGCAGGGCTGCCGCCAGTGCACGGATGCCCTCTTCTGCCATCAAGTCGTATATCGGGCTGCCGTCAGCCGCATACAGGGCCTCAGCCGCGTGCGCGATCGCATTCATCCCGCTAGTCATGCTCAATTGAACCGGCAGGGAGAGCGTCAGCTCGGGGTCGTAAATCACACTGCGGGGCATCACGCGCGAGTCGCGTCCCGTTCTCTTTTCGCCATCGTCGGTGATGCCATAAAGCGGTGTCATCTCCGAACCGGCGTACGTTGTCGGCAATGCGAGAATGAGAAGGTTTGATTCAAGCGCGATGGCTTTCGCCAGGCCAATCGTCGATCCACCGCCGGCCGCGACGCAGCCGTCGGCGCCGAGCTGGCGCGCACGCTCAATCGTCGCGCGCGCAACATCAATCGGCACATGCATGACGGCTTTATTTAGCACGCCCGCGCAGCGGCCTTGGAGAATGTCCGCGATCTGCTGGCCGAGCCCGATTTGCTCGGGCGTTGTGATAACAACGGCGCGGCGGATGCCGAGCAAGTCGAGCTCGCGCGAAAGAAATTGACGGCTTCCCTTGCCGAACACGACGCGGGCCGGACGGGTTTCGTGCATGAACGACCGCATGGTAGTGGATCCATAAAAAGTTAATCTCAACGACCTGGATTGATCAGGCGGTGCGCGTACTCGATCTCAGTGTCACGTACGCCATGTTCGGTGCCTGGATCCACGTGGAGAGCCACGGCGGCCCCTGCCTTTTTGAAAAGTTCAGCAGACTTGCGCACATCGTCAGCAGGCACGTAAGGATCTTCATTCCACGTCGAGAACAGTGTGGGCATGCCGTCGAAGCAGAAAGCGTGCGGCTCGCGTGTCATGCCCGGTGGACCGATCAGTGCCCCCGTAAAGGACACGAGTGCGCGATACCTACGCTGCGCTCGCCATACGAATTCACTGCATAGACAGGCGCCCTGTGAAAATCCCATTAAGATCTGCGAATCATAAGGAACGCCTTGCCTTTTGAGCTGATCGGACGCGGCTTCCACACTTGCGAGCGCGAATGAAAGTCGTGGCTCGTTCAACTCAACAGGTGCGATGAAGCGCTCCGGATACCACGATGCATCCGCGGCCACCGGCGCTTTCCACGCGACGTTCTTCCACTCCAGTCGACGCACGACGTTTTCGTACATCCAGTCGGGAGATTGACCGCGCCCATGTACGAGGATCACTGCGAGTGTTGCGCTCTCGACGGGGACACCGTACTCGACTGCCGGAAAAGTGAGATGAGGATTGGTCATTTGGGTGGGCGGCACAGAGACGGTTGGCGATGAGATCCTCGCCAACCATATCGATTTAATAATTCAGCGCTTCAAGGGATTCCAGAATTACCGCGCGCTGGCTTTCGAACTGAGGCGCGATTTGAAGGGTCTGTCCCATCTTCTCGTACGGTTCGTCGATCAGGAATGCGTCAGGCTTGGACACCGTTGCTTCGAACATCGCACCACTTGGCGTGCGGACATAGATCGACTCAAAGTAGCCTCGATCCTTGCGCTCCGATGTGTCGGTAAAGCCCAGGCCTTCAAGATTGGCCTTAACTTTGTCCTGCACCGAGCGGTCGGCCACCTGAAAGGCACAGTGGTGCACGATTCCCTCGCCATAGGTCCAACTGGCCTGCGGGAGGCTCGGTTCCAGCGCGTAGTCGACATACTTGCCCGACGCGCCTTCACCGAACGCATAGCGCGCATACTTTCCATCGTGAGCGATGTCGTGCGCCGACCATCCTTGTTGCATGAATTCCTGCGAGGACTCCATGTCGCGAGCGTTCACCGTGATGGTGTGCAATCCGCGGATCGCCAGTTCTGCAGGCACTTCGCCGTTCGAATACGGTTTGCGAGCATCGTCCTCGATACCGATCAGCTCATACGGGATGCCACACGGATGCGCAAATGACAGAACGTGTTCACCGAAACGCTCCGTTCGCCGCACGTCGAAACCATGCGTGGCCAGTCGTTTTTGCCAGAAGGGAATGGCCGACACCGGCACCGACAGCGCAAGGCTGCCGATCTGGCCCGCGCCACGATGACCCTTACGACCGAAATGGGCCACTGGAAAACAAGTGATCAGCGTGCTTTCCTCGCCGAGGTCATTACCGTAATACAAGTGGTAGAACGGCGACATGCCATCGTAGATCAGCGTCTTTTTAACGCTCTTCAGCGAAAGCACCTTCGTGTGGAAATCGTAGTCCTGTTGCGCCGTTCCCACGCACAGCGTGATGTGGTGGTGGCGCATGATCGACTGGTTGATATGGGTCATGGTTGTCTCCTTGAATAGTTGCGTTCAAAAGCGGCGCACGTCTTCGTGCTGAGCCAATGGACGGTCGCAGGTCGGCTAACTACGGCGTCATCGCGCCGTCCACCAGTTCCCAGATAAAACGCCCCGACGGGTCGTTCTGCTCCTCCGCGATGTGGGCGATGAGTCCGGCTGCGCGGCTGAGCACCGCGAAACCGCGCATGAGTGCAACGGGAACGCCAATGTCGCCAAGCAAGGCTGCGATCGCCCCGGTTGCGTTGATCGTGATGTGGCGTCCAGCTGCGGCATCGACGCTGGCGGCGAGTTGCTCTAGCGCCGCACAGCGTTCGCCATACGTGCCGACTTCGCGCGCCAGCTGCAACAATGCGAGCGCACGCGGATCATCCGGCCGATGCAGATGATGGCCAAAGCCAGGGACCGCGGCGCGGCGCGACCGATAATCCTCTGCAATCCGCGACGCTTCCTCAGCTGCGCCGGTCCCCGCCGCGACGATGCGATCGAGGAGCATGGCAGCAGGCTCCATCGTGCCGACGAAGCGGCTCGCCACGGCCAGCAGGCCGGCCGCGACGGCCGACTGTAGGTTTTCCGGCGAACTCGAATAGATCATGCGGGTCGCAATCGCGCTTGGCGTCATGCCGTGTTCCATCAGGGTCACCAGCACCGCGTCGACAATGCGGCGCTGCGCGGGGTTCGGTGCGTAGCCGAACGTCTGCTTCAAGAAGACGTCGACGAACGTGGCCTTGCCCAGGAGATCACGCACCAGATTGTCTTCGCGATAGAAGACAGCGTCGGTGGTATAGCGGCACAACGACGTGTGCGGCGTGACGCCTTCGTTTCGCCCGTTCATGACCGGCTCCACTGATTGAGGATCGCCTCTCGCACCGCCGGCTTGGTGATTTTTCCGACCGCGTTGCGCGGGAGCGCATCGAACAGATGAATGTGCTTCGGTGCCTTCACTGACCCGAGCTCATGTTTAACCAGTGCAACGAGTTCGTCGGTCGGTACGTTCATGCCCGGGCGCAACTGCACTGCGGCGTGCACGGCCTCTCCCCACTTCGCGTCGGGTACGCCGACGACTGAACACTCCGCCACGGCGGGATGGCCCGATAGCACGACTTCAACATCTCCAGGGTAGACGTTGAAACCCCCGGTGATGATCACATCACGGATTCGATCGCGCAAAAACAGGTAGCCGCGCTCATCGAAGACGCCCGCGTCGCCCGTTCGCAACCAGCCGTCGATCAGCGTCTTGTTCGAATCTTCTTCTGCATTCAGATAGCCGCTCATCACAAGGCTGCCGCGAACTGCGATCTCGCCTTCTTCGCCAGCCCGTAGCGGGAACCCTTCCTTGTCAACGATCGCTACTCGCGTCAATAGCGTGGGCCGGCCGACCGACGTCAGATACTCGCCCGACATTTCGGCGGGGGGCAGGAAGGTAATGATCTGCGGCGCCTCGGTCTGTCCGAACGACGTACAGACAACTGGGCCAAACACTGTCTGTGCGTCGCGAATCTGCTCCGGACGCATCGGGGCGCCGCCGTACACCAGGTAGCGGAGCGCGGGCAATTCGCGCGGCGAGCGCCGTTGTTCCTCGACGAGGGCAAGAATCAAGGTCGGCGGCGCAAAGAAAATCGTCGCGCCATGTTCGCTGGCCGCGTCCAGCAGGCCGGCGGGCTTAGCGGATTCCGGGAAGATCAGCGCTCCGCCCGCTCCCAACAACGGAAGCATATAGGTCGATGTGCCATGAGTAATTGGCGCAGCAACCAGGTAACGGTCCGCCGGAGTCAATCGCAGTTCATGGATCTGCGTAGCGATGTTCGTGTTCCACGCACGCAGCGGTTGAATCACGCCTTTGGGAATCCCCGTGGAACCGCCGGTAAACTTGATCGCCTGCGCATCCTCCAGACTGACTCCTCCCCGAGCATACGGCCCGAACGCAACCTGCCCAACATCGCCCGCAGAGCGAACTAGCTCACCGAGCGTGCGCACCGGTCTCATCACGCCGCTGAGACGGGCGAACATTTCGTCGTCCGTGAGCACCAACGATGGCTCGACGAACTCGACGATGCGATGCAGTTCCGGATCGCCATTGCGAGGATTCAAGGGCACCCATACCTTGCCCGCGGCCAATACGGCCAGCAGCGTCAGCAGATGATCAACGGAGTTTGCGGCGCCGATGCAGACGCGGCTGCGGGGCTGCGGGTCGAGCGTGACGAGCGCGGCCGCGCGCCGTAGGACCTCGGCGGCGAGCGCGGTGAACGTCAGCGAGCCGGCGGGACTCACAACGGCCGTTCGATGTGGATGGCGCTGTACAGCGCGCCAGAGGAAATCGATCGGATACATGCGGGTTCTCCAAAGTCAGGGGTGGGGCGTCGTTTGTCGCCCGTTGCACTGAAATTTATGTTTCATTCGAATGTTCGAACATTATGGATTTCCCTATGGCTACTCGCGATCCGCGAAGCCGATCGTTCGCCGTACCTGCTTCGCTTGCTGGACCTGGCAAAAAAGTGACGGCTGCGCGAGGGTGATCGGGCCTGCCATTCGAGCACGTCCCGGCGCCATCATGACGTGGCATCGCCGAATGCCTCGTTCCAAAAATGAGACTGTGAAGACAGATTTCGATGCCTTCGTTCTGCGCCTGGCGTCCCTTAATCTTTCAACGTTTCCCACGGTTGCCCGAGCGCGTTTTGCCGTCGCGAGGCCACGGAACTGCACCTTGAGATGCTCATTGGCAGCGCCGACGACGCCCGGCATCCAGACCGTTTCTCAGGAGAAGCCTGCGATGACCGCACCAGCAAACTTCAATGGGCAGTGCCCGATAATTGATCCCAATGATGCCGCCGATGTTACTGATCGATCACCAGAGCGGACGGTTCCAGACCGTCAAGGATATGGAGGCCACGATCCAGCGCAATCATGCAGTTGCACTCGCCAAAATCGCGACGCTATGCAAGATTCCCGTGATCACCACGGCGTCAGTGCCGCAGGGCCCGAACGGCCCGCTGATTCCCGAAATTCATGAGAGCGCGCCTCATGCGAGATACGTGGCTCGAGAAGGCCAGATCAACGCATGGGACAACCCGGATTTCGTTGCAGCCGTGAAGTCGACAGGTCGCAAGACGTTGATCATCGCGGGGACGATCACAAGCGTCTGCATGGCATTTCCCGCGATCTCTGCGGTTCAGGACGGATTCAAGGTCTTCGCCGTGATCGACGCGTCGGGAACGTATTCGAAAACGGCCCAGGAGATTTCGCTCGCCCGGGTGGTTCAGGCAGGCGTCGTCCCGATGGACACGGCCGCGGTCGCCTCAGAGTTACAACAAATATGGCATCGACCCGACGCGCAGCAATGGGCGATGTTTCTGGGCTGATCTTTCCTCCGTATCGCTTGCTTATCGAAAGCTATTCCAAGGCGCAGAACGTCGTCCGGAACCAGGAGCGACTTGACTCGGAGCGCGCCTGAAGAGATTATGCGCGCCGCTCCCCATGCGGGGCGCCGGCGACGCCCTCGATGCGATATTGAACGCGTTCGCCGGCATTTATCGTTCCCCGCCGTATGACATCGCGACTAACTTCACGTCAATATTCGAACATTCGGATTTAGCCCTTGGCGGCTGCTATACTGGCTCGGTCGCGGCCGGCAAGGCCGTTCTTTGTCAGCGCACACGCCATGCCGACCATCCAGGACGACCACGAATCGCTCATGCTCGACGCGCCGCAACCGCGTCACCTCGACCTCGCCCGCTCACT